>OIYY01000041.1_pt1 | contig 92871 bp, 122 predicted proteins | sample 1588341 | NCBI WGS metagenome assembly OIYY01 (sample SAMN03283287) | human gut metagenome | biome: human-associated habitat; material: feces | host: Homo sapiens | place: Peru | collected 2012
AGTGCGATATGGTCGACGACGAAGAGCTGCTGGATCTGGTCGAGATGGAGATCCGCGAGCTGCTGAGCGAGTATGACTTCCCCGGTGACGATACCCCGATCATCCGTGGTTCTGCTCTGAAGGCTCTGGAGGCTCCCAACGATCCTTCTGATCCTGCTTACGAGTGCATCAAGGAGCTGATGGACGCTGTTGACTCCTACATCCCCAACCCGGATCGTGAGGAGGACAAGCCCTTCCTGATGCCCATCGAGGATGTCATGACCATTTCTGGCCGTGGTACCGTTGCTACCGGCCGTGTTGAGCGTGGTGTTGCCAAGGTTGGCGACGCTATGGAGATCGTCGGCATCAAGCCCGATCGCCTGAGCACCACCATCACCGGTCTGGAAATGTTCCGCAAGTCTCTGGACTTCGCTGAGGCTGGCGATAACATCGGCGCTCTGCTGCGTGGTGTTGATCGTACCCAGATCGAGCGTGGCCAGGTCCTGGCAAAGCCGGGTTCTGTTCACCCCCACAAGGTCTTCGAGTCTCAGGTCTACGTTCTGACCAAGGACGAAGGCGGCCGTCACACCCCGTTCTTCTCCAACTATCGTCCTCAGTTCTACTTCCGTACCACCGACGTGACCGGCATCATCACCCTGCCGGAAGGCACCGAGATGTGCATGCCTGGCGATAACGTCATGATGCACGTTGAGCTGCTGACCCCCGTTGCTATGGAAGAGGGCCTGCGTTTCGCTATCCGTGAGGGTGGCCGTACCGTTGGTTCCGGCGTCGTCGGCAAGATCATTGAGTGATTTTGACCCTTCGCGCCTGTTCTAAGGCATAAGGTTAAACTTACAAAGAGCGTTCCCATTCCGGAGAGTGGGAACGCTCTTTTTGTTTATACCAGCCCTTCTGCGCCTGTCACAGAAGGGCTTTTTTGTTTTGATAAAAAGCGGCTTTACAAATTTTGGTTGTTGTGATACACTTGAAACAGAATAAATCTCCGGAGGGTGTAAACGATGGCCTTTGATTATAAGAAAGAATACAAGGAATTTTACCTGCCGCCGAAGCAACCAACGCTTGTGACCATCCCGCCCATGAATTTTGTGGCGGTGCAGGGAAAAGGCGACCCCAATGAGCCGGATGGCGAATACCAGGCAGCGATGGAGCTGCTGTACGGCATTGCATTTACCATCAAGATGAGCTATAAGGGGAGTCACAAGATCGACGGTTACTTCGAATATGTCGTTCCGCCGCTGGAGGGCCTGTGGCATCAGGCAGGCGTTGATGGGGTGGACTACGCCCACAAGGAGACATTCGAGTGGACGTCGATGATCCGCCTGCCGGAGTTCGTGACGAAAGCTGAGTTTGACTGGGCTGTGCAGGAAGCGACCGCCAAAAAACGGAAGGATTTCTCGAAGGCGGAATTCTTCCATTATGACGAGGGGCTTTGTGTTCAGTGTCTGCACCTTGGTCCATACGACAATGAGCCAGAAACACTGCGCCAGATGGACGCCTTTGCGGCGGTGCAGGGATATGAGATTGACTTTGCAGCCCGACGCCACCATGAGATCTATCTTTCCGACCCTCGCCGCACGGTTCCGGAAAAGTACAAGACAGTCCTGCGGCACCCAATTCGAAAAAAATAAATCCGGTCAAATCCACAAAAGATGTCGATTTTGGTTGTGAAATGTGCTATACTGTTCTTATCTATAAAAGCACACCTGCAACAGGGAGGAGAATATCATGCAGCACGAAACCGTGATCGTTCTGGATTTCGGCGGCCAGTACAACCAGCTGATCGCCCGCCGCGTCCGCGAGAACAATGTCTACTGTGAAATCTATTCCTACAAGACGGATCTGGCACTGATCAAGGCCAAGAACCCGAAGGGCATCATCTTCACCGGCGGCCCCAACAGCGTCTATCTGGAGGATTCCCCGACAATCGACCCGGAGATCTTCAACTGGGGTGTGCCCATCCTGGGCATCTGCTACGGCAGCCAGCTGATGATGCACCTGCTGGGCGGTCATGTCTGCCGTGCACCGGAGCGTGAATACGGCAAAACGGAGGTCTTCGTGGACAATTCCAGCAAGATGTTTGCGGATGTTCTGCCCTCCACCATCTGCTGGATGAGTCACAACGACTACATTGAGCAGGCAGCACCCGATTTCCGGATCACGGCGCACACGGTGAACTGCCCGGTGGCCGCTGCGGAAAATGCAGAGAAGGGCCTGTATGCCGTCCAGTTCCATCCGGAAGTCCTGCACACCGCCGAGGGCAAGAAGATGCTGCACAACTTCGTGTACAACGTCTGCGGCTGCACGGGCGACTGGAAGATGGACTCTTTCGTGGAAAACAACGTCAAGGCCCTGCGGGAAGAGATCGGCGACGGCAAGGTGCTGTGCGCTCTGTCCGGCGGCGTGGATTCCTCGGTCCTGGCAGCTATGCTGGCCAAGGCGGTCGGCAAGCAGCTGACCTGCGTTTTCGTGGACCACGGCCTGCTCCGCAAGAACGAAAAGGAAGAGGTCTGCGCCGTCTTCGGCCCCGGCAACCCCAACTTTGATATCAACTTCGTCTGCGTGGATGCCCGTGAGCGTTACTTTGGCAAGCTGGCAGGCGTCACCGAGCCGGAACGCAAGCGCAAGATCATCGGCGAGGAGTTCATCCGTGTCTTCGAGGAAGAGGCCAAGAAGATCGGCAAGGTGGATTTCCTGGCACAGGGCACCATCTACCCCGACGTTGTCGAGAGCGGTTTGGGCGGCGAGTCCACCGTCATTAAGAGCCACCACAATGTCGGCGGCCTGCCCGACACGGTGGACTTCAAGGAACTGGTCGAGCCTCTGCGCAACCTGTTCAAGGACGAGGTCCGTCAGGTCGGCCGTGAGCTGGGCCTGCCGGAGTATCTGGTCAGCCGTCAACCGTTCCCCGGCCCCGGTCTGGGCATCCGCATCATCGGCGAAGTGACCCCTGAAAAGGTCGCCATCGTGCAGGATGCAGACGCCATCTGGCGTGAGGAGATCGCGAAGGCTGGTCTGGATAAGGAGATCAACCAGTATTACGCGGCTCTGACCAACATGCGTAGCGTCGGCGTTATGGGTGACGAGCGCACGTATGACTACGCTGTGGCTCTGCGCGCTGTCACCACCACCGACTTCATGACCGCCGAAAGCTATAACATGCCCTGGGATGTCCTGGGCACTGTCACCAGCCGCATCGTGAATGAGGTCAAGCATGTCAATCGCGTGTTCTACGATTGCACCGGTAAGCCGCCCGCCACGATCGAGCTCGAATAATGGAATGACGCAAACTTTTAACGATGCTACGAGTATAATCGGAAGAAAAATGCGCCGTGACATTAGTTTGACATTAAGCCACGAAAAAACGGTCTGAATTATAATTCAACGAGCCTTCGCGGTTTAACATTTGAGAATAATTTGAAAGGCCCCTGAAAGTGACGAGAAATCGAAATTTTCAGGGGCCTTTTTGACATTATTGACATTAAGAAACGACCGTGACATTATCGGAAATAGGGCGCTGCTGTCTGACAGTAGGGTGATACTATAAGCTTCCCAAGTAACCGGAATCCTCATTTTCAGGGGCGGCAAGATCCTCCAGCTTGGAGACAAGTTCGGCTTGCTTGTTTGGGTACAGGTGGGCGTATGTTTTCATAACTACTGGAACGGTGTCGCCCAAACGTTTGGCAACAAGCAGGGCAGAGTATCCAAGTTCGATGCAAAGGGAAGCGTGGCTGTGTCGCAGATCATGTACGCGAATATCCGGCAAGGAGGTGATTCTGGTGCAGCGGGTCAGCTCCTTGTTGAGCGCTGTGCACGTCATGTAGAACACGCGGTCGTCCGGGGTCAGCCCATAGAGCCGGGAGCAGTAGGCGCGGAACTCTTCGGCCAGCCAGTGCGGAATAGGAACATTGCGGTTTCCGCCTTTTTTACTGTTCTTGGTGGGGCCGAAAAGGTCTTGGCCGTTTTTCCTGCGATACGTTTTATAAATTTTTAGTTCATCGGTGTCGGTCAAGTCTTTCGGCTGGAGTGCCAACATTTCGCCTTCACGGCACCCGGACCAGAATAAAACATCAAAAGCTAACAGATATGCTTCATTGCGAAATTGTTTTCGCAGGATATCGTATTGGTCTTTGGTAATAATCAGCATCTCTTCGGTGACGGACGAACCCATAGGCCCTGCCATGGTACACGGATTTTTTGGAAGCTGATACATTTTTTGTGCATAGCTGAAAAGCGCGTTTAGTTGGGAATGAATGGCCAACAGATATGTTTCGGCATACGGAAGGCCGGTGCCCTCGCCCGCTTTCTTCACCGCCTTTTGCCATTCACGAATATCCATGGCGGTGATTTCATCCATTTTTCGTTTTCCAAGATAGGGAATGATTTTTGTTTCAAAAATCTGCCGTTTATTATCAATCGTGGAATCACGGAGCCGGCCTTTCATATCGGCAAAATATAGCTCAACAAAGCTGGACAATGTCATGTCACAGTTCTTGGATTTTTTGAGTTGAAATTCTCGCTCCCACTCCAATGCTTCACGCCGAGTTTTGAAGCCGCGTTTACGCTTTTGCTTCTTAACGCCCGTGAAGTCGGTGTAATAAAATTGGCAGTACCAGGTGCCAAGTTTTTCGTCTTTATAGCTAGGCATTAGAATATACCTCCTGACGTGTTTAGAAATCCCCGACCATTTTTATAATGGCCGGGGTCTTTTTTATTTGGCGATGATGGAATTGAAATCATCGATGTGCTCTGAATTGCTAAGCATGAGACATAGATTCAAACCAGCAGGGGAAGAAATGCGCAGTCGGCCGCATTCACAGATGGAGCACTGGCGATTGTTTTTATAGCGCTTATCACGGGATCCGTCTGCATTTACCTTGAGCCACGTTTTGCCGACAACCTTAGCATCCGCCGGGATTTCCATTCCCGTTGAGTCCATGATGGGATGAATGATGTCGGCGCGGTAATTGACTTCGTCCGTATCGTAGGCACTCAGCTTTCTGTCATGCAGATAGAATATCTTATCGGGAAGAATATAGAACGATTCCTTTTTTGACAGAGCCGCAGAAAAATATGGAACATTGGTGCTGAGGTAATAGGGGAGCTTCGGCATTCCAAGGAGCTTTTTGGGGAGAGTTGCTTCACTGGCTCCTGCATTTGTTTTAGTGTTGTGTCCCTTTTCTATCTCCGTGACATACCATGCGGCATCGCAAGCGAATAGTTCTCGCCATGCGTGATACCAATCCTCATAAGCGGCACGTTGTTCATCAGAGAAATCGTATTCCAAATTCACTTTGGCCTTATAATGAACAAACAAGAATGCAGAGAAAGAGAGGATTGTTAGCAGGAGCCGCTGTGGCGTGTGAAGAACAATGAAAGCCAATAGGCTGACGGTGCCAATTATAAAGAACGCTTTGTTGAGAAAACGAACTAAGTGGATTTGTTTCATAAGCGCCGCAAAATCGGCGTCCTTGTAGCTGTTCCGATCAGTGGACTGTATGACCTCCGTTTCAAATGCTGGGGGCTGCGTAGAAGATCTTAGAGTCTCGGCGCTGCGGATAGATTCCTCTGAAACATAGCTGATTCCGGTTCCGGGGATGGACGCCGTTTGCCTGATTTTTCCGTTGGCCGTTTTGGTGATTCGGTATCCGGGAACGCCCCACGAATACCCAACTCCACTTCCTGAAATATTGATGCGAAAGCCGCCGCCAAGACGAATGCTTTTTCTGTATCTGAATCCCATAACCTCACAACCCTTTCTGTTATTTATTCACGGATTTCGGTAGATGGCTGGAATCTGCTTGTAAGCTGTCTTACTCTTTCCAGTGGCGCGCTTGCGCCGGGAAGGAGTGAGAAGATGCCTGCATCGGATGAGCGCTCCAGACATGGAAATGTGCTTGATGATGTTCTTCGGGAAGAAATCAAGGATTTAACCCCGGAACAGGTCAAGCGGGTGCTTGAGTACATCGAAACGCTGAAACAGCAGTAACGAGCACCGATGGCGCGGACAGGCCCTCTTTGGGAGCCTGTCCTTTTGTTATTCGCGCAGGAATTTGACGAAGCGGACGTACTCTATTACCTTGCGCATTTCATCATCTGTCAGATCGTGCGTGGAGTCCATGAGCCGCCTCTGCAAAGCGGAAAGATTCGACTCCGGGAAATCCACCTCCCCCCGGAGATAGGCTTCAGACACGCCATAGCGGGCGGCAATAGTGGCGATGTCCGAAGCGGTAGGAACAGATTTTCCCGCTTGCCAGCTCGCAACAAGGGTTCTGCTTTTCCCGCACAGGCGCGACATAAAAGCGCCCGATGAACCGTAATGTTCCATCAAATCGACAATGCGTTGGACAGTAATCGTCATCCTTTTTACCAGCTTTCTTTCTGAAATCTTGTGTAATACGCTGAAATCCAACACTTGTTAGATTTGCGGTCTTGTCGTCTAACAGGTGTTGGATTATTATATAATCACAGTCAAACATTTGTTGGACTGCATGAGCAACAACGGAGGTCGAAAAAATATGAAAATGGTAACGTACAAAGTGCTCAGCAAAGCAATGCGGGAGCTGACAGGGCAAGTTGCAGAGCTGGATGAAGCCATTGAAATCCGCTTGGTGTTTGGTGAAAAAGTTAAAATCACTATTTCGATGGACTGGGCAACAATGGATGCAGCACGGGCCGCAGAACTCGCTGAGCATCTGGCAAAGGCGGCAGAGTTCGTGAAGAACTTCAAGTATGCTGGTTATACGATTGTTAGATAAGAGGGATGGCCATGAAGTATTCAGACATCAACAAGATGTTCACGACAGAGGTGAACAAGTACTTAGCGCGGGGGTATCGCTTCAACACCGCAAGCATGAATGGGAGCCAAGGTGAACTGGCCAAGGTCGATTTGACCAACGGAACTGAGATCATCCGCATTGTGGCCCGTACTTTTTCCAAGGAGTGGGATAAGCAGGGCGTTGAGCTGTTCGTTGGCCGCGTGGCCGAGAAAGAGGGCGTTCGGCCAGATGTGGCCTATTGCGTCAACACGATTTGGAACGGACGCTTGGAACAAGTCAGCAGCCAGCGGTTCTACGAGGTGAGCGGCTACGGAGATCCCGACAAGTTCTATGGGACGGAAGCTGACGCCGAAGCGGTCAGCAAAGTCCGTATGAGCCGCTATGCGCAGAGGCCGAGCCGCAAGGCTGAGGACATGACCAACGCTGAAACCATCAAAATTGCGGTGCGGTTCATTCGCCGGAAGCTTGGCATCAAGAACGTGGACAAGAAGCGCATTGAAGTGTTCCGCACGCCTGACCATCGGCACATCATCAATTATCGCGGCAAAGCATATCAGCTCAACAACAAGGAGGTTTGACTATGTATTGCAACAAGTTTTTCAGAACCGAAGAGGAAGCCAAGGCTTTCAAGAAGTCTCACGGCGGGGCGCTGTACAAGAACATCAAGGGGAGTCACACCCGGCAAGCGTACCGGGTAGAAGCGATGATGGCCGTGCAGGGCGGCTGGCTCCGCAGCACAGAGACGGATACGTACCCGTTCTGCGTTGCATGGAATGGCAAGCCGCTGTCGGCAGGAAAGGAGATTTAAGCCATGAAAGCATTAAAAATTGAGCCGGGAAAGGCCCCGGAACGCATTGACATTGGCAACGAACTTGAAGCCCTGCAAGACGCTGTGGGCGGCTACATTCAGGTGCTTTACCCGGACCAGCACCGCCCGGTGGGCCTGATCTGCAACGAAGAGGGCAAGTGCATGGGCCTCAAGCCGAACCGGGCCCTGTACAGGGGCGGCAAGCCTTACGACGTCATTGTTGGCACATTCCTCGTGGTTGGAGTCGATGAAGAGGACTTCACGGATCTGCGGGAAGAGGATGCAGCATATTTTGAGCGGCTGTTCCATTCGCCGGAGAAGTTTAAGTACTTCGCAGGGCGGCTGGTTATCTCCAAGGTGGTTTCTGGCGGGGCTTGATGGCCCCGCTTTTCTTAAATATTAAGAAATTATGAAAACCCACTGGGTTTTCTGGGTTACGTTGGGTTATTTTCGGTTCTCTGGGTTTTCTTTGGTTTCTGAAAAAGTGAAATCAGAGCAGTAAAAATTCAAAACGAGAGTGAAATTTGAGGGTCAAAACTCAAATCTTAAGATTAAACTTGAAATCCTCGTCAAAACAAAAGGATGCAAGAACGTGCGATTTTTTTGAATGTTAAGAAAGTGTGAAAACCCAATGGGTTATTTTGGGTTTCAGAGAAAACCCAGCAAAACCCAACAAAACCCAGAACGCCCAAGATTAAGAATAAGATTAAGAATAAGATTAGATGACTTCGTCATCATCACGCGCGATCACGCGCGGGCGCGCGCGTTATATAGCCGATGAGGACGACATTTCTATCCACGCTCTTACAGAGAGCGACAAGGGAAACACACTGGCCTTATCGGTTTATCTCTGGGTTATCCGTGCGGCCAAGCAGGTAGTCAACGGAACAGCCCAGTTCATCGGCCATCGCTGTAATGGCTTCAAGGCGTGGAAAGCTTCCGCCTGACTTCATAGTGGAAAGCGTGTTCTTGCTCAGTTTGCAAACAACGAGCAAGTCTTTGACCAGAACACCCTTTGCGTGAGCAGCTTCCTTGATGCGGTCAGCAATCTGAGAAGAAGTGAACATAAAGAGCACCTCCAATCTGTGCAAAGTGTAGAATCCCATAACTTTGGGATTATAATATATCCAACAAATGATTCAAACACTTGTTAGATAGAAAGGACAACATCATGAAGAACATCACTTTTACCTACGATAGCCGGATGGATGGTGAGCAGGGCGAAGCCTGCATGACCGTCATGGTCGATGACGAGCGGGCCGCAGAGATTAAGGCGGCGTTTGATGCGAAATCGAAATCGGGCACGGATGTCGCCGCAATTATTCGCAGGTCAGACGCTGAACATCTGTGCTACGCCTGTGAGCGGCTCCGTGGTCGGCACTACATCGACAATAGCATCAAGATGGTTGAAGTCAAGGAGGTCTGAGCTATGACGAATGTTTACATTGACAGCCGCCGGGATGGGTACTCTCCCAGCCAGTGCCACGACACCATGACGGTGGGGGAGTTGATTGACATCCTGAGCCAGTACGACGAAGACCAGCCCGTCTACATTCGCAACGACAACGGCTACACCTACGGGAGCGTCCAGATGGACAGCGTTACCGAGGGAGAGGAGGACGAGGACGAATGAGACTTCTTGTTGAGTACACCTCGCATGGCCGCGGTCCAGCGGCTCCGCAGACCTACAGCACCACGCTGGACATTGTGGACGATGTAGCGGAGCGGCTGTTAAAGGCCAAGACGCCGTACACATTCCGGGAGCGGAAGCACTGCACACGGGAAGCTCTGATTCTTGCGTTCCTGATTTACGACATCGAGAACCTGCAGGAACGGAGCTTCGGAAACAACGACCAGATTTTGAGCATCCGGCGGGATGGCCGGAACTGAGGGAGAGTCACATGATGAAGTTTGTAGCACCCATGGCTACATGGGAAATCGTGGGCGGCGACCTGCCGCCCATCCGGGTTCACGCCCGGTCATTCGATGAAGCCTTGAAGAAAGCAAGGCTTCGCAATCCCGGCTATTGCGCCGGCTGGGTCGTAGAGGAGGACTAAGCGATGGACATCCGGATTAAGTATCAGACCAAGGACGGCGAGACTCACTTCAGCACGGTTGAGTCTTGGAAGCCCGCTGAAGACGAAGCGATGATTGGAGCAATCCGGGACTTCAAGAAGACGCACACAGACGTCCGAATCCTTGAAGTCCGGGATGTCACTCTCGGCGCAGGGCGCAACTGGAATAAATAACCCCGCCTGACGATGGCCTCCGGCACAGGCCGAAACGCCCAATGGGCGTCGCGGGAGCCATGACACCATGAGCGTGTCCGTTTTATGGTTCTGGGTAGCAGGTCAACATCCTGCGTAAAAGGCACGTCCACCCGGAAATTGCTTGTTAGACACTTGATGGCGTTCGCAAATCAAGGAAAGGAAGATTCACATGAAGTATGAAATCTACCAGCTGAAAGAGGACACCATGGAGCAGATGAAGCTGCGGTTCATGGCGTCCGATCAGGCTGCACAGCTGGGAGGCATCCACCGGGAGAACTACCGTCTGGTGTACGAGGGTAATGTGGAAACCCGAAAGGACGCGCAGCAGACGCTTGATGGCTTGTTCCGCAAGTTTAACATCGACAGGCCCGCAGGCTTCGAGGGCCACAGCTTGAGCGTGTCGGACATCATTTACCTCGCCGATGGGGAATCCTCCGGCTGGTGGTTCTGTGATGCTTACGGTTGGAAGCTGCTGAGCGGGGAAGAATGGGGGGCAGACCTGATGCGCCACTACACAAAAGCGGAGTGGGACAAGATCCCGGAGGCCTACAAGGGCCGCTGGGAGCCGACGCCGTTCAACCTTGAGCGGGTGAAGAGTGGTGAGCTTCCGGCAGAGTACATCGGCAAACGGAACACCATCGTCAATGACGAGCATCGCGGCACGGTGCTTATCACCGAGGGCGCGCACTTCGTAATCGACAAATAAGCACAATCGCTCAAAGAAGCGATTTGAGCTGCATTTTGCATCAAACGGCAAATTCCTTGAAGAAACTCCGAAAACGCAAAATAAAGCTATCTGAGCGGCTCTGAGAACTATTTCCGCTGACTCAGAATGAATTGAAGATAATCTGTAACCTTTTGGCGTTCATCATCTGTCAGATTCATCCGCTTCACGGCGGGGTCAACGGTGCGCCCCATGAGGAAGTCCATGGAGCAGTCGAGGTAGTCAGAGATGCGGGCAAGGCTATCAGCCGCCATCATGCGGCCAGTGCGTAAGTTGGAAAGGGTGCCTTTGCTCATTCCGAGTTCGGCGAACATATCCTTCAACTGGACATTGCGTGCTTTTGCTTGAATTTTGATGTTTTCTGCAAGGGTTATAGAATCATACAAATTTTGGGTCGGCATTTTGTGTATCCTCACAAAACCTTGCAATCGCAATGATTTCGTCTTGAAATGTTGCAATCGCAAGATTATAATACACTTGTACAAAACAAATGTCAGATTGAAAGGGTCAGCGCTTTCCATTCAGCGCGTTTCCCGAAGCCCCTCTGCAAAGGGGCTTCAACGTACCACGCAGTACAGAACCATGCAAGTTGATTCCTCCTCATGACAGGCATCGCTGCAAAGCGCAGCGCCGATACTGCAAATCGGCGGTGCGCAGGTAAAGCGATTACTCCCCAAGAGCTTCTGCTTAACAGCTCAAAAACGGGGAACGCGTTGAATGGTGGGTACTGGCTCTTTTAGTCTATCAAAAATCTAACAAGTGTTCAATACATCTGTTAGATAAATCTTTGTCGGGAAGGAGAAAAACATGAAGAAAGTTCCGCTGCCGGAGTGGTGCGTGTCGGTCAAAAAGGCAATGGTCGAGCACGACGACATGACCGTTACCGAGCTGGCAAAAGAAATCGGGTATTCCCGCGCACACGTCAGTCAGGTCATCAACGGCACGATGGTGCCGTCCGCGAACATCAAGTCTGCGATTGAGTCCTGCTTGGACCTGCGGGCGTGATTTCTTACATCATGAGTCTATCAGAAAGGAGAGTTGTGCGAAATGGCGGTTGATTGCCAGAATATCTACAAAAACGCGCGGAAATCTGCTGGTTTTACGCAGGAAAAAGCCGCACAGCTTTTGAACGTGTCAGTCGATTCTCTGCGGGATTATGAGCAGAGCCAGCGCCCGGTACCCAGCGACGTGGCAAGCGCCATGTGCGATGTGTACCAAGCCCCATATCTTGCAGTTCAGCACCTGCGCCTGTCTTCAGAGCTGGGCAAGCGGGTGGTTCCGGAGATTCAGCTGAAGGACCTGCCGGAAGCTGTTCTCAGCGTTCTGGCGGCGGTTCAGAGATTTATCGTAAAGCGCGATGCGATGATAGAAATTGTCGCAGACGGAAAAATCGACGAGGACGAACAGGCCGAGTGGGACAACATCATTGACCGGATGAACGACCTGAACGTGGCCATGAACAATATGCGTTTCTCGAAAGGAGGGCGTCGGACGTGAAAGAATCGTACTTCATCGGCGCGAGCGAAGTAAAGGAAATCGTCGGGTGCAGCAAATCCAGAGCCTATCAGTTCATCCAGCAGATGAACAAAGAGCTGGAAGCCAAGGGGCTGCTTACGTTTCCGGGCAGAGTGCCCCGGCGGTATGTGTTCGAGCGGTTCGGTATTACGGAGGTTCAGGATGATGCGAAAGGCAATAATCCCGCTGGTGGCAACAGCGGCGGCGCAACTGCTGGTAATCGGAAGCATCGCCGCGGCGTTCGCTTTCCAACCGGAAGCGGCGCAGCTCCCGATAGTGACGATTCCTGTGCGGGCTGATATCGAGCAGGGCGAGTGCATCCGGCAAGACCCGGTCCCCTATGAGCCGATTACATACCATGTGCCGCTGGATGCGGATTTACAGCAGTATACAGCCGAGATGTGCGACTTGTACGAAGTTCCGCTGGAGCTGGCTTACGCCGTCATGCAGGTCGAGAGCGGTTATACCGCAAACGCTACCAGCTCAACCGGAGATTACGGTCTGATGCAGATCAACGGCATCAATGCAGGATGGCTCAAGGATGAGCTGGGAGTCACGGATCTGCTGGATGCCCGTCAGAACATCAAGGCCGGGTGCTATATTCTCGGAAGCTATCTTGCTCTGTACGATGGAGACATCAACCAAACCATGATGGCGTACAACCTTGGGAAGAGCGGGGCAGAAAAGGCTTGGAATGCAGGAACCCGCAGCACGGCTTACACCGACAAGGTGTGGAGCGCTATGGTTGGTCTTTTGGAGGAAGAAAGGGATGTTTCGTAAGGTGATGCAAATGATTCAGGATTACGCAGAGAAGAAGCTGCTGGATGAGGTCTTTGCTGCATACCTCGATGCGCAGGATGCCACCGCTGAAATGGCGCAAGTGCTCCCGTGTCCCCGGTGCGGAAAGCTGACCATGAAGATGCGCTTGCACAGCAACGCCCTTTCCCGTCAGGTTCCGGGCATCACGATTTGTGACCAGTGCGGAACCGAAGAAGCGCTGGATGCAATGGCGGGGAAGCCAAAGGATGCCCATGAATGGGCGCTGGTCAAGACCTACATGAAAGGAGCAAACCTCAAATGAAGCGCAGGGAAAAGAAGCTGAGCGTGATGGATTGGGTACTCGTGGGACTGCTGGACACGCTGGCCGGGGTCGTAGCTGGAGGGCTGATGGCAATATGGCAGTTGCCGAGTGCCTACCGCTGGCGTGGCTACTGGGCAATCGGCGGCGAATGGCTGCTTGTCATCATTGCAATCATCATGGCGGTGCGGCTGACGCACGCATTCCAGATGTTCATGATTTTCGGAGGAAAGAAGCATGGTAAGATGCGCTCGGTGTCACAGGGTCATTACAGATCCGGCGGCAATCGAAGCGGGGTACGGCGCAAAGTGTTACGCCAAGGAGTTCGGCAAGAAGCTGAAATCACCCGCAAGACCTCGCAGGGGAAAGGCCGTTACACAGCCTAAGACCGCCGCTGAGCGCCAAATCATCGGCCAGCTCACGGTATATGACATACTCGCCGCACACGAAAAAAGCGCTGACCAGAACGGCCAGCGCGCTACAAATGGATAGAGACCTACACAATCCGGTGACACCCGATGCAGGAACATCGGACCGGAAAATGCAGGTCTCCACCACACACAACCATATTGTAGCATATTCGGTTGGATTTTTCAACAGGTACGAAGCGGCGGGAAAGGACTATCCTTTCTGCCGTTTTTCTATGCAAAAATTAGGAGGTACAACATGGAAAAAGAACTTACTACCGCCACAACCACGCAGGAGCTGATGCTGGCCGAGAGTCTGATTGTGGTGCAGCAACTTCCTGTTATCAAAGAGCAACTGCACAGCATCAAGGCTCAGGCACAGGCGTCCGTGACGGAAGCGCTGGCGCTGGTTTGCACGGAAGAGACGCTCAAGGTCGTTAAGGAGCAGCGGGCAAAACTGAATCGTGACCGCAAGGATTTGGATGACCGCCGTGCAGTCGTTAAGAAGCAGATCATGAAGCCTTTTGAGGACTTCGACAAGGTTTACAAGGAATGCGTCACCGATGTCTATGGCCCTGCGGATGAAGCGCTGAAAGGTAAAATCACGGACGTGGAAGCCGGCTTGAAAGCTGACAAGGAGAAGAAAGTGGTCGCTTACTTCGACGAGCTGGTCAAGGCAAACGGGGTCGAGTGGGTTAGCTATGGAGACGTCGGCATTGCCGTTACCATGACGGCGAGCCTGAAATCTTTGAAGAGCAAGGTCAAGGATTACGTTGACCGTGTGGTAGCTGATGTGAACTGCATCAACGGCATGGAGAATGCCCCGGAGGTCATGGCCGAGTATAAGCAGTGCCGCAATCTGGCCGTTTCGATTAACAGCGTGAGCCAGCGTAAAGACCGTGTGGCCCGCGAGGAAGCTGAACGGAAACAGCGCCTTGAGGCCCAGCTTCGTGCGCAGGAAGCAGAGTCGGCGGTGCTGGATGCGGTGGAAGAAGAGCTGGCCGCGCCGCAGGTCATGGGCGCCGAGCCTCCGGTTATGGACGAGCAGGAGGCCGAAGAAACCCAGCAGGAGAGCAAGGAACAGGTTATGACGGCCCAATTTGCTTTCATGGGCCGCACGTTCCAGTGCCGCGGTACATTGACCCAGCTCCGGGAGCTGAAGTCTTTCGTAAATGAAAAAATCGACGAGATCCAGAAGCATATGGATTCCGTCGGCATCGAGAATCAGGAGGTAAGCGATAATGGCTAAAGCTATGCAGCCGCAGAAATTGCACTTCTCTCAAGCAATGCAGACCGAGAAATACAAAAAACTCATAAATAATACCCTAGGCGATCCAGTACGCGCGGCACGATTCGCTGCAAATATCACTTCTGCTGTGGCAGTTAATCCTACCTTGCAGGAGTGTGATGCAGGTACTATTTTGGCGGGTGCCCTTTTGGGTGAAAGCCTGCTCTTGCAGCCCTCCCCGCAGTTGGGTCAGTTCTACTTGGTGCCGTTCAAATCCAAAGCAAAACGTGACCGGCAGGGTAATGTGATTGAGCCGGCGTGTCTCAAGGCGCAATTCGTTTTGGGCTACAAGGGATACACCCAGTTGGCTCTGAGAACGGGCCAGTACAAGCGCCTGAATGTTCTGGAAGTCAAATCCGGGGAATTGGGCGGTTGGAATCCCTTTGAAGAGCGTTTCCATGAAATGCACTTCATCGAAGATTTTGAAAAGCGTGCGGCAATGCCGACTGTGGGCTATATTGCCCACTTCGAGTATATCAATGGCTTCGAGAAAACTCTGTACTGGACTGCCGACCAGATGATGGCTCATGCTGATAAGTACAGTCCGGCATTCAGTGCGACCGCGTACAAAAAGCTATTGAACGGCGAAATCCCGCAGGAGGATATGTGGAAATATTCTAGCTTTTGGTACCGGGATTTTGACGGTATGGCAAAAAAGACTATGCTGCGCCAGCTGATTTCCAAATGGGGAATCATGACTGTTGAAATGACTACCGCTTATGAACGAGATGGTCGAGTGATGGTTCCCAACAGTGCGGATGACGGACTTCTGCCGGAGACGCCGGATTTCGCAGATGCCGGACAGAATGGACTCAGCGAGCAGAATCCGCCCAAAATCGAGCGGACGGCTAAGACTATGGACTTGCCGGAGCCGGAAGCAGACGAAGTGAAAGCGGCTGTTGATTTGGCGACACTCTGATGATCAAGTACAACATTATCAGCACCGGAAGCGACGGCAACGCTACGATTTTGGAAGATTTTGTGCTGATAGACTGCGGGGTGCCTTACAAAGCGCTGGAGCCATATGTGACGAAGCTGAAACTTGTGCTTTTGACGCATATTCATTCAGATCACTTCCAAAAGCGCACCATCAAGCGGCTTGCCGAAGAACGGCCAACGCTGCGCTTTGGGTGTTGCCGCTGGCTGGCACCACCGCTTCTGGCCGCAGGGGTGCCGGAACGTCAGATTGATGTGCTGGAACCCCGGACCATGTACGGATACGGCCTGTGCAATGTGATTCCGTTTATGCTGACTCACAATGTACCGAACTGCGGGTACAAGGTGCATTTTCCATCTGGCAAGGTGATTTATGCTACCGACACCAACAACCTGAACGGTGTGCAAGCGCTCGGATATGACCTCTATTTGATAGAAGCCAATTATCGAGATGAAGACATTCAAGCCAAAATCGCAGAGAAAAAAGCTGCTGGACAGTATGCCTATGAGATGCAGGTGCTCAAAAATCACCTGTCGGAAGCAAAATGCAATGACTTCTTGGTGAGAAATATGCAGACGAACAGCGTGTATATTCCCATGCACGTTCATATTGACAAGGAGAAAACGGATGGTCGTAACGGCGAAAATTGAAAAGCTGGAAGATGGAAAGCTCGTCCTGAAGCCCGATACGGACATCAGCCGCTTTGTGGAGCAGAAGCGCCCCCGGCGGGTGGAAGTCCGGTTGGATGATGGGCGCACGATTTCTGCTGACCAGCGCCGAAAGATTTTTGCCATCATCCGTGACATTTCTTTGTGGTCCGGCCACGAGCCGGAAGAGCTTCGGCAGTATTTGGAATGGGATTTCTGCTCCCGCGCTATGCGGGAGTGGTTCTCCCTCTCAGACTGCGACATGACGACAGCACGAGAATTCATTACTTACCTGATTTCGTTTTGCTTCCACTGGGGCGTTCCGACCAAGGATAGTTTGCTGACGCAGACGGACGACATTGGAAAATACCTGTACCTGTGCCTTGAAAACCGTCGCTGTGCAATTTGCAACCGTCCGGCGGAGGTACATCATGTTGACCGTATTGGCATGGGCATGGACAGAGAAAAGGTCGTCCATGTCGGCTTGAATGCAATCGCGCTTTGCCGAGCGCACCACGAGGAAGCACACCGCCGGGAGAATGCGCTGTTTGCTGATTACCATATCTATGGAATCAAGCTGGACAAGCACCTGTGCAAAGTGCTTTCCCTTAATCAAAAGCCGAAAGGGGAGGTGAAGCGTGGCGGCGAATGAGTATGTAAAACTGTGGATTGACGATTACCGCCTTCTCCTTGAACCGTACAGCATGGAAGAAAGGGGACGAATCATCTGGGCGATGATGGATTATAAGGCGGATGGAGCCGAGCCGCGGTTTGATGGCAATGAGCGGTATGTATGGCCTGCAATAAAAAGCAGACTTGACGCTGAGATAGCGGCCTATGAACGAAAAGCGGCCATAAGCCGTGAGAATGGGGCAAAGGGCGGAAGACCACCAAAACCTAAAGAAACCCAAGAAAACCTACTGGGTTTTGAACCCGCTAAAGAATCAGAGGACGCAGATGAACAGCAAGAGACTTCAACCGGACCGCCCGATGGAAAGCCGGAGTCCTACTGGGTATGGGCTGGGTGCGATAAGATGCTCACGCCTTATATGGCCTCAGAATTCCGAGACCTGCGGGAAGCTGGTATAGAGGACGCCCTAGTGGTGGTCGCGCTGAAAGAAGCGATGCGCCATCAGGCAAAGTACCCTTGGGTCTATGCCAAGCGTTTGCTCGACCAAGCGGCAGCACAAAAAATCACAACGCTGGAAGCGTGGGAAAAAGTACATATCACATACAAAGGAAACCGGGTAGACCGGGAAACGCCGAGTGGAAATAGCTTCCTTGGCCTTGATAACAGCTTGGATCGCCTAAAAAGGAGACCTCTTAGAAAGCGGGTGGAGGAAGTTTCACCAGACTAAGGAGGTTTTCTAATGGGAAGCGATGTTCGCCATGTCCGCGGCGAGGCCCAGAAAGAGCTTGTAAAAAAGTTTGAAGTATTTACAAGCAAGGGACGGTCAAGGTGGCAGGTTTGGAGCGACTGGATTACGATAAGCGCCATTGCCGTGTCCAACGCGACAGACAAGAGCCACTTCGACGAGCGAGAGCAGCAGTACATGACTATCGTGAAAAAGTACACGAAGCAGGAAGTGGACACATTCGCGGATATGTTTTCGCTTCTGGTTATGGCACTGGAGGATGACCCGGAACAGGATTTCCTTGGCGAGTTGTATATGTGCTTGGGGCTTGGAAATGACCATGCGGGCCAGTTCTTCACGCCTTACCACCTTTGCGAGTTTATGTCCGCAGTAACGACCCCTGCGGAAGAATTTCAGCAGAAAATCGGAGACAGGGGATGGGTTGCGGTCTGCGACCCGACCTGCGGAGCTGGGGCCTTGCTGGTGGCATTTGCAAACGAATGCAGGAAAAAAGGCATCAATTACCAGACGGATGTGCTGTTCGTGGCGCAGGACATTGACTACATCGTGGGTATGATGTGCTATCTGCAAATGAGTCTGCTTGGAATGCCGGGATATGTCGTCATCGGTGATACGCTTGCAAGCCCGTCTACGTCTTATGACAAAAGAGGGCTGCTTCCGGTTGACAACGGGAGCGTCTGGTACACGCCGCTGCTCAGGATCCCGGTTTGGCAGTATCGAATCTTTATGGCGCAGATGGAGCTGGTCACCCAGCCGATAAAGGAAGAATATGCTGCGGATGCGCCAAAATCCGAACCACAGAAAGCCCTTGAAGCCACAAAAAAGAGTAAGCAACCAAAAGATACGGAAAAGCCAAAAGCCGCTAAAATGCCGCCCAAAGAGCCGGAGCAGGAACCGATGTTCTCTGAGGGTAAGGGTGGGCAGTTGAGCTTTTTCTGATAGGAGGACAATATGGATTCCACCACACACACCACAACCACAGTAGAGTTCGTCGATTGGCGGGCCAAGGCAAAAGAGAAGCTGGGGGCAGAGGACAAGCTGTTCAAAGGCGGGCGCGCTGCCGCAAGCGTTCAGAGCTATGTGCTGCGGGCACTGCTGAACTTTGCAGATCAGGAGCCGCGCTTCGCTGAGGTCGTTTGTAACACGGAGCGCACGTTCTCTGAATGCTGCGCGGCAGTCGTGCACAATGCGGGAGAGGTTCTGTCTGACCTTGAAGCGTATCGCAAGGCCGTGCAGTTCTACTTCCCCAATGCTGAAATCTCGTTTTCGATGAACATCAATCTTACCGGAACGCCGCCGACGGAAGAAGAGATGCGGGCGCCGGCAACCATTAAACCGGAGAACGCCACCCCGAATATTCCGAAACCGCAGGAGCCGGCAAAGGAAAAGCCCGACCAAAAGAAGCCGAAACCGGAGAAAAAGCCTGCAAAGAAGAAAGAGAAGCAGAGCGAGGATTCGATGCAGCTTTCCTTGGAGGGATGGTTCTGATGATTTTGGGATTCAAGGGATTCAAGCCGGGGCTGGTCGCAACGCTTGGAAACGGAAAATTCCAGTATGTTCCGAACGAGCTGAATGAGACAAAAAAGGCCATGTGCGCCAGCACCGGGTTCCATTATTGCTTAGACCCGTGGGATTGCCTGAATTGGTACACATGGAACGGCAAGAATGAGTTTTGGGCAGTTGCGGCCGGGGGCGATGTTGACGAGGATGGCTACGGAAGCCGGAGCAGCTGTACGAAGCTGGTTCCTCTCCGCAAGCTGACAGCAGAAGAATTTTTGCTGATGCACGCCAACTATGTGTTTGAGCATCCTGCGGAGAAGTTTGAGGACAGCTATAAAGGGCCATTTCATGTCGCATATGGCCGGGATAAGAAGCTGGCCGGAGAACTGGGAGAATGGCTCTGCTTCATCATCCAAGATCAGCAGGAGTCCATCTGCATTGCACAGCCGATTGACGGCGTGAAGATTTTGCCGGGGAAGAACTACACGGCAGAGAGCTTGGAGGCGGCACACAATGAAAAAGGCTGAAGAATTGAAACTTTATGCGCCGGAACCGAAACGGCCAGAGCTGGATGCGGCACTGTGTATGTCAGTTGCCGAGGGGCAGGGCATGGGCCGCTACATCGAGGGAAAGGTGCTGACGGTGGCCGTCTGGGACAAAAAGGAAAAGCCGCTGGTCGTGTGGCGCTTTTTCGGGGATTACTGGACGGGGGAGCTTCGCGGGAACGAGAACCCGACTAAAGGCGAGCTTTCGCCGCGTCAAATTGAGGTCAAGCCCTGCCAGTGCTTGACATGGAGGACCGAAGTGCCGGCCACAAAAGGAGAATCGGAACTCCTGCAGAACTATTTTGATGACTGCAGACCGGGATATCTGATTGGCATTGTAGAAGATGCACTGTCGGCTCATGCCAGGAAGAAGCGCGAAGAGCGCAACGCACGACAGGCGGCTGAGACCAAGAAGCTCTTTGAGAATCTGCCGGAGCCGCCGGAAGATCTCAGTAAACAAGTTTTGAAAGTGTGCAGTGATGCGGGCTTTCTCTGGGTCACCAATGATAAACAGAACGTAATCGAACCCGGCGGCGTTGAGAAGAAAATCTCGATTCAGCGGGCAAGGTGCGATAGCTGCGGTGGTGAATATACGCTGTCGGAACTGCTCAAACACAAGAGCACAGCGACGTGCGAGTGCTGCGGGGAGAAAATGCAGGTTCGCAATACCCGCTATTCGGTCAAAAGGTTATGGGCCGCAAGGACATTCCTTTGGAGCAAGCCGCAGGGGGATGGAGTCTGGATTCACCGCTATCTGGTGTATTTCGATTTCAGAAATCATCGGGCAGAACCGGAATTTCACGGCCGTGGAATCTGGTGGACGGACGGAAAGACCATCAAGCAGTGGAAACGCGACTGGGGCGAAAAAGCTCAGTATATCATGTGCCAGCGCCCGAAGCTGTCCGCGATGCTGCTGGCCCCCTCTGGCCCGTATCAGCCGTACACGCTGGCATCCCACACTGACCAATTTGAGAGTGATGTTCGAAAAGTGTTGAAATCTGAATGGATGTACCAGTACGATAATCACCTCAATTTTCCGTGGGAAGTTCGGCAGTGGGAAATTGTGAATCGGTATCCGATGGCCGAAAGCCTTGTCAAAACGGGCTGGGCTGACGCTCTGTGCTCTCAGGTGTACGACGAATATGAGCACAGCACCCGCATCAATCTTCGTGCAGAGACCTATTACGGCGTGTTTGGCTTAAATCGTCAGGAGCTGGCTGCGGTCGCACGAAGCAAAAAGTCGTTCCGCGAGGTGGATGATGCGCTGAAGTGGAAAGAAGCCGGCCTTGCAATCAATGACAAGAACATGAAGATGACGGCCAACATCCGAAACCTCTCAGGAATGGCCAAGACATTGCAGGAAAGCGGAATGACGCGGAGCTTGAAATATCTCCGCCAGCAGACAAGGCGAGTCACCGGAAGCTACAACGGCCAGATTGCTCTTCAAGTCGCATCGGACTGGTTGGACTATCTCGATATGGCCGGGCAGATGAAGATGAACTTGAATCTTGAAAAGGTTCGTTTCCCGCTGGATCTCAAGCGTCGCCATGACGATTTGGCCTTGGAGCGCAATAAGCGGCGTCGAAAGGATGCGCTGAGAGGTGCCGCAAGCAGCATCAAAAAGGAAGCCAAGGAACTGGAGGATCAGTTCCATATCGAGAACATCTACAAGAAAATCCGCAAAATCTACGAGTACGATGGAACGGAATACATCATTCGGGTGCCGGATGGGGCGAAGGCCATTTTGGAAGAAAGCAGATTCCTTGACCACTGCATCCAGCGCGGAACCAGATACTTTGAACGCATTGCCAAACGCGAAAGCTACATTTTCTTCATGCGGCGCAAGTCTGACCCGAATACCCCGTGGTACACCTTGGAGGTGGAACCGGGCGGCACTGTCCGCCAAAAGCGCAGCTATAACAACGACCAGTACGCCGATTTGGAGGACGCGAAACCGTTTATTGCGGAATGGCAACAGGTCGTGCAGGGCCGCATGACAGCGGCGGAAATTGATTTTGCACGTCAGTCTAAGGAAATCCGCGCACAGGAGTTTGCGGAACTCAAGGAGAACGGAAACATTATCCGCACGGGCGCAAATGCTGGAAAGCTGCTCGTGGATGAACTGATGCACGACTTGATGGAGGTGGAAAAGCGTGTCGGCTAAAATTGAACTTTCTCTCGCGCCCGCCAAAGCAAAAGGCCTTTCGGAAGATGAACGTCTGGATTTGGGGCGGCTGCTCCTGAAAGCAGGATACAGAGTTGACATTGTACGCCGTCGCCCGAATACCAATCCGGGCACCAATTACGATTATTTCATGGTTTTGGACAAAGGAGAGAACAATGCCTGATACCCGGAAGAACCACAATCCCAGCGGCGCACCGGATCCCACACGGGTTCGGGCAGAGAACAACATCCAGAGGGAAGAAGCTCGTGTGAGCGAGCTTGTCCACGTCCTGCGTTATGTGGCAGGTGCCGCCGGGTTTGAAATTGTGGAGCGAATTGTTCTCGTGGATAACCAGACGGGGAGGATTTATCGGTGAACAGAACAAAGAATGAGTTGGCCGATTATGCTTGGAATCCGGTGACTGGATGCCTGAAAGACTGCCGGTATTGCTACGCAAGGAAAAGCGCGTTGAGGTTTGCAAGCGATTGGCGGCAAAATCTGGCGGAAAGGTCGAAAGTTCAGCAGGTGGGAGAAAAGCTCTTTGAGCTGGATACCCCTTGGAAAACGAAGAGCAAGCGCTTCCTGAACAGTCCAACGGGATTTCTGCCCACCATGCACAAATACCGTTTCGACTGGCCGCAAAAGGTCAAAGTTGGCTCAAGCATTATGGTATGCACGGATGGCGATTTATTCGGGCCGTGGGTTCCTGAAGATTGGATTCTTCGGGTGTTTGCGGCGGCTGATGAAGCACCCCAGCACCAGTACATTTTTCTGACGCAGTATCCGGAACGCTATAAGCAGCTTGCGAATCACGAGAAGCTGCCCCAAAACAAGAATTTCTGGTACGGCTCGACAGCGACGGCCAGAGAAAGCGGCGTATGGACGAACGAACACTATAATGCGTTCGTAGCGATAGAGCCGCTCCTTGGCCCGTTTGAGGGCGATGCGACAAAAGCGTTCCAGAAGTTGAAGTGGGTCATCATCGGCGCGGAAACGGGCCGAAACGTCGGAAAGGTCATTCCTAAAGCGGAGTGGATTAAAGACATTCTTGCGTCAGCGGATGCGACCGACACACCTGTTTTCATGCGGAGCAGCATGGAAAGCGTGGTGGGTGCTGAGAATATGCGGCGCGAGAAACCACAGCCGCTTCTTCAAAGAGTTCCCAGTGACGTGCAGAAAGAGCGTCTGTGGGAGTATTGCACGGTCTGCGGCAAGTACAGACCGATGAAAGAAATGTACGCGCTGCTCTTGCGCAGAAAACGTGGAGATAGCCCGGAGCGGGTGGCTTATATGTGCCCGGAATGCTATGAGCAGTTCAGCAGAGACAATTTTGAGAAAGGAAAAGACGATGAAATTTGAACGAAGCGAAATTGGAGCGCTGTTCTCCAAGCTCCGAACAGCGGTGCCGGAGGTTCGCGCAGTGGGCAACGACAGCGCGGGAATCCTGCTGAGTGGCCCGGATGCGTTCGCAACGAATTTGGAACTGAGCATTCGGGCAGAACTTTCCAGCCCGGGTCCGCAGGGTGTCGTTATTCCGCCGCGTGGAGTGGATTTTATCAGCGGAGCAGTAGCCCCTGAAATCAACATCAACGTGACAAAGAGCGGGTTGGTCATAGAGTCCGGCACGGCGCGGGCGCGGTTGAGCACGACGCCGGCAGAGAATTACCCCACATTTGATGGTCCTGGAAAGGATGCGAAACGCTGCGTGGTAAGCGCGAGCGATTTGAGCTGGGCCATCTCAAAGGTTCTATACGCTGTGTCCAAGGAGGATCGGCATCCGGCGCACAAAGGGCTGTGCTTTTCCCACAACGGCGACGATACTTTGGAAATCTGCGCCCTGGATGGGTACAGAATGGCCATCAGCCGAATCGACTGCACCGCCGATGGCGATTTCAAGTTTGTGCTTCCGGCGGCAACGGCAAAGGCGATTGACACGCTGGGCCTTGATGGGAGCGTCAGTATTGAAAGAGACCGCAAAAAGGCCGTTTTCAGTGACAACAATTTTGAGGTAAAGTCTCGCCTGATCGCAGAACCGTTTCTGGATTATAGCAAAATTGTAGCCCAAAAGAGTGGGGGAACCAGAATCGTGCTTGACAGAAAAGAATTGCTGGGCGTTCTGGGACGCGTCAAACTTGCTCGGTCCGCAGACGCAAAGGAAAAGAGCACCTTGGTGATGGATCTGGAACCCGGCGGCACAGGTAGAGCATCGATGCGTAGCACGATTGCGCAGATGAATGAGGAATTTTCTTTCAACGGAAAGCTGGATGAGCGCCTGCGAATCGGCTTTAATCTGGAGTTCCTGAGCGAGGCATTGAAGTCGATGGAAGGAGACGAGGTCAGCGCATGGGTGGTCGGTCCTCTATCCCCCGTAAAGCTGATTGAGCCACAGTATGAAGCGCTGGTGCTTCCTGTCAAGGTCAAGGAGGAAGCATGATGCAGGGTAGAACTTTTCGTGGGCAGTCCCCAGATGGCACTTGGCATGAAGGATTCTTGATTCGCTCCCCGGGTGTGAAGAACAGTCGCCCAGGTGAGGGCTGGTACATCAACTCCGAGCAAGAGCCGGCATACGCCCATCTCGTCAAGCCGTTTACGATCGGCATGAACACGACTCTGACGGACGGAAACGGGGCACCTGTTTTTGAGGGGGACATTTTGAAAGACGATCGATGCGGCAAAGATGTGATTTTTGCCGTAAGATACGGCGAATACATCGACTACGGCGTAGGCCATATCGGATTCTACGCAGAATTTTCGGAGAACCGAAAGGAGTTTGTCGAGCATGGTCTTGCAAGCTTGGTTCTGACATCAAAGGTGGTCGGCAATGTAGTGGACACGCCGGAGCTGATGGGCATGAGCACTGGAAAGGAGCAGTAACATGAAGTGGATTGAGACGATTACCCCGAAACAGGCGGCTGAAGAGCTGGGAGTGCCTTATCACGGCTGGATGAGGGAGATGGATCGGGCGTGGATCAGCGAAGACCAGAAGTACAGCGTGATGTCTCGTTTGCTCCGCACGGAATGGGGCAAGGTCGAGCACGTCACGATTACGGCGGCAGAGGGTGTCGGCCAGAGCGACGGCAGCGGGGATATTCCGTGGGCCGTCAAGATGGAAATTAAAAATGACCTGTTCGGCGAAAAGCGCGCCGCCGTCGAGGTGTTCCCGACTCAGGACAGGTTGGTGGATGTCTGCGACTGCTATCACCTCTGGGTGTTCGAGAAAGGATTCCAGCTTCCGTTCGGTATCCACCCGCGCGATAAGAAAACGGTGACGGTCAATCGCGGCAGTACCAGAGTCCGAGCCATTGACGGCGCAGGGCGTGAACGCAGCATCAAAGAGCTGCTGGAAGAGAATGGCGCGGCGGACGTTCCTAAACAGGCATATGCACAGGCTATGGCCGGATATATGATGAAAAATCTTCTGGGAGGGTGATGCAAGTGGATGGCGATATAGACCGCCAGAGCGAAGCGCACCCGCCGAAACCAGAGAAGGGGCGAGACGATGGCAAAGTATGAGATGCTTATCGCTGCATCCGGGAAACATGGCTCTGCACTCCTGCCGTATGTGCTGGTTGACCATAGAAGCGGTAAAAGCGCAGCGGCGCGGGCAAAAGCGATGGCCAAGGCTTGTTACCCGGAGTATGAGAAATTCGATGTGGCGAAGATGGAGGTGATTTCAGATGAATGAAAAGGGATTGATGGAACAGTCGAACGCGGCGATTAAAGCGGCGCTGGAGCTGTACGCGGCTGACCATGGGAAGTTGAACGATGGTGACAGCTTTACGACAAAGCTCAATAACTGTGTGCTCACCATTTCGCTGAAAGATGGGAGCTTGGACGTGCAGTTTGACGCAGACGTCGCGGTGGACACCCCGTACACACTGGACATGAAGCTCGACATTTATAAGGAGGAAGACAATGGCTGAGTACATCAACCGTGAGGACGTATTGAAATGCCTGGAGTATAACACGATTCAGAAGCCGAGTGCGAATGATGTTGTTTCTGCGACTCTCCGGGTAGCGCGGGAAAAGGTCGAGAAACTTCCTGTTGCACAGGAAGAAGCGCTCTTTTCTTTCTGGCGCGACCCTGACAAAGACCCACCGAAGGTCGAAACGGAAGTGCTGGTTTTGTACCGTTATAATGGATATATGGGCATTACAACGGCGCACTACGAGGACGGCAATGTTTTCTCCCAGGACAGCGAATGGAATTGGGAAGATCTCCCTGATTGGGGAACATACGACGAGGAACGGGACGACTACCGAATCCCGGAAGGCTGGTGGGAATACCGCCACTTCAACCCGGACGACGTTTACAACAACAAGATAGACTGCACCGTGGTTGGGTGGATGTCTTTGCCGCCGAAGGAGGTAGTGAAAAATGAGAACGCTTAACGCTGACCAGCTGAAAGCTGTGCTGAGCATGGAAAGTTCACTGGGACATATTCACACGCTGGCAGATGTCGAAAACACGATTGATTATCTTGCTAAAGAAGAACCTGAAGCCGCAGGCGGTGTAGAAAAGTTCAGCATTTTCGATACTTCGTGGGCAAGGAAAATTCAGGCGGCGTTTCCGCAGGCGTTCGTGAATATGCAAAATGAGCTCATTTTCAGCCTGAGAAGCAATTCCTGTTTCAGGCTGGAAGATGTGAGCGATGAAACCCAGCTGAAAGCAAAAATTCTGGAGTGGCTTACGCGCACAGCAATTAAGGGCATTTCCCCGAAGGAAAGAAAACTCCACTTTGAGGGCATCAACAAGCTGCTGGGTACGAATTTTACACTTGAGGAAATGACGGATATCTATACCTATCTCGGCAACGGAATCAAGCACGACCTCTGTGTGAAGTTCGTGGAAAGCGGCTACGATATGACGCGCATTCCAAAGGAGGCATGAGCAGTGGCGAGAACATTAAAACCTTGCCCGTTCTGTGGTGCAGCGCTCAAGCCTTTTATTAGTACCCATGAGGTCACAACGGCCGATGGAAAGAAAATCGGCGAAATCGAGCACGGCTATTGGGCGCACCCGGATGATTCCAAGTGCCCGCTTGGATTTGGATTTTCTCTTGCGCTGGAGGAGGCTGATAGCTGGAACCATAGAAAAGAAGATAGCCTGCGCTGGCGTAAGACCGAAGAGGAACCACCTGTGGAAAAAGACGGGAACCAGTATGGTGATGTTCTTGTTTTGGATGCCGGCCTTGAAGGATTTGTTACAAACAAGGGATGGCCTTATGTAAAAGGGGCGCCGGACATATATCCTATTTGGATGCCGATTCCTAAACTGCCAAAGCCCTATTTGGAGGATGAACAATGAGCAAAGAAATCTTACTTATACGCAATGATGACGGCGAATTCGAGCTGTACGATGACACCTACGACGTAGTCATTCATTGCAAAAATCAGCAAGGCATGAAAGAGACCTGCGAGATTCTGCGCAAGGTAGGCACCGACGAGAAAGCACCCAACGCTTTATTGATGGATCCTGTTGATATGGCGATTGCCATAAGGAACCATTGTAAATCACGCACAGGTGGGTGCGAGGGCTGCTGCTTTGACAGGCCGACCAGCGATAACGGGGATGGTGAATGCGTTTTGGGCTGTCCTGAAGATTGGGAGGTGTGAGACTGAGGAGTGTCTGAACGAGTATACAATTCAAAATCCACAGACGGTGAGTTGGGAGAACTTTGCAAAACTGCCGCCGAAAGCTGCTCTGAAGCTAGTATCAACTTTTGGGCGGCTGCTGGATACATGAAAGCCTACATTCAGAACCACCTCGATGACTCGGTATGGGAAAGCGTTGACACTCCAAGCCCACTGAAAGCCGATTTCAAAATTCACTTTTTGGGTGGCCGATGCTTTATGTGTTCGGTAACTGGTGAGTGGTAGAAAGGTTTTAACTATGGCAAAAATCATCTGGATATGTCCTTTTTGTGGGGCGACTACGGAAGAGGTTCGCGAAACTGACCTTGTCCCGTTCCACAACCACCCCATCACCCTAAATAGGGAGTGTCAAAGGTGCATATACAGGCAGCACTGGAATGACCTTTCCATGCTGGGGGTTCTTCCTTCTATTGGTAGCGGCGAAGAAGTTCGTAGCGCAGAGTATTATCACGATGTATGGGGGTTTGATTATTATGATCCAGGGTAAAGCTGTTCTGCTGAGTATCCAGCCGGAATGGTGTGACCTCATCTTGCGGGGCAAGAAAACCATGGAGATTCGGAAAAATTATCCGAAGCACCTTTATGGAAAAGGAAAATCGTTCAAGGTGTACATCTATTGCACAAAAGCACCGCAACAGCTTATCACTATTTTCAAAGACGGGGAAGAAACGATGGATGGCGAAATCCATCATGGAAAGCCTGTATTCGTAAAGTTCGATAAGTTACTGCCGGACAGCGTTCGCGGAAAAACGCAGATGGTTGTTGGCGAATTTGTCTGCGATGACATCCGACGCATTGGCCCTGAATACTGTGTCGTCAAAGAAGATATCGAGTCTGCAATTTCTGGAAGCCTTCTCACAGTACCGCAAGTCAAAGACTATGCCGGATGGAAGTCCGGGATGAGTTATGCAGATTTGAAAGACTTGTATGGCTGGCACATCTCCGAACTGAAGATTTATGACCAGCCGAGACCGCTGGAAACATACACGCGGCTGTTACAGACAGGATGTTGTTTTGAACCGCTCAAAGTCAAAAGGGCACCCCAAAGCTGGTGCTATGTGGAGGATGCAGAATGTACGTCATGAACAAAAAATGGGGCTCCATCACGAACATTGCCCAGTGCACCAGCGTGTATGTGAGTCCTGAGCACGAAATCAAGGCTGTTCCTACGGGCGGCGGTGCGGTGTATCGGCTGGGACAGTATGAAACCGAAGAAATTGCCCGTGCTGTGCTGAATGACCTGTATATGCACATTTCGACTGGCTGTGTCTACCAGATGCCGAATGACCAGCGAGCGCTGGTGCTGGCCCGCGGCATGAGCGACGAACGGCCTGACAAGTTTGCCGGGAATGGTAAGAAGCCGGTGCGCAGGGGAGGATCCTGATGACTAAGAGACATCATTATAACCGAAAAGGCCAACCACAGAAGCGGTGCAATCCCGACACTTGCCCGAACTGTATGTACATTGGAGAGGGCGACAGCTGGTGCGACAAAATTGGTGAAATTGTTCTTTCTGACTGGGAGCCTACGGATTATTACATGGGGTGTTGTAAGGGGGCAAGAGCAAATGAAAGCACACATCGAGCCTAAGAGCAAGGAATGCCCGTTCTGCGGCGCATCTACCTATGAGGTTATGAGTGGTACGGGCGTGAAATGTATTCGGTGCACCAATAAGAGAACTTGCGGTGCCATCGTCAGTTTCAACAACAAAGACTGTGATGAACGCGGAGTTTCCCCGGTTAAGTACTTCAATCGGCGGACGGAAAGGAAAGTGCTCCAATCGGCGTGCGGAAAGGGAGCAAAAAAATGAATCTGATTCGTGAAGTTCTTTCAGACCAGACGGTGACGGCGGTGGCATCTATCATCCTGATCGTGGCCGCGCTGCCTATGGCTGGATGGTCTTGGACCGTAAATCAAATGGCCGGAAAATCGGCCGGAAGAAAAAAGGAGGGTACATGAAAGCGCATCTGTCGTTCCTGTGCAATGGTCAGTGTCGGTGGTGCAAGAACTACTGGGATTGCAGTAAGCACAAGAAAATCCTGGCAAAAATTTTCGGATGCAAAGATTGGAGATGGAGAATATGAGCAAGGAAATCAAACAGCAGCGCATGAATGCCCGTGATGAAGCGTCGCAGCTGTTTTGCTGGTGCATCGTTACGGCCATGAACCAAAAAGAAGGCATTGGTGCGGAACGGCTTCGGCGGGCCTGTAATGAGATGCAGGCATTCCAAGCCCGCTACAAAAGTAAAATCGACTCTGGGAACCGGAGAACGGCCACTGAAGCCATGCGGGACGATTTAAGGGAAATTTGCGATTTCACGGTACGTCTGCCGCAGAATCGAGCCCCGCGTAATCACAGGGAAGAACAACTTCGCATGGCTCAGGATGAGGGCGCTGAAATCGCATGGCTGGTTATGGCCGCGACGGCGCATCTGACGTTTGGTTTTGGCAAGGAGCGCCTTGCACGGCTGAAGAAAGGAGCCATGGACGACTATCGACAGTACATTGGATGGGTCAAGACGGACGGCGAGGACTGCGCCAAGGAATGGCTGAAGCGCTGTGTGGAACAGGCCTTGCGAGAAGAGCTTAAAGTGAACGACATCCAGAGCGGGAGCCGCCCGCCGAAGCAGTACTATTCGTCTGGAGTGGACATGGCGGATATGATTCGCGTGACGGGCGCTGTGTCTGCGAAGATGGCAGCAGAGCGGGGCATTAAGCGTGTACCGCTGGCGGTTTTGAGTCAGAGCGAAGTGATCCGCAGAATGAAAGCCATCTGAGCAATAAAAAAGAGGATCGCTTGCGCAATCCCCCAATAGAGCAAGTCTATTATACCTAAATTGATGTATTTTGGCAACGATAGAACAGGAGGGTGCGCAAAATGACTATCCCGGAAGAAATGATGGCCGTTATTCAGGAAACCGCAAAAAAGGCTGCTCGTGAGGGCGCCAAGGAAGTTATCGCAGAACAGGCCCGCAAAGCCGTAGGTCGCTGTGACCGTCGGCTTCGGAACACGAAGCTGTTGCTGAAAAACTATCGGATGTTCAAGAAGCACTGCACGGGTGCGGTCTATACGGACGAAACAGGCGACCATGACGGCAAGGAAGAGGAAACCGCACTGGAGCTGCTTGATATGATGCTTCAGCGTAACAACACGATTACGGTTGAATCTATCCGTAACTCCTGCCGCCGCACCAAAATTATGATTCGCCATATTGACTCGATGCTGGCCTTGTACGAGACGTGTTGCGAACGGAGCAAGAACGAGGCCCAGAAGCGTGGCTATCGCATCATCAAAGCGATGTACATTGACGACGAGACCAAGTCTATTGAACAGCTTGCGGCGCTGGAGAGCGTGAGCACCCGTCAGGCATACCGCGACCACGACGCGGCCGTCGAAAAAATCTCGGCGCTCATGTTCGGCATCGATGCCTTGGATATGGAGTAGGCCGATGTCAAAATCATGTCATTTACACGGCATGAAAAATGTGGTAGAATAATACCGTAAAATTCTAATCATAGCGCATTACCCGCCCGGTTTCGCCGCCGAGCGGGTATTTTTATGCCCGGAAAGGAGGCAGAGAACCGCCGCTCCCCAATTTGACCCGCGACGCCAGCGGGATAGCAAAGAAGGGAGAAAAAATGAATCAGCAAGTAGTGTATCAGGATATTTCGCAGATCCATCCCTATGAGAACAATCCCCGGAACAACGAAGCGGCCATTGAGCCTGTTGCGCAGAGCATCAAGCGGTTTGGCTTCCGCGTTCCCATCCTCATCGACGGAAAAGGAACCATCATCGCAGGACACACCCGCTATGAGGCCGCAAAACGGCTTGGCATAGACAAAGTGCCGTGTATTCGGGTCGATGACCTGACGGACGAGCAAATCCGCGCATACCGTATTGCAGACAACAAGGTGGCCGAGGCTTCTTCGTGGAATGATGATGTTCTCCGCGCCGAAATGGATGCGCTGAAAGCTCTGGATGTCGATTTGACGGACACGGGCTTCAGCGAAGTGGAGCTTGATGGGCTTCTTCGGGAAGTGGAGGATGCCGACTTCGAGGAATTCTTTACGGAGCCTGTCCAACAGCCACCCAAAGCGGCCGATGCGGAGCAGAGCGCCGAGACCCAGCAATCTACCCAACCGGAATCTTCTCAGCTCGCTGTGCCGCAGCAGAGCGGCTCTAAGCTCATTCAATGTCCGCATTGCGGAGAATGGTTTGAGACATGAGGCTATGTCTGGCAGGTACATTCCCGGCCGAGAAGATTGTGAAAGAGTACCGCCCAGAATACGTTCTGGAGAGCTTCTTTTACATCCGACCATGGCAAATCGAAGAGATTCCAAAATGGAAAATGTTCCTGCTCGACAGCGGGGCATTTACTTTTATGCACGGCATAGAAGCGTCTTCAAAGCCAGTAGATTGGGATGGCTACCTGAGTCGATACATCGACTTTATCAACCGCAACGACGTGCAGCATTTCTTCGAGCTGGATGTGGATTCCATCGTAGGCTATGACGCTGTAAAACGCATGAGAGCGCGTCTTGAAGCAGAGACAGGAAAGCAAAGCATTCCGGTCTGGCACCGCTCCCGTGGTCTGGACGAGTTCAAGCGCCTGTGCAGGGATTATCCCTACATCGGCATCGGCGGCTTTGCAATCAAGCATATACAGCCCAGTGAGTACGGATATATCCGCCGTCTGGTGCAGTATGCAAATTCTTGCGGGGTGCGGGTGCATGGTCTGGGGTATACCAAAAAGGATGCAGTGAGCTTCGGTTTTTACAGCGTGGACAGCACAACATGGACTACGCAGGTCAATTTCGGAGGGCTGTCGTACTTCAATGGTTCGGAGATGGTCGTGGTCAGACCGCCCAAGGGGATGATCGGTGCTGACTATCGCCGCCGCCGGGAGTACTCGTTGAGAGAGTGGATAAAGTACCAGAAATACCTTGATACGAAAGGAAAATGGCGTGGATAAAGAAATCGTCTACCGCGTCGAGGATGGCATGGACAGGGAAAAGATTCTCTGCACCACCTACCAGATGCGGAATTTTTATATGCAGTTCAGAGACGGATTTTTTACCAATCTGGACGTTATGAACTATACCCAGCACCTTGCCGCTGCGCATATGGCGAAAAAGGGGATGAATGTGCTGGATGTGTGCTGTGGGCGCTCTCTGATGCTCCCGCTGCTGCGCTACTACGCAAAGGACATTGCATCCTATACCGGAGTGGACATCAGCAAGGCGAACATCAAGGAAGCGATGCGCGGTGCAACTGCAAAGAACCTCGAGCCAAAGGATTTGGCCTCCTACTACCCGTTCCGGGTGGGCTGGAAGCTGGGCAACGTCGCAGAGATGTCTAAGGTCATCCCGGCGGGCTTTGCCGACTTCGTGATTTACACCTCCGCCATCGAGCATATGCACCCCAATGACGGAGCCAAAAGCCTTGAAGAATGCTACAAGGTTATGAAACCGGGTGCAAAAATGTTCCTCTCCTGTCCGAACACACCGGGCAATGGATACCAGACGCAGTACCGTGCGCATGTCTATGAATGGGGATATGACGAGCTGAAAGCAAAGCTGGCCGAAATCGGATTCAATATTGTGCAGGAGGTCGGTTTGGTCACCAGCGTCCGCGAAATGGACGAGTTCTATTCCAAACAGCCGTCGGCGCTCAAGAATTTCTATGAACACATGAAGTCCTATGTCCCGTCTGCATTCCTCACAGCGTTTATGGCTATCCCATTCCCGCGTGAGGCGAAAGAGCTGTTGTTCATCGTCCAGAAGCCGAAAGGAGAGGAAAATGCCTAAGTTCAAGAATGAGTATGGGGTGTCGAAAAGCATCTACACCCAGAAGTGCAGATGCTTTTGCCCTATCGGAAAGGCAGACTACACGAACAACTTCACCGTGACTATCACTCCGAAGAAGTGGATCCCGGACTACTGCGAAATCGACAAGTTCATTCGTGAGCAGCTGGATGGCAAGAGCCTTGTCATTGAGGACGCCGCCTGCAAGCTGAAGCAGTGGCTCACGGGGGAGATTCATCCCTACTGGGTCGAGGTCGAGTCGGATGTGACCGACGGTGTGCACGGCCATGTAACGGTAACGGTATAAGGGAGGGGCGCAAGATGAAAAATACTCGTGCTCTTTGCCAGACTGCCGTTGTCGCGGCGCTGTATGTGGCGCTGACCACCTTGAACCCCCTGTCGTGGGGTGCAATCCAATTCCGGGTTGCCAATATGCTCTGCGCACTCCCGTTCAAGGACAAGAAATATGCCCCGGCGGTTCTGCTGGGAATCGCAATCGCAAACGCAACCAGCCCGTTTGGGCCTGTCGATGTGGCCTTTGGCCTGATGGCTGAGGGGGTGGCGTATCTCCTTGTTGTTTGGGGGCCGTGGAAAAAGCTGGGGATTTTGTGGAAAGCTGTTATCCTCTCTCTGTCCGTGGCTCTGTTCATCGGAGTGGAGCTGTACGCAATGGTGGGAGCGCCGTTCCTGCTGACGGCCGCAGGGCTGTTCGTTGGCACTTTCTTAGCCGTGGAACTCGGCAACATGATGATTTCTAAAACCGCTCTTGCAAGAATCGTGTAAGAGAGGGCGCGGCGCTGGCTCTGCAAAGAGCTGGCGCTTTTTCTTCGGAACAACACAACGGCCCGGCCCGACACCGGGACAGAAAATGAAGAAGGATAGTGGTGGCGATGTAGATGGAAACGCGAGACAAGGCGTTCACCCTTTATAAGAAAGGGATGGGATGCACCGAAATCTCAAAGAAGCTTGGCGTATCGCTGAACACGGTCAAGTCTTGGAAAAAGCGGTATTGGGATGCACAAAAGGGTGCACCCAAGAAGCGCACCCCGTCGCACCCAAAGGGTGCATCTTCAAAACGCACCCCACAAGACCCGGCGGTTCAGCCTGAGAAGAAGCCGAATCTCGGCGGCGCGCCGAAAGGAAACGTCAATGCAGTTGGAAATCACGGCGGGGCACCGCCGGGAAATCAGAATGCGCTAAAGCATGGCGGCTGGTCTGCTGTGATGTTTGGTGCATTTTCCGAAGAAAACCAGAAAGCGATACAGGACTGCACGAAAGACGTGGATGCGGAGGACTTGCTGATACAGGAGCTTCAACTGCTGACCGCCCGCGAAGCATTCCTGCTCCAGCGCATCGAGGCGGCTCAGGAAAAGAAGCAGCACATCCAGTCGGTGCATACATCAAAATCCAGCAGGTCTTTTACCCGGCTGGATGAGGATAAGGAAAAAGAGGCCCATGACAAGAAAGTTTACATTGAGCGGATAGATGCAAAGGTGCAAAAGGAAGAACGTCTCCCTGGCACCAGCGTTGAGACATCAACCACCACCGAATCGAGCTACCTTATCGTGGAGCGCTTAGAGCGGCTATTGACCGATGTACAGCGCCAGAAGTCGAAGGTGATACAACAGCTTGCCGACCTGCGCAGACTGAGCAGCAGCGGCAAGAATGAGCTGGTAGACGATTGGGTTGCGGCAGTCGAGGCGGCGGATGTGGAAGTGGAGGGTGAGGACGATGGCGCTGAGACAACGTGAAGTCTTTGCCAAACGACTCCCTCTGTACCGCAAAGACCCCTGCTTGTTCTTCAAAGAGGTCACTCGCTTCAAGCCGGATAAATGGCAAAAAGAAGCGGCCACGGCCATTGCACAGCACCGCAAAGTTTCCATTCGCTCAGGACAGGGCGTTGGAAAAACAGCTTTTGAAGCAAACTTGGTGCTCTGGTTCTTGGCTTGCTTCCCGTATCCCCGCGTCGTGTGCACGGCGCCGACCCGCCAGCAGTTAAACGATGTGCTCTGGGCTGAGATTGCCAAGTGGCAGGAGCGCAGCCCTGTCTTACAGGCTATGCTTGTATGGACAAAGACCCGCGTCTATATGAGAGGGCATGAGAAGCGCTGGTTCGCCGTGGCCCGCACGGCCACGAAGCCAGAAAATATGCAGGGCTTTCACGAGGATCATATGTTGTTCGTGGTGGACGAGGCATCCGGCGTCGCTGACCCCATCATGGAGGCCATACAAGGCACATTGTCCGGCGATAATAACCGCTTGCTGATGTGCGGAAACCCAACGCAGAATACTGGCACATTCCATGACTCGCACACCGTGGATGCCCAGTCCTACTACTGCATGAAAGTGTCCAGCCGGGACAGTCCGCGCACGAATAAGCAGAACATTGCTGACTTGGAGCAAAAGTTCGGCAAGAACAGCAATGTAGTCCGCGTCCGTGTTGACGGCGAGTTCCCGGAGAATGAGGATGATGTCTTTATCCCGATGGCGCTTGCCACAAAAGCAGTCAATACAGAGCCGCTTGAGCATAGCGTTCCGGCCAGAATCTCTATTGGGTGCGACGTGGCCCGCTTCGGCAACGATGATACCGCCATCGCGAAGAACATTGACGGAGACATCCAAAACCTTGTCACACGCCACGGCCAAGACCTGTATGCAACAGCCGATGACATTATCGAAATGTACAAGGCCCTGCGCACAGCGTATCCGCAGTATCGCGGTCTGATCTATGCGATTATTGACGATACGGGTGTGGGTGGCGGAGTGACGGATATTCTCAACAGGGAGAAGATTCGGCAGAAGCTGAACAAGCTCATGGTTATTCCGGTCAATTTCTCGTCTGCTGTACCGGACAAGGAAGCCGCCGGGAGATATGCCGATATTTCGACGTGGATGTGGGCTGTCCTGCGCGACATGGCGGCGTCGGGCCTCCTGCACCTGCCAGATGATGCGACCTTGATAGGCCAGCTCACGACCCGCAAGTACATCTTCAGCGGCGCGCCCTCCAAGCTGAAACTTGAAAGCAAGGAAGCGTTGAAGAAACGCGGCCTGACCAGCCCGGACCGAGCTGACGCAGTTGCGCTGGCGCTGTATGAGGGCGGAATTTTCGATGTCCGCAGCCTGATTTAACATAACCTGAAAGGAGAAAGCGTGAAAAAAGTTATTCCCGGAAAAATTAAAACACAGCTGCGCCTTGACGGTTACTACAATGTGCTGAACAAGTACGGCACCCAGCACGACAGCACTGAGTACTACCAGTGGGCGTCTGGCTCTGCGGTAAGCGATACGGAGCTGGCCGATCTTTACGCAGGAAACGGGCTGTTTTCAACCATTATTGATGCCCCGGCGGACGATGCAACCAAGAACGGCATCGACCTCGGCATCAAGGACAAAGACTTGCAGAAACAGCTCGACAACCACTTGCAGACCATCCGATACCAGAGCAAATTTGCCAAGGCTTTGCGCTGGGCGCGGCTCTTTGGTGGTGCTGCTGTGGTGATGTTGGTTGACGACGGACGGCTCCTGCAGGATCCTTTGAACTGGCGTGACGTGCATGGTGTCGAAGAGCTGCTGGTGTATGGCCGCAACGAGATGTATCCTCTTTGGGTCAATGGGTATGAGAACAACCCGGACGATGAGGATTACCGCCGGGGCGGCACTGGCATCCCGGAGTACTACCAAGTCAACAGCGTGTACGGCAACTATGTTGTGCATTCGTCCAGATGCCTTGTTTTCCACAACTCGGACATCCCGGAAAGCTCCACTATGGCTAATCTCTACCGCACATGGGGCATCCCGGAGTATCTGCGCATTCGTGAAGAGCTGAGAAATGCCAGCATAGGCCCTGGCTATTCTATCCGCCTGCTGGAGCGGTTGTCGATGGTGACCTACAAGATGAAGAATCTTGCTGGTGTGCTTTCCACGGCAGACGGCGAGGATACGGTTCTTCAGCGTATGGAAATGCTTGACCTTGCCCGTAATCTGCTGAACATGGTCATTATTGATGCCGACGGCGAGGACGTGGGCGTTCAATCCCTGTCTGTTGCTGGCGTTAAGGACATTCTGGACAATGCCTGTGCGATGTTGTCCGCTGTATCTCATATCCCACAGACGCGGCTTTTTGGGCGTTCCCCGGCGGGCGAGAATGCCACTGGAGAGAGTGACCTTGAGAATTACAAGGAATTCGTCGGGGGTCTCCAAAACGGTGACCTACGCGATAACACCCGTACCCTCGTTGAGCTGATTCTTCGCGGCATGGTTTGGAACAGGGAAGTCAAGGAGATACCTGAGTACACCGTGACCTACAAGAGCGCGTGGAGCCCGTCTGACGATGAAAAGGCAGCACAAGACCAAGCTGCCGCTGCGGCACAGCTCACCAGAGCGCAGACCGCTGGCACATACGTCACAAATGGAATTGTCGAAGCGGAAGAGGTTCGTCGTGCTATGGTTCGTGACGAACAGTTTGACCCGGAGAACATTCTCACGGAAGCGGACATCCACCAAGACTGGGGCCTTGGTGGAGCCGATACCCAGCAGGAAGCCGCTGATGGTCAGCAACAGAACGTCGCGGACGCAAGCGGTCTTGTTAACGATGAGGGAGACTGCGGCTATGTGGCGGGCTTTGTCGTGCAGGACGGCAAAATTCTCTGCGGGCGTCGCTCCGATGGTCAAGGCTGGTGTGGCCCCGGTGGACATATCGAGCCGAAAGAAACGCCGGGGGTGGCCTTCCGCCGGGAAGCCAAAGAAGAGTTTGGAATTGACGTTGGGAATATTACCTATCTTGGCAACTGCAAAGGAAAACCGGATGAAATCCTCCCTGTGCAGATATACCGCGTCAACAACTATGCAGGTATCCCGGTGTGCGATCAGGAAGAGATGTTCACCGCCACATGGTTCACCCCGGAACAGATTCTCGCCCAAGAGGTCCCCGGCGGGCTGGTGTTCGACCCATTCCGCAGGAGCGTGGAAGAATACCTTGACCAGCTGGGCCTGACGCTGGATGACTTCGACCCCAATAAGCACAAGCGCGATGAGGATGGAAAGTTCTCCAGCATGGGGAATACAACATCAAAAGATGAATCGGGCAAGGAAAATTCGTCAAAAGACTTGAATGATTCCCAAAGTCATGCTAAAATAAATTCTGACGCAGTTTCGGCAAAAGGCGCAAACACTTTCAAGGTGAAAGGGTTTCCCAACAAGCAGAAGCTGAACAACCACTGGCAGAACGGAAGAACCCACGCCGCCGAGTACGCTCCCGATGGCATTACGACAAAGGAACAGTACGAAAAGCGGGCGGTTCAACTTCTGGAAAGCCCCTGTGGGAACGGTATCAAGGGCTATAAGACAAAAGATGGCCTTATATGCCGATATGATACGAAGAAAAATGACTTTGCGAAAGGCTCCCCGGAGAAAGGCGTAAGAACGATGTTCAAACCCGATGATGGGGAAGAGTATTATAGACGCCGACTTGAGGCCGAGGGAATAGAGAACGATGAATGACGAAACCATTTGCCCGCTGTGTGGGCAGCATCACTTTGAAGAGAACGACGATTTTGAGGAATGCCCTGTGTGCGGTTGGGTGAATGACGGCGTACAGCGCGCGGATCCCGATTATCGCGGCGGGTATAACCGCATCAGCCTGAACGAAGCAAAAAAGAAATTTGCCGCAGGCAAAAAGGTGTTTGATTAACAATAACGGCGTTGAGAGCCTTTGCGGGTGACGTGAGAGCGTCCCTTGCAAAGGCTCTTTTTGTTTGCAGTCATAGCTCAGTTGGTAGAGCGCCTGCCCTCCAAGCAGGATGCCGCGGGTTCGAGCCCCGTTGACTGCTCCATATCGAGGGTTGGCCAAGTTGGATAAGGCATGGGCCTTTGACTCCCAGACCGCCGGTTCGAGTCCGGTACCCTCGACTTATGCTGGTGTAGCTCAGTTGGACAGAGCAGTTGATTTGTAATCTTCAGGTCGTGGGTTCAAATCCCATCCCCAGCTCCACCCGCCGTACACCGTAATCGGCACCTCGATGGCATGAGGAAGCGCCGACCCCGCTCCCAACAGACCGCTGCGAAGTGTTCTGGCCTGTTCCATGACTGAGCCAGCGCGGAGCCATATGCCGCGTTCCTTCCGCTTCGCCTTGGACGGATGCGCGCTGTAAGCAAAAGGTCGAACCCATTCAAGTGCTGCATGCCATGAACGTAAAGGCCCTGTATCTTCACTGATGCAGGGCCTTTTTGATGCCGGCAGAGGGAGTATTCCCGGAAAGATAAAGAGGTGTTTATGCCAGTGAAAAACAACGGCCCCGGCGGAAACGGTCGGGCTTCTGCGACAAGAAAATCAAAGGTCGAGCCGGAATACCCGCAATGGGCAGAAAGTAAGATGCGGGCCATTGAGAACAGGCGCTTAAAAGAGCTTCAAGCTGTTGTGCGAGATTCAATGCCTGAGATACTGGCCATCGTTGCGGATGAAATGGATACGGCTTCCGAAAGCATCAGAAAAGATGGATACAGCGACATGGTGCGCCGCATCCAGAACAGGTTCCGCATTATGCGTGATCGGCTCAGTCGGCGGCTGAAAACCGACCCGCTGGAACGTGATGTCCGCCGCTGTGCGGATTATACAGACCGCCGCCAGCTCCAAGAATGGCAACGCAGTGTCCGGGCCACACTCGGCATCGACATCAGCAAGGACTTCTTCATTGGTGAGCGGTATGAGCAGATGCTTTCAAGGTGGGCGGAGCAAAATGTTTCTTTCATAACCAGCATCGAGAGCGATTGCTTTGATGATATGGAGAAAATCATTATTGACGGCTTTACAAAGGGCCGAACACCCGCCGCAATTTCAAATGAGATACAGCGGCGCTTCGATGTGACCAAATCAAAAGCGAACCTTTTGGCCCGCGACCAGATTGGTACATTGAGCGCAGATCTGACTCGGACTCGGCAGGAGTCCGCCGGGGTAAAGGAGTACATCTGGCGTTCGTCCGGCGACGAACGTGTGCGCGCGTGCCATCGTGAACTTGATGGTAAGACGTTTCGTTATGATGACCCGCCAGCAATGTGGTACATGACGAAGCGAGGGAAAATCTACACCGGGAGACACTGCAACCCCGGTGAGGATTACCAGTGCCGCTGTGTTGCAAAACCCGTTTTTGACTTTAATAGGCTCAATTCTCAAGCCTTTAAGGAGAAGAAACAATGAATCAGAAAAATCCGCCGCAAGTCCTTCGGAGCGAAATGCGCGCTGACAGTGTGCCTGTCGATGAGCATTACAGCACCGAGGGATATTTTTATGATAACCCCATCCTGACCCGCACGGGCATCTTCAAGTACAAGCTGGAAGATGGTTCGGAACGTCGAGAGCTGCGCAGGCCTGAAGATGTGTTTGACCCGGTGAGCCTTGCAAGCTATGAGGGAAAGCCTATCATCATTACCCACGATGCGCAGGTGATAGACAAGGACAATGCCCGCCGGGAGAGAGTGGGAACAATCCTGACTCCCGGACAGCAGGACGGCGAGACCGTCCGTGCCAAAATCGTCATTGACGACCCCGATGCTGTAAAGGCGTCGGGCCTGCGCGAGCTGTCCGTTGGATATTATCAGGATCTTATTATGGAACCCGGAGAGTGGGAGGGGGAGCCTTACGATGCAATCCAGACCCACATCCGCGTGAATCATCTTGCGCTGGTTGCCGTCGCCCGCGCCGGAGATGATGCAAGACTGAACATGGACGGCCAAGACAATGGAGGTACTGACCCTATGGATGACGAGAACAAGAAGACCTGCACCACCATGGACGACGATACTACCGTGGAACCCGATAAGCAGACTGCGGATGATGGCGAGGGCGCTTCCCCTGCGGCTTCGTCCCTTGACCCTGTCGGCATCGAGGCGGCTATCAAGGCATATCTGGCCGCTACTGGCGGTGCAACTGCTGACGATGAGAACGACCCGGCGGCGGGTGGGGACCCCACCAAGCCGACTGAGGACGATGGTGAAGACGATGCCACCACACCCGACGTTCTGGCGGACATTACGGCCCGCCGGGATGCAATGGAGGATGGTCCTGCGAAGTCCGACATCAACACCCTGCTGTCTATGCTGGAGGCTGAGAAAGCCCGTGCGGATGCTGCTGAAGATGATGCCAAACAGCCGCCCACCGAAGATGAGGATGATACCTCTGATGATGGCAACGGCCAGCTGAACCATGACAGTCTCGACGCTATCGTTAAGAAGAAGGTCGCCCAGCGCACTGAGTTGTGCCGTTTGGGCGACAGACTGCATCTGGATGGCATGGAGACCCTGCCCGTGATGCAGGCGAAGAAAAAGGTTATCAGAGCTGTTCTGCCCGGTATGCGTCTGGATGGGCGGAGCGGTGCATACATCAATGCGGCTTTCGACATTGCCAAGGAGAAGGTCAATGGCCGCAAAACCGTGAGCGACCAGCGTCGGCAGGTGTTCAATGCGGATTCCGCAAATGCGGCGACCCGCAATGCGAACGCCAAAAATGACCCCGACGCCGCTCGTACCCGCATGATCCAGCGTCACGCTGGCGAAAAGGAGGACTAAGCTATGAGCAATATGGCTGTACAGATGAATTACGGTGAGCCGAGCCGCGGCATGCCCGGTGGCCTCTATGACCGGGCCGAGTATGAAGCCGTGACCCGCCGCAACAGCGCAGAGGATAAGGCGCTGTGCTTCGGATACGGTGTCGTGCAGGGCGCAGAGCCGGGAAAGGACATTGCGCTTCCTGCAACGGGCGCAACTGCTGACAAGTTCGAGGGCGTTGTGATGTACAGCGCCAATGTCGAGATGGACGATGATGGTGCCGTGGTCCTGCGGAAGAACCAGATCGTCGATGTCTGCCAGTCCGGCAAGCTGTGGGTGCAGCTGGTCGATTCGGTGGAGCCTGCTTATGGCCAGCCTGTGTACCTCGTGACCACTGGTGCAGACGCCGGCAAGTTTACCCCGACCAAGGGAACCAATCTGGCAGTTAAGGCGCGCTTCATCGGCGCGGCCGTGAACGGCATCGCCCCTGCTCAGTTCGTGACTCAGCTTTAAGGAGGTAGGAACCTATGTCTAAATTCAATCCTTTCGACCCCGCAAACGGTTACAGCGAGGAGGACCGCGTCGCTCTGGAGACGAAGTGCGCCTCGCTGATTAACCGCGCCTATCGGAACCCGTTCCCTGGCGCTTCGCTTCGTCACGATGGTGCGGACAATGCGGGCATCTTCTTTGCCAAGCAGCTGGCGCACATCAAGACCAAGGCATACGACAAGGAGTTCCCGGAGCTGTCCGGTCTGAAGCTGTTCCCCCAGACAAGCGATACGGATGAGGGCGCAAGCTACATCGAGTACTACTCCTATGAGCCTGTCGGCTTCGCTGCCATCATCGCCAACTATGCCAGCGACCTGCCCCGTGTTGATGTGAAGGGCACTCCCCATCGTGCTGAAATCGTCAACATCGGTGACAGCTACGGTTACAACGTGCAGGAGCTGCGCGCATGCCGTCGGAACGCCGTTCTGGGTATCATGAAGTCTCTGGATGCTGTTCGCGCCGAAGCCGCCCGCCGGGTCTATGATGTCAAGGTGAACCACCTGATTTGGAACGGCGACGAGAAGGCAAAAATCGTCGGCGTGCTCTCTTCGGGCAACAATATCCCCGTTTACACACTTCAGAACGGCGCTGGCGGTAAGGCTGACTGGGCAAGCAAGACTGCCGATGAAATCGCCGCTGATATTGCCGGCATCCTGAACTACATCGACACTCTGACCCAGAGCGTTGAGCACCCGGACAGCTGGGTTATGCCGAACGACCTGTACACCGCTCTGAACCTGCGCCGCATCGACGGCACTGGCGAATCCGTGCTGTCCTACATCAAGGAGCATACTCCGCAGATCAAAAACTGGGAGACCGCTGGTGAGCTGTCCAAGAGCAACAAGGACTACAACACCACCGGAAAGAACATCGGCCTGCTGTACACCAAGGATGCCGATAAGATGTACCATGATGTGCCTATGGCATTCCTCCAGCATGCGCCGCAGGACCGCAACCTCGAAATCGTCATCAACTGCGAGGGCCGCGACGCGGGTATGGTTATTCCTTATCCGCTGTCCGCTTGCCTCGTTTACGGTCTGTAAGAAAGGAGCCAGCTCATGAAAATCAAGAATATCAGCGTGAAGCCGATTTGCATTGGCGATGTTTCTCTGCTCCCCGGCGAGACCGCACAGGTCGAGGCCGTCTACGCCGATGCTGTGGCGTTCTACATCAGCATGGGCTATGTGCAGGAAGTCGTGGAGAAGAAGACCCGTGGCAAGGCAAAGACTCCCGACGCGGAGCCTGACGCCATTGCAGAGGATGCTGCAGAGGATGAGTCCTGATGGATGCTGCAGATATAGCCGCAATCACCAAAATCGTGAAGATGGTGGGAGCGGAGTTCAAAGAGACGTCCGATGAGGACGTCAAGTTCTGGATTGAGCTTCAAGCCCCTGTTATTTCCCGAAAAAAGTTCGGCGCTGATTATAATTTGGCGCTGGCTCTTTTGACGTGCCACGCTATGAAGATGGCCGGCAGTGGCGACAACTCGCTTGGAACCATCGCCAATACCGGGCGCCTTGCCAGCGTGTCGGAGGGTGGCGTGAGCATTTCTTTTGCGACGTCTACTGCGGGAACAACAGGGGATGCGGCCTATCAGCTTACATCTTATGGGTTGCAGTTCATCGAAATCCGGAACAGGCATATTGTTCCCATCATGATTCGGTAAGAAGGTGTGCGTATGGCTATTGCCGGAGAATTTGGATTTGACCTGACCCCAGAGGGAACAGCGGCGCTGTCAATGCTGGATGAGCTGGAAGACATCGTTATTGAGGTCGGATACCAAGCCGACCAAAAGGCGGCTGACGGGGAGCTTTCGCTGGCGGAGGTTGCATATTGGAATCACTATGGAACTTTACATAAGGATGGTTCCGTGATGATTCCGGCGCGCCCATTCATGGATGCGCTTCAAAAGCACTCCGATGAATTGGCGGCATTCTCGCAACAGGCGGCATCGGAGTACGACACCGCCGAAATGGTGGCAAGCGCAATCGGCGCCCAAGCCAGTTCTATGATTCAGGACGCTATCAGAGACGAAGATTGGGCGCCTAATGCGCCGATTACGGTTGAGGGTGGCTGGATGGTAAACGAGTACGGCAAAAATGGCCCTGTCCCGGTTCATATTGGCGGAAAAGGCTCTACACAGCCTTTGATTGATACTGGAACCATGAGACAGCAGTGTGAATTCCGCCTCGTGAAAGGGGAAAAATGAACATTTTCAAACAGCCTTATAAAGTGCGGCGGTACGGAAGAACCAGCTGGGAAGATGGCGTGGCGTCTGCCGGGTATGAGGATGCGCAGCTTATGCTGGATGTTCAAGCCAAGACCAGACGAAACCAAAATGACCCGGCTGGCCAGACAACCACGGGAACGCTGACGGTGTACAGCGATATGGAGCTTCACCCGGCGGAGTCTGACGACCAGACAGACGGTGACCGCCTGTTCTACATGGGCAAATGGTACGTTTGCAAGTCGTCGGTTTACTGGGGAAACACCATCCTGTCACACTGGATTTCGGAGTTTGAAGCGGTCGATGGCGAGAATGAAAGGGGGAAGAGAGACGATGACGGAAGCTGAGTGCAGGGCCGAGATTCGGAAGTTTTTCATGGAGATTTACCCTGCCTGCACGGTCATTTACTCCTACCCCGGCAATGCGGCCCGCCCGCCTGCGCCTTACGTCGTGCTTGACTTTGATGCTGCCGACAGTTTTCAAATTGACGAGTACGTTGATGATGGAATTTTGCAGCAGACATGGTATATGACCATGCCGTTCTCTGCGGAGCTGGTTGCGCAGAGCAAGGTGGCTCATGGCAACGGAGTAAAAAAGGCTCTGCCGTCAACAGTTGTTGACGACCTTGCCCAGAGCATCCGCTTTTTTCAAAGCCCCTACGCAGAGGACAAAATGCGCCTGCTGAACATTTCGGTAACGGCCACAGGAACCCCAGAGCAAATCTACAACAGCGTGTCCGGTGTGGAACGGGCGCGCTGTTCTTTTTCTGTGGACTTCGTTCAAAACACGAAGGAGTATGCAGCACTGCATCCGCAGGACGGTGAATACATCGCAGACCACGATAGTGCGGCATCGAAAAAGCTTGCAGATATGCAGGCTGGATATTTCACAGAAGTTGAAATTGAACCACAAATCAAGGAATAAAGGAGTGAGAGCATGACCATTGACCAAATCATCAAGGTCGATATTGCCATTTCGGAAGCAATGGCAATCGACGGCGGCTATGACACCATCCTTATCATCGGCCCCCTGCCGAAAACTCCCGGCGGTCATATGACTCCCGATGTTGCTGGTTATACCGGTACGCAGGACCTGAAGAGCGCCGGCTTCTCGACGGACGACCCGGTTTATATCTCTGCCTCTAAGGTCTTTTCGCAGTCGCCCAAGCCCAGCATGGTGATGGTAGCCGTTCAGAAAACCGCCTCTGGTTCGACGGAAAAGGTGGACGTCACCCTTGACCGTGCAAAGGCGGTGCCGGGGTGGTACTGCATCTGCCCGGCGGGCATCAAGGAGGACTTTTACCAGAGCATTGCGGACTGGACAGAATCCAACGAGAAGCTCTGCGTCTGCGAGACTACAGGCATTTCTGCATCCCCTGTTTCTGATGCAATGTTCCGCACGGCCGTTATTCATGCAACGAAGGAAAACGACTGCGTGAATGCGGCATATGCGGCCAAGTTCTTGTCGTATAAGCCGGGTAGCGAACTGTGGGCATATAAGTCCCTCAGCACGGTCGAGGCGCAGAGCCTGTCCACCACGGACATTTCCAGCTTGGAAAGCCGCAATGTCTCGTACTATACCACCATCGGCAGTCAGGCAATGGTGCAGGGCGGCAAGGTATCTGCAGGCGAGTGGATTGATACGATTCGCTTCCGTGACTGGCTCAAGACTCAGATTCAGCAGAATGTTATCAACCTGCTGCTGTCTCTGCCCAAGGTTCCTTACACAGATCCCGGCATCGGTCTGGTTCAGAATGCTGTAACTGCGGCGCTGGATGCAGGCGTGGAAGCTGGCGGCATTGCACGGCCCTCCAGCGACGAAAAAACCGGAACGGTCACTCCGTCCTATACCATTACCGTGCCGAAGGCCGCAGAGCTGGATGCGGCAACACGCAAGACCCGTGTGTTGCCGAAAGTAAAATGGACGGCACGGCTGGCGGGTGCGCTGATTGCAGTAGAAATCGGCGGCACGCTGAATTATTAAGCGAAAGGAGATGTGCTAAATGGCTCGTGGCGATGTTCACGTTTATTCTTTTAAGAATGTCATCTGTGCAATCGGTTCCCATATGCCGAGCGGCTTTGCGGCTGATAACTGCATTACCATTACGGAGCAGGGCGACGGCATCACCGATGAGGCAGGTGCAGACGGCGAGGTCGTAGTCTCCAATTCCGACGACCCCCGTTATGAAGTTAAGATGAACTTCAAGTACGGCTCCAAGACAAACGCAGTACTGCGCAAGTACTACAAGCTGCAAAAGCAGTCAACCGGCGGCTACTTCTTCCCGCTGATGATTCGCGATTTGGGAGATAACCCCCAGTTTACGGCATCTAAGGCATGGGTGTCCAAGCCCGCGCCCATCGTGTACGGCGCAAAGGGCGGCGATCAGGAGTGGACCATCCGGTGCGTTGGCGAGTTTGCCCCGGAATAAGGAAAGGATGATGTAACATGAAAATGAAACGGATGGAGATGCGAGATGTCTCCATTGGCGAATATCAGTTCAAAATTCGCCCGTTTGGAGCTAAAGATGCCCTTTACATTTTTGGTGATGTGGCATCCATCCTCCTGCCCATCCTCGGCTCTGTGGCCGTGGCAAGCGATGATAAAGATGCCGTTGAAATGGAAATGTTCGACGGCGTGGATTTGGACACGGAATCTTTGACGAAAGCGCTGGGCCGCATCAACGGAAAAGCTCTTTCTAAACTGGTTTCTGAGCTTATCCTGGAGCACAGCAATGTGAGCTATCGAGACCCGGACAGAGGGTCTTATCAGCCTGTCACTGAGGATGAGTTCGATGAGATTTTCTGCCAGTATCTCGCGGGAATGTTCTCGCTTTGTGCTGAGATTATCAAACTGAATTTCAGCGGTTTTTTCAAAGATGCGAGCACCCTCTTTGGAGGCCTTATCAAAGTGCGCCGGGGGGATCGCTCGAAGAATACGGAGAATTCGACAACGAACGAGTTACAGACCTCGAATGGGTAATGTATACCCTAATTCGTGAACGGGTTGCGTCCATGTATGAGCTGACCTATGTTTACAATCTGGACGAGATGCTGAAGCTGTATGACCTGATTATGATGCAGCGCGACATTGAGTACAGTAGGAGCCAAAAAGAGAGAGGGGGTGATTCGTAAGTGCCAGCGGCAAGAGAGACGGTCATCGGAAAGTTTGTAAACCAGATTCTATTCAAAGTTGATAAAAGCTCCATCAACGAAGCCAAAAGCGCCATTAGTGAAGTGAAGAGCTTTGCAACTAAAGCTCTGGGCGTCATCGGTATTGGCTTCTCTTTTACTCAGCTGAGCAGCTTAGCAGAAGAATTTGGCGGCATCAACGATGCAATTCGCGGCGCAACCCGCGAGTTGGGTGACCAGTCGGAAATTCAGCAGAAAATCCTGAAAGGTGCACAAGATTGCCGGGAAGAGTACGGCGCGATGGCTGGAAGCGTTACAAAGTTAATCCAGCAGAACGGCAAACTTTTCCCTGTGGACGATGCTGTGAAATTTGTCTCGCTGGTTGAAAAGCTCGAAAAGGGGGCTAGCCGGGAAGCGAACATAGACAGCACTATGGACGTCTTGACCAAAGCCATGTCCTCTGGAAAGCTGGACAAAACTGGCTTTGCGAATTTGAAGTCAAAGGCCCCGGAGGTCGTCAAAGCCATCTCTTCCGCAGTGGGAGTATCGGAGGCCCAGCTTCAAAAGCTGGCGGAAAGCGGAAAACTTTCGGCCAAGCAGCTGAAAGATGCTTTCTTCGCATCTGAAAGTGAGATTCAGAAGAATTTTGATGAACTGGGCTTTGGCATTACGGATGCGCTCAAGTATGTTCGGAATGAGTGGGGTCTGCTGATTGCGAATTTGGACGATACGTTCGGCATTACCACTCGCATTGGAAAAGCGATTCGAGATGGAAGCGATTTTCTGATAGGGAAAGCGCAGAAATTTACATCGTGGCTCAAGAGCGTTGCGGACAAGTTGGGCGGCGTGGAGCAACTACTGAAACTAATTGCGCTGGCGGCGACGGCACTCTTCCTCGCAACAAACGGGAACAAGATACTGTCGTTTCTTAGCGGGGCCGTAAAGCTGCTGAAAGGATTCAATATCCAAACGGCGCTTGCGGCCGCAAAATGGCTTCTGCTGTTCTTGGTGCTTGAAGATGTGTTCACGTTCTTGCAGGGCGGAGATAGCGTCTTTGGGCGGCTCTTAAGCGATGCTGGCGTGGATGTCGATGCACTCCGAGAAAAAATCTCGGATTTTTTCTCGGATGCAAAACAATTCGGCAAAAATGCCCTTGACGACCTGAAGCAATTCTGGAGTGAGCATGGCGATAGCGTGCTTGCAGTTCTGCAATGGCTGTGGCAGGGATGCGTTGACCTGACAGCGGACATTGCTACTTTGGGCGGCCACTTGTTCGACCTTCTGGGCGGTCTTATCACTGGATTTCAGACAGGAGATTGGACACAGTTTCTTCAAGGTTGCAAAGAGCTGTGGCAAGATTTTCTCGATGTTTTGAACGGCATTGGACGAGCGGTTTTTGGTGAGCTGTGGGATCCGTTGGTGGATTCCATGAACAGTGCATGGAATCTGCTGAAAGGATTCTTTAGCTGGTTTGGAGACAAAATTCAGTGGGCGAGAAATCTCTGGAACGGCGTTAAAGAATTCTTTAACGGTGCCGATTCTGATGATGAAGTGGACGACAATCAATCTGAAAAGCCGAAAGGCTCTGGTGGGACAACCAGTGGTGGAGCAGGAAGAAAAGCCGCCGATGGCGGAGTCTCCAACAACGTAGAAAAATCCTCTATGGGAGAGAATTCGGCCGGGAAGAGCCGCGCGACAAGTTCTTCTGCCAAAAGCACGAGCACGGAAGCGAATCGGAAAGCCACGAATGCCTTTATTTCTGGGGGCCGTCCAGTGTCTACCAGAACGGCGGCGCAGAAGCCTATATCCCAGATCACCAACAATAAGTCAATCAACGTGAAGCAGGAAAATAAGCAGCAGTACACATTCCAAGTCACGGAAAGAGCTGCTGCTGACCGTCTGAGCACTACGGTGCGTTCGCAGGAAACGCAGTCCACGGATGAATTGGCAAGAGCGTTGAATTATGGGAGGTGATGCGTTGTGCTGGCAAAGCAACCTGCATCCCTCGGTGGATTTGAGTTCGATGCAATCATCAAGAGGTCGGAAACGATGACCAGTGATGTGCCGGAGTATGCAACAGAGGAAGGATACTCCATCACGGATAACATCTGCCTAAAACCCCGTGAACTGGAAATAGAAGCTATCATCACCAATACTCCTGTCACATGGGCTGAACAACATGCGGCATCGTCAAGCCGCGTCGAGACGATGGTTGAGGAACTTCGTCAACTGTGGCTGAAAAAGACTCCGGTGCAGTTTACCGCGGCTGGCGACAGCTACGAGAATATGTGCATCACGAGTATTACGGCCCCTCGAACGGTTGAGGACGGCAGTAGTACCCGGTTGACCATCAAGCTGAAGCAAGCGTCTATCAACTCCACCGATATGGCAAATATCAGCGTGAAGTACATTCGCGGAGGAGCATCTAAGAAAAACACGGGCGCTGGACAGAAAAGCTCATCGTCTACATCTGGTACACAGAAAGACGAAAAAGCCACAAAATCTAGCATTTTGTGTTCTGGTGCAAAAGCCATTGGCCTTTTCAAGTGAGGTGTGCAAATGGAATACTACGAGATTTCTGTTCCGGACCGCAATGATTCGGTAATGCGCGTAAACCTTGACGGCACATACTACTACCTCCGGGTTACATGGAATGCTTACGGAGAGTTTTGGATGCTGAGTACCTACGATGCAGATATGCAGATGAAAATCGGAATGGCAAAGCTCGTGCCGGGGACGATCTGGAACTTCTACTATCTCAACTCGAACGGCCCGCCGGGAATCCTTGGCGTTCAAACGGACAAGGAACGCATCGGGAGGCAGGATTTTGTTGATGCGGTGGCTCACCTATACTATCTGCCGGCTGAACAGATGGGGGTGCAGTGATGGAAAACTTTGACCGTCAGTACAGAGTACGAATCGGAAAGAACAATTCCATGGGCCGAGAACTCGGCAAGCCGAATGAGTCAACGGGCAGGGCGCTTCGGTGTCAATTCTCCTGCGAAGTTGGTGACAGCTCAAGCTCCAACACCGGAAAAATTACGCTGTGGAATTTGGCAGATGAGACCCTGCGCCTACTGGAACAAGAGGACTGCTTGATTGAGCTGAGTGCAGGGTACAAGGACGACCTGCCCACGATAATGGGCGGAACGCTGACGTACTTTGAAACTGAGCAGAGCGGCGCCGATCAGCAAACCACAATAGAGTTTGTGGACAGCTTTACATCGTGCCGAGACAACACGGTAAGCCTCAGCTATTCCGGTACGGTTTCGGGAGATAAAATCGTGCGTGACGCGGCGCAGATTATGGGCTGTGAGGTTAAATTCTCAAAGTCCGCTAAGTTGATAGACTTCACGAATTTTGCGTTTGTAGGGGCAGGAAAGACCTTGATTGAAAGGGTTTGCAACCGCAGCAAAATGCGCTGGAGCTTGCAAAACGGAATTGTCCAAATCTGCGCATTGGACGAGCCGATAACGATGGCCGCTTATGTGCTGTCCGCAAGCACGGGCCTCATTGGCTCTCCGAAACCCGTCTTTGAGTCTGCATCGACGAGCGATAAAAAGAGCAGTAATGCTTCCAAGCGTAAGGCGAAAAAGGGCATCGAAGTCACCTATGCACTTAATGGTCATATCCAAGTGGACGATTATGTGAAAGTTGACTCGAAGCCGTACAAGGGCAATTATCGGGCGTCCAAAATCAAATTTACTGGCGACACAGAGGGCGACGACTGGAAATGTGTAGCGCTGTTTGTGGAGGTGAAGTGACGTGAAACAGGATTTTCTTGATGCAGTATCTTCCCTTGTTGGGCGGCTGATGGAAGATTCGATTCATACCTCTGCACCCTCCAAGGTTGGAAAGGTAGAGAATAACCATACTGCGAAGCTCACCCCTAACCTCAAGGTGACAACGGATGATGGCCGAGAAGTTCCTTACCCGGAAATATCAGGCGCCATCATTCTGATGCCCTGTGGAGCAGGTGGAACGGTCGGCTTTGCCTTTCCAGTGAAGTCGGATGACGGGTGCCTTGCTCTCTTCAACGAGGGCGGCTCAGGAACAGACCTCAAATGGGATCTCTCGAATGCGGCTTTGCTTCCGGGCCTTTACCAGTCGCCGGGTGAGCAGGTGAAAAAGGCCGGGAGCGAAGAAGCGGCCATAATGTTTGCACCCAGCTCCACTATCACGGTCACGAAAGACAAAATCGAAATCAAAAAGGATGATACCAAAATTACGGTGACATCTGATTCCATAAAAATGGAAAAAGGCAGCACGACTGTTACGGCATCATCTTCGAGTGTTGATGTGACGTCTCCGAATTTGAACATCAAGGGGAATACCGAGGTAAATGGCAATATCTCGGTGACGGGAAACGTGACGATTTCCGGTACATTAACGCTCGGCGGAATTGTGATGAATACGCACACGCACGTCGGTGTGCATGGACCGACTGGAGGACCTGTGTAATGGCTTTGAAAGACCTTGCGCTTTCCAAAAGCGGAGACCTGCTGATAAACGAGAGCGGAGATTTTACAATCATCGACTCGGTTCGGCAGGGCATTCAAATCAAGTTGAGGTGGATTAAAGGCGAGTGGGTCTTTAATCCTGAAATGGGTGTGCCTTATTTTGAGTCGATTTTAGTCAAGACGCCAAACCAAGCACTTATCGAAAAAACGCTGCGTGACCAGATTTTAAGCGTGTCTGGTGTTACAAGCGTTGGTTCGATAAATCTTGCAATGGACAAGAAAAAACGAACTCTCTCTGCGAAGTTTACCGCAAAAACGACGGAGGGAGAGGTGGAAAGTGAGGTGGAGCTTTCTCATGGAGTATGGAATAACGGCTGATGGCTTTTCGATGCGGCGGCTGGACGAAATCTATAATGACTCCTGCAAAAGATTTGAGGATGAAATCGGTGTAAACCCGTCCGAGAATCCGCAGAGCCTTATGAATGTGCTTTTTACGATTTTTGCCGATGCCCCGGCAGAATTGTGGGAAGCATTTGCGGCCAGCTATCAGCAGCTCTTCCCGAATACCGCCGAGGGAATCGCACTGGACAACGCCATGCAGATTGGCGGCGTCAACCGCATCGGGCAGGCGCGCACAAAATATACGCTGTCCTGTACCGGGCGTGAGGGTACGGTGATTCCGGCGGGCGCTTTGGTGCAGTCGAGTACATATCCACAGCGCCAGTTTCAGGCAAAAGGAGTGTCCACGATTTCCAGTACAAACTGGAGAAGAATCGGCATTCGGCCAATCGAAAGCGTGAGCGGAACGATTACGTTTGAATTTGGCGTGTCCAGAAATGCGACTTCGGGTGAAGTGGGGAGCTATTCCGAGTCGGCCAGCATCACAAAAAAGCTTTCGGTGAGTTCGTACAGTGATGCTTACACAAAAATCCTGGCAGAGCTTCAGAAATTCGATGCGCTCACGAAGTTTGGAATCAAGGTCGAAGATTCCACGGATGAACAGGGAAACCACACGATTGTGCTGTCGGCTTCTGGTGCGGCTGACAGCTTTTCTGCGTCTCTTTGCAGGTACATTACGGTTGTTGACGTGACCAGCAATATCCTTTTCGAGAGCGTCGAATACGGAAGCTATGTGCAGGCAGATAAAACCATTAACCAAATTGTGACTTCTGTTGACGGTTGGGATTCCTGCATAAATGAGATCCCGCCAATAAAGGGCAGGTTGACCCAGAAAGACTCTGAGGCTCGCACCAGCTATACCAACCGCGTGGCAAGCCGCGGTACAGGAACAGTCAATGCCATTGTGTCGTTGCTTTACAGCGATGTAGAGGGCGTGACGTTTGCTTCGGGCTATCAAAACGACAATGATGAAAAGGATGCGGCGGGTCGTCCGCCGCACTGTATCGAAATTGTTGTGCAAGGTGGCTCGGATGAAGATGTTGCGGGCATTATCTGGGAAAACAAATCCGGTGGAATTAGGGCGTATGGAAGCCATTACGCTTATGCCACCGACATAAACGGAACGCGCCAGTATGTTGAGTTTACCCGCGTCAATGATGTCTATTTGCTGCTGTCGGTCAAAGTTACGAGCGCTGGTGGTCTGGATGATGACTTTGAAGCGAGAATCAAATCTCTGCTGATGGAAGAAATTCTTTCGGCGGGAACATCGGTTAGGCTGCAGAAGTTCATCCGGCCTATCATGGAGAATGTGTCTGGAGTCGATTATATCGAGATTCGGGGCGTTCTTTCCGAAAAGCCGGACATTGAGGGCGTGGCAGACAGTGCTATGCTTACGGGCGTCGTTCCGGTCAGCATCAACCAGCAGCCAGTTGTCACGATGAACGGAATTCGGGTGGTGAAAGCATGATTTCGGCGTATAAGGAGATGTACGCTAAGTTCCCGACGCAATTTCAGCTTGAATCGTATGAGGAAAGCTGTTTGGGAGATTATGTGTGCGACACGCTGGAGGACTTGAAAAATCTTCCTGACAACTGCGTGATGGGCAGTACGGCGAGAGTGATTAGTCCGTTGACCATTTACAGAAAGAATTCTGAGGGAAAATGGATTCTGCAAAGAACAGCGAACAGGGGGTAAAACGATGGCATTTGAAGCACTGAGCGAAAAGCCGCTTAGAGTAGAGAAAATGTCTGTGCTGGACGGCATCGTTTGGGCCTTTGCGCCTGAGTACGAACATTTGATGCTCGCACTGGGCGGATTCGAGTGGATTAACAACATCGACAAATGCAACGGCATTTTGCTCAACCGAATTGGCCAGCTGGTATGCCTTACTCGTCAGCAGGCGGGAGCGATGATTGGAAGCCGAGAGCTGGCAGACAACGATGATATTTATCGGGTCTGCTTGAAGTACAAGGCTTACGTTAATTCGTGCCGCTGTACGCCGAATGAGATTATCGAAGCGACCAAAATTATTTTTGGAGCGACGGAAGTTGTATACAGCGAGCGCCGCGATGTGCCGGCGACCATTTACCTTTCGATTTCCGCGCCGTTCTCGGATTTGGTTCTGTCCATTTTGGGAACGCATGACTTGGTGGTCCATCCGGCGGGCGTGAGAGTCAGGATCAACTGCTCAACTGAGGATGCAGAAACATTTGGCTTCGTGGATCTTAATCCGCGAGTTGCGGGATTTGGCGAGGGTATGTTTGCCCAGTCCATCAATTAACAGGGGGTGATTCTATGGCGGATGCACGTTCGGGAGCGGAACTGACCGATTATTCCAAGGTGGCGTTCTCGGTTGGAGGCGTTCGGCAGGAAATTTCGATTGACGATTGGCGAAATGGCTGGGCCGCAATCGTTGGCGGTTTGAACGGCAAGCCAACGAGTCAACAGTTTAACATGGTGTTCTATATTCTGTCTGTACTGCTGAATCAGAACATTTCGGATGTTTCGGCGGTCAAGAATACGGCAAATGCAGCATTGCCGAAAGAGAGCTTTACGGCAAAACAGATTGTGGCCCTGCTTTCTCAGTATGGGCTTATGTCTGGGTGCAACGCGGATATGCTGGATGGAAAGCATGCGGCCGCATTTGCTCTGTCTAAGCACAGCCATGCGGCGAGCGACATTACAAGCGGGAATTTGCCGATTGAACGCGGCGGCACTGGTGCGGGCACCGCTGCTGATGCGTGTCGTGCTCTTGGCGCCATGCGAAACACCGGCGGAACCTTTACGGGAACGGTCTATTTTGCAAATGGCACAGCGCACTATGTCGGGTCTGCGGGAGATGCGCATTTTAGGTCGATGACTGCGAGTGAGGACATTCATGCGAAACGAGTGTTTGAAGCGGTCTACAACGACTACGCGGAGCTGATGCCCCGCGGCGAGGATACTGAGCCGGGTGACATTATTGCACTGGATACTAACAGCCAGCAAGAAAAATATGTCAAAGCCACAAATCTTTCGAGCCGCATTGCCGGAATCCATTCGGACGAATACGGGATGCTGATCGGCGGAGAGCAGGTCAATGATGGGGAGGATTTCTTGGAAAAGAATCTTCCCCTTTTTATCCCGGTTTCGCTTGCCGGACGTGTCCACACAAAGGTTATTGGCCCGGTGAACACGGGAGACTGCATTGTACTTTCCCATATTCCGGGTGTTGGTCGTGCGGCGAAACCGTGCGAATATGTTGACTCGTGCAAAGTGGTTGGTTATGCGGTCGAGGGTGACGATCTGACCGAACAACGGCGGCTCAAAGTCAGAGTGAGAGGTGCTTAATGGCTAACTGGGGGCAAAAAGTCTACCCCTCGGACTATGCGGAAATCAAAGCCTTGCTCAAGGCCGAGGTAGGGAGACGCGGAAAAACAGAGGGAACAGCACGAGGGCAGAGCGTTGGCAGTATGGCGAGTTATAACGGCTCTGCATACGACTTCTCGACGCAACCGACGGCTGGAGCGTACATCAAAAACGAACATATCCAAAAAATTACAAAGCCGCTGGATGCGATCAAAGGAACATCGATCACACCCGAAAATGGGGCGCAGATCACAGCGAGCAGGCTGAGCCAAGCGGCAGCAGTGCTAAGCGAGCTGAGCGCGATCCCGGAAAATGCTGCATCAAGCGGGTGCTCTGGCCGCTGCTCTGGCTTGTGTTCCACGGGATGCAATACGGCTTGCACGAGTTGCACCGGCTCCTGCACGGGGAACTGTACTGGGTCTTGCGTGGCATCGTGCGCCAATGATTGCGCTGGCGGATGCAAGGGGAGCTGCCAGGGAACGTGCACGGGGTCCTGCACGGGAACCTGCACTAGAGCGTGTGCAAATAACTGCTCCAGCACTTGCACGGGGTCCTGTACGGGGTCCTGCACGGGTTCGTGTACGGGAACGTGCACAAAGGCGTGTGCGAATGATTGCGCCGGCACTTGCGCGGGGTCCTGTACGGGAAGCTGCACGGGAAGCTGCACTGGAAGTTGCACCGGAGGCTGTAACACAACTTGCACGAAGAATTGCGCAAATAACTGTTCTGGTTCCTGCTCCGGCGGATGTTCGGGCGGCTGCTCTGGTTCGTGTGATGGGTGCTCTTCGACTTGTGAGGGCGGCTGTGGAAGCAGCTGTTCTGATAATTGCTCAAGTAAATGTATCCAGCAATGCAGTTCGACGTGTGCGAATGACTGCTCCGGCAGCTGTGTGAACCTTGGTTGTGCATTCAACTGCGGAAGTGACTGCTCTAACCATTGCTCCGGCGGCTGTTCTGGAGGCTGTGGCTCTCAATGCAGAAGCGGCTGTGACGTCTTTTGCACGGGGTGCAGTTCAACGTGCGCAGATGACTGCTCCGGATCCTGCAGAGGTGGTTGTAGTGGCTGCTCTGGCTTCCTGTGGAGCAAATCGTGATGAAAGGAGAAATCCAAATGGAGACAACGCTTCATTTTGCACAGAATGCAGATGCAGGAACGGAAGAATCCTATCTCAGGAATCTTCCGCTTCTGAAGCTGCTCGCAAAAGAGAACATTGAAGCAGACGATTGGAACGTCCTGCTTGCGGCAACGCCGAATAATGAGGACAAGTTGTTGTGGTGTCTTGGCTACACGGGTACCCTCTGTGCGCTGGACGCAACGGACTTTGATGATTGGGTGGTTTACTGCTCTACGGTGGTTCTGTCTGCGCTGGAGGCGTGCGGGGTTGAAGCGCCCGATGAACGGAAGAATCTTCTGTCCATCGGGCTGGCGGCGCGCACATTCAATTTTTCTGGCAACCCGGTGACAAAAAATCTGAAATGCGCAGAAACGATTCAAGGCGCGGCAAGCTATAACTGCACTGAGGATGCCGACATTTTTTCGATGTGGTATCTTTTGCAGGTGCTTACTGAGTATCTGCGGCTGGACTTCAACGGCAATCTCCGGGAACTGATTGACGCCATGAAAACCATGAACAAGATTCGTGACCGTTACCGTCAGATCGCAGACCGCCTCCCGAAGATGGATGCCTGCTAAGGAGAAGAATATGAAAGCCATTAAATTGACCACGGCGGAAAGCGAAGCAGTGGAGCGAGCTTACTATGAAGCAAGCTCTTTTGAAGCGCTGATGGCGGTTCTGTGCCGTCAGCTTAACGCAGATGCGAATTCGGAAACTGCAAAGGTGATCCACCATTATGCAGAACTGTGCCGTGCGGCTCAAATGAAGCTGAAGATGGCGCAGGAAATGGTGCTTTCCCGGCATCTTGACCCGCAGACGTCGGCGGGTGTGCAGTACAGGTTTGATTTTGTTCGAGAGGAGGTCGTTCTCCTTGAAGCAACGGCGAATTGAGGATTATGGAAACATGGTCCAAAGGCTGTACGCACGCGATACTGCGGCTGAGAACCGCGTCTGTTGCCGGAACATTACGTTTCAGGTGACAAGCGGGTGTAATCTCAGATGCTCATACTGCTATGAGCACCACAAGAGCGTTGAGAGAATGAGCATCGAGACCGGGCGAAAGATTGTGGATTATATCCTTGACCTGTACGAGAAAAACGAGTCCGATTTCGTGAACCAGAATACGCAGGCTGTTGTGCTGGATTTTATTGGTGGAGAGCCGTTACTTGAAGCCAAGTTGATTGAGCGAATCTGTGATTACTGGTTCTCGGAGTGCTACCGCCGCGAGATTCCGCTTGCACCGTTCACGAGAATCAGCTTTGCGACGAATGGCAAGTTGTGGTTTTCTCCGGCGGCGCAGCACCTGTTCGCAAAATACCATGAGATGATGTCTGTGACTGTCAGCATTGACGGCGTTCAAGAGCTGCATGACAAGTATAGAGTGGACGAGCATGGGGTTGGCAGCTTTTCGCTGGCATGGAAAGCATTTCAGGCAGGAAAAAAGGATTTTGGGTGGCTTACGTCCAAGATGACCTTTGTTCCGGGATCTTTTCAGTACATTGCCGACAGTATCAAAATGATGCTGGATGAGGGATGCGTGGAAATCGCCTGCAACTACGCTTATGAACCCACTTACACTCCCGAAGATGGCCGTGCACTGTATGAGCAGATGCAGACCGTCTCTGACTACATTATTTCCCGACGAATGGATGTCACGATTACGATGCTGGACGACCTTTTGGGCGGACAGGCCAAGGATGACACTAATTTCTGCGGCGGCACCGGTGCGATGTTGAGCTTTGCGCCGGACGGGTCTGCTTATCCCTGCATTCGATATGCCCCGATTTCCATTGGCGAGGAAAAATCGCAGAAAGTCCGCTTCGGCAGTGTCTATGATGGTCTGTATACCACGGAAGATCAGCGTCAGGCAAAAGCAGAGCTGGACGCCATCACGCGTACATCCCAATCTCCGCAGGAGTGCTTAGAATGCCCTGTATCGGCTGGCTGTGGCTGGTGCAGCGGCCTTAACTATGAATTATTCGGTACGGCCGATGAACGCTCCACAGCCATTTGTTGGGCGCACAAAGCGCGCGTTCTGGCAAGCTGCTACTATCACAATCGCCGTTATCTGGAAATCGGAGACTGTCTCCCTATCGAGGTGAGACTTCCGGCCGAAGATGGGCTGAAGATTCTGCCCGCCGAGAAATGGGCGGAATTGATGCACATTGAGACGGCGGCGCTTATGAAGTTTGCTGATGAAATCGGGATTAGCTGAAAGGAGGGAGTGCAATGGCAATCCTCATTGCCGATACCAAGCTGGAAACAGAAACTGATGCTTGGTATCAATTTTATGTGGATAAGATGTCTGACATCGCGGACCTGCCTACAAGCCAATCGACGGGTGCATCGTACAAGGTGAAGAAGCTTGCCCGTCCGACGAGCATTGCATACTGCATTGAGATGGCGGCTGTGTATGCTCTGGATGGAGCGGACCAGTGGCGGCTCATGTATGCTTTGCGCGAGGATGTGGCAGACGCTTTGCTGAAAAGCGTTGACGAAATCAAGCGGCTTGTGGCAAACACCAGTGCTTCAGAACAGGCGGCAGCAAATAGCGCTTCCTCTGCTGAAGCCAGTAGGATCGCGGCCAATAAGTCTGAGAAAATTTCCGCCGAATGTGCTTCATCGGCGTCGGCAAATGAACGTGCGTCGAGAGACAGCGCGGCAGAGGCACGAGCTGCTGAGGGAAACACGTTGAACTACATGAATAGGACGCTTGATATTGCAAATCAAGCGGCGGGTTCTGCGTCATCCACCAACTTTGCATTTGGGCCGGATGCCGATGGGCGATTCTCGTTTTTTATCCGGAGAAGCAGCTGAAATCACAGATTTCGTGATTTTCTAACAAAAATCAGACATACAGATGTCACATGGCTATAATCTGGAAAGGAGTTTCTATGTTCAAAGTTATGCAGCAGTACGGCACCGCAGCCCAGCCGGCTACGGTGTACTACTGTGACGATGAAGCGGATCTGCAGAATATCAATTCCGCGCCGATGGGGGCGCAAGCGCTGGTTATCCACACGGGCAATATCTACATCGCCGATTCTACCGGGAAGTTCTACCCGATGTAAGGATGGTGGCGTATGATTGATATTTTGACCTACGCAATCGCCCGCAAGAAATCAGCAGCAAAATTGGATGAACTGTATAGTCAGACAAAAGCTGTTGCGGATGCGGCAAAAGATAGCGCAGAGACCAGCAAGGCCGCTGCTGAGACATCGAAGGATCTGCTGAACAAGACGACGGCTGCGGCCCAGCAGGCTGCGGCAAGCGTTGCTTCTGCAAGCTATGCACTTGGCCCGGACGAGAGTGGCCGACTGTCGTTTTTCATCAAGAAAAGCACCTAAAAAAGGGGGTATAAGAAATGGCTGACACAACATGGGAACTTATCAATCATCCTATGAGCGATGAAACCGGTCTGGAACTGGTCGCTCAGATGAAACGCCAAAATGACATTTTGGCAGGTATTGCTGCTGGCACTGCCGGCGCGGAATTCGTGGATGCAACATTCCGCGGTCTGCTGGATGGCAAAAATACCACAGAAATCTTCTGGAGCTGGTGGCCGCTGTCTGCCGGTGATGGCGTGACAAAGTATCAGCGTCTGGAACGCTTTGCGAAAATGCTCGCAGAGAGCGCTCGCAGCAAAACCTACACTGTTCGCTTCTACAGTGATGATGTGAGCGGTGATTACACCGGCACTCCGCTGGATGATTTGGCGGACGGGCGTGAAGCGGCACCACTTCTGACTGACACCAGCCCGGAAACCGCAGACTGGTCGGAAGAGGATCCTTTCACCTGGTACATTCGCGCCAATGCACTGTCTTTGGAAGATGGCACCATGAACGTGCTGGCGGTTGAGGGCGAAACCGGTTTTGACCTTTCTGGTGAAACCGCACCCGTCTACTGCTTCGCCCTGTCTCTGATGCTGAAGGAGTGGGAGGATGGAGCCTACCTCTATAACAGCTGGCGCACCTTCTCTGGTGGTGGCTATGAGCCTATGGCTGGCGATGTGGCCCCGGATAAGAGCCGCCGCTGGCTGACATGGCATCCTGCATTCTACGGCGGCAAAAATTCCAAGGGCGGAATGACCAGCGGTGCTGGACTGCCCCCGATGCCGTGGACAAGCGCCAATGCAGCTATCCCTCAGGCTCGTAAGATTACCGCTTATGATGCCCTGTGGACTGACTGCGACCAGCAGTATGTTCTGGCCCAGTGGCGGCTGTGCCATTGGACGCTGAGCAACAGCGGCAAGCTGGAGGGCTGCACGTCCTACAATTACCAGTATACCCCGGCGGTGGCCGAGACCGGAGTAAAGCGTGTGCTTGTGACGAAAGCGCAGGGCGCAAACTTCCTCGTGGGTTCTGCGGTATGTATGGGCGAGCGCGGCGAAAATACCAGCACAGACCGCAATTTGTCCTATAACCATGACATTTTCAACTGGGCCAAGATTTCCAGCATTACCAATGTGACTGTGAACGATACGGAGTATGTGGCTCTGAATCTTGAGCTGGATGCTCCCATTGACACCACAACCACAATGCTGGTCTCTACTATGCCGTGGGAGTCCGGCACGACTGAGGTGGTTCCGGGTCACAGCGATGGATGCCGTGGTAATCTGACGAATGGCAAATATCCGTACCGCGTGGCGGGCATCGAGATGCAGATTGGCGCATACGTCGAGCAGCTGGACCCTCTGTGGAAAGCAAGCCTCGCCGATGATGACCATTGGCATTACGATGTGTTCTCCTGCAAGAGCGGTGAGAAGCAGGTTGGTTCTATTTCTTCGGACTATGCCCAGACCGGCTCCTTCGACCTGAACGACAAGGCGACTTGGTCGTGGCACTATATCCGCAAGATGGGCAAGCTGGGCGCGGAAGCCATGATGTATGAAAAGTTCAATGGCAGTGGCTCCACCTATGTACGGGCTGCGTTCCGTTCGCCCGGTTCGGCGGGCGTGTACGCCCCTTGGCGCGGTGGCTACCTGGGTGACGGTGCTTGCTGCGGCCTGCCTTGCGCGTTTGGCTACAATGGCCCCGGCACGGCGACCTGGAGCGGTGTGCCCCGGCTTGCTGGATCGGGCAAAAAGAGAGGGTGAATATGTGCCGTAGGCACATAGAGGGGGTGTAACCCCCTGAAACCCCCGTAGACGATTTCTCCTGCTTGTGGCGATGGTTTACCATCGCCACAAGCCGATTGTTTTTGGAGCAATGAAGCGGCGTGTGGCTGCGTTCAATTCGCCCAGTTCGGCGGGCGTGTACGCCCCTTGGCGCGGTGGCAACCTGAATGACGGTGCTAACTGCGGCCTGCCTTGCGCGAATGGCAACAATGGCCCCGGCACGGCGAACTGGAACGGTGTGCCCCGGCATGCTGATGATAAAATAGCCCTCAAAAGGGCATAAGCGTTTCATTGCGCCTGTGGCTTGACCACTAAGATCATGTTATACCGACACCATGCAGCTGAGCGTTTCGAGAGATACGGACGCATTGGTGAGAGCGTGGCCGCAGTTTTTGGGACTGCGTGGCGGCGAGTAGTAGAAATCCGTTTTGCCTGATTTAAGGCCTGAAGCGGCAACCGAAATCCGTTGAACATCAGCAAGTTTGGAGGCTTTAAGGATATGAAAACAAAGAGGTTCTTACAGCTCACGCACGCAATGTGTGAGCAGGCTGTCCTTGAAGCGTTTGATAAAAAATGGTTCCGCCGGGATTACCTCGCCACGGTGGAGAAATATGGAGGTGTGAGCCGTGCAGAATTATCGCGCGCCGCCCGGTTAAACGACTGGAATCCGCGTTTGGAAGCAGTGAACAGCATTGCTCTCGAAATGGAACAACGCGTGGAAGACCTTGTGGAGGGCGAGACGGACGACCTCGACCTTGAACCTGTGAGCGTATTTTATCGAATTGATGGAATCAGCATGAAACGGCGTGAGCTGTCCAACTGCCACCCGATGCACCAAGCCTTTGGACATTTGGCGGTGATTGGACTGCGACCGCTGCTTCGCGCAAAATTGCTTCCGTATCAATTCGCCAGCATCCCCGGAAAGGGGCAGATTGCTCTAAAACGTCAGGTTGAACGTTGGCTTCGCAGGAAAAGTCTTGGAATTCAACACGCAGTCAAGCTGGATGTGCAGGGGGCGTATGCCCATACGAAACAGGCTGTCGTGATGGATATTCTGCGGCGTGAGATTCCGGGTGCGACATGGTTGCTGGCGGTCATCAACTGCTTGCTGGCGATGGCACCGGGCGAGGGACTGCTCATTGGCGGATACCTCGAAGCGTGGCTTTTCAACCTTGTTGCCAGCTATATGCTGGTAAAGGTGTTAAGCTATGCAAAGACTCGCCGCGGAGCATCTACGCCGTTTGTGACCCGCAGCGGCAGCTATATGGACGACCTTGTTCTACTTGGGCGACGATGGGCCGATATACAAAGTGCGGCCCGGAAATTGACTAAGTGGGCGCTGGCTGAACTTGGGCTGACCATAAAAACCGAGTGGGTTCGGGTGGATTTTCTAAGCGCGACTGAAGAACATCAGCGCCGACACCTGACAGGAGCGGCGAAAGGGTGTCCGGGTTTGGATATGGCCGGCTATGTGATGCACCGTACCTACACCACGATACGCCCTAGAATTTTCCTGAGAGCACGGCGGCAGTACCTAAGAGCAAAAGAGGATGTTGTGCGGCAGGGATATATCCCGGTTTGGAGGTCGTATAAGCTTGTGAGTTATAACGGCTACTTTGACTGGACAAAATCTCGCGCAGTCATGGAGACGTTGAAGCAACAGAAGCTGTTTAAGGCCGCAAAGCTGTCTGTTCGCGTAACAGCTCAAAGAAGAGCATTGAAAGAGAGGTTGGCAGCATGATTTTTACTGAGAATTTGGACCATAATCCGCAGGCAGTGACGCTGGAAAAATTGCCGGATGGCACAGCGTGGCTGTATCTGCGCAAAGACGCTCACGAAGTGCAGAATGAGGCTCCTGAAGGGGAACAGGGCGGCACTTCGTGGGAGTGCACCACGGCTCTTTGCAAGCTGGGTGCCGATTATGCAGAGGAAACCGTGGAAAGCATCACGGCGGCGGCTGACGATTGGTGGGTCTATGCAGAGGCATGGACGACCGCCGATGAAGCTGCGCCCTCTCTGGAAGAGCGCGTGAGTGTGCTGGAAACACTGTTTATGGGAGGTGAACTGTAATGGGCAAGGAACAGTTTTATCGCACTATGTACCGCATGAAGAAGATCACCGCTGCAGGCGTGTGGGAAAAGGTTGACGAGGGCGAGTTGACCAAGGCGCAGGCCTTGCGCATCTGCGGCCCGCGTCCGAAAGAGTCCTGACGGGAAGGTGCTTTGATTGAGCCGAGAACAAAAGCTCGAAGCTCTATTGGCATCTGCGGTTCATCTTCTGAATTGCTGGGAGGATATTTCAGTTGAGACAGGAGAAGAGCCGGAAAATTATGGTGAGCAGAGAGCAATCCTGCAAGCCGAATACGATGCTATAAAGTGTTGAGAGAAGCCGTGCTGATGGTCAGCACGGCTTTTTTGTTTGAAATGGAGGTGGATTGATTTTGATTTCCCCGTATAAGAACACTTTCAGAGTATCGCAAGCGTATAGGCATCTGAGGTCAGATGGCACATATCACCAAGGCTATGACCTCGTGGGCATCGGAGACAAGCACATTTACTCTCCTGTATACGGTACGGTTATTCGCGCTGGATGGGAGTGTGCAACGCTCCCCAAAAAGGGTTTTGGCCAGCGCGTTGTGCTTAGGGTGGGGTGCACGAACTACTATATGTACTTTGGGCATCTGTCGCAAATCAATGTGGCCGCAGGTCAAAAGCTGAAGCCGGGTGACCTGATCGGCGTTGAGGGAAGCACGGGACACAGCACCGGAAGTCACCTGCACTGGGAAATCCGTATCAACGACATTAAAACGGGCTATGTGTCGGTGTATCATTATGCAGGAATCCCCAACATGCCCGGTTCGGCAGCGTATACGTCTAACTGGGCGGCTGAAATCTTCGGCCCCGGAAATCTGAAGAAATCGACCAGTGGTTATCCGCAGCGGCTATACAATGCCGCGCTTCAAGGAGCACTGGGCATCAACCAAGACGGCATCTTCGGTGCAAACACTGAAAAGGCCGTCAAGGCGTTCCAGGCAGCGCACAATCTGACTGCGGACGGCATCGTTGGAACGCAGACAAAGGCGGCGCTTTCTAAGCTGCTTTGAGAAAGGGGATAAGGTATGAATACTGCTACGATCATTACGGTTGCTATTATGGCTGTGGCGTTGGTCGTTGTTGCGGCCTGCATGATTCGTCTGGGATACAAGGCCCTGCTGGCCGAATGGGCGATTGAGGCCATCACCAAGGCCGAAAAAGAGTTCGTTGGCACCAAGCTGGGCGAAGCCCGTTTGGCGGTTGTCGTGTCGTGGCTGCGCGCAAAGGTTCCTGCTCCTTTGCGTTTCCTGGTCACGGACAGCCTGATTCAGAAAGTGGTGCAGGTGACCTTTAATGCAGCCAAGGCAGGGCTGGAGGTGCTGAAGGATGCTTAAACGGTGCGTGGAATGGCTCTTAGACCGTCTCCCCGTCACGAGATGGATTGAATTGCTGACACTCACCGACGACTGAAAGGAGGATACAGGTGCTTGCAGGAACAGCCGAAGTGTTTACTGTCACCGTTCCGGCGTGGCTCTTGGCGGCGCTGGCGTTCCTAGGAACTGTTTTGGGCGGCGCGATTTCCTTTGCCGTGAATCAGCTTCTTATCAAGGGCGCGGCGGACCGTGCGGCCAAGAAGCGCGAAAAGGAAGATGAACAACGCCGTGAACGGTATATTTTGCAGATGGACAGCCGCAAGGCTACATTCGACCTACTATCCTGCATTTGTGCCGGCATTGAGCGGATGGAAACGGAAACTGGGCAGATTTACTGGAACGGAGAGCTGAAACGCTGTCTCTCCCATTTGGAAGGCGTGGGAGAACGGTACAGAGAATCAGACCAGCGGCAGCTTGCTGAACTGAATACTCGGAACAAATGACAACACCCCCGTCACCTGTCAGATGAAAAGTCGAAACAGGTGACGGGGGTGTTTTTTGCTTTTATGCAATAAAGAATCACAAAATTCGTGATAATCTAACAATCCCCTGATTTTTCCAGAAGAAAAGAATATCTTTTATTGTAAGGAGCGAGCGAGTATATGATTAGAATTTTACTGTCCAAGAAGCTAGGCGAGCTGAAATGGACGCAAGCAGATCTGGCACGCGCCACAGGCATTCGGCCGACTACAATCAGTGATTATTACAACGAAATCGCGGAGAGGATGAATCTGAATCATTTGGACCTCATCTGCGAAGCGCTGGATTGCGAACCGGACGAAATACTTGTACGTGTTCCAAATCCTGAGCCAAGGGTAAGGAATCGTACTGGCTTTGAAAAACCCGCGACGGAATCAAAAGTCGGTATATAAGGGAAAGGACGGCTTTCGGGCCGTCCTTTTTTCTGTTGCGTGACATTTGTATGAAACAAATGTATTATAATAATGTATATGGCAGTTGAATGGAGCATTTGATGGTCCGCCGGGGTGAATTTTGTGCTACCTTGAAAAAAGTACGGTTTTGTGGTATTCTTTATGTGACAAATGATTCATTCAAGTGCTATATAAAAGTAGGTGAGCCGATGGGAGAGAATAAGACGCCGCAGGAGTTGGACTTTGAGCGGAAGCATGAAGAGTATCTGCATCGGATTCAGAATCTTCGCCTTATTGACGATAACTTTATGACGAAGGTTTTTGAAGATAAGGAGTGTTCGGAGTTTCTGCTTCAGGTGATTTTAGACCGTGATGACCTGACAATCCGCGAAGTTCACAGTCAATACGGCTTGAATAATATTCAAGGTCGCTCGGCCCGCTTGGATATTCTAGCCGTGGATGAGCAGAATAAAGCCTATAACATTGAGATCCAGCGCAACGACCGCGGTGCAGAGGTCAGACGAGCTCGTTACAACAGCGGTTTGATGGATGCCAATATTACGGAGCCGGGTGATCGTTACGACCAGCTATATGAAACCTATGTGATATTTATCACTGAAAATGATATTTTGAAAGCCGGTCTCCCGATTTATCATATCGAACGGACAATCCAAGAAACGGGAATGTCGTTCGGAGATGGAGCACATATTATTTATGTGAACTCTCAAATCAAGGATGATACCAAGCTGGGCCGTTTGATGCAGGATTTTACCTGCACAAACCCGGATGATATGAATTATCCGGTACTGGCGCAGCGGGTACGCTATTTCAAAGAGGACACGAAAGGAGTGGCAACTATGTGCAGAGCTTTTGAAGAAGTAAGAGAAGAAGCGCTTCGCGAGGGAGAGCGTAAAAAGGCATTGAAAAGCGCATTGGAAATGTTGGCAGATGGCGTTCCTTGTGACAAGGTTGCCAAGTATACAGGCCTTACGCTCTCGGAGGTTGAAGAGCTTGTTGGTAAGAGGCCGGCTTGATGCTGTGACATCATTTTGACAGCAATTTCCGTTGTAGTCAAAAACACACAATGGACGGAGCGGAAAATACACTTCGCTAAACTGGGAAGCTGTACCTGTTACAACCAGAAAACAGCTTTCCAGAATCGAGCTCGAGTAATCCGAAAAACCTGAAAAGTGTTGATGCAATGCGATATTTTGAGAGCCAAAAGGCTCTGTGATACTGCTTTGATACTATCAGGCGATTATTCATAAAGAGAGACATGAGAATGCCCTCTGAGAAACGGTAAGTTTTTCAGAGGGCATTTTTGTGTCTTTTATTCTTTACGCCACTTTTTCTTCGGCTCGTACCGGCCGCAGCCGTCGGCGGTCTGAGGCCAGTTGAGCTTCCATTCCAGATACTCTTCCTTGGTGATCTCGCCCTCCCGGAGCTGCTTCTTACGAAGCTGCCACTCCTTCAGGAAATCGTCCAGCAGGCGATAGCGGAAGCTGACTGCCATGTGCTTTTCCGGGAAATCCGGGTCGGTGGTGTCTGTAACTTCATAGAGCCGGGTGCCTGGGTAGTGCTCATCCAGTTCGAACAGAGTGTACATCACATCCTCTGCGGCGTACAAGGTCGGCTCATAGAGGGAACGGTAGTTCACGTCCAGCACCTCCGCAATCTTGCGGAGCAACTCTTCTTTAGGAGTGCGGGTGTTGCTTTCGTATTGTGCGATGCGGATGTCTGCGCTTTTCTCCTCAAACCCGATGGCAATGCCCAGTTCTTTCTGGGTCATACCTCGGAGGTTGCGGGCACGTTTGATGCGGTCACCGACTGCCATGCGATTGCCTCCTGACTTAAACATATTTGTTGAACCTAGTATAGCACAGAAAAATAGGAGGTGCAATAGAAAATAAACAAAAAAGTTTAAGGTGTTACCCGAAAACCTCTTGACTTAACGGAATGTGTTTAGTATAATGAGGGCGCAAAAAGATAAGCAAAAATGCTTAGTAAAATTGAATGACCGCCAAACTGACCTAAACCGCCAAGACCTTCCGAAAGGAAGCGAGCGCTTCGCAAGGGGACGGCACAGCACCGCAAAGGGGATATGCCTGCCGGAAGTCAGCGAGGATGAAGCGGCACCGAAACGAAACCGACAAGGAAAGGACAAAAAATGGCAAACAGCATTTTTATCAAAGCAGACGAGCTGGCAAAGGAACTGGACATCTCGCAGGGGCTAGCATATAAGATGATTGCCCAGTGGAACGAGGAACTGAAAGCCAAGGGCTACACGACCGTAGGAGGCCGGGTGAGCAGGAGGTACTATCAGGAGAAAATCTACGGGGCAGGGGAGGAGTGATAGGATGCCAGCCTACAAGGACAGTAAACAGGGCACATGGTACGCTTCCTTCTACCTTCCCCCGGAAAAAGGACATGCGATTGGAAAGAACCATTTCAGCAATGCTGGGTCCCGGCTCCCTCAACCATAACCGGAGAAGTTTCACCGCTGAAAACGTAGACCCGGAGCGCAGCAGCCTGAATGTTATGTACCGGGATGAACCGATTCAGAAGGTGTACCACGAACTGTTTGACGAGGCAGTGAACCGCTACAACGCCAAGCAGAAGCGCAAAGACCACTGTATCAACGACTACTATGAGCATCTGCGGACAGGCAAGCAGGAAAAACTCTTCCATGAGCTGATCGTCCAGATCGGCAACAAAGATGATATGGGTGTCCTGACCGAGAATGGCGCACTGGCAAAGGAACTGCTGGACGAGTATATGCAGGGCTTCCAAGAGCGGAACCCGACACTGCGGGTGTTCGGGGCTTTCCTCCACATGGACGAAGCTACGCCCCATCTGCACATCGACTTCGTGCCGTATGTGTCCGGCTGGAAGGGCAAAGGACTGGACAGCAAGGTGTCCCTGAAGCAGGCGCTGAAAGCCTTGGGCTTTGCAGGCGGCTCCAAGCGAGAATCCGAGCTGAACCAGTGGATCAATGCCGAGAAAGAGCAGCTTGCTGCCGTGATGGAGAGGCATGGCATCGAGTGGGAACAGAAAGGCACCCACGAAGAGCACCTGTCTGTGCTAGACTTCAAAAAGCAGGAGCGTAGTAAAGAGGTAGCGGCTCTGGAAGCTGCCAAGCAGGAGTGTCAGACCGACCTGACCGAGATGCAGGAACAGCTGGAAACAGCGCAGACAGCCGTAGAAGCCGCTGAACAGCGGGTACAGAAAGCAGAGCTGACCTACCAGAAGCAGAGCCAGAAGCTGAACAAGCTGGCTCCCATCATGGAAGGTTTGGAAAACCTGTCAGCGCAATACTCCCAGCGTCCAGAAGAATGGGTGCCAGAAGCAGCCACATTTGAGACCGCCAAGAGTTACCGGGAGAAAAAGGCCATACCGCTGATCCAGAAGTTGGTAAAAGTGCTCTTCGCTCTCCATCGGAAGTACTGGGAGGTCAAGGACGAGCGAGACAAGTATCTGCACTTCTACGAAACTCCGTCCGAGATACAGACAGTGGACGAGATGGGATGAGTGTGCACTATTTTGGCAAAAAATGCAAGATAATATCTTATTTCTTTTTAAGATATGAATGAGAATATAATTGAAATTTTACTATCAAGGGTGCGAATTGGGATCTGTTTTGCCAGACCTACAAGTGCTTGGCCAAAACGGAAACATGAGAAATGGACGATACGGAGAAAACGAACCGTCTTTTTTGCACGTGTCGTTTTAAAAAAGTGTTGATAACTACGATTGAATAGTATATAATAAAGGTAGGAGAGGGGAATCGCAGGTGAAAAGACTATTTGTAATGACCGCCGGATTTGAAAAGTCATGGGAACATATGGGGCTTGGCGATGAAGAATTGCGGGAGCTTCAGAATGTTCTGCTCGAAAACCCGGATGCTGGAGATGTGATTCCTGACTTGGCAGGAGCACGTAAAATCCGGATTCCATTGACCGGACGAGGAAAGTCTGGCGGTGGGCGCGTGATTTATGTGGATGTTGTGGTGAAGGAGCAAATTTTCTTGCTCCTTGCTTATCCCAAAAATGTGCAGACGGACATGAACCCTGCACAGAAGAAAATTATTCGTAATTTGATTGAAACTATAAAGGAGGCTTGACTTATGGAAAACTTCGATTACTTTAACGCTTTGAAGGAAAGTCTTGAGCAGGCCGTTGACTACACAAAGGGCGATAAAAGCCGTTGCCGTACAGTGGTGCGGGAAACGCCGATTCCTGCATATAAGGCAGATGATGTGGCCCGGACACGCAAGGAACTAAAACTTTCTCAGAAAGGACTTGCAACGGCGCTTGGTGTTTCTCCGAGAACAGTTGAGTCGTGGGAGGCCGGAAAAAATGCACCGTCTGGTGCTGCACAACGGCTGCTCTATCTGTTTGAATGTGATCACACGTTGGTGGAGCGCTTGGTGGCTCGCTGAGATTGAGTTTTTATCGACAGGGTATGATATCGCTTTGACGGCAATTTCCTGCACGCTCAAAGTCACACAATAAACGAAGTGTGCCATTGCACCAAACAGGTTCGTGCAATCAGATGTCGGAACGGGCCTGTCAGAGTAACATTGGGTGGAGTAGCACCTTAGTGCATTTAATTTTGATGTCATATTTTGATATTGCGAAAGATTTTTTCAAAAAGCCTTGACAGGCCTGGGGCTGGTATGGTATTATATGAGCGGACAAGAAGAAAGCCCCCAGATGACAGTTCCAGCTGTATCTGAGGACTTCCCACGTACGATCATAATAGACGCATTATTATGATACCAGATTTCTGGGCTTTTGTCAACGTGGGCTTGTACTATCTCAAAGAAGGAGGACGAGTGCATGTCCATGTATTTTTATGTGAACAGCAACGCTCAGCCGAACGGTGACCATGAGGTTCACCGCTCGGACTGTAGTTGGTTGCCGAGTGCGGAGAACAGGGTCTACTTAGGCTGTTTCAGTACCTCGCGGGAGGCTGTTAATGCTGCCCGGAAGTATTATCGTCAGGTAGACGGTTGTTGCTTCTGCTGCCCGGAAAGTCACCACTCTTGACGGCAGGAATGGCCCGCCCCGTATACGGGCGGGCCATTTTTTGCGAGGAGGGAAATGTTAAGTTATGATGATGCAGATCTCGGAACTTGTAAAAGCCCAGGGCGGTCTGGTACTGAGCAGGAAGGAAACTAAGGCTTCCGGAAACGGTGGCTGCCCGTACAAAAGGCTGACGCTCCGTGCATTGACAGAGGATGGAGAAATCGACAGCAGTGCTCTGGAGGACTTTTGCGCCAGTGAGACACTGAACCATGCTTGGTTTGCGTCCCCTGGAGATGTTGTGATACGACTCTTTTCACCGCTGTGCCCCGTAGTGATTGAAGAGGGGCAGGAAAAGCTGCTTGTTCCATCGCAGCTTGCCATCCTGAAGGTGAAGGACTGCACAATTCTGTTGCCAGAATTTTTGAAGATCTCACTTTCACAAAAAGAAATTCAGGAGAAAATTCGGAGAATCGAGAGCGGAACTACCCAACGAGTGGTAAAACTTGGTACCATTATGGAACTGCAGATTGAAGTTCCTGATAAGGAGACGCAGAGGCGGGTCGTTGAGATGGATACGCTTTGCCGCAAAAAGGAGCGAATGTACCTGAAACTGATGGAGCAGGAACGGCAGCTGACTGAAATTGCAATCAGGAAGATCATGGGAGGAACGTTGAGATGACGACGAAAAAAGATATTGAAAGCGCCTTGATGCGCGGCGCAGACACGCTGCGGGATACCATTGACGCCGCAAACTATAAGGATTACGTTCTGCCGGTGATGTTTGTCAAATACCTGAGCGATTCGTATACCGACGCAGTGGAAGAACTGAGCAAACAATACTCCGGTATCCGTCTGGAACGCAAAAAAAAATATCTGCCGTTCATGGTCGCAGAGGGGTGCTCATTCTATGATCTGTATCAGCAACGCTTTGCTGACAATGTCGGGCAGCTGATGAATGCGGCGATGCGGCAGATCGAGGCGGATAACAATCAGCAGCTGGCCGGTGTGCTGAGCGCAGTGGATTACAACAGTGAAAATGCGCTTGGTACCCGGGAACATAAAAATGCCATCCTCCGGGATCTGCTGGAGGATTTTGAACCTCTGGATCTTCGGCCGTCTGCGATCGAAGTCAAGGAAGGGCAGGTGCCTGCAGATGTGATCGGCGATGCGTATGAGTATATGATTGGCCAGTTTGCAAGCATGGCGGGCAAGAAGGCAGGGTCTTTCTATACTCCTGCGGCAGTTTCTGAGATCATGGCACGCATCGTGGACGTGCAGCCCGGGGAACGTGTCTACGACCCCACCTGCGGATCTGGCTCCCTGCTGATCAAAGCCGCAAAAAAGCAGAACAGCAAGGAAGTATCTATCTATGGGCAGGAGGTCAACGGTTCTTCAGTCGCCATGGCAAAGATGAATATGTACATCCACGAAATTCGGGATGCGAAGATCGGCTGGGGCGACACCCTTGCTAATCCGGTGTTTCTGGATGCAGACGGAAATCTGCTGCTGTTCGACGCTATCGTTGCCAATATGCCGTTCTCTAAGGACAAATGGGCATCCGGCTTCAACCCCGGCGGCGAATCCTCTGGAAAGGGTAAAAAAGAGTTCAAGATGGAGGCATCACTGGACAAATTCCATCGGTTTGACTGGGGCGTGCCGCCTGCAAGTAAGGGCGACTGGGCATTCCTGCTCCACATGATCGCCAGCCTGTCCGTAAACGGCCGGATCGCGGCGGTCGCACCGCATGGTGTACTGTTCCGTGGCGCGGCAGAGGGCAGAATCCGCCAGCGGGTGGTAGAAGAAAATCTGCTGGATACTGTGATCGGCCTCCCGGAGAACTTGTTCTATGGTACGTCCATCCCGGCGTGCATCCTTGTGTTCAAAAAGAACCGTCCTACCACGGATGTCCTGTTCATTGATGCCAGCAAAACGGATGAGGCAGGCAACCCGCGTTATATCAAGGCAACGAACCAGAATGAACTGGGGCAGGAGCATATCGATGCCATTGTAGACGCTTATCACAGCCGTACAGAGCAGCCCGGATTTGTGCATGTGGCAACGCGGGAGGAAATTCAGGAAAACGAATACAACCTGAACATCCCGCGCTATGTGGACACCTTTGAAGAGGAAGAGGTCGTGGATATCGCTGCTGTACAGGCAAATATCGCCCGCCTGAAACAGGAGATTGCCGAAGCAGAAGCAAAGATGGATGTGTACCTGAAAGAGCTGGGGCTGTAACAACGCAAAGAATGAGGAGACCACACGATGACCCAAGAAAAAAAGCACTCCGAGACAGGACAGGACTGCCCGGAAGGGTATAAAAGCTGTGATGGATACAAGATACCGAAGGAGTGGCATATTGTCCGGTTTGATTCGCTGTTCAGCAGGGTGACAAGGAAAAACGACGAGAACAACCAGAATGTGCTTACAATCTCGGCGCAGCAGGGACTGATAAGCCAAATTGAGTATTACAACACCCTGTATGCAAGCGAAAACAAGACAGGATACACCCTCTTGCACAGGGGTGATTTTTCTTATAACAAGAGTTATTCGTCTGGGTATGCCTATGGTGCAATCAAGCGGTTGGATGCGTATGAGAAAGGCATCGTATCTCCGCTATATCTTTGTTTTACGCCCCGGCAGGGGGTAAATTCCGATTTCTATCTTCAGTACTTTGAAGCGGGCTGTTTTGATCGGGAAATTTATAAAATTGCTCAAGAGGGTGCCCGAAATCACGGCCTGCTGAATGTATCGACAGAGGATTTTTTTCATTCGATGCTTGTCTTTCCACCGTTGGAAGAACAGGAACGCATCACAGAACTCCTTACACAATGCGACCATGTGATCGAGCTGAAAGAGCAGAAACTCGATGAGCTGAAACAACTGAAAAAAGAATTCCTGCGGAAAATGTTCCCTGCAAAAGGCTGCGATACGCCGGAAATTCGCTTTCCGGGATTTACTGGCGCTTGGGAACAGCGTAAGTTAATTGATGTTTGTGATTATGTTGATTATAGAGGAAAAACACCGACAAAAACTGATTCGGGAAATTTTCTCGTAACAGCTAAAAATATTAAAGATGGGTATATAGATTATGAAACATCACAAGAATATATTTCTGAAGACGATTACGAAGAAACAATGCATAGAGGTAAACCAGAAATTGGAGATGTTCTTATAACTACAGAAGCACCTTGTGGCAATGTAGCCCAAGTAAATAAGGAAAATATAGCCCTAGCACAGCGAATCATAAAGTATCGAGGACATAGAAATCTTATTGCTAACACATATTTAAAATACTATCTATTGTCGCCAGAATTTCAGAATATTTTAAATGCAAAAAGTTCTGGTGGAACGGTTAAGGGGATAAAGGGAAGTATTCTTCATCAGCAGATAATTAAGTACCCTAAGTATGAAGAACAGGTAAAAATTGGACAGGATTTAAATGCTATCAATAACCTCATCACTCTTCATCAGCGTGAGCTTGAAGAAACAAAAAAATACAAAAAAACATTGGCAAGACTGCTGCTGACCGGGATTGTCCGAGTGAAGGAATAACAACACAAAAAGCAGCCAGTGGAGTTTCCTGCAGGCAGCAGGACAGAGGAAAATGATATGCCGGACCACACGATTTTTAACGAACGCCCTGAGTCACAGGATCGGGCGCTGAAAGTAATTGAACGATTGGGCTATACCATTGTGCCCCGCAGCGAGGCAGAACGGAAGCGCGGCTCCCGGAAAGCAGTGCTGTTTACGGAAGAATTGCAGGCGTTTCTGAGCAAACAAACCTACCGGTTTGGCAGTGAGACAAGGTACTTTTCTGGGGGCGCTATTGCCAGAGCGATGCAGGCGGTGGATCAGAACAGTGCGGCAGGGCTTTATGCCGCAAATAAGGAGATCTACGAGCTGATCTGCTCCGGCAAGAGCATGGAGGAAGAACTCCCGGATGGTACCCGGCAGTCGTTTGATATCCGCTATATCGACTTTGAACACCCGGAGAACAATACGTTTCAGGTGACCGACGAGTTCGAGGTAGAACGTCCGAACGGGAGATTTGCCCGTCCGGATCTTGTTGTGCTGGTAAACGGCATCCCGCTGGTCGTAATCGAATGTAAAAAATCCAGCGTGGATGTTATGGAAGGCGTGACGCAAAATATCCGGAACTGGGGCGAGGACTATATCCCGCATCTGTTCCGCTATGCACAGCTTGTTATGGCAATGAACCCGGATAAGGTGTTGTACGGCACCTGCGGTACACCGGCAAAATATTTTGTGTCCTGGCATGAGGATAACAAGGATTGGCTGAATGACTGGTGCAGAAAATGTTCACCGGATGGACAGATCCGGGAACAGGACCGTGCGCTGGTATCGTTGCTGCATCCGGAGCGGCTGCTGGACCTGATCCGCAACTTTATCATCTACGATAACAATGTGAAAAAGATCTGTAGATATAAGCAGTATTTTGCGGTTAAAAAGTGCATGGATCGCATTTTGCTGAGAGACAATGCGCACACCAGAAACGGTGTTGTCTGGCATACGCAGGGCAGCGGCAAAACGATCACGATGATTATGTTGACAAAGATGATCACCCGGGAGAGCATGAAGCCCGAAAGCCAGATCCGGGAACCGCGCTTTATCATGGTTACGGACCGTGTCAATCTGGATAAGCAGATCCGAGATAACTTTATCCATACCCAGATGAGTCCCCACCGAGCCAAAACCGGCAAGGGGCTGATCGAACTTTTGCAGGACAACAGCAATACGGTCATTACAGCACTGGTGAACAAGTTTGAAGCAGCAGTCAAGCAGGAATACTGCAATGATAGCAAGAATCTGTTTCTGTTCATCGATGAGGGACACAGAACGCAGTATGGAAAACTTAATCTCTACATGAACAAGGTGCTCCCGAATGCTGTCAAGATTGCCTTTACTGGCACACCACTGATCCAGAAGCAGCCGAAGGATACGAGTCGGAAGATTGTCCCGGCAAAGGACACCTATGCCAAGTTTGGCCCCCTGATTGACAAATATACCCTGCAGGATGCTATCGATGATAAAGTTACAGTGCCCATCGTGTACGAAGGTCGTGTGATTCCGCAAGAGGTCACAAGCCAGCAGATCAATGAACATCTGAAGCACATCACGGTGGGGCTGACCGAAGATGCCCGGAAGGATCTGGAAGTCAAATACAGCCGTTTTGTTACGCTGGCACAGACAGAACGGCGCCTGAACATGATCGCGTTCGATCTGCACGAGCATTTTGTCCATTATGTGCGGCCCAAGGGATTCAAAGCGATGCTGACATGCTCATCTCGCGCAGAGGCGGTCCAGCTGTTCTACAAACTCTGGGGTCTTGGAGGAATCACGCCGGCGGTAGTTATTACACCCAATTCTGCAAAAGAAGGCGATGATGAAACTAATACGCCGCAGTCTTTGAAGACCATCGCAGAGTTCTTTCGCAAAGAGGTCGATCCACTTTTCAAAAATAATTATGATGCCTATGAAGATTCGGTGACAGGACGCTTCACAGACCCAGACGGTGACGTGGATCTGCTGATTGTAAAGGACAAACTCCTTACCGGATTTGATGCTCCCATTGCCGCTGTGCTGTATGTGGATAAAAAATTGCAGGACCATACCCTTTTGCAGGCCATTGCACGTGTCAATCGCGTTTATACGGACAAGGATTTTGGTCTGGTTGTGGATTACATCGGCATTTTCAAAAAACTGAACTCAGCACTAGATCTTTATAGTGACGAGCAGTCCGGCATGAATCTGTTCGACCGCACAGAGATCCAATCGGCCATTGCAACGATCAACGACGAAAAGACGAAACTTGAAGCACTGTATCAGGAACTGTGGGACATCTTTGACGGGATTGACCGGAACGAAACCAGTGCGAATGTCTGGCAGGAACGGCTACGGGAGTATGATCTCCGTAGAGATTTTTACGAAAAGCTGTCTGCTTTTGCCAAGATGGTGGACTTCTTGTATTCCAGCTATGAGCTGTTTGAACAGGTCGGTTTTGAGCGAGCTGAAATGTATCGCAAAGATTACCTGTTCTTCAAAAAACTGAAAGACAGCGTGACGCTCCGTTTCAATGACAGTGTGGATTTTTCAAGATATGAAGACGGCATTCGTCAACTGCTCAACACCTATGTCCATGCGGAAGATGCAAAGATCCTGATTGAGCCGCTGGATATTACCAATAAGGAAAAAATGCAGGAACAGCTGGCCAGACTTGGATCTGACGAAGCAAAAGCCGAAGCCATCCAGACCCGTCAGGTCGAGGTCCTGGAGAGCCAGAGATATGTGGACCCCATTCGTTATATGACCTTTATGGAGCGGATTAACAAGACGCTTCAGGATTATCAGGAGGAAAGGAATGGTGAAAAATACCTATCAGCGATGGAAAAAATGGCTGAGGATTACCGGACTGGCCGCAGCTCGGTGGAATACCCGGAAAACATCGTGGATGATGGTGATGCAAAATCGTTTTACGGTGCAGTGTGTGCCGGAATCAAAAAATCTCTGGACGGGCAGGAGGCAGAGCCCTCCGAATTGTTGGGTAAGCTGGCGCTGGACATCAAAGCAATCATTGTGGGCCATGCGAAACGCGACTGGCGGGACAATGTGATCGTCCACAGGAACATGAAAAAGGCATTGGACGATTTGCTGTTTGACTACATGGAAGATCAAAAGCTGGACTGGCCCTTGGATACAATCGACATCATCATTGACGAGATCATGATGATTGCAAAGAAAGGCTATTGACAATGGAAACCATCTGCATAACACTGCCAACATTCGGAAGTGCAGTGACGGTCAACCTTGATCGAAAAAAAATGAAGACCTGCCGCCTGAAGGTCTATCCGAATCAGAAAATTGTGCTATCGCTGCCGCAATCCGCCCCCGACGCATGGGCGGAATCGTTCCTTATGGAAAAGAGCGGCTGGATCGAGTCGAAATTGCAATCTTTCCAAAAAACTGTCGGTTATGCCGCAACCAAAGAGATTCGGAACGGATACTCTATCCGGATGCTGGGCGAAGATATGATCTTTGCATTGTCACAGTGCGAAAAGGAATGTGTATATGCAGAGGGAAAGAAGATTCGTATCTGCTGTAAGCCACCCGAGGATCAGGCACATGTAAAGCAGTTGTTTGAGGCGTGGTGGCGCAGGCAGGCGAAAGAGATCCTGCAGGAACGTGTGCATGTTTGGTATCCCATCGTAGAAAAATATGGTGTTGCAATGCCTGAATTATCGATCCGGAAGATGAAGACACTGTGGGGAAGTTGCAGCATTGCACGACATGTGATAACCTTTAACTTCTATCTGATTAAGGCCAGAACGCCCTATATTGATTATGTGGTCCTGCATGAACTGGTGCATTTTCTATATCCGAACCACAGCAAGCAGTTCTATGCCTTTCTCTCCAACTATATGCCCGACTGGAAAGAACGCAAGCTCGTTCTAGATCAGGAGGTCGTACACGAATTATAATATTGCTAAACTTGAAAAATCCTTCCTTCAAAGAAAATTCAGCTCGACGAATGTTCAGGTAAAGTGGGACGCATAATAGGTAGTTGCATCAAGAGTTGAAACACGCTATAATACAGTCAGAGGTTATTGCTCTGTGTGATACTATCCTGATACTAAAAAATCAGCAAGCCACATCTACCACAGCAATCTCATGGAAAAGTGAACATCCAAGAACAGACATACTAAACAAATTTGTTTAGCAAAGAAATAAACTTACCGAGCTCGAATAACGTTTCACAAAAATCAATCACAAGCCCCCGCCAGCAGGTGTTGGCAGGGGCTTGTGCATCCAGCGGGCCTTGATAAGTTGCGCGGCGTATGCTATGATTTTAGCAGTCATAATGTGTTCCGTTGCGACGTCCCGCCATTCAGCGCGGGCTGCGGATGATCGACCACCACCGCAAGCCCGACCGGAAACGGCTCGGACGGCACAGCATGAGAAAGGGAGAGAAACCATGGCACAAACGATTCGAACCGCAGTCGAGCAGGATCTCGACGCCATTGCAGCGGTGGAGGCAGAGTGCTTCCCGGCGGCAGAGGCGGCGACCCGTGCAGAATTTGCCGAGCGGCTGCGGTATTATGGAAATCATTTCTGGCTCCTGTGGGAGGACGAAACACTCGCAGCCTTTGTGGACGGCATGGTCACGGACGCGGCAGACCTGACCGATGCAATGTACGCAGATGCCTCGCTCCACAACGAAAACGGTGCATGGCAGATGATCTTTGGGGTCAACACGCTGCCGGAATACCGGCGGCGCGGCCTGGCTGGGCAATTGCTGGAAACGGCCATTGCGGCGGCAAAACAGCAGGGAAGAAAGGGCCTTGTGCTCACCTGCAAGGACAAACTGGTGCATTATTACGCCCGATTCGGCTTTGTCAGCGAGGGCGTTTCCGAGTCTGCACACGGCGGCGTGACATGGTATCAGATGCGGCTGACGTTCTGAATGCTATCAAATTCCGCTCCTTTTAGAACGGTCAAAAATGAATCTTTTTCTCTTCTGAAACGTCATGCGACTCCTCCCCAATGGGGGAAAACTGTGATATAATAATTCTGTTGTGCCCGGCTGCAATCTGCAAAAGGCAGACCGGGGCAAACGGATTACAGAGGAGAACATTTTATCATGGAACGTGAGAACCTAAAATCGCGGCTGGGCTTCATCCTGCTCTCGGCGGGCTGTGCCATCGGCATCGGAAACGTCTGGAAATTCCCCTATATGGCGGGGCAGGGCGGCGGCGGTGCCTTCGTGCTGTTCTATCTGCTGTTCCTCATCATTCTGGGCCTGCCCATTATGACCATGGAATTTGCAGTGGGCCGCGCCAGCCGCAAAAGCCCGGTGCGCGCCTATCAGGCGCTGGAAAAGCCGGGCCAGAAGTGGCACATCCACGGCTATTTCACCCTCATCGGCTGTTATCTGCTGATGATGTTCTACACCACCGTTGCAGGCTGGATGCTGCACTATTTTTACATGACTGCCACCGGAGAGCTGGCCGGTCTGAATGCAGACCAGGTATCGAATGCCTTCAGCGAGATGCTGGCAAGCCCCGGCATCATGGCGTTCTGGATGATCTTCGTGGTGGCGTTCGGCATCCTGGTCTGTGCCAAGGGCCTGCAGAATGGTCTGGAGCGGGTGACCAAGGTCATGATGATCGCTCTGCTCGTCATCATGGTCATTCTGGCCGTCAACAGTCTGTTCATGCCCGGCGCTAAGGAGGGCCTGCGCTTCTATCTCGTGCCGGACTTTGCCCGCATGAAAGAGGTCGGCGTGGTCAATACGCTGGTGGGTGCCATGAATCAGGCTTTCTTCACCCTGAGCCTTGGCATCGGTGCCATGTCCATCTTCGGCAGCTACATCGGCAAGGAACACGCTTTGCTGGGCGAGTCCATCCGCATCGTGGCGCTGGATACCTTCGTGGCCATCACGGCCGGCCTCATCATCTTCCCGGCCTGCTTCACCTACGGTGTGGACCAGACCGCCGGCCCCAGCCTGATCTTCATCACCCTGCCCAACATCTTCGCCAACATGGCGATGGGCCGGCTGTGGGGCAGCCTGTTCTTCCTGTTTATGGCTTTTGCGGCGCTTTCCACCGTGCTGGCCGTCTTCGAGAACATCATCTGCTGCGGCATGGAGCTGACCGGCTGCTCCCGCAAAAAGTCCAGCCTTGTGAACCTGTTCCTCATCGCGGCGCTGTCCATGCCCTGTGTGCTGGGGTACAATGTGTGGAGCTGGGACGGCTTTGCAGTCTTCGGCGGTGCGGTGCTGGATTTTGAGGACTTCCTCGTCAGCAACCTGTTCCTGCCGCTGGGCTCGCTGGTCTATCTGTTGTTCTGCGTTTCCCGCTGCGGCTGGGGCTGGAAGAACTACAAACAGGAAGTCAACACCGGCGAAGGCCCCAAGATGCAGGACTGGATGCGCGGCTATCTGACCTATGGTCTGCCGCTGATCGTTCTGTTCATCTTTGCCTTCGGCCTCTACGACAAATTCTTTGCGTAATGTACATTCGAAAGGGCGGGCTCTTCGCATCGGGGAGCCCGCTTTTTTCAAAAGAAGGGGACACCGACCATGCACATGTTGATCTGTGATGACGACGCGCGGTTTGCCGCACGGGTGGAGCAGCTGGTCCGGGCCTGTCTCGGCCAGCGGGAGATCCCGGCGGAGATCGTGGTCTGCACCAGCGGCGAAGAAGCACTGGCCGTGCCGGATCTGGAACTGTATCAGGTGGCGCTGCTGGATGTGGATCTGGATACCATGAACGGCATCTCGCTGGGGCGTCAGCTGCGGGAGCGCAGCCCGGAGATCTGCCTGATCTACATCTCGGCCTATCTGGAATTTGCCCCGGAGGGCTACACAGTCCAGGCGTTCCGGTACATTCTCAAACGGGATCTGGAACGGATGCTGCCCAGCTGCCTGGAGGCGCTCTTCCACGAGAAGATCGCCCGCAGCCGCAAGGTGCTGACCATCCGGCAGAACCGCACCAGCATCGAGCTGCCCTACGACAGCATCTACTGCCTGGAAAGCGACCTGCGCAAGGTCAATGTCTATGGGGATGTGCCGCATCAGCCGCTCTGCTCCTATTACGGCAAGCTGACCGATCTGCCGCAGGCGCTGTTCGAGAACGGCTTTCTGCGGGTGGGGCGGAGCGATGTGGTCAACATGCGCTACATCCGCCAGATCAGCGGGTACAAGGTCACGATGCGCAACGGGGTGGAACTGAGCGTCAGCCGGAACGGCTATGCGGCCATCCGGGAGACCTATCTGGAATGGAAGGGGCAGTTTGGCGATGAATGAGATATCCTGGTTCTTCATTGGGCACATGGTCTGCGTGTCGCAGTGGGCCGCCTTCCTGCTGGTGGATCGCGCTTACCTCGGCAAAGGGCGGGTGAAGCATGTCGGGTTCTGGAGCGTTGTTCTGGTGGCCGGGATGCTGGCGTTCAGTCTGATCTTCCAGATCGGCTTTTTCACGCTGGAGACCGTCTGGTGGAATGTGGGCTATGTTCTGCTGTCCACCCTGCTGTTCGGCGGGACGCTGCCCCAGAAGCTGACCGCCGCCCTCATCAACGGCACCATGTGCCTGCTCTCCGAAAACACGGTCCGCTATGTGGTCTCCTGGGTGACCGGAACGTCGCTTCAGGTGGCCTGGCAGCGGCCCGGATGTCTGGTGACCATGACGCTCACGAACCTCATCGTGGGCGTGGTGGTGGCCTATTTCTCGCACCAGTGGAAGGATGAGCGGGCGCTCGAATCCCCGCAGGCGCTGGTCATGTCCTTTTTCCCCGGCATCGTCGTGGTGCTGAACGTAGTCCTGATGCTTTCGGCGAAGGACGAACCCGCCGACTCCCTCATGCTGCTGCTGACGCTGGGCCTGACGGTGGCGGTGCTCCTCCACATGTACATCGTCCAGATGTTCAATCAGCAGATGGCCCGGCAGCAGGAGCTTCATGTGCAGACGGCGCTGGAGCGGGAGCGGGCTGAAGCGCTGATGGACTCCTACACCACCCAGCGCCGCCTGACCCACGAGTTCACCAACCACATCGAGGCGCTGACGCTCTTGCTGCAACAGGGCGAATACGAGGAAGCCAAAGCGTACCTTGCCACGGTCACAAAGATCATCGCGGCCCATACCACCATCATGAACACGCACAATCCGCTGCTGGATGCGCTGCTGAGCAAAAAATACGAGGAGGCCACCCGCAATGGGGTCATGCTCTACTTTGACCTGCCCGACCTGCGGGCGATCCCGCTCGAAAAGACCGACCTTGTGATGGTCGTCTCCAACCTGCTCAACAACGCCATCGACGCCGCCGCCCAGGCCGACCCGCCGGAAGTCTATTTCCGGATGCGGAAAACGGAGGAGGAACTGCTGCTGTCCGTTCGCAACCGGGTCCGGGAGGATCTGGACCTGCCGGACGGTCAGCTCCCGCGCAGCACCAAAAAGGAGCCGGGCCACGGCATCGGCCTGTGGAATGTGACGGATGTGCTCCGCAAGTATCAGGGAGAGTACGCCATCAGCTGCCGTGATAAATGGTTCCGGTTCACCTGTTCGGTGCCGGTGCACAGAATATGACATCTTCCCCCGCAGAATATGACATTTTGCGTGAAAATTGCGTGAATATTTGCTATAATTTAGGCAGGAATAAGGCAGAGAGCCAAGAACGGCGCATTGCGGCCGGGGAGTAATCCGGAAGCGCGGAACGGGTTCATGCGGCACCGCAGAGCGTGTGGCGGTGCAGGCGGCCTTGTCTGGTAAAAGTCCTGACGAAGCTCTTGACGGTGATCGGGGGATTGCTGTTCATAGAGACTCTTCCAAATGCTGCTTCTTCCGGCATCGTTGTGTGGGAACGGGATGCCGGAGCAGAGAGGCAGCAGCGATGAGAGCTTCGGATGGGACTTTTTTTGTTTGAGATCAGGCCGGAGCCCTTGTCAAGGAGGCTCCGGTCTTTTATCGCAAGTCAAGAAATTAGTGCAACATTCAAACAGCATATTTGCGATATGCAATTCAACGTTGTTGCTGTTGCATTAAAAAGTTGAATTGCTATATAATGGGAAAAATGGCTTTGCCAGAAACAAGAAAGAAGGAACCTGATATGGATCTGCCGGAAAAGAAACAGCGCTGGGTCTTTCATGCGGACGCTCTGCCCCAGCCCGCAGGCGCGGGGGTCACCCGCCGGGTGCTGGCCTATACCGATGGCCTGATGTGCGTGGAAAACACGTTTGAAACGGGTGCGGTGGGAGCGCTGCACCACCACCCGCACACCCAGATCACCTATGTGGTGTCGGGAGCGTTTGCGTTCACCGTGGACGGTGTGACCAGAACGGTCCACGCCGGGGACACCATTCTCAAGGAGGACGGCGTCGAGCATGGCTGTGTCTGCACCGAAGCGGGCATCCTGCTGGATATCTTCACCCCCATGCGGGAAGATTTCGTCAAGTGAAACGGTTTGGAGCTGTTTGTAACCGTAACAGCAAAAAGGCAGTGCGCCGCGTGGGACGCACTGCCTTTTGAGTTTGTACCGATTATTCCGGCTTGACCTGCAGCTCCTGCTCGCAGTAGATGCAGCGATACTTGCCGTTGGAGCTCAGCTCAAAGATCTGGTCGCACTCTTCCTCAATGGAGGAGATGCAGCGCGGGTTCTTGCACCGCACGATGTTGACCAGACGCTTGGGGGGCTGGGGCTTCTCCTTCTTGACCGCCTTGCCATCCTGGATGATGGTCACGCTGATGTTGGGGTCCAGGTAAGCCAGGACGTCCAGGTTCAGCCAGGAAGCATCGCCCTCCACCTTGATGATATCTTTGCGGCCGCATTCGGCCTTGTGGGAGCGGGCGTTCTGGATCAGCGCCACATTGGCGGTGCGGTTGCCCTTGATGCCCAGCAGATCCATCAGGCCCATGGCGGTGCCTGCCTTGATGTGGTCGATCACGATGCCATTCTGAATCTCATCAATGTTCAGCATTTCAATGTTCCTCCTTGGTTTTGGGGTCGGCCAGACCCAGCAGCGTCATGATGAGCGCCATGCGGACGTAGACACCGTTCTGCACCTGCTCAAAGTAAGCGGCGCGGGGGTCGTCGTCCACGTCCAGTGCGATCTCATTCACGCGGGGCAGGGGATGCAGCACGGCCATGTGTTCCTTGGCCAGCGCCATCTTGTCGCTGGTCAGGATGTAGCTGTTTTTCAGGCGGACGTAGTCTTCCTCGTTGAAGAAGCGCTCCTTCTGCACACGGGTCATATAGAGGATGTCAAGCTCCGGCATGGAGTCCTCCAGGCTGCGGGTCTCGCGGTAGGCGATGCCGTTGGCTTCCAGCACATCCTTGATGATGTAGTCGGGCACACGCAGCTCTTCCGGGCTGATGAGCACGAAGCGGATGTTTTTGCAGCGGGCCATGGTCTTGATGAGGGAGTGGACGGTGCGGCCGAACTTCAGATCGCCGCACAGGCCAATGGTCAGATCGTCCAGACGGCCCATCCGGGTGCGGATGGTCATCAGGTCGGTCATGGTCTGGGTGGGGTGCTGGTGGCCGCCGTCGCCCGCGTTGATGACCGGGATGCGGGAGTAGCGGCTGGCGCGCAGGGGCGCACCTTCTTTCGGGTGGCGCATGGCCACGATGTCGGCGTAGCAGGAGACCACGCGGATGGTGTCGGCAACGCTTTCGCCCTTGGAGGCGCTGGAAACGTTCTCACTCGGAAAACCCAGCACATGGCCGCCCAGGTTCAGCATGGCCGCCTCAAAGGAGAGGCGGGTGCGGGTGGACGGCTCGTAGAACAGGGTGGCGAGCTTTTTGTGGGCCGCGACGTCCTGGTAAGCAGCCGGGTCGCTGCGGATGCGGTCAGCCAGGTCCAGCAGGGAAGTGATCTCTTCCGGGCTGAGATCCAAGGGGTCGATCAGATGGCGCATGGATTTTTACCTCCGTCAAAGTAATTTTCGCAGAATGGAAAAATCGAAGAAGTTGGTGTAATAACTCAGCGAGCGCATGACCGGATGACACAGCCGGTTGAAACAGATCTCGTCGAGCAGCAACATGGCCTCGCCCGGTGCCAGCCGCATGGCAGCGCGGATAGACTCGTCGCCGCAGCTGGCCTTCAGGTGCGCTACGTTGGACGAGATCTGCTGGCTGCACTCCTGCTCCAGGATATCGAACACGCCGCCGCTCAGGTCGATGCGGGTGTAGTCCCGGTTGCCAAACAGGGCGCGGGGCAGATAATCGATGGAGTAGATGACCGGGGTGGTGTCGGCGAGGATGCGCTTTTTGATGCAGATCACCTCATCCCCCGGTTCAATGGCCAGGTCGCGGGCCAGCTCGGCCCCGGCGCGGATGGGATAGATCTGGATGCCATCGGCGTGGGGGTAGCTGCCAAAGCTGCGGATCAGCGGGTAGTATTCCAGCTTCTGGTCCAACCGGCTGCGCAGGTTGAGCACCGTGCGGTTGACCACGGTGCCGATGCCGCGCACCCGCTCGATGTAACCGGCGCGCTCCATCTCACTCAGAGCATCACGGATGACCGTGCGGCTGACGCTGAGCTGTGCAGCCAGATCGACCTCTGCGGGCAGGCGGTCTGCGTCGGCGTAGCGCCCGGTGCGCAGTTCCTCCAGCAGGGCCGACACAATGCGGTCGCTGATGACGGCCCCGCCCAGGCGGATAGACGAAGAGCTGGAATCTTTCATAGGTTGTATCCTCCGGTTCACGGGCGGGAAGCTCCCGCCTGGACTTTCCGAAAAACTGCCCGGCAACCCCAAAGTTTTACTGGACAAATTTTCTTGTATTCATTATAACATAAGATGAGATGATTTCAAACGGCAATTCTACTGGAATCCGGAAGAAAGTATGATTTTATTTTGGAGGGTCTTGGAAATGGAACTTCTGCTGAACAAAGTGTGCGGTCAGCCCGCCGCACTTCCCGTTGCGGTGCGCCGGTGCGGCCCGGCGGACGCCGCCGCGTTTTACGCGCTGCAAAATGAGGTGCGGGCCGCCATGCCGCACCCGGAGCAGTTCGTGCCCGACACACAGGAAAACATCACAGCCTATCTTGCACACGATCTGTGTCTGGGCGTGTTCGATGGAGAGCGGCTGGGGGCCTATTTCATCCTGCGCTACTGTGGGCAGAGCGAGCACAACTATGCGGCCTTTTTGGGCATCCCACAGGCCGAGTGGGACCACTGGGCCAATGCCGACAGCGCCGTCGTCCACCCGGACTGGCGGGGCAACGGCTTGCAGCGGAAGCTGCTGGAAGCCGCCCTGCCGCTTCTGCGGCCCGGCATCGTGGGCATCGGGGCCACCGTCAGCCCGGAAAATCAGTACAGCTTAAACAACGCTCTCGCCTGCGGCTTCACCATTGCGGCCCGCCGGGAGATGTACGGCGGCTATGACCGGTATCTGCTCGAAAAAAGGATATGAAAAAGCAGGGCTGCGGCTTTACTCCTTCCGACATCGCTCACGCGATGTCACCTCCCTCTTAGAGGGAGGCTTTTAGGCCCCCTCCCAGAGGGGGCTGGCACGGCGAATGCCGTGACTGGGGGAGTACGCAACAGCCCTGTTCTTTTTTGAGTTTAAGCCGCGATCTTTACCGGCTGCCCTGCGTTGTTCATTTTATGCCGCACCACCAGCAGGCAGGCGAGGTGGACGGAAGCGGTCAGGAGCCAGCTGATGGGGTAGCTGATGTACAGCGTGGTCGTGGAGCGGAACAGCTGGAAGATGGTGGCGATCCACACCAGACGGAGCAGGCAGCTGCCCACCAGGCTGACGATCATGGGCAGGACGGAGTAGCCCCGGCCGCGCAGGCAGCTGGCCAGCGTGTCCATGATGCCGCAGAGGAAGTAGCTGGTGCAGATGACCTTCATCCGGGCCAGACCGGCGGCAACGACCGTTTCATCGGTGGAATAGAAGTGGAGCAGCCCCTCACCGGCAAGGTAGGCACCGCCGCCCAGCACGATGCCGACCACAACGGCGCAGAGCAGGCAGTTCCGCATGACGCGGTCGAGGTTGTCATACCGGCGGGCGCCCACGTTCTGGCTGGTGAAGGTGACAGCAGCCTGAGCAAAGGCGTTCATGCCGGTATAGATGAAGCCCTCGATGTTGGCAGCAGCCGAGTTGCCCGCCACGATCGTGGAGCCGAAGGAATTGACTGCCGACTGGATGACGACATTGGAAAGGCTGAACACGGTGCTTTGCAGACCGGCGGGCAGACCGATCTTCAGGATCTGCACCAGCGCACCCTTGTGGAAGCCCAGATGCCGCAGGTCGAGGTGAAGGGGGCCTTCTTCTTTCATGAGCAGGACGGTGACCATGAGGGCAGAGACCGTCTGGCTGATGATGGTGGCCAGTGCCACGCCCGCCACGCTCATCTGGAACAGGATGACGAAGACGAGGTTCAGCACCACATTGATGACGCCGGACACAGCCAGACAGTACAGCGGGCGGCGGGTGTCGCCCACAGCGCGCAGCAGCGAGGCGTTGAAGTTGTACAGCATGGTCATCGGCATCCCGATGAAGTAGATCTTCAGATACAGCGTCGAAAGGTCAATGACGTCTTCCGGGCAGGACATCAGTTCCAACAGGCCGCGTGCCGCGAAAAAGCCAACAAAGGCCAGCAGCACACCGCTGACGAGGCCCAGCGTGACAGAGGTCTGAACGGTGTTCTGCACCCCGCGCTCGTCTTTGGCACCAAAGCAGCGGGCCGCGACGACGTTCGCGCCCAGCGAAAGCCCTACGAACAGGTTGACCAGCAGGTTGATGAGCGCACCGTTCGAGCCGACAGCGGCCAGCGCGGTGCTGCCCGCGAACCGTCCGACGACCACCACGTCTGCAGCATTGAACAGGAGCTGCAAAATGCTGGATGCTGCCAGCGGCAGGGAAAACAGGATGATCTTTTTCAGCAGCGGGCCGCTGGTCAAATCGCCCGTCCGGGTCAGTTGTGCCATGAATCGCTTCCTCCTTGCATCAGGCTGGGATTGAAAATTCGTTGTTTGTCATCAGAAAGCGCCGCCTTCCGGAGAGGGCGGCACAATTTCTTATTATAGTCCCTGAAAACGTAAATTACAAGGAAAATTTGGATAAAATCGAGCCGAAAGGCTGCGTTTCCGGTGCGGACGGCTCAGCTCCGGATGAGCCGCCAGTGCTCCGGCGCGTCATAGTCGGTGGTGAAGCCGTCGTCGGTATACATCCGGTAGGCGGCAGAGCCTCCGTCCGGGAGATAACTCCACAGGGTCAGCTGCGTGTCGTCCAGCTGGGCGGTGTTGTCGGCCGGTGCTGCCACCGGCACGATGCAGCCGGGCCGGAGGAAGAGCAGCACCTCATCCAGCGCACAGCGCAGGTAGTGGTGCCCGGCGGGGAGGACTTCCTCGTCGTAGTCATCTACGCTGCGCAGGCGGAGCATCTTCATGGGCTCCGGCAGATAGACCATCCGGCCATGGGTGTTTTGGGTGTAGATGGGCGCGGCCATCAGCCCTTCGCCGAGCAGGAGCTGGTCCTGCACCTCGCGGGCGTCGGGGTCGGCGGGGTAATCAAAGGCCAGCGGGCGGAAGTAGGAGCCATTTTCAAGCGCTGCCTTCATGAATTCGCTGTACAGGTAGGGCAGCAGGGCGTAGCGCAGGTGCAGCATCCGGCGGATGGCGGGCAGCATCTCAGGGAAGCAGTAGTATTCCTGCATCCGGGTCCCGATGGCGGAGTGGTTGCGCATCAGCGGGGTCAGGAGGCCGAATTCCAGCCAGCGCAGGGCAAGGTCCGGCGTGGTGTCAGAGCTGAAGCCGCACAGGTCGGCACCGGCATACAAAAAGCCGCACATCTGCACACTGGGCATCATCTGGATGTTGGCCAGCAGCTGCCCCCAGGAGGCGTTGTTGTCGCCCAGCCAGATGCCGCCATACCGGTGCGAACCGATCACGCTGGAACGGCTGTACAGCAGCATCCGCTTTTCCGGGTGCTGTTTTGCGAAGGTTTCGCCTGCCGCGCGGGTCATGCTGCCGCCGTAGAGGTTGTGCACCCTGTCGTGACGGATCTTCTGGCCGTTCACTTCGTGGTAGAAGCTGGCATAGTCTTCGGGGCTGTTCATCAGGCCCATCGCGCCGCCCACGACCTGGCTGAAAAATTCCTCCTGCTCGATGTTGTCCTTTTCGCGCAGAGCGGCCATGGAGTCCAGAAAGGCCCGGAGCCGGTCCGGCGAGTAGAAGAGGGACGGTTCGTTCATGTCGTTCCAGAAGCCCTCGATGCCGAGATCGGTCAGAACCTTGTACCGCCCGCCGAACCATTCCCGCACCTCCGGCCGCAGGAAATCGGCAAAGTAGGCCTTGCCGGGCCAGACCGCCGCCGCGAAGGGGGTGCCGTCGGCCTTTTTGCAGAAGTAGCCTTTTTCCAGCCCCTCTTTGCAGGTCGCATCGGCATCGTCGATGCGGACCCCCGCGTCGATGATGGGCACCAGCCGGATGCCCTCCGCCTTCAGCTCATCGGAGAGCTTTTTCAGGTCGGGGAAACGCTCCCGGTCGACGGTGAAATCGGCGTAGCCCTGCATGTAGTCGATGTCCATGCAGATCATATCCAGCGGCAGGCCGTTTGCCTTGTATTGGCGGGCGACCTCCCGCACATCTTCTTCGGTCTTGTAGCCCCAGCGACTCTGCGCCAGACCGAACGCCCACTTCGGCGGGATGTAGCTGCGCCCGATGAGGGCACGGAACTCTTTGCAGAGCGCGTTCTCGTCCCCGCCGGAGAGGACGTACAGCTCGTAGTCCGGCTCCTCGGTGTGGAAGCACAGCGTGTCATGCCGGGTGTAGCCGATGTCATAATGGACTTTTCCGGGGAAATCCACAAAGAGACCGAAGCAGTCCTCCCCGTTCCGGATGAGCAGAAAATTGTGCGCACCATAGTACGAGAGCTTGTCCTCGGTGTGGTGCGATTCATCGGTGTTGTTGGCGATGTAATGCCAGCCGCGCTTGTTCAGCCCGCGGGGCATCTCGCCCAGGCCATAGACGACGCAGTCTTCCCGCATCCGATACGTCCAGCCTTCGGCGGCCGGGGTCAGAAAGGGGACGCTGCCTCCGCAGAGGGGGAGCACCTGCTCGACGCTCCCGGTGGAGATGGGATGCCCGAAAGAAAATCTCTGGATCATGATGGGACCCTCCTTTATGATAAAAAACGCACGATGTCATTCCAGTGGTATGATACGGCAGAATGCCGCCCGAAACAAGGTGGAAAACCGGCTGAAAAATGCAACAAAACCGGCGTTTGCACGGCGGCGGGCTGCCCATACTCCGGATGCGGGTGTTCCGGAAAACCTTGCGCGATGAATTGAAAAATGTCGGAGAGCTTGGTATACTAGAACCGTTCCATCCACACCAACGAATAAGGGAGAGAAAGTTCTATGTATCGTAACGGCATCAAGCGGCTGCTGGCGGTCATCCTGTCGCTTTGCGGCATGATCGTGTTATCGCCGCTGCTGCTCATCCTCTGCATCGCCATCAAGGTGGATTCGCCGGGCCCCATCCTGTTCAAGCAGAAGCGGGTGGGCATCCACAAACAGCATTTCAACATCCTCAAATTCCGCACCATGCGCATGGATACCCCGCATGATATGCCCACCCACATGCTCAAGGATCCGGACCAGTATATCACGCGGGTGGGGCATTTTCTGCGCAAAACGAGCCTCGATGAGCTGCCCCAGCTGTGGAATATCTTCGTGGGCGACATGGCGGTCATCGGCCCGCGCCCGGCGCTGTGGAACCAGTATGACCTGCTGGCCGAGCGCGACAAATACGGAGCCAACGATGTCCGCCCCGGCCTGACCGGCTGGGCACAGATCCACGGCCGCGATGAGCTGGAGATCGACGAGAAGGCCAAGCTCGACGGCTACTATGTGGAGCATCTGAGCTTCGGCATGGACGTGAAGTGCTTCTTTGGCACCATCGTCGCCGTGCTGGACCACGACGGCGTCGTCGAGGGCGGTACCGGCACCCTGCACGAAAAGAAAAAAGGGTAAGGGACAGCGCAAAGCGTGAACGAATGGGCCGCAGCAGGGAGAAGTTGCGGACGAAGATGGGGGTTTTGGGTTGATTTCTCCCACAAAAAGGCTATAATAAAAAAGTACACAAGAATACGAAGGAGGATTTCCATGAATCGCACCTACATCAACGAGGTACAAAAGGAAATTGGCAATACGGTCAAAGTCCAGGGCTTTATCGAGAACCTGCGCAACAGCAAAGCCATGGCCTTTATCGTGCTGAAAGATATTACCGGCAAGCTCCAGATCACCGTCGAGAAGGCCGACCACCCCGAACTGGTGGACACCATCGACCAGCTGACCCCGGATTCCGTCATCACCGTCACCGGCAAGGTGGTGGAGAACGATTACGTCAAGATGGGCGGCATCGAGATGATCCCCACCGCCATCGAGATCGAGAGCATTTCGGGCGCACTGCCCATCGTCCGCAAGGAGATCGCCGCGACCAAAAAGAAGAAGGCCGTCGAGCGCTCCAGCATCGACCAGCGCATTGATTACCGCTGGGTCGATCTGCGCACCGATGAGAACCAGCTGATGTTCAAGGCCCAGAGCTGCATGGTCAACGCCATGCGCAAGTTCCTGCTGGACCAGAACTTCATCGAGATCCACACCC
>OIYY01000042.1_pt1 | contig 92809 bp, 96 predicted proteins | sample 1588341 | NCBI WGS metagenome assembly OIYY01 (sample SAMN03283287) | human gut metagenome | biome: human-associated habitat; material: feces | host: Homo sapiens | place: Peru | collected 2012
TCTTGCTTCCCTCTGACGAGGGAAGTGGCGGCTTCGCCGTCGATAGGAGAGAATGGCGAACACTGTTCGCCGCTACGATAGTCTTATCATTTTAGACTTTTATAGGGGTCGGCGTCCCCGACGACCCGCTAAGATAAACTATAATTTATATACAAAACTTATGATTACCGATAGTTTTAACAACCTGACGGGAATGCATAAATGAGTCGGAGGTTTTGGCGGCATTGAAATAGTAGACTGCTCCGCCTGACGGGTCCCAACCGTTCAATGCGTCTATTGCGGCTCTTTTGGACGAGTCTGCAACTGCGGCATACCAGTTTGAATCGTTCACGCAGGAAAATGCGCCTTTTTGATAAACAACACCGCTGATTGAATCGGGAAACGACGGATGCTTTACCCTGTTTAAAATAACTGCCCCGACTGCCACCTGACCCTCGTATGATTCGCCTCTTGCCTCTGCACTGATAACTTTTGCAAGAAGTTCAACATCCGAATTTGAATACTGCGTATTATTATTTGAAGATGAGCCGCCGGACAAGCCGAGGTAAAGAAGCGTTGTTTTGCCGCAAATACCGTCTGCCGTTATACCGCAACTTTTTTGAAATGATTTTACCGCACTTTTTGTGCCGTTTCCGTAAACACCGTCAACCGTGCCGTTGTAAAAACCGAGAGAAGAAAGCTTTTTTTGAATGTTTTTTACCTCGTCGCCGCTCGAACCGAGTTTTGAAACAACATATTCGCTTTGGCTTTTGTACTCGTATATTTTGTAAACTCCGTAACCAATAACAGAACCCGAAACAAGAATTCCGACTATCCAAAGAGAAATGATAAAATTACGAAATGCTTTATAAACTGTCATTTTGAACACTCCTAAAAAAATAATGTAATAATATATGTTACGCCGCACCCTGCAAGTGTAAATAAAAGCGACAAAAGCGTCGTTTTGATTATCTGTTTTTTTGTCATTTTAAGCTTAGGCGGTTTTTGTTTTAGCGTGGCTACCGTTTCCGCTTCTTTTTGAAGTTTTTCTCTGTCGGTTGACTGATGTTCGCTCTTTACAAAAAAAATAATTTTTTCAAAATACGGGTTATCCGGATTGGTAACTTCTAAAATTTGTTTGCTTACACCCTTAATCATTACAATAATTCCTTTCAAATTTATACAATTAGTGTAGGAAAAAGCAGTGCCGATTATTCCGAATTCTTTTTGTCGAATTTTGTTAATTCCTATAAAATTTTTTACTTGACAAGTTTTATAGGAAGCCGAAAAGTGCGAAAACACAATGTTTATTCTGTTGTGGAAAACTCTGTGGAAAATGTTAAAAACTTCGCCCAAAACTGCTTGAAATGGGCATTTTAAACTGTTGAAAACTCTTTTTTGAGGCAAATATATTAAAGTTTTCATAACTTTACACATAGTTTTCAACATTTTATAAAGTTCATTTTTGAACTAAAAATTTTGTATATTTTGCTATTTTTCACTTTTACTCTTGACAAAAAAATGTTATACTCTTTGTACGAAGAAGTTACAAAATTACTACAATTTGATAAAAACGATTGACAAAGAGGCTTTTTATGGATATTGAAAAAGTAAACGGTGATATAATTTTACACGGTGTCGAGTGTTTAGACCTCGACCTGACTCTTGATTGCGGTCAAGCTTTCAGATGGGTAAAGCAGGATGACGGAAGCTACAGCGGTGTTGTAAAAAATGTGTTTTTAAATATCGCAAAAATTGACAAAAATACATTTATATTAAAAGACACAAGTGAAGAAAACTTTATTAATATTTGGAAAAGATACTTTGATTTTGACAAAGATTATGTTAAAATCTGTGATACCCTTAAAGAAGATAAACTGTTAAGCGACACGATTGACGAATATTACGGAATAAGGATACTTAATCAGGATAGCTGGGAAGCACTTTGTTCTTTTGTTATCAGTCAGCAAAATAATATCAAACGAATTAAAGGCATTATTGAAAGGCTTTGCAGGCAGTACGGCGATGAAGTTAAAGACGGCTTTTATTCTTTTCCGAGCGCAGAAAGGCTAAGCTCTTTAAGTGTTGAGGACTTTGAAAAACTCGGCACGGGGTACAGAGCAAAATATCTCGAAAGGCTTGCAAAATCTGTTTCAAGCGGCGAAATTGATTTTAATAAAATTAAAGCAATGCCTCTTGACGAAGCGAGAAAAGAGCTTTTAAACATTTACGGCGTCGGAATAAAAGTTGCAAACTGTGCGCTTCTTTTCGGCTTCGGTTTTTATGACGCATTCCCGGTTGATGTTTGGATGAAAAGAGTTATGGAATATTATCCGAACGGGCTTCCCAAATGCTTTGACGGCATAGGCGGCATTGCTCAGCAATATCTGTTTCACTGGGCAAGAAATAATTTGAAATGAGGAGAAATAATGCAAAAACTTTTTATTGATTTTGAACCGGACGGCAAAGTTACGCTTGACGAAGAACAGTCACGCCACATTGCAAAATCGCTTAGGATGAGGGTCGGCGATATACTCACTCTCACAAGCGGAAACGGCAACGACTACGGCTGCATAATTGACAGTATTGATTCAAATTTAGTAACGCTCTCGGTCTGCTACAAGCAGGCAAACAACAGTGAAGCGAGTGTTAAAGTTACTCTTTATCAGGGTATACCGAAAGCGAGCAAGCTTGAAGATGTTATTCAAAAATGCACGGAACTCGGAATTACAGCCGTCTGCCCTACTTTGACCCGCAGGAGTATAAGTAGACCCGACGAAAAGCAGGCAAACAAAAAAAATCTGCGCTACCAAAAAATAGCGCTTGAGGCGGCTCAGCAAAGCGGCAGAGGTATTATTCCTGAAATTATGCCGATGACCACGCTTGAAAACGCAATTAAAAACGATGACAGCGAACTTAAAATACTTTTTTACGAGGGCGGCGGCGAAAGCCTTAAAACAATGATTACCCCCGATATTAAAAGCGTTTCAATATATATAGGACCTGAGGGCGGTTTTGAAGAAAACGAAGTAGAGCTGATTAAAAAAAACGGCGGAAAAATTGCTTCGCTCGGACCGAGAATTTTAAGAACTCAAACAGCACCTGTTGCCGCTCTGACGGCAATTATGCTTTTAACTGACAATTTGGAATAATATTTTCCAACATTATAAAGGAATCGGCGTCACTGATGACCCGCTTATACATATTAAGGATGTGAAAAAATGAAACAATCATTCATCTGTCCATGTTTCAACGAAGAAAAAAATGTTAAACTGTTTGCAAAAACAATACTCGACTCATTTCCGAACACGGACGACTATGAACTTGTATTTATCAATGACGGAAGCGGCGACAACACTTTTTCGGCACTCAAAGAATTAAAAAAAGAAAGCACGCAAAATATTAAAATAATAAATTTTTCAAGAAATTTCGGAAAGGAAGCCGCTATGTATGCAGGTCTTCAAAACTGCAAGGGTGACTACATTACAATAATAGATACCGACTTGCAGCAAAGCCCCGAAATAGTTAAAAATATGGTAAGTATTTTAGACAGCGAAAGTGACATTGACTGTGTCTGCGCCTGCCAGGAAAACAGGAGCGAAAGCGCATTTTCAAAATTTTGCAAAAAAAGCTTTTACAAATTTGCCGACAAATATACCGATACTCATTTTGTTGACGGAGCAAGCGATTTTCGTACTTTCAGGAAAAGTGTTAAAGACGCTATTCTTTCTATGGGTGAATATTATCGCTTCAGTAAGGGAATATTCAGTTGGGTAGGTTTTAACACAAAATATATAACTTACACCGCAGACGAAAGGCTCAACGGCAAAAGCAGTTTTAATTTTACAAAACTTCTTAAATACGGTCTTAACGGCATTGTCGCTTTTTCAACCGTTCCGCTTAAAATCAGCGGGTATGTAGGCGGAATTACAGTTGTTTTAAGTTTGATTTATGCAATAATTACCGTTATAAGAAAGCTTGTCAGCAATATTAATGTTGACGGTTTTACTCAGCTTGTTATTCTTATTGCGTTTTTGGGCGGTATTCAGCTTTTTACTATCGGAATTATGGGCGAGTACCTTGCTAAAAACTATATTGAAACAAAAAGACGACCTATTTATATCGCTAAACAAATTATTGATTACGACAACAAAGACGAAAAGTAAAAAATTGTGAAATTGTTAACATATTATTGTTGATATTTTGCTTTATATGTTGTATAATATCTGCGTTAAGTGGTTAGCCACTAACTAAATTTTCAAGTAAGTATAGGAGATTTTTAAAATGCCATTAGTTACTACTACTGAAATGTTTAAAAAGGCATACGAAGGCGGTTATGCTATCGGTGCTTTCAATGTAAACAATATGGAAATTGTACAGGGTATCACCCGTGCAGCAAAGAAGCTTAACGCTCCTGTTATTCTTCAGTGCTCAGCAGGCGCAAGAAAGTATGCATCACACGGCTATCTTGTTGCTATGGTTAAGGCTGCAGCTGAGGAAACAGGTCTTCCAATCGCTCTTCATCTTGACCACGGTCCTGACTTTGAAACTTGTAAGGACTGCATTGACGGCGGCTTTACTTCAGTTATGATTGACGGTTCTTCACTTCCTTATGAAGAAAATGTTGCTCTTACTAAGAAGGTTGTTGAATATGCTCACGCTCACGGCGTAGTTGTTGAAGGCGAACTCGGTACACTCGCAGGTGTTGAGGATGATGTTCAGGTTGACGCTGAAAACGCATCTTACACAAGACCTGAAGAAGTTTATGACTTCGTAACAAGAACAGGTGTTGACTCACTTGCTATCGCTATCGGTACAAGCCACGGCGCATACAAGTTTAAGCCTGGTCAGAAGCCACAGCTTCGCTTTGACATCCTTGAAGAAGTTGGCAAGAAACTTCCTGGTTTCCCAATCGTTCTTCACGGCGCATCTTCAGTTAACCAAGACCATATCAAGCTTATCAACAAGTTTGGCGGCGAAATGCCTGATGCTATCGGTATTCCTGAGGATATGCTTCGTCAGGCTGCATCTATGGCTGTTTGCAAGATTAATGTTGACTCTGATATCCGTATCGCTATGACAGCTGCTATCAGAGAGCACTTTGCCGAAAACCCAACTCACTTTGACCCTCGTCAGTATCTTACCCCTGCAAGAAACCTTATTGAAGAGGTTGTTGCTCATAAGATTGATGTTGTATTCGGTTCAACAGGTCACGCAAACGACTGATTAAACCTATAATCAAATAATTTAGGCACTGCAAATGCAGTGCCTTTTTTTATCGGTTGACGGCGTTACCACATTATATGCGGGCGAATGATATTCGCCCCTACGATAGTCTTATTATTTCAGACTTCTGTAGGGGTCGGCGTCCCCGACGACCCGTAAGATAAACTATAATTTACCCTACATAAATGATGCTACGGTGTCGACAAATTCCACTACCTTTTCGCCGGCTTTTTTCATTGTTTTTTTAGCGGAAGAATTAGTTGTTTTTGTTGAACTCATAAGTGCTGCGGCAGAGCAGACAGCAAGCGTTGCACCCATAATTTTCATCATATTTGATGATGTTTTTTTGCTCATATTTTTTCATCCTTTCATTATTTTCACACCGGTGTAATAATATTTTGTGTAAAACTAAAAGATATAAAGAAAAGAAATTTTGTTATTAAAAATTAATTTTTCCAAAAAATAAGACAGGTAATCAAACTGATTATCTTAGAATGTCGATAAAGTGGCTAAACCGTGCTGAGTTTTAAAAATTCAGTAGGACTATTCGTTGGGCAGGGGCTTGCTCCTGCAGAAAATATTCTAATAATTACAATTTGAAAAACGGCTTGAACATCGAGTTCAAGCCGTTTTTGGCACTTTTTGTCTTTTGCTCGGGGGCAGTACCATCGTACAGCTCCCGCTCGCAAAATACAAAATTTATCTCACTTTCTCAACATTCTCCAGTGTGTAGAAATTTATTTTTTGATTTTTTCTACACGCCTGTCTCTACAAATTTTTTATAATTTTATTATTTCCTGATTCTCGATTTTTTCACTTAAACCTGAAAAATCGTTACCGAAAACAGAGCAACTCGGATAAAGTTCTTTAAGAGGTTCAAGGACAAATCTGCGTTCTTTATACCTTGGATGAGGAATTAAAAGATTTTCACTGTTAACATTTCCGCAATCGGACAAAATAATATCAATATCGATAATTCTCGGTCCGTTCTTAATGGTACGAATTCTGCCGAAACCTGCCTCAATACCAAGAGCACAGCCGAGCATTTCGTGCGCATTGAAGTTGCTTTCAACTTCGACACAAATGTTATAAAAATTTTGTTGGTCATCAAAACCAACCGGCTGAGTTTCATAAATTGAACTTACTCTATTTACCTTTGTTTTCGGCAAAAGATTAATTGAATCGATAACTTTTTCAATATTTTCTTTTCTGTTGCCGATATTAGTACCTATACTGAGAATATAAATCATTATCTTTCCCTTTCAATTTGAACGCCGACATATGAAAAATCTGCTTTCATCGGTGCTTCCGGCTTTTTGAGAGTAACGGTAACCTTTGAAACATCACTATATTCGTCTAAAATTGCGTCTGCCGTGATTTGAGCCGCTTTTTCGAGTAAATCATACTTCTTGGCGGTAAACACTCTTGTAACCGTTTTTATAACCTTTGCGTAGCTTACAGTGTCCTCAACATTGTCGCTGTAGCATGCTTTTGTCATATTAACATACAAATCAATATCAAATACGAAATTTTGACCGTCAATTTTTTCTTCTTCATTAACGCCGTGAAAAGCAAATATTTTTAAATCACGAATTAAAATTTTATCCATACCTTTTCCCTCTCAGTTTTTAAAATCACGCAAAGCCTGAGCCATATAAATGCCCTGCTTTTCATTTAAAACATCGTGAATTCGTATTATATCCGCACCCTGCATAATTGCAACGGTATCGGCGGCAATGTTACCGTAAACTCTTTCTTTTGGAATTTCCTGCCTGCTGCCCTGACCGATAACCCGTTTTCTCGATGTACCGAGTAAAAGTGGGCAGCCGTCGAATTTATAATAATCAACACTTGTTAAAAGTTTTAAATTTTCCTCATAATCTTTGTTAAAACCGATACCCATATCAAGGCAAATTTGTGATTTATCAATACCGAGTTTTTCACATTCATCTATTGAATTTTCAAAAAATGACTTAATATCATCCGGTGTAGCGTGACCGTTATGCATTATTACCCAACCACAACCGCTTGATTTAACGATTTTTGCCATTTCAGGGTTAATTACTCCGCTGACATCGTTAATAATGTCTGCACCGTTTTCAAGCGATTTTTCGGCAACAAAAGGATAATAAGTATCTATTGAAACAGGCACGCTTATTTTGCCGTTTAAAGCTTTTAAAACAGGTTTAAGCCTTTGCCATTCCTCTTTGTCGGAAACGGGAGTGTGGCCCGGTCTTGTTGACTGAGCTCCTATATCAATAATATCTGCACCGTCTTCAACAAGTTTTATGGCACATTCAACAGCGTCTTCACACTTAAAATGGTCGCCGCCGTCGGAAAAACTGTCCGGCGTAACATTAACAATACCCATAATAAGTACATCTTTTCCGTATTCAATTTCTTTTTCTTTGCATTTCCAAATCATATTTTTTAACCTTTTTCTCTCCCTCAGTCAACAAAGTTGACAGCTCCCTCGTCAGAGGGAGCCAAGTTCTTGCTTCCCTCTGATGAGGGAAGTGGCAGCTATGCTGACGATAGGAGAGAAATCATTTCATTTGTTTTTTTACTATATTATCAATTTGAGAACATACTTCATAAAAGTTTTTATCAATATCATAATTAGAAAATCTTATAACTTTTAAATTCATATTTTCTAAATCTTTTGTTCTTTTATTATCTTGTACAATTTGTTTTTCATCAAAATGTTGACTACCGTCAAGTTCTATAACAAGTTTTGCTTTTGCACAATAAAAATCAACAATATATTCACCTATAGGTTTTTGGCGTTGAAATCTTATTTGATATGAATTTAAAAAAGTATACCAAAGTTTTCTTTCCCAAGGCGTCATATTTTTTCTTAATTGTTTTGCTTTTGAAACATTAGATTTATTATATTCTTTCATTATTTTAAAAGTGATAATACTTCTGCTCTTGATTTTGCATCGCTTCGCATAATGCCACGAAGGGCGGAGGTTTGAGTTTTTGCTCCTGCGGCACGGGCACCACGCATTGTCATACACATATGCTCGGCTTCCATAATAACCGCAACACCCTTTGGCTGAAGATTTTCGTTAAGAAAATCGGCAACATCGCTCGTAAGCCTTTCCTGAACCTGCGGCTTTTTTGCAAAATTATCAACAATTCTTGCAAGTTTTGAAAGGCCTATAATTTTGTTATCACTCGGAATATAAGCAATATGAGCTTTGCCGAAGAAAGGCAAAAGATGATGTTCACACATTGAATAAAACGGAATATCTTTAACTATTACCATTTCGTCATTTGACTGCTCGTCAAAAAGCTTTATGTGTTGTTTTGGGTCTTCAGTCAAACCTGCAAATATTTCTTCATACATATTTGCAACTCTTTTCGGCGTTTCAAGCAAACCCTCACGATTTGGGTCTTCACCTACTGCAATTAATATTTCTTTTACTGCGTTTTCAATTTTTTCTTTATCCATCATATCTCCTACTTAACAAAATAATCTTTTGCGCTTTGTAATGTTTCTTTTGTAATCTTATTATTTTTATATTTTACAGGTGCACCGTATAGGCTCACTCCGTTTTGATTGTTGCACAAAACATTTATTGCGTCTTCCGCACCGGAATAATCTCTTACGGTAATATTGGTATTTGATTTTGTAACCAAATCTTGGAAAAATTGCTCTTTCTTTTCGTAATTATTCGCATTAATTTGTTTTGAAAGTGAATTTAAAAGCAAATCATTGGCAGAAGCCTGAGTTTTGTTTGATTCTAAATAATATCTTACTAAATTAACAACCTGAGTTCCTTTTAATGTTTGTTCACCCGATTTAACTCTTACGGTATAAGGTACATTTGACTTGCTGTTTCTATATCTTATATCCTGAGCAAAAGCATAGTTTACACTGCCTAATTCATCAAAATATTCGCAAAATTTATCACGCTCAAAATCAATATAATAATCAAACTTAACGCTCATCATACTTTCAACGGCAGTTTTAACATTAATTACCCCCGAATTTGAATAAATATATCCAAGCGTACTTCCGTCATATTCCGTTGATGATTTAAGCGTGCAAACTTTATAACTCACATTATCAAGGTCAACTTGCAAAAGTTCTACAAACAAAAGATTGTTGTCGTCCGACACAGTTATTATATAATTTGTTTTTCCGCTCACTTGAGGCAAAACAACTTCATGCTCGGTTGTTTCAACCGTAGTTGACAAATCTTCCGGTTCAAAAAATTTTTTTGCGCTGAAATCATTTTTTGCGCCGACAACAAACAAAAATATTACCGAAAAAATAACTATTACTACCAAGGCAATAATAAGAATTTTTTGCTCGGTAGACTTTTCTTTATTTGTTTTTGAAAAAAATATATCTCCTCTGTTTTTAAAAATTCTCATTAGGCACCTCCTTTTGGTTTATTATACAATATAGTATTTTATTTTACAACTGTAATTAAAATTATTTACTATATTATTTAATATATTCTATATAATAATATATATAAATATTTAAATTAAGTATTGATTAAATACATTTTATATGGTAATATAAACTACATATGAATAATTAATTTGGAGTATTGTATTTTTAGGTAAAATACGGAGGTAAAAAAGATTAAATGGATTCCTTTAACGAGATTTGGGAAGCTGTTCTTGCCTATTGTAAAGAGAGGGTAACTGAAACAGCATATAATTTATGGATAAAAAAGACTGAATTTGTCAGCTTTGACGCCGCTACAATTACATTAAGGCTTCAAAGTTCAATGTATATGAATGTTGTTGTGTCGCAATACGGTCCTATGTTCAGTGAAGCGTTTGCTCAAATTATGGGCTTTGATGTAAAAATAAAATATATTTGTGCAGAAGATGAAAAGGTAAGCGACAACAGTAATAATAACGAAGAACACAAATTTTATCAGGATAAAAAACATTTAGAAGATTATAAAAACGAACAATATACATTTGAAAACTTTATTGTTGGCGCATCAAATAAATTTGCTTATGCTGCGGCTAAAGCAGTTGCCTCCGACCCTCTTAATTCTAAGGGTTCATTTAGAAATTACAACCCGTTTTTTATTTACGGTAATTCGGGTCTTGGCAAAACGCACCTTTTAAATGCCATTTGTCACGAGGTTAAAAAAAATTATCCTGAAATGAATATACTTTATATCCGTGCCGAGCAGTTTGTTAACGAATTTATGCAGGCACTTCAATATAAAACCACGGATGAATTTCACGAAAAGTTCAGAAACAATATTGATTTTCTTTTAATTGACGATATTCAGTTTATTGCAAATAAAGAATCAACGGTTGAAGAATTTTTCCATACATTTGATACACTCGTTTCAAACGGAAAGCAGGTTGTTGTCACTTCCGACCGTCCGCCAAAAGATATTCAGTCTATTACTGACAGGCTTCAATCACGATTTGAAGACGGACTTCTTGCAGACATTCAACCTCCGGAATATGAAACAAGATGTGAAATAATTAAACGCAAAGCTATGATGCTTAATTTTGAAATACCGGAACCGGTTGTTAACTACATAGCAGAAAAAGTTAAATCAAATATTCGTCAGCTTGAAGGCGTAACAAAAAAACTTTACGCTTATTGTGACATTAACCAGCACACACCTACCATTGCACTTGCTCAAAATGTTGTTAAGGTAGTAATGGAGGATACTCAACCGCTTCCTGTTACAATTCAAAAAATAGTTGAAGAAGTAAGCAGAACAACGGGCATTTCGGTTGACGATATTTACAGCAAACTTCAAAAAGCAAACATTTCTCACGCTCGTAAAATTACATTTTATGTAGTAAGAAAAGTTACAAATATGAGTTATGAGGATATCGGCGCAGAATTTAAAAAGCACCATTCAACCGTAATGTATAACATTGACCAGATTGAAAAGGAAATTGAAACCGATTCAAAACTTGCAAGGCAAATTCAAGACATTATTTCAAATGTTAAGAGCGGACAGTAATATTACAACTATTTTTAGAAAAAAATATAATAAATTTTACACATCTTTTTAAACAATTAACATTAAATTTTCCGCAATGATTGTGGAAAAAAATATTTTTACACAATGTCAACAATTTCTACACAAAACGATTTTTGAAAATTTTCAGCGTGAAAACGGCTTAAATAAAAGAAAAAATGAATTTTCAGCAGTTTCCACACCCTATACTACTACTACTATAAGATAAATCTATAGATAGACGGAGGATAACAAAAAATGAAATTTACCTGTAACACAAAGGAATTGAGTGAAGCATGCTCAAATGTTATGAGAGCGGTAAGTACCAAAGTTACTATTCCTACAATAGAGGGTATACTTATGGAATGTGGCTCTGATACATTAAGTCTTACCGGTTATGATTTTGAATTTGGTATCAACACAACTCTTGAAGCAAGTGTTGTTGAACCGGGTGCGATTGTTATTAATGCAAAAATAATCAGCGACATTATAAGAAAGCTTCCTGAGGGTAAAGTTACATTTGAAATAAGCGGCACATCTGTTTCAATTATCAGCGGTGCGGCACAATATAACATTTCGGGTATTGATGCCGACGATTATCCTGAACTTCCGTCTGTTTCCGGCGGTTATCCTTTATTTTTAAATCAAAATGTGCTTCAAAATATGGTTTCGCAAACTCTTTTTGCAGTTGCGGACAATGAAGCATCAAAGCCTGTACATACCGGTCTTAAATTTGAACTTACTCAAAATCAGTTAAGGCTTGTAGGTGTTGACGGTTACAGACTTGCTGTAAGAACCGAAACAGTTAAATATGACGGCGAAGATATTAATTTTATTGTTCCTAAAAAAACAATAAGAGAACTTATTAAACTTTTCTCAACTGAGAGCGAAAAAGATATTTCTATCAGTGTCGGCAAAAGGCATATAGTTTTTGATGTTGATAATTACAGCATTATAAGCCGTTTACTTGACGGTGATTTTCTTGATTACAATGCCGCTATTCCTAAAACCTGCAACACAACAGTGCTTATTAATACTCAGGATGCGCTCAACTGCATTGAAAGAACACTTCCTGTTATTGAAAATGACAAGAAAAACCCTATCAGATGTTTATTTGACGCAGATGAGATGAGAGTTTCAACGGTATCAAGCATAGGCAGAGTTGTTAACTACACTCATGCAAATGTAAGCGGTGACAGAGTTGAAATAGGTTTTAACTCAAAATTTGTGCTCGACGCACTTCACGCAGCAGATACAGACCAAGTAAGAATTGAACTCGGCGGTGCGGTAAGCCCTGCAAAAGTTATGCCTATTAACGATGACTCTTTCTTATTCTTAGTATTACCAATGAGGCTTAAAAATGAAAATTAAAGCAAAAGCAACTCCGAGAAAAAATGAAAATGTAAAGATTACTACCGAATTTATCAGGCTTGACGCTTTTTTAAAATTTAAAGGCATTGCAGAAACCGGCGGTCAGGCAAAAACTTTTATTCAAGACGGAATAGTTAAAGTCAACGGTGAAACCTGCACAGCAAGGGGCAAAAAAATTCACGGCGGCGACACTGTTTCTATCTTTTCGGTAGATTATAAAATTATTACAGATGAAAATTAATTCGATTGAAATTGAAAATTTCAGAAATATAGATAATTTAAAACTTGATTTTGATAATGTAAACATAATTTACGGTGAAAATGCGCAGGGAAAAACAAATTTGATTGAAGCAATTTATCTTTTTACCGGAAGCAAAAGTTTCAGAGGGGTTAGGGATAAAGAACTTGTTAAGTTTGATAAAGAACAGGCAAAGCTAAAAATTGAATTTGAAAACAAAGTAAGAAAACAAACTGCTGAACTTATTATTAAAGGCAGAAGAAATGCTAAGCTTAACGGAGTTGAAAAAAAGAGTGCAACATCACTCGGAGATGAACTTAAAGCTGTTATTTTTTCACCTGTTCACCTTTCAATGGTAAAAGACGGTCCGAGTGAGAGGCGCAAATTTATTGACAATTCACTTTGCCAACTTAAATCTAATTACAGAAGCGTGCTTAAAGAATACAATCGTTGTTTAGCTCAAAGAAATATGCTTTTAAAAGATATGAGTAAAAACAGTAATCTTGAAGATATGCTTTACATTTGGGATAAAAATATTGCAAAATCGGGTGCAAAAATAATTTATCAAAGGAAAAAATATATTGAAGCACTTCTTCCCTATGCCATAGAAATTTTTGACGGTTTGTCAAAAGGGAGAGAAAAGATTGATTTAAAGCTTCAATGCGGTTTTGATGTAGCTGATTTAAGCGTCGGTGACATTGAAAACGAACTTGTTAAGCAACTGATAAACAGCAGAAATAACGATATATTAAACAAAATAACTACCATAGGTCCGCACAGGGACGATATGGAAATATTAATTAACGGTAAAAGTGCAAGGCTTTATGCGTCGCAAGGTCAGCAAAGAAGTTGTGTGCTTGCGCTTAAACTTGCGGAAGCAAGCCTGCTTAAAGAAATGACTGATGATGAACCTCTTGCACTTCTTGATGATGTTATGAGTGAACTTGATGAATCAAGGCAAGATTATATACTTAATCACATTAAAAATTGGCAGGTATTTATTACTTGTTGTGATGCAAATACTGTTTTAAGACTGAAAAAAGGCAAAACTTTTCATATTGAAAACGGTAGGTGTATAGAATAATGTATATTTATCTCGGCGGTGACACCGTTATTAAAAGCGATGACATAATCGGTATTTTTGATATGGATACATCAACGGTAAATAAAGCAAGCCGTGATTATCTTTCAAAAAGTGAAAAAGATAAAAAAGTAATTTATGTAAACTTTGAACTTCCTAAAAGTTTTATTGTTTGCAAAGAAAATATATATGTTTGCCCGCTTAATACTTCAACCTTATTAAAGAGAATTAACAAGGGCAAAAAGTAAATTAATTATAATCTTAGCATTTTGCTAAAAGGAGAATTAAATCAATATGAGCGAAGAAGAAAACAAGATTGAACTTGAAGAAGCTGACATTGACACAACGGTAACCGAAGAATATTCGGCAAAAGATATTCAGGTACTTGAGGGTCTTGAAGCTGTTCGTAAAAGACCGGGTATGTATATCGGTTCAACAGGACCGAGAGGGCTTCACCACTTGGTTTATGAAATTGTAGATAACTCTATTGACGAAGCACTTGCAGGCGTATGTACACACATTGAGTGTAATATTTTACCTGGTGACATTATTGAAGTTAAGGATAACGGTAGAGGTATTCCTACAGGTATTAATGAAAAAACAGGTCTTCCGGCAGTAACCGTTGTTCTTACGGTTCTTCACGCAGGCGGTAAGTTTGGCGGTTCGGGCTATAAGGTTTCGGGCGGTTTGCACGGCGTTGGTTCGTCTGTTGTTAATGCACTTAGTGAATGGCTTGAAGTTGAAGTAACCCAAAACGGTCATATTTACAGTCAAAAGTTTGAAAGAGGTAAGCCGGTCAACGACTTACATATTATTGCCGACCATGACGGTCACGGTACTACTATCAGGTTTAAGGCTGACGCTGAAATATTCCGGGAAACGACTGTTTACGATTATGAAATTCTTGCAAGAAGACTCAGAGAGCAGGCATTTCTTAACGCAGGTCTTTCAATCACTCTTACAGATAAAAGAGGAGATGAAGACAGCGGGGAAGAATTTTGTTATGTAGGCGGTATTAAATCTTTCGTAGAATATATCAATACAAGCCGTGGACTTAATCCTATTCAGGATGAGGTTATCCATCTTTCAACAACCAAGGGCGACAGAAGTGCAGAGGTTGCACTTTGCTACACCGATTCATATAACGAAACTCTTTTGTCTTTTGCCAACAATATTAACACTATTGACGGCGGTACTCACGAAACAGGTTTTAAAACCGCACTTACAAGAGTATTTAACGACTACGGCAAAAAATTTGGTATTCTTAAAGACAGTGATAAGAAGTTCAGCGGCGAAGATGTAAGAGAAGGTATAACGGCAGTTATCAGCGTTAAACTTACAGAAGCTCAGTTTGAAGGTCAAACCAAGGGCAAACTCGGCAATACCGATATTACAGGTCTTGTGTCAACAATGCTTTATGAAAAGCTTATGACATATTTTGAAGAAAACCCTGCCGTTGCAAAAACTTTGCTTAACAAATCACTTGACGCTTCCCGTGCAAGAGAGGCAGCAAGAAGGGCGAGAGAAAACGCAAGAAGAAAATCTCCGCTTGAAAGTAACTCACTTCCGGGTAAACTTGCAGACTGTATCAGCAACGACCCGGAAAAATGCGAAATTTATATCGTCGAGGGTGATTCGGCAGGCGGTTCTGCAAAAGAAGGCAGAGATAAGCAACATATGGCTATCCTCCCTCTTTGGGGTAAAATGCTTAATGTTGAAAAAGCAAGAGTGGACAAGGTTATTACAAACGAAAAACTTGTTCCTGTTGTTATGGCACTCGGCACAGGCATAGGCGAAGATTTTGATATAAATAAACTCAGATATCACAAGATTATAATTATGGCGGATGCCGATGTCGACGGTGCTCATATCAGAACGCTTCTTTTAACATTCTTTTTCAGGTATATGCCGCAGATTATTGAGGACGGTTATGTTTATCTTGCTCAGCCGCCGCTCTTTAAGGTTTCAAAGGGTAAAAAGAGCAGTTACGCATTTTCTGACGAAGAAAGGGACGCTAAGATTGCGGAACTCGGCGGTGATTGCGACATTCAGCGTTATAAAGGTCTTGGTGAAATGGACCCTGAACAGCTTTGGGAAACAACAATGGACCCTGAGTTCAGAACTATGCTTCGTGTAACTATTGAGGACGCACAAAGAGCAAGCGAAAACTTTTCTATTCTTATGGGTGACAATGTTGAACCGAGAAGAGAATTTATTGAAAAGAACGCAAAATTTGTTCAAAACTTGGATGTATAAAATTTATGAAATTAACTTTTAAAATGACAGGTGAAGAATTTTATCACGGTTTTAAATATAAAATAGGCAAAACAGGTATGGGTGAAGCGGCGCAGGTAATTGTTATTTTAACAATAGTAATTGCTTTTGTTGTTCTTACCGCACTTAAAATGATTGATTTTTATTTGTCTGTATTTGTAATTTTGCTTGCGCTTTTTTATATTGTACAAATAGTTACAAATAAAAAAGGCGTTATCCGTGATTATGAAATGTCGCCTATTTTGAATGACGAACATACAATTAACATTTATGATGAGGGTATAGAGCTTATAAACAGTTATGAAAAAGTTTATGCTCCGTGGCAAAGTATTTTTTCTTTTAAAGAAACAAGCAAAGAAATTATAATTTTGCCGACTCTCAGCCGTGGCATTGCGGTTATAAATAAAGAAAGATATAACGGCAGTGAGCTTCAAAGCCTTATAAGCACATTGAAGTCAAAGGGGGTAAAAAGATGAAATTCACCTTTGACTATATTTTAACTAAGCAAGATTTGATTAACTTTGAACTTTTTAAGCTTAAAGGCAGTAAGTTTTTAACAATGCTTTATATTTCGGCTTTGGTTGTAATCGGCATTGGCACTTATTATTCTGTTAAAGACAGAGATATTACTTACATAATAATTATGGCTTTATATGCTTTGCTTATAGGTTTGTTTTCACTTTATATCAGCAAAATAAGACCTAAAAGAAGGGCAAACAATTTTGTAAAAAAAGATGTGACATACACTCAGCTTAGGCAAATTACGATTGACAACGAATGTGTTGAGTTTAAAACCTCGCCAAAGGAAAATGAGCCTATGCTTTTGGGTGTTTATCCTTACAACATTATTGAAGCTATAATTGAATCAAAAAATTATATTCAATTTGTTTTGCCGAGCGGCGCAAATATTGTGCCTAAAGCAGCAATTCCGCAGGAAATAAGAGCGGATGTTATAAAATGCTTAAAAAATAATATGAATTATGTTTTCTATAACAAATTCTGACAATACAGTTACTCTTTTATGGAGGTTAAATAATGGACAGTAATGAAATTCGTTACGACAATCAAAAAATCAGAGATGTAGAAATAAGCGACGAGATAAGAAAAGCATTCCTTGACTATTCAATGAGTGTTATTGTTCAGCGTGCGTTGCCGGATGTTCGTGACGGTTTAAAACCGGTTCACAGAAGAATACTTTATGCAATGTACACCAACAACCTTTACCCTGACAGACCGTACCGTAAGTGTGCAACAACTGTCGGTGAAGTGCTCGGTCACTATCATCCTCACGGCGACGCATCTGTTTATGACGCAATGGTTAGGCTTGCTCAGCCGTTTTCTATGAGGCACACTCTTGTTGACGGTCACGGTAACTTTGGTTCGGTTGACGGCGACCCTGCCGCTGCTTACCGTTATACTGAAAGCAGAATGAGCAAAATCGCAATGAAAATGCTTGAAGATATCAAGAAAGATACAGTTGATTTTGTTCCGAACTTTGACGATAACAGCAAAGAACCTACGGTTTTGCCTTCCCGTTATCCAAATCTTCTTGTAAACGGTTCTTCGGGTATTGCAGTAGGTATGGCTACAAATATTCCGCCGCATAATATGGGCGAAGTTGTTGAGGGTATGTGTTACTATATTGACAACCCTGACGCTTCTCTTGAAGAAATTATGCAGTATATTAAAGGTCCTGACTTCCCTACCGCAGGTATCATTATGGGTACAAGAGGTATTAAGGAAGCGTATGCAACCGGCAGAGGTAAAATTTATCTTCGTGCAAGGGCTGAAATAATCGAAACAAAGGGCGACAGGTACAAAATTGTTGTAACGGAAATTCCTTACGGCGTTAACAAAGCAAGGCTTATTACCCGTATTGCCGACTTAGTTAAGGAAAAAAGGCTTGATGGCGTTGCAGATGTTCAGGACTATTCCGACAGAAAAGGTATGCACATTGAAGTTACCGTTAAGCGTGATGCAAACGCTCAGGTTGTGCTCAACAATCTTTACAAAATGACCGATATGCAAGTTACATTCGGTGCTATTATGCTTGCACTTGTTGACGGTGTTCCAAAAGTATTAACTCTTAAAGAGATTTTAAAACAATATATTGACTTCCAAAGAGAAGTTATTACAAGAAGAACTCGTTTTGACTTAAACAAAGCTCAGGAGAGAGCTCATATTTTGGAGGGTCTTGCAAAAGCTATTGACATTGTTGATGAAGTTATTGCAACAATTCGTGCGTGCAAAGGCGGACAAGCCGAGGCAAAGCAGGCTATTATGGACAAGTTTGGCTTTGATGACCCGCAGGCAAGCGCTATTGTCGCTTACCGTCTCGGTCAACTTGCAGGTCTTGAAATTGAGAAGATTATGAATGAACTCGAAGAACTCCACGAGAAAATTAAGGACCTTACCGATATTCTCGGCAACGAGCAGAGAGTTAACGAGATTATTAAGACTGAAACAAGGGAAACTACGGCTAAATTCGGCGATGAAAGAAGAACTGAAATTTCTGCGGCAGTCGGTGATGTTGAAGACGAAGACCTTATCCCTGTTGAAGATTGTATTCTTACTCTTACGGAAAAAGGTTATATGAAGCGTCAGACTGTGGACACTTACAAGGCTCAAAACAGAGGCGGCAGAGGTGTGTCCGGTATGAGCAGGAGAGAGGAAGATGTTGCAAAAACAATGTTTGCCTGCTCTACTCACGACTTTATTATGCTCTTTACCAACAAGGGTAAAGTATTTAAGATGAAAGGTTATGAAATTCCTGAGTCGTCAAGAACAGGCAAGGGTATGAATGTTGTTAACATTCTCCCTCTTGAAGCAGGCGAGCAGATTACCGCTATGGTTCAGGTGCCAAAGGATGAAAACCGTTCATTCCTTTGTATGATGACTAAAAACGGTATTATTAAGAGGACTGCTCTTGACCAATACGACCATATTCGTAAGAGCGGTATTATTGCTATCAATCTTGACGAGGGTGACGAGCTTTCTTGGGTCGATATTACCGACGGTAACAGAAAACTTGTTGCCGCAACTCACGACGGTATGAGCATTTGCTTTGACGAAAATGATGCAAGGCTTATAGGCAGAACCGCAAGAGGTGTTAAGGCAATCACTCTTGCCGAGGGCGACTATGTTGTCGGCTTTGTTGCAGAGCACGAGGGAGTCAAGCTTCTTACCGTAAGCGAAACGGGATACGGAAGAAAGAGCGAATTTTCAGACTACCGTGTTCAGTCAAGAGGCGGTAAAGGTCTTCTTAATTATCGTGTGGATAAATACGGCAAGGTTGCAAATATTGCAGCCGTAACGGAAGAAAACGATGTTGTAATGATTTCCACCGACGGTATTATTATTCGTATGCCGGTTGACCAAATCTCCACTTTCCAAAGACCTGCAAAGGGCGTTAAAGTTATGAGAGTTAACGAGGGCGAAAAACTTGCCACAATTTCTGTTGTTGACAGATTTGAGGAAGAAGCGCAGAATGAAGAAAGTGCCGAGGAAACGGGCAACGAAACAACTTATGAAAGCGAATAATAATCAAAAATGCATTAATATGTCTATTATGTGTTAGAAAATTATAGAATTTACAATTTTTCTATAGTAATTTGACACGATATGATATATAATGACAAAAGTTTTTATTAAATAAGAGGAGTGAAGGCGTTGGATAAAGAGTCTTACAGCATTGATGACATTCTCTCTGAAGTTAAAAAGCACAGAGCAGAGCAAGAAAATGAAAATGTCAATGAAACCCCAATCGAAGAAGTAAAGCCTGAACCGGAAGAAAAAGAAGAGGTTAAGGTTTTTGAAGATAAACGACCTAAAGAAGAGGAGCAAAATACTGCCGAAGATAAAACAATAGTTATGAAGCCTATTGTTGAAGAAGTTCAAAACGAAGAAGAAAGCGAAGAAACTTTTTCACAAGAAAATGAAGAAGAAACTTCTGAGCCTGAAATTCCGACTATTGAGGAGGAAGAAAGCAGTTATACCGATTCTGAAATCAGTGACAACCGGCAGACTGAAGAAGAAAAACAGGAAGGTATGGTTGACCTTCTTTCTTTGGCACAGGATGACGCTGAAGTTCCTCAGGTTATAAGAGATGAAGCTACCGAAATTAAAGAAGAAAAGAAGAAAACAAAGTTTTCAAAAACAAAAAAAGGCAAAGCAATCATTTCAATAATAATTATTCTTCTTGTTATGATAATTGCCGCAGGTGTTTTTGCACTTCTTTATGCAAATAATATGCTCAACAAAGTAACAGATGACAAAAACGGTGAAGATTATTCAATGAGCACTTATTATGACGGTATGGACTTCTTAAAGGAAGACTTCCCGACAATTAAGGAAGCGAGTGCGGGCGAAGTTTACAGTTATGCCGAATACCTTAAACAATGGTATCAAAACGGCGACCCTGTAAGTTCAACTCATGTGCTCAATATTCTTCTTATCGGCGAAGACACAAGAGAAGAAAAAATTTCCGACACTTCCCGTGCCGATTCCGCAATTATTGCAAGTATCAATATTGACACAAAGGAAATTCATCTTACTTCTGTTTTGCGTGACCTTTATGTTTACTTTGAAGTTGACGGCAAGGGTCAATACGGCAAAATCAACGCAGCAGCTTCTATGGGCGGAATGAAGTGCTATATCAACGCTATTGAAAGATACTACAAAATTGCTATTAACAACTATGCGGTAGTTAACTTCAATTCATTCCCTAAGATTATTGATGAACTCGGCGGTGTTACAATTAAAATTACATCTGCTGAAATCAATGAAATTAACAATCACCCTAAAACATACGGCGGTGTTACAATTAAGCAGACATTTGACGGCACTGAGGGCAAGATGCTTCTCAACGGCAAGCAGGCGCTCGCTTATTGCAGAATCAGGCATATTGACTCTGACGGCGCAAGAGCAAACAGGCAAAAGACAGTTCTTAACGCTTTGCTTAAAAAGATGAGCAACGGCGGTACTGTTGATACAGTAAAGACGGTTAATGCACTTGTTGATTATGTTTACACCGGTTACAGCAAGAAAGAACTTGTTTCTATCGGCAATACTGCACTTAAAGACGGCTGGCTCAACTATTCTATGAAAACTAAGAATGTTCCGGCTGAAGAAAACTGTGCAGGCGGTCAAAACTTCTCTGCCGCTCCTAATAACTGGATTTGGCTTGCAGATATTCCAAAGGATGCATATGAACTTCAAATGGAAATTTACGGCAAATCTAATATTGAGCTTAGCGATAACAGACCGGCTTATATAGAAATGGGTAAATAATTTAAAATAACAGCGTAGGGGCGAACAGTGTTCGCCTCTTTTTTTGGCAATGCTTTGGCAATGCAAAGAGAGGAAAATATGAAAAAAAGCAAGGGTGCAACAATAAGATTTGCAGTTAAAGAATCTTTGCCTGTACTTTTCGGTTATCTGTTTTTGGGTTCGGCATTCGGCATAATGCTTTACAAAGCAGGATATAACTGGTTATGGGCAATTTTTATATCGTTAATTGTGTATGCGGGTTCGGGTCAGTTTTTGCTTGTGTCGTTAATCAGCACAAAAGCCGACCTTGCAACAACTGCGCTTATGACATTTTTTATCAACACCCGCCATATGTTTTACGGTTTGTCATATATTGAAAAGTTTAAAGCAGGCGGTTGGCGATATCCGTTTATGATTTTTACCTTGACGGATGAAACATATTCGGTAAATTCATCAATAGTGTCAGTTCCCGAAAATGTTGACGAGCCGAAAGCGAGATTTTTAATCGGTGAGTTTAACCATATTTACTGGATAATCGGCTCAGCACTCGGTTCGCTTTTAAGCCAAATGATACCGATTGATTTTACAGGCATAGATTTTTCGATGACGGCGCTTTTTGTTGTTATTTTTATTGATTTGATTAGAAATAATAAGGGCAAAAGTCCTATAATCGGCGCAGTCGGTGTATTTTCCGCAATAATTTGCCTTGTAATTTTCGGCGCTGATAAATTTTTACTTCCGTCGCTTTTGATAACCGTTGTGGTTTTATCATCATTCAAAAAGTTTTTTGAAACGCAGGAGGTAAATGAAAAATGACCTCTTCTCATCTTATTTTAATGATTATTGTTGCGGGTGTTGTCACTTTTGCAACAAGGCTTTTCCCTTTCGCACTTTTCGGTCAAAGTAAGGAAGTACCTAAGTTTATTAAATATCTCGGCAATGTTTTGCCTGTCGCAATTTTGGGTATTCTTATTGTTTATTGCCTTAAAGATTTTGAAAAGGGCGATATTAATTATATCATCCCTCAAATGATTTGCGTTGCACTCACCGCAGTTGTACATATTTGGAAAAAGAATACTCTTTTGAGCATTGCCGTCGGCACAATCGGCTATATGCTTTTGATACATTTTGTTTTTGTGTAAAAATTTGTATAATAAAAGGCTAACAATGTTAGCCGCTACGAAAATTCCTATGTATTTAGATTATCAAAATGAATACAACCACCGTAACCAAAAAAGCAATCTGCCGTTAACTGACAGATTGCTTTTTGTTTTATTATTGAAACAAATTAAGTTTTCTTATTTTATAGTATAACCCCAAATAAATTATAGCGAGTTACCGTGCAATAAATGCCTATTAATAGATTTATTGTTAGTGCAATAAAAAGAGTAATTAATCCTTTTTTAGTCCAAATATATTTCCTATAACCTTTAAAGAATACCGGTAATAAAAGAAATATAATTATAAAAAATGAACCGCTCAATTCTCCGCGTCCAAATTGATTTCTGAAATATATATTCCCAAAATCAGAAAATATTGAGCAAATCAATGTTAAAGCTGTTGAACCTATTGCAATTGATATTGGTTGGACGCAATAATTAAAATTTTTATTATTCTTCATGTTAAATTCTTTTCCTTTAATTTGTACTACATAAGTACCGATTACACGCATAATTCATTGCACTTTTAAATTCTTACACTGATATTATTATCTCTCAAATACTTTTTAAGCTCGGGTATCGGGAGTTCGTTAAAATGGAAAAGGCTTGCCGCCAAAACTGCGTCGGCTTTGCCGGTTGTGAAAGCGTCAAGAAAATGCTCCGCTTTACCTGCGCCGCCGGAAGCGATAACGGGGATACCGACATTTTCGCTGATTGTTTTTGTAAGCTCAATATCGTAGCCGGTTTTTTGACCGTCTTGGTCCATAGAGGTCAGCAATATTTCACCTGCGCCTCTTTTTTCAGCTTCAATCGCCCATTTTACAGCATTAATTCCGGTCGGAATTCTGCCGCCGTTTAAGTAAACTTCCCAACTGCCATTGCCGTCACGCTTTGCGTCGATTGCACAAACAACGCATTGAGCACCAAACTTGTAAGAAGCTTCGTTGATTAAATCGGGGTTGCGAACAGCGGCTGAGTTAACGCTGATTTTGTCCGCACCGGCACGAAGAAGCTCTTTAAAATCATCAACTGTCTTGATACCGCCGCCGACGGTGAACGGAATAAATACCGACTCGGCAACACGCTTTACAATGTCAACCATAGTGCTTCTGCCCTCGTGAGTTGCGGTAATGTCGAGCAAAACAAGTTCGTCCGCACCCTGTTCGTCATACGCTTTTGCACATTCAACCGGGTCGCCGGCATCTCGCAAGTCAACGAAAGAAACACCTTTAACAACTCGTCCGTTTTTAACATCAAGGCAAGGAATAATTCTTTTAGCGTACATTACTCATCCCCCATTTCCAAAAAGTTTTTAAGTAAAGCAAGTCCCGCTTTACTGCTTTTTTCAGGATGAAACTGAGTGGCACAAAGCTTGCCTTTTTGAACCGCACATTCAATTTCTACTCCGTAATTTGTTACACCTGCAACAACATCTTCGTCTGCACCGTCAAGATAAAACGAATGAACGAAATAAAAATAACTTTCATCGTCAATATTTTTAAAAATGCCGCCCTTTTGTTTAAGGCTTACGCTGTTCCAACCGATATGAGGAACTTTCAAGCCTTTGTCCTTTGGGATAGAAACGATTTTGCCTTTAAGTATTCCAAGACCGTCAACACCCGGGCTCTCCTCACTGCTCTCAAAAAGAAGCTGCAAACCGAGGCAAATACCGAGAAAATTTTTCTTTCTTGCGGCTTGCTTAACCGTGTCAACAAGTCCCCTTTCTTCCATTGAAGCCATAGCGTCACCGAAAGAGCCGACACCCGGCAAGATGACATGACTTGCAGACAAAATTTTGTCTTTATCCTGCGTTATTTCACTTTCGGCACCGAGGTAATCAAGCGCCTTTTTCACGCTTGAAAGATTACCCGCACCGTAATCTATAATTGCTACCATAACTTATCTCCATAGTATGTATATTATATAATAAATTTATTTTATCATAAATTATAATCAGTTTCAATATTGACAAAAACATTAAAAAAGTATACAATAAATCTACTGCATACGGAGTGGTACCGAAGAGGTCATAACGGCATGGACTCGAAATCCATCGTGTGAGCAATCACCCGTGGGTTCAAATCCCACCCACTCCGCCATACAAAAACAGGTTGACATTTTATCAACCTGTTTTTTGTTATAATTGATGTTATATTTTTTGAGTATATTAAGAGGGTCTGTCGACGACCTGTTATTTTACAAATCATCCGCATCCTGCACAGGCATATCAAGCTCGTCGTTATAGTACATATCGGCAGGAACACCGGTATACATTCCCTGCGGGTCGGCTTGAACAATTTCGGGATTTAAGAATGATGTGTAATCGTTAAATTTGTTTTTGTTTTTATTTTTGTTTTTGCTTTTTTTATCATTATTTTTCAAAAAAATCACCCCTGCAATTATGTTTTGCAAGGGTGTGTTTTTTATTATAACTTTTCAACATCAATTTCTGCTATTTTTTCCATAAATTGTTTTGGCGAAATTATGTTTTCAAAATTGAAATATTCGTCCATATTCATATTAAAATTATTGATATAAACCGGAACTTTTTCATACTCAAGGTCGATATGAAGCCTTTGAGCATCTTCGGCTATAATTTTTGGGTCTGATGTGGTTGCATCATAATATTTTGTTACAACGCTTTCGTGATTTCTTACATATTCAAGAATAATGTTCCTGTTTGACTTTGAAATGCTGACATATTTATTGTCTTCTTTTGAAAGGGCTAAAGCCATTGGCATTTGAGCAACAGCTTTGCAAGTTCCGGAATTCACAAAAAATTCGTTGATAAAAATAGATTCAAGCTTGCTTGTATCATCGGGAACGATAATGGCAAATATATATTTTGAAAGTTTTTTGCCGTAAAGCGTTTTCATAAATTCTTTGAAATAATATTGACACTCGGCAATTTTTTCGGCAAATTGGTGGTAAAAAGGAATGTTTGGAATGTCGGACAAAGCCGGCATATTAAAAGTTTTAAACTCATCGCTTTCCTTGTCTTTAACCAAAATATTTTCATTAGTAATAATCATAGGAATTGTTTTAGCCAAAAAATCACCTCCGCTATCAGTATTTTACTACAAGTGTCGTTTCAAATCAATAAATTTTAATTTTTTAAAAAAATATAGTGAAAATTTTATTTATATATGATACAATGTTTATATCGAATTAGTGAAAGGAGAATAAATAATGGCTGATTCAGATGAATTAGATGAAATATTAAACGAAATTAAAAATATTAACACACCTAATAATGACAGAAAAAAGGCTGAAGCAAGCACTCCGACCCCTCAGTTTAAGCACGAAGTTGAAGAAGTCGGCAGGCTTGACGACAAAAAAAAGGAAGATAAAGAAGATAAGGGCGTAAGTTTTGACGAATTTACAAACTTTAATTCTGCCGAAAAAAACGATACTCCTAAAGTGGTAAGAGAGGAAGCAAAAATGCCTACGCAAAAGAGAGAACCTAAAAAGAGCAAAAATAACAAGCCGATTATTATCGCAGTTGCAGTAATAGTTGTTATTGCAATTATTGTCGGCATCGTTTTTGCAGTTAAGGGTAAAGGTGACAAGAAGCCTGAAACAACGAGCGATCCTGCATCTGTTTCTCAGCAGGAAACAACAGCAGCTCCTGTTAAACTTCCTAAAACCAACCCGCTTACAGGTTCAAGCGACTTTAACGAAAGTGCAGTCGGTAAAAGACCTGTTGCGTGCGTAGTTGAAAACTCTGTTTCAGCAAGACCTCAGTGGGGTATTGCGGATGATAAGAACCCGCCTGACATTATTGTTGAGGGCGAAGTTGAAGGCGGCGAAACAAGAATGCTTTGGATGTATGCCGACTACACTGCTGTTCCGTCACAAATAGGTCCTATGAGAAGTGCAAGACCTCCATACATCAAGTTTTCTGAGATGTTTGACGCAATTTTCCTCCATTGGGGACAGAGCCAAACCAAGAAAGGCACTGCATATATCGGCGCTAACACTGTATTTAGGAAAGACAATGTTGACCATATTAACCAAATGACTTACGGCGGCAAGGTTACGCTCTTTGGCAGAGATTCATCAAGAAATGTTTCAACCGAGCATACAGGCGTTATGTACGGTGACAAGATTGCTGCTGCCATTGAGGGCGAAGGTTTTAGAACCGACGCAGACCAGAGCAAGTATACAAAGTTCAATTTTGCTGATGAAGAATCAACCGTTAGTGACACTCAGTGTGATTCACTCGGTCTTACTTTCTCAAGCAGAACCGCTACAAGAGATTGGACATATAATTCTGACGATAAAATGTATCACTGCAACGACTATCAAACAGATGTTGCGAGAAAGAATCTTCTCGTTCTCTTTGACGAAACGGAATATGTTTCAAAAGCCAACTACAAAAACAGCGGTTCGGCTGAAGTTTATTGCAATTACTTGCTTTCGGGCGGCAAGGGTAAACTTGCTACCGACGGTACTGTTGTTGACATTAACTGGACGGTAAACAACGGCGTTCTTGAAATTAAGGATACAAACGGTAACGATGTTAACTTTAATGTAGGTACAACTTGGATTGGCTACGCTTCATCAAATAACGGCGGTTCGGTTAAATAAAAATAAATATAATGTATATAAAAAAGAGCACTGCGAAAGCGGTGCTCTTTTGTTATGTTTGAAGTTTAAAAAAGTAAAGTTTATAGTTTACTTATCATCCAGTCTGCCAAATCTTTATAAACCGTTTCTTTATCAAGCTCGTTGAGAATTTCGTGACGGTCATTTGGATAAAGTTTCAGCGAAGTGTCAACGATTTTTGCGCTTTCATATTTGAAAAGCAGTTTTTCACAAGCTTTTTTGCCGCCGACCGGGTCAACCTCGCCGGATGTGATAAGAATAGGAAGCGATTTTACTATTCCCTGCGCATTTTTGTTAATTGCAAGAGAATGAATAATTTTAAAGAAATCATTATATGCCCTTGCGGTAAAACGAAAGCCGCAAAGCCTGTCGGCAACATAATCGTCAACTACTTTTTCGTCACGGGAAAGCCAGTCGTCGGGTGTTCTGTTTGGCGCAAAAGGTTTGTTGTTTGAGCCGAGAGTTAAGTCTTCAAGCATTTTGCTTCTGTACTTTTCACCCTTGGACTTGCATATAATGTTTGAAACGGTCATACCTATTTTTGAAGCGATATCCGCAATGAACCCCGTGCCCATTACGATTGCGCCGTTAAGTTTGTCACTGTATTCGGTTATAAACTGCCTTACGAAAAATGACCCCATACTGTGGCCCAAAATGAAAACAGGCACGCCCTGCCACTTATCTTTCGCAAAAAGCAAAACGGAATATAAATCTTTAATAACGATTTTGTCGCCGTTATTTGATGCGAAAAAACCTAAATCGTTGTCACTTTTTACGCTTTTACCGTGACCCAAATGGTCGTTTCCGATTACCGCAAATCCGTTTTGGGTAAGGAATGAAGCGAAACCGTTATACCTCTCAACATATTCGCTCATTCCGTGAACAATTTGAAGAACTGCTCTCGGATATTCTTTGTCAGGTTCCCAAATAACGGTGTGAAGTTTGTTTTTACCGTCAGCCGACGGAATAAATACCTCCGATTTTTTCATAATATGTACCCCTCTTTTAGCGGTTGATTTTGTTTTGTAGGTTTAAGTATCTCTTGTATTCCTAAAAATATGTACAGCTATACAAATGTATTATAACACACGATATATAACTTTTCAATAATCATATATATGATATGACATAGAACTATACAACTGTGCCAAACTGTCGAAAATTGTGGCTATAAGTTCACAAAATAATTATATATTATCACAATATTGACAAAAATATAACAAACTGTTGTATATATTAACGAAAATTGCAATTAAACATTGACAAAAAGATAAACAACAGTATAATAGTAACTACGATTTGATAATCATAAAATATTATAGGCTGTTGGATACGGCAGGAGTAAGTTCTTGCTGTGCAAAATTAATTTGTTTTGCCAACAGTCTAATACAAGAGAGGAAAATATAATTATGGCAAGAGTTTATAATTTTAGCGCAGGTCCTTCAACACTTCCTGAAAAGGTGTTAAAGCAGGCAGCAGACGAAATGCTCGACTATCAGGGCAGCGGTCAATCTGTAATGGAGATGAGCCACCGTTCAAAAGTATTTGACAAGATTATTAAGGATGCAGAGGCTCTTATGCGTGAGCTTTACAATATTCCTGACAACTACAAGGTGTTGTTTCTTCAGGGCGGTGCTTCCGCTCAGTTTTCGGCAATTCCGCTCAACTTTATGAACGGCAGCGGCAAGGCTGATTACATTATTACCGGTCAGTGGGCAAAGAAAGCGTTTGCAGAGGCAAAGAAGTACGGTGATGTTGTTGAAGCTGCTTCTTCTGCCGACAAAACATTTACATACATTCCTAAGACTAAGCCGGAAGATTTCCGTGAAGACGCAGACTATGTATATATTTGTATGAATAACACAATTTACGGTACTGTTTATAAAGAACTTCCGCCGGTTGGCGACAAGGTTCTTATTGCCGATGTTTCATCTTGCGCCCTTTCCGAACCGCTTGATATCAGCAAGTTCGGTATGGTTTACTTTGGTGCGCAGAAGAATGTTGCTCCTGCAGGTCTTGTTGTTGCAATTATTCGTGAGGACCTTTTGGGCAATGCAAGGGATATTACCCCTGTTATGATGAACTACAAAGTTCAGGCTGACGCAGATTCGCTTTATAATACTCCTCCTTGCTGGACTATTTATATCTGCAAGCTCGTTCTTGAATGGATAAAGAACGATATCGGCGGTCTTGAGAAGATGAAAGAAAGAAACGAAAAGAAAGCCGCTGTTCTTTATAACTTCCTTGACAACTCTGAGCTTTTCAGGGGTACAGTTGTTGCTGAGGATAGGTCGCTTATGAATGTTCCATTCGTTATCGGTAACGATGAACTTGAAAAGAAATTTATCGCACAAGCTGAAGCAAACGGTTTTGTTAACCTCAAAGGTCACAGAACAGTCGGCGGCATGAGAGCTTCTATCTACAATGCTATGCCTATTGAGGGTGTTGAAAAGCTTGTTGAATTTATGGCTAAGTTTGAGGAGGAAAACAAATAATGTTTACTGTTAAAACTCTTAATAAAATCTCAAATGTAGGTCTTTCAAAATTTGACGAAGCTAAGTATACGCTTGACGATAACGCTCAGTCACCTGACGCAATTATGGTAAGAAGTGCCGCTATGCACGATATGGAAATGCCGCAGTCACTCCTTGCAATCGCAAGAGCCGGCGCAGGCGTTAACAATATTCCTATTCAAAAATGCACCGACCTCGGAATTGCAGTATTCAATACTCCGGGCGCTAATGCAAACGCAGTTAAGGAACTTGTTATTTGCGGTCTTTTGCTTGCAAGCCGTAAGGTTACAAAGGCTATTGACTGGTGCAAAACAATCAAAGACGAGGGCGACAATGTGGGCAAAACCGTTGAAAAAGGCAAGAGCGCTTTTGCAGGTCCTGAAATCAAGGGAAAAACACTTGCGGTTATCGGTCTTGGCGCTATCGGCAGACTTGTTGCAGAAGCAGCGGTTGACCTTGGTATGAATGTTATCGGTTACGACCCGTTTTTACCTGAGGGCGCAACTCTTAAAGCAGGTATTACCGTTAACAATAATCTTGACGAGATTTTTCCGGTTGCAGATTATATTACGCTTCATGTTCCGCTTACTCCTGACACTAAGCAGTTGATTTGCTCTGACTCAATCGACAAGATGAAGAACACAGTAAGAATTCTTAACTTTGCCCGTGGCGACCTTGCTGATTCTCAGGCTGTTGTTGCTGCTCTTGAAGAAGGAAAGATGGCAGCATATGTTACCGACTTTCCGTCGGCAGACATAATCGGAATTGACGGCGTTATTGCTATTCCTCACCTCGGCGCAAGCACACCTGAAAGTGAAGAAAACTGCGCATCAATGGGCGCAAGCGAGCTTATTGATTATCTTGAAAACGGTAATATTAAAAATTCGGTTAACCTCCCTGCTGTTTCAATGGCAAAGAGCGGCGTTTCAAGAATTACCGTTATTCATAAGAACCAGCCTAATATGATTGCAACAATTACAGATACTATCAGCCGTGACGGTATCAATATTGCTTCTTTTGAAGATAAAAACAGAGGCGAAATTGCATACTCGATTATTGATGTTGACTCAACTCCTGCGCAAAAAGTGCTTGACGATATTACAAATATTGACGGTGTTGTTAAAGTTAGGTCAATTTATTAATTGAAAACAGGACAAAAAATTAAGGGAAACGCTCTCGTTGCGCTTCCCTTTTTTGATGTTATTATACAAATTTTTATTTTTTGATTATGTAGGGGTCGGCGTTCTTGACGACCCGTTAAACTGATTATATTTTATTCACTTTTCATTTTTTGCGGTGCGGTGTCTACAACTTCAATCTTGTTTGCACGCATCCAAAGTGACGGCGTGATGCGAAGCTGAAAACCGTAACCCGGGTCCATTTGCCAGTGAGACATAGGCGCTTCAGGCAAACCGTAGTAGGAAAGCAGCGTCATTAAAACGCCTGCGTGACCCACGATTGCAATATTTTGCGTTCCTGTTTTTATGCAGCCCTCAATAACTTTTTCAAAAGCAGCGCAAATACGCTGAGCAAATTCGGCATTGCTTTCACCGTAAGGCGTTTTTGCGTGAACTCCCCCGCCAAGCCATGCTTTGAAGTCTTCATTATCTTTTAAATCTTCGGCAGTGCACTGCTCGAATTCGCCGAAGTTATATTCGATAAAATCGTCAATGGTGATTATGGTATTGTTAGGAAACATAATTTCTGCCGAATCTTTGCACCTTTTGAGCGGAGAAGAAAAAACTGCGTCAACCTGCGGATAATGGTACTTTGCCTTGATTGAATGAAGCTCGTTTATACTATCTGTAGTGAGTGGCAAATCTGTATGCCCAATATACTGTGCGTTTAAGTTCCCTTTTGTTATTCCGTGGCGGAAAAAATAAAGATTAAAAGATTTCATTTTAAAATGCTCCTTTTTAAGCCAATAGTTACAAAATATTACAAACAGGAAATCGCACTTTACAAACTGTAATACGGTGATATAATACTATTTGTAATAAATCGAGGTGTTAATTATGAGTACAAAGAAAGAGGAAAAGAGAGAAGCGAGAGCCGACAAGGCGGAAAAAATTTCTAAATTTGCTTCAATTCTTTCTCAGCTTAGGAAAGAAAGAGGAATAAGCCAGAAAAAGGCGGCATCAGACCTTGGCATTTCTCAGGCTCTTTTAAGCCATTATGAAAAAGGAATAAGAGAATGCGGTCTTGATTTCGTCATTCGTTGCAGTGAATATTACGGTGTTACTACCGATTACCTTTTAGGTGTCAGCAACAACAGAAACGGTCTTGACATTGACGCACTTACGGACAAGGAAGAGGAAAACGGTGAGTTTTCAATCTTTACACTCGGCAAGGCTACAAAATATTTGCTCGACCTTGTTGCAACGGGCAGTGACGAGGGCGCACTCAAATATATTTCTGATTATTATACCCTTTGCGTTTATCGTGGCGCAATAACACTTGCGAAAGCCGGTATGCTTCCAAAGGAAATGTTCAGACTTGACTACACGCTTGGCCGTGAACTTGCCTCAGCCGCACTTTCGATTGAAGACGCAAGGTTTGTATTTATTGAAGATAAATCAAGAACAGGTTCCGACCTTAGCGAAAAGACTGCGCTTCACAGCCTTATTGAAAAGGCGGAAGATATTATTTACAATACTTTTGTATTAGAATAAAGAGTATTGATTTTTTTGAAGTTTAATAAATTCAAGTATAATCGCCGTGGAAATTTCTGCGGCGATTTTTTTAAATGTAGGGTAATCAAGTTGAGCGTTTTCGTTACCGCCGTCGCTGATTGAACGAAGAACGGCAAAAGGAACATTGTTTGCGGCACAGGTGTGACCTATTGCTCCGCCTTCCATTTCACCGCAAATTGCGCCGAATTCGGTTGAAATCATTTTTTTTAGCTCATTGTTTGCAATGAAAGTGTCGCCGCTTGCTATTGTGCCACGATGAATTTTTTCGCCGTGATTAATGGCAATTCTTGCAAGCTGTTCGGAAATTTTGCCGTCGGTTTTAACCTTAATAACATTAAGACCGTTGATAAAGCCTTTCGGTTCACCCAAAGCTGTTATGTCGATATCGTACTCGCAAACATCACTTGCGATAACAACATTTTTAATGATTACATCTTCACTAAGCGAACACGCAACGCCGACATTGATTATCATATCGATATCAAAATTGTCAATCATAGCCTGAGTGCAAAAAGCGGCGTTAACCTTACCGGGCGAACATTTTGCAACGCAAACATTAACATCGTCAATAAAGCCGCAGACAAAATCAACGCCTGCAACAGTTGATAAAGCCTTGTTTTTTACTTGAGCTTTGATGTTGTCAACCTCAGTGTCCATAGCACCGATAATACCAATCATATCTTTCTCCTTATATAAAAAACGATTTGTTTCTTGTATACTCGGTATTTTACTACCCAAGATATAGTGCTATTATAATATAATAATAAAATAAATACAAGAATAATTATTTTTTTGTTGACAAAAGCGCTAAAGCTAATATATAATACTTACCGATATTGTGAAAAGTGTTTCTATCGCTAAAGCGGTATGAAAATTTCACACGCCTGTACTATACCGTACAGAGCTTAGGAAAATTAAGACGAGTTTGATTTTCAGAAATGGAGTGAAAAAAATGAAGAGAACTTATCAGCCAAAGAAGAGACATGCACAGAAGGTACACGGCTTCAGAAAGAGAATGTCAACTAAGAACGGTAGAAAGGTACTTGCTCGCCGTCGTGCAAAGGGCAGAAAGCAGCTTTCTTACTAATTACAGATTGGGTGTTATTAGGTGAAAAGCAAAACCTTAAAGGAAAACAAAAATTTTCGCCGGCTTTATTACAGCGGTAAAAGTCAAGCCTCTTTCGCTCTTGTGACTTATGCCTCAAAAAGCAGATACAAGGGAGTCAGGTTTGGAATTACCACAAGTAAAAAAATCGGCAATGCAGTTAAGCGCAACAGGTCTAAAAGAGTTATTCGTGCTGCCTTTTCTCAGCTTGAGAGCAGGATAAACGGTAACTGGGATATTGTGTTTGTTGCAAGGAGCAAGACGCCTGAGGTTAAAATGCAGCAGGTGCTTGAACAAATGGAAAAGCATTTTAAAGCTTTGGGAGTTATTGATTGATGGGACTTATAAAAAAGATATTAGTCTTTTTGATTAGGACTTATCAAGTAACAATCAGCCCGAGGTTTTCGCACGGAAGCTGTAGGTACACGCCTACTTGCTCGCAATATATGCTTGAAGCGATTGAAATTCACGGCGTTTTTAAAGGCTGTTTGCTCGGCATATGGCGAATTATGAGATGCAATCCTTTTTCTAAAGGCGGCTGGGACCCTGTTCCACCTAAAAAAACTAAAGAGGACAAATAATGAGCAGTATTGTAATGGCAGCTAATACCGTTTCTAACGGTATTGCAGTTTTTAAGCCACTGTATTGGTTATTCGGTAAGTGTATGGAGCTTTTGCTCGGTGTGCTTAACAACCAATACTTTCTAGCCCTTATTATTTTCACGGTAGTTACCCGTTTGATTCTTTTGCCGCTTAATGTTAAACAGCAAAAGTCAATGGCAGGTACTACAAGACTGCAGCCTAAAATTCAAAAGATAAATAAAAAGTATCCTGACCCGAGAGATAGGGACAAGCTTAATCAGGAAATGCAGGAGCTTTATGCTCGTGAAGGTCATAACCCAATGCAAATGGGTTGCGGACCTATGATTTTCCAGATGGTTTTCCTTATGGGTATCATCGGTATTATTTATTATCCTATCCAATATGTTTTGGGCGCAAGTGGATTTAATGATGCGTCAAACGATATTTATAAAGTGGTATTGCCTATTTATCAGGAAATCACTAATAACCCTGACGCAAAAATCACATACTTTCAGTTGAACATTCTTGAGAACTTTCCTCATTATAAGGATGCTCTCGTTGAAGCGTTTCCGAAGATTTTCACAACTTCTGTTTGTACAGACATTGAAACTTACAGGCAGGGTATGAGTTTGTTTGGACTTGATATGACTGCTGTACCGCACTGGAAAGACGGTGTTATTGTTATAATTCCTATTCTTTCACTTTTAACAAGTTTAGGTTCAAGCGTTGTATCAACAATAATTTCTAAAAAGAATAATCCTGCGTCTGGGCAGCAGCAGACTCAAATGATGATGATGATGCTTATGATGCCGTTTTTCTCCTTCTACATTTCGTTTAAGGTTACGGCAGCAGTCGGTTTTTATTGGATTATTTCTAATATTGTTGCTATTGTCCAGCAAATTTATATTTTCAAAGTTCATCCGCCTAAGAGAACTCAGGCAAAATTGATGGTTGAAAATACTATTGAACGCCGTTCAAGAGAAGAAAGTATTAAAAAGATGACGAAATAATTATCGGAGGATAAAGATGATAAAGGAATTTATCGGTACCGGTAAAACTATAGAAGAAGCTACCCAGAATGCCAAGCTTCAGCTTAACGCTCCTGAAACAGCAGATGTTCATGTTGAAATCATCACTATGCCGGAGAAGAAGAAGTTTTTTGGCTTAATCGGTGGCTGTGATGCCAAGGTTAAGGTTAGCTATGACGACGGCAGAAAAGAGAAGAAGAATGTTGCTCCAAAGGCAGCCGCTCCTAAAAAAGAGAAGAAAGCTTCAACTCCTGCAAAGTCATATGACAAAAAGCCTGCAACCAAGCCGAAGGAAGCACCTAAGGCAGAAAAACCGGAAGAAAAAATCAGCGAAAAAGACATTGACCTTGATTACGCTTGCGCATATTTGAAGTCGATGATTGAAGGTTTGAAGGTTGAAGATGCAAAAATCAGTGCACAGATTGTTGACGGCACAGTTGAAATGACCGTTGAGTGCGATGATTACGGCATTATTATCGGCAGACGAGGTGAAACACTCGATTCACTTCAATATCTTACAAGCCTCGCTATTAAAAATGTAACAAATAAATATGTCAGAGTTTCTCTTAATGTAGGCGACTACAGAGCAAAGAGAGAAGAAACTCTTAAAGCTCTCGCAACAAAGAATGCAAACTATGTTGCAAGGTCGGGCAGAAGATATACTTTTGAGCCTATGAACCCATACGAGAGAAGAATTATTCATACCGCAGTTCAGGAAGTTGAGGGTGTTACCTCTCGTTCAGTCGGCAACGGTATGGACAGAAGAGTTGTTATCGAGCCGGAAGGCGGAGTAAAAAGACCTTACCGAAATGACAGAAGAGGCGGCAGAAGACCTGCGCCGAGCACTGCAACCGTTGACCCAAACAGGGAAAAGAAAGTTGACAGAGCCGATATGCCAAAGTTCGGAAAGATTGAACCAAAGAAATAATAACTCGGTATATTGATTATTTAATGGCGAACATTTTGTTCGCCATTATTTGCATAGAAATATTTTGGAGGGTGAAAAAATGAGTAAAACTATTGCGGCTGTCGCAACGGGAAACAGTGTTTCGGGTATCGGTGTAATAAGAATCAGCGGCGACAATGCTATTGAAATTGCCGATAAGGTTTTTAAAGCAATGGACTCTACTCCCCTTTCAAACCTTAAAGGATACAGAGCAAAATTCGGCAATGTTTATTCAAACGGTGAAAAGTTTGACAATGCCGTTGCTCTTGTTTTCAGAGCGCCGAAAAGTTATACGGGCGAAGATGTTGTTGAGCTTTCGGTTCACGGCGGTATTTTTATTGTTGAAAAAACTTTGGAGGCTGTTTTTAATGCAGGCGCTTCCCCTGCCGAGGCGGGCGAATTTACAAAGCGTGCATTTTTAAACGGAAAAATCGACCTCACTCAGGCGGAAGCAGTTGCGACACTTATTTCCGCAAGCGGTCAGGAATCGGCAAAGGCTTCGTTTAACCTTCTTCAAGGTTCTTTGAGCAATGAAATCGGAAAAGTGCTTGACAAAATCGTTTCACTCAGCGCAACTATGGCGGCGTGGGTTGACTATCCGGACGAGGAAATTCCGGAACTTGAAAACGATACATTAACCGACACCCTTACCGAAGCAAAGGTTGAACTTCAAAAGCTTCTTGACAATTACGAAAGCGGAATGATAATGACTGAGGGTGTTAATACCGTAATTGCAGGCAGACCGAATGCAGGCAAGTCAACGCTTATGAATATGCTTTCCGGCAGAGAAAAAAGTATTGTTACTCATATTGAGGGCACAACGAGGGATATTGTTGAAAATTCGGTTAAACTCGGCAGCCTTGTTCTTCACCTTTCCGATACGGCGGGTCTTAGGGAAAGTGACGATATTGTTGAATCAATAGGAATTAAAAAAGCACTTGAAAGAATTGATACTTCGTCGCTTGTTCTTGCCGTTTTTGATTCGTCGAAAAAACTTGACGATGACGATATGATGCTTATAAATGCGTGCGAAGGTAAAAAGGCGGTTGCCGTTATTAACAAAACCGACCTTGAAAGCGCAGTTGATACCGATATAATCGAAAGTAATTTTGAAAGCACTGTTTATATCTCGGCTAAAAACAATCAAGGTTTGAGTAATCTTGAAAATGCGGTTAAAAATATTTTGGGTGTTGAAGAATTTGATTCATCTCAGCCGCTTATTGCTAACAGACGGCAGAAGCTTTGTATTCAAAATGCGTACAATAATATTGACGAAGCGCTCGCTGCGGCGCAAATGGGTATGACTTTTGACGCAATTAATGTTATGATTGACAGTGCAGTTGATGAACTTTTAACACTTACGGGCAAAAAAGCAACCGAGGAAGTTGTTAACAACATTTTTTCTCGTTTTTGCGTCGGTAAATAAAATTTGAAAGGCTTGACTATGGAATATTTTGCAGGAACATATGATGTAATAGTTATCGGTGCGGGTCACGCAGGTATTGAAGCTTGCCTTGCGTCGGCAAGACTTGGCTGTAAAACTGCTGTATTTACAATTAATCTTGACTGGGTCGGAAATATGCCGTGCAACCCGTCAATCGGCGGCACTTCTAAGGGTCACCTTGTTAGGGAAATTGATGCGCTCGGCGGCGAAATGGGCAAAGCGGCTGATAAATATACGCTTCAATCTCGTATGCTCAACCTCGGCAAAGGTCCTGCGGTTCACTCACTTCGTGCTCAAATTGACAGGCGTGAATATTCGCAGGGTATGAAACATACGCTTGAACTTCAGGATAATCTTGATATCAGGCAAGGCGAAATTGTTGACCTTTACAAAACCGACGACGGAATGTGGCAGGTTAAAACTAAGCTTGAAGCACTTTTTAATGCTAAAGCGGTAATTATTGCAACGGGTACTTTCCTTGGCGGTCGAGTTTATATCGGCGATGTTTCATACGAAAGCGGACCTGACGGAATGTTCCCTGCTACAGAGCTTGCAAAAGCGCTTAAAAAACTTAATATTCCGCTTAGAAGATTTAAAACAGGCACTCCGTCGAGAGTTAACAGGCAGTCGATTGATTTTTCCAATCTTGAGGAGCAAGACGGCGATGAGGAAACTGTGCCGTTCAGTTTTGACACAGTAGAACCGCCGAAAAATAAAGTTTGCTGTCATATTACATATTCTAATGAAAAAACTAAACAAATTATTCTTGATAATCTTGACAGAAGCCCGATGTATTCCGGCAAAATAGAGGGTAAAGGTCCAAGATATTGCCCATCTTTTGAAGATAAAATAGTCAGGTTTAAAGATAAAGAAAGGCATCAGCTTTTTATTGAACCGTGCGGACTTGAAACAGAGGAAATGTATCTTCAAGGTTTATCTTCTTCCCTTCCGGAGGATGTTCAGCTTGCATTTATTCACACTATTGCGGGTCTTGAGCACGCTCAGGTTATGCGCAGTGCTTATGCGATTGAGTATGACTGCGTTGACCCGACTGCACTGAATGCAACTCTTGAATTTAATTCGATTGACGGTCTTTACGGCGCAGGTCAGTTTAACGGTTCAAGCGGATATGAGGAAGCGGCGGCTCAGGGTCTTGTTGCCGGAATTAATGCGGCGCTCAAAATCAAGGGTGAAGAATCGATGATTTTGGACCGTGGCGGCTCATATATCGGAACTCTTATTGACGACCTTGTAACCAAAGGTTGCACCGACCCGTACAGAATGATGACAAGCAGGAGCGAATACCGTCTTGTGCTCAGGCAGGACAACGCAGATGTGCGACTTACTCCTATAGGTTACAAAATCGGATTGATTTCGCAAGAAAGATATGATAGATTTATATTAAAGGAAGAACAGGTTAAGGCTGAGCGTGAAAGAATTGAAAACAAATCAATTCCGCTTACCGATACTTTGCAGCAGATTATGCAAAAATGCGGCACTTCTCCGCTTGAGCGTGGCTGTAAAATGATTGAACTTCTCAAAAGACCTCAAATTACATATAAAGATTTAACCGAAGTTGATGACGACAGACCTAATTTGCCTAAAGCTGTGTTTGAGCAGGTAGAAATCGCCGTCAAATATGAGGGATATATTAAAAGGCAGGAACAGCAGATTAAAGAAATGCGCAGAATTGAGTGCAAAAAAATTCCTGCAGATATAGATTATTCCTCTCTTAAAGGTTTGAGGCTTGAAGCGATTGAGAAGTTATCAAAGATTCGTCCTGAAAATCTTGGGCAGGCAAGCAGAATAAGCGGTGTAAACCCTGCTGACATTGCCGCACTCAATATAATACTGGAGACATTATGATTAACTATGACCTTTTAAAGCGTGAAAGTGAAAAGATTGGCGTAAACCTTGGAGAATACGGTGCAGACAGATTTGATACATATGCCGAAAGGCTTGTTAGGTGGAACGAGCATACTAATCTTACCGCCATTACCGAGCCTGATGAAATTGTAATAAAGCATTTTATTGACAGTTTGTATGTTTGCAAGTTTGTAGATTTTGAAAAAGGACAAACACTCGCAGATGTAGGAACGGGTGCAGGCTTCCCCGGTTTGCCGATTTTGATTGCTAAGCCTAAACTTGAAGTTAACTTCATTGACAGTTCGGGTAAAAGGATTAATTTTATTAATGATGTTCTCAGCAAGATTGGTATTATTGCGCAAACTACCCACGAAAGAGCGGAAGATGTCGGCAAAATGCCCGAATTTAGGGAAAAGTATGATTATGTTACTGCCAGAGCGGTCGCTCCGCTTAATATTCTTTGCGAATATTGCTTGCCGCTCGTTAAGGAAAAAGGATACTTTGTTTCACTGAAAGGTTCTAACGGCTTAGAGGAACTTGAAAGTGCAAAAAATGCAATAAGTGTGCTTGGCGGTGAACTTATAAAGGCTGAAAGCTACGAATTGCCTAACGGTGACGGCAGAACGATATTTGTTATTAAAAAGATATCGCAAACTCCGACAAAATACCCGAGGAAACCAAAAAAAATAGATACCTGTCCGCTCTAAATTAAAGTTAATATGTCGAAGCAAGAGGATTTCTCACGATGAGAAATCCTTTATTTTTGTTCTAAACTGTGATATATTTATATCAAGGAGTGAGGGATATGGAACAAATCATACAGATACCTACAGAAAAATTGCTTCCGAACCCCTACCAACCGAGAAAGCAATTTAAAAGCGAGGAAATGTTATCCCTTGCAGACTCAATTAAAGAAAACGGAATACTTCAACCGCTTCTTTGCAGGCAGATTAATCATAGCGATTATTATGAACTTATTGCAGGCGAACGAAGGCTCAGGGGTGCAATACTTGCAAATCTTCAAACTGTTCCGTGCATTGTAGTTGAATGTGAGTATGAGGATAGCGCAGTTTTCTCTATTCTTGAAAATATACAGCGTTCAGACCTCAACTTTTTTGAAGAAGCGCTTGCTATTTCGCATTTGATGAATACTTTTGGCCTTACGCAGCAACAAATAAGCAAAAAGCTCGGCAAAAGCCAGTCTGCCCTCTCTAACAAGCTTCGCTTGCTCAGATTACCTGCAGATGTAAGGTATTTTATTGAAAAAGAAGGCTTAACCGAACGCCACGCAAGAGCGCTTCTTGCGCTTGACAATGAAAAAGATTTGTGGACAACTTTAAAAGTTATTACCGACAGACACTTGAATGTTGAGCAAACGGAAGCTTATATTGCTTCTATAACCAACAAAGAAATAAAACACAAGAAAACAGTCATAAAAGTATTTAAAGATATTCGCATTTTTGTTAACACAGTTAATAAAGCGATTGAAACGATGAAGCAAAGTGGCATAAATGCTGAATCGGACAAGACTGAAACTGACGAATATATTGAATTTAGGGTTAGAATTCCCAAAGATGCCAATATGCAGAACAAAACTGCGTAATTTACTTCGCTTAAAACGGACCACATCCGTTTTAACATATTCTCCTCTTTTCATCACACGGAAAAAGCGAGCCGAAAGGTTCGCTTTTTCTGTTTTATAAATGTTTCATATGAAACATTTATAACTTTTGCTTAATAAGTATATTGTTTCACATGAAACATCTATATATAGTACATTTTCAAATGTCAAGTACTAAAGTCAAAAAATAATTAAAATGTTTCATATGAAACATCTTGCTATAGCTCACCTATTGTAGTATAATTTCTTTCGGAGGTGAATGTATGAGCAAAACCGTATCAATATTTAACCAAAAAGGCGGCGTAGGTAAAACTACTACTTGCGTTAACTTTGCAGCCGCACTTGGTTTAAAAGGCAAAAAAACCTTGCTTGTTGACCTTGACCCGCAGGGCAACACTACAAGCGGCGTAGGAATAGACAAAACAGAGATAGAAAAGTCAACTTATGACATACTTATAAATGATGAACCGGCAAAAGACATTGTAATTCAAACTCAATTTAAAAATTTATCGTTATTGCCGGCAAATATGAACCTTGCAGGCGCAGAACTTGAACTTGCCGAGGAAGAAAACAGATTTAAAGCGTTAAAAAAGGCTCTCGCACCCATTGTAATGGACTATGATTTCATTATTATCGACTGTCCGCCGAGTTTGGGACTTCTCAGCCTTAATGCATTGACGGCTTCAGATACTTTAATTGTTCCTTTGCAGTGCGAATATTATGCATTAGAGGGTTTGAGCCAACTTTTGGGCACTGTAAGAACTGTAAAACAGCATTATAACGAGCATTTAGAGCTTGAAGGTGTGCTTTACACAATGTATGACACGAGATTGAAGCTTAATTCTCAAGTAATTGACGAAGTAAATCAGTATTTTCCAAATAAAGCGTATAAAACAACAATTCCACGAAGTGTAAAGCTTGCAGAAGCACCGAGTTTCGGAAAACCTATATTTTATTACGAAAAATACTCAAAACCCGCTTTTGCGTACAAGAAATTTGCTGATGAATTCTTAAAAAAACAATAAATTAGTATACTATTATATATAGGAGGAGTAAGATGGCTAAAAAGCAGTCAGGACTTGGCAAAGGTTTGGGCGCTCTTATGCTTGAAAATTCAGTTGATGAAATGGTAGCGACTAATTCGCTCCCTCTCAGCGAAATTGTACCAAACAAAGAGCAGCCGAGAAAAACATTTGACGAGGGCGCACTTGAAGAACTTGCCGACAGTATTAAACAGCATGGCGTTCTTCAACCGCTTCTTGTAAGACCTCTCCCGTCAGGCGGATACCAGCTTGTTGCCGGCGAAAGAAGATGGAGAGCGTCAAGAATCGCCGGACTAAAAGAAGTTCCTGTTGTGGTTAAAGAATTAAGCGATGTTGAAACAATGGAAATCGCTATAATCGAAAACTTACAGCGTGAGGACCTTAACCCTATTGAAGAAGCAGAAGGTTTGCAGGCACTTATCGACCGTTGCGGTTTCACACAAGAAGAAGTTGCCACATCAGTCGGCAAATCACGACCTGCAATAGCAAACGCTCTGCGACTTTTAAAATTGCCGAGCGAAGTTCGTGAAATGACTAAAAACGGTGAAATCAGTGCAGGTCACGCAAGAGCGCTTCTTGCATTTGATAATGAAGCTATGATATATGAAGTAGCACAAAATATAGTTAAAAATAACTTGACAGTACGAGATGTAGAGCGTTTAGCTAAAACAAGTGAGGCGCAAACAAGTACAACACGCAGAAAAAGCAAAAAAAGAGATTCTTTTTATGACGAAGTTGAACTTTCGCTCACTGAAATTCTCGGCAGACGAGTTAAAGTATATAACGGCAGGGATAAGGGCACACTTGAAATTGAGTTCTATTCAGCCGAAGATTTAAAAAACATTGCAAACAAATTAGGAGAATAAAAAATGATTGATATTAAATTTTTAAGAGAAAACCCTGATGTGGTTAAGGAAAACATAAAAAAGAAGTTTCAGGATAAAAAATTACCTCTTGTTGACGAAGTAGTAGAACTTGACGAGGAGCGCAGGGCTTCTATGGCAAAAGCTGACGAACTCAGAGCAAACAGAAACAAACTTTCTAAGGAAATCGGCGCACTTATGGCTCAAGGCAAAAAAGACGAAGCTATGGCAATTCGTGAAAAAGTTACCGCTCAGGCAAAGGAACTTGAAGAACTTGCCGCAAAAGAAAAGGAACTTAACGAAAAAGTTACTTCAATTATGATGTCTATCCCTAATATTATCGAGGACAGCGTGCCAATCGGTAAGGATGACAGCGAAAATGTTGAAGTTGAACGCTTCGGCGAACCGGTTGTTCCTGATTATGAAATTCCATACCATACCGATATTATGGAAAGTTTCGACGGCATCGACCTTGAAGCTGCAGGCAGAGTTGCCGGTAACGGTTTCTACTATCTTATGGGTGATATTGCCCGTCTTCACTCTGCAGTAATCAGCTACGCAAGAGATTTTATGATAGACCGTGGCTTTACTTATGTTGTTCCTCCGTTTATGATTAGGTCAAATGTCGTAACAGGCGTTATGAGTTTTGAAGAAATGGACGCAATGATGTATAAAATCGAGGGCGAGGACCTTTATCTTATCGGTACTTCCGAGCATTCAATGATTGGTAAGTTTATCGACACAATCACTCCTGAAGAAAAATTACCGCTTACGCTTACTTCATATTCACCTTGTTTCCGTAAGGAAAAAGGCGCTCACGGCATTGAAGAAAGAGGCGTTTACCGTATCCATCAATTTGAAAAGCAAGAAATGGTTGTTGTTTGTAAGCCGGAAGAATCAAAAATGTGGTTTGACAAGCTTTGGCAGAACACTGTTGACCTTTTCAGAAGCCTTGATATTCCTGTTCGTACTCTTGAATGTTGCTCGGGTGACCTTGCTGACCTCAAAGTTAAGAGCGTCGATGTTGAAGCTTGGTCACCAAGACAGAAGAAATATTTTGAAGTAGGTTCCTGCTCAAATCTTACCGACGCGCAGGCTCGCAGACTTAAAATCAGAGTTAAGGGTGAAAACGGAAACTACCTTGCTCATACTCTTAATAATACTGTTGTTGCTCCGCCGAGAATGTTAATCGCATTTCTTGAAAATAATCTTCAAGCCGACGGTTCGGTTCTCATTCCTGAAGCACTTCGTATGTATATGGGCGGCAAGGACAGAATTGTTCCTAAAAAGTAATGCAAATAATTTTATTTTTTATTGCGGCAGTAATACTTTTGCTGTTTTTACTGCCGATTTTTTCAGGTGTGCATAACCTTGCAACTTTTTTCGGTACATTTTTCGGTTTGTGCTTTTTGGCTGAGGGAATTGTTTATGATAAACTCAGTTTTAATGCAAAAAAATACACCGTATTTTTGCTGTTTATTATAAGCTTAGCGCTTATTATAGGCTCAATTTATGTAATGAACCGTGGCAAAGATACGGCGAAAAATCAAAAGGTGCTTATTGTACTCGGCTGCCGGGTAAAGGGCGATGTTGCGAGTGTTGCGCTTGAAAAAAGGGCAGAGAGTGCGTATTTTTATCTGTTAAAAAACCCGAAGTCACTCGCAATTTTAAGCGGCGGCCAGGGAAAAGATGAAAATATGACGGAAGCGCAATGCCTTAAAAATCTGCTTGTCGGCAGGGGAATTTCGCAGGAAAGACTGTTTCTTGAAGAAATGTCAACTTCGACAAGGCAAAACATTGCGTATTCAAAAAAGATAATCGAGCAAAACGGATTTTCGAGCGATGTTGCAATCGCAACAAGCGAATACCACCAGCTAAGAGCAAAAATGATTTGCAAAAATTACGGTTTAAACGCATTCGCTGTTTCGTCAAAAACAAAACCGATTTTGCTTCCGACTTTCCTTTTGCGAGAGCTTATGGCACTTGTAAATGAAAAATTAAAATGATAAAAGCGTTGGAGAAATAAAACTCCAACGCTTTTTGTTTTGTATAAATTGTGTCGTTATATGTAGTATATATAATAGTTATCTTAGTTCATAATACATATCCCTGATATTATCTTCTGTAAGTGTAATCGGGTTGCGGGTCATGAGCATCGACATACTCTTTTTTGTGAGTTCTTCAATTTGGTCATCTGTTTCGCAACCTATTTCTTTAAGCGTGCATCTCATACCCATACGCTTTTTCATTGCAGTTATTTCATCTGCCATATCGTTTGGCGTTTCAAAACCGCAGTCCTTTGCAAGTGCAGTTATTCTGCCGTCGGCGTCTGCATATTTTGCATTGAATTTAAGAAAATAATCAAGAGTAAATGCACACGCTTCGCCGTGAGGAACACCGTAAATATTTGTAAGCGGGAACGAGCAAGCGTGAGAACCTGTAGTTCTCGGGTGGCTGAAAGCAACGCCGGCAACGATTGAAGCCTCTGCCATTTTTTCACGAGCTTCCAAATCGTCAAGGTTGTTGTAAGCTTTTTCAAGCCAAGCAAAAACAAGCCTTGCCGCATAAATCGAACAAGCCGAGCAAACGGGTTGATGAATGGTTGCCCAGTAACTCTCAACTGCGTGAGCGAGAACATCAAGACCGGTTGAAGCGGTAACTTGCGGAGGAACGGTGAGCGTAAGCTCAGGGTCGATAATCGCAATTTTCGGATACATTGCCGGGTCGTTCATCGGGTTTTTAAGATTTTTTTCTACATCAGTCAAAACAGAAATATTTGTAACTTCGCTTGCAGTACCAGATGTTGTTGTGACTGCAATCATAGGAATTGCCTCGTCAAAATTTATCGCTTTGCCTTCGCTGTGGTACGACCTGATTTTGTCGTCGCCCTTTGCAATCGCACATGCCGCTTTGCAACAGTCCATCGGTGAACCGCCGCCGAGCGCAATCGCAAAATCTGCGTCAATTTCACGCATAAGTTTTACACATTCGTCAACATTATCGGTAGTTGGGTTAGGGCGAATGTCACTGAAAATCTTTTTGATTTTGCCTCCGCTTAAATTTACGAATTCGTCGGCAACACCGTTTTTAGTGAAACTTTTGCCGCAAACGAGCACACCGTTTTTGCCTCTGATTTCGTCAATATATTTTTCGATTTCTTTTCTTTTTTTGTTGCCGAAAATAAGTTTAACCGGCAAGTTGAATTCCCATTGCATAAATTTTACACCTTTCGTTTTTATTGAAATTTATAATATTCGTCATCTTCCCATTTTTCAGGGTTCGAGGAAATGTATTCCATTTTTGTAATTAAGTCGTTTTCGTTGCGGATGATATGGTCGTAAAAATTTTTTTGCCATATTGAGGAACAAACCTGTTTTGTTACTACTCCTTTGAATTGTTTAATGACACGAGTGATCGTAGGGGCAAACATTGTTTGCCCTTTGGTGTCAATCAATAAAATCATATGTATATGATTTGGCATAATAATATAATTTACAATGTTAATGCAAGGATAAATTTTTTCGATGTTTAGAATATCTTGTTCAACAATTTTGCCGATATTTGAAAGGCGAACACTGTTCGCCCCTACGATATTCTCAGATTTGACAACTCTTGAAAAAATTTGTTTTCTGTCTTTTGAACATATAGTTATAAAATATGCACCGTCTGACGAATAATCAAATTCCTTTAATCTTAATGGCTTTCTTATCTTTTTATTTTCCATAAATTAATTATACATCTTTTATGTTGAATTTTCAACAAAAGTCCCGAAAGGCGCATAAATAAAGGGATGCAACCGACGGTTGCGAGCAAAAATGTAAAGTACGGTTTATAGATTTTTGCGAAAATCGGTGGTAAAATTACAATCGTAGTCGAGAGGAAAACGGCTCACACGAATATGAAAATCATCAATATTACATTTATATATAAAGGAGAAAAACATTATGGCAAAGCAAACATTAACAACAATTAAAGACGAACATTTCGGTATTGCAAGAAAAATAGTTTCAAATATGACAGCAGAAAGCTGGGAAACAATTCCGCACTGCGCAGCAACATATGAACCTGAAGTAAGTGAATTTTTGAAAGTGCTTAAAGAAATAAATTCTACAATTTCACCTGAAGAAAAAATCACAATCAACACAGCAATGCTCAGAATTATAGTTGAAGCTATCAAAGCTTGCCCTGAAATTAATTCGCACATCAATTTCAACCGTAAACTTGTTCGTGGCGAAGTTAAAACATTTAAAGAGATTAACATTTCAATGCCGACCGTTCTTAAAACAGGTGAAATGATGACGCTCAATATTCACGATATGGATAAGAAAAGTATGAGCGAAATGCGAGATACAATTAAAGAAACAATTCGCCGTGCAAACAACACTGATATGAATGAGGTTATGTTTGAGGTTTCACTCGACAATACATTGACAGGTTTAAAGCAGGGTAAAATTGCTCAGACCATTTGCCGTCTTATCGGTTCAAAAACAGGTAAGCACAAAGTTAAAACATTAAAGGGCAAAGCTAAAAAAGATTACTACTCAATTCCTGAAACCGACAGACTTACAAAGCACGATATCGAACAGGGCACAATTACAATTTCAAACCTCGGTTCAATTTGCCGTGATTGGAACGGAGTGTGCACACTTCTTGAAATCATCCCTCCTCAAACTTGCGCAATCGCTATCGGCTCAATTCAAAAAAAGGCTATCGTTGACGAAAACGGCGAGGTAAAAGCAGGCACAACATTGCCGCTCACAATCGCATTTGACCACCGTGCATTTGACCTTGGCGATATCAAACCGTTTATGGATAAGCTCAACGAAATTTTTAAAAACCCACAGGTTATCAAAGAGTGGCTCTGAGAGTTACTTTATAATAAAACAAAAACAGGAACTGCATCATTAATTTGGTGCAGTTCTTGTTTTTTACATATTTTTTGAATTTTTGCAAAAAATGTTTTTGAGGTGTTTTTATGCAAAAAATCGGAAAAACAGTTATATTTGATTCTCCGCCGAAAATAATCGGTTACGCAGGTGTGGCAGGCAAAAAAGAGGGCGAGGGTCCGCTCGGCAAAGATTTTGACCAAATATTTGAAGACACATCACTCGGTCAACAATCATACGAGCTTGCCGAATCGGCTATGCTTCACGACGCTATAATTCGTTCGCTTGCAAATGCAGGAGTCAGCAGCAGAGATGTTGATTTTGTGCTCAGCGGCGATTTGCTCGACCAGTGTATGGGTTCGGCTTTTGCACTTAAAGATTTGGAAATTCCGTCAATCGGACTTTTCGGTGCTTGCTCAACTATGGCGCTTTCGCTTTGTGTCGGTTCAATGCTTATTGACGGCGGTGCAAATTGTGTAGTCAGCGCAACTTCAAGTCATTTTTGCTCGAGCGAAAGGCAGTTTCGTTTTCCGCTTGAATACGGTGGGCAAAGACCGCCGACTTCTCAGTGGACAGTTACCGGTGCAGGCAGCGCCGTGCTTTCAAAGGACGGCAGAGGAACAGAAATCAAAGCCGTTCAAATCGGAACTATTACCGACCTCGGCGTAACCGACGCAAACAATATGGGTGCGGCAATGGCACCTGCCGGTGCTATACTTAGACCATAAGGTTGAAATTTGTATACAACTTTATACTTCACCTTATGCACTCTACACACAAATCAAAAAAGGCTCAAGTTTTCTTGGGCCTTTTTTGACTGTTAAAGTCCAAGTAAAACAGAATCACCCATCATAAAAATTTATATAGATTTTTAGGTATTTGTGTATTATAATAAAAATGTATAGAAAATGCGGAGGTTTTTTATGAAAATTACTGTAATAGGCGGTGGCGGAGTTCGTTCAATGTTTCTTGCCAAAAGCATTGCGCAAAAGGCTGAAAAGTTGAAAATTGACGAACTTTGCTTTATGGATAATAACGAGGAAAAGCTCAGAATATACGGCGGTATGGCAAGTCATGTGGCAAGGCTTCTTTGCGAAAAAATGAAATTTACGCTGACTTCGGATGCAGTTGAAGCGGTAAAAGATGCCGATTATGTTATTACCACCATTCGTGTCGGCGAGGACGATATGAGAGCAAAGGACGAAAGAATTGCCTTAAATTACGGCGTTCTCGGTCAGGAAACGACAGGTGCGGCAGGGCTATCATTTGCTATGAGAAGTGTGCCGGCTCTTGCCGAATACTGCGAGCTTATTAAAAAATATTCAAAGCCTGATGTTAAAGTGTTTAATTTCACTAACCCTGCCGGAGTGGTGAGCCAAACGCTTAGGGATATGGGTTATGATTTTACATACGGAATTTGCGACGCTCCGTCAAGTATGCTGCGTACTTTTGCACTTATGTACGGCGAAAACCCGAACGATATAACGGGCGAGTGCTACGGCTTGAATCATCTGTCGTATTTTAAGAGCATTAAGCTTTGCGGCAGAGAAATTATGGGTGAGCTTATTGAAAATGACGATGCGTACAAAAAAAGCGATATGCGTTATTTTGAAAAGGAACTTTTAAGGGACAGAGGTTGTATTTTAAACGAATACCTCTACTACTTTTACTACCGTGAAAAGGCTGTTGAAAATATACTCAAAGCCGATAAAACCCGTGGCGAGCAGATTAGGGATATTAATAAAAATATGACTGCCGAGCTTTCAAAAATGGATATAGAAAATAATTTTGAAAACTGCTTTAAAGTTTTTTGCAAGTGGTACGGTATGCGTGAAGGCAGTTATATGGCAAGCGAAACAGGTGAAAAACGAAGTCAGCCGTGGCATTTTGATATTTTTGAAGAGGATGACGGCGGCTATGCCGGAGTTGCACTTAAATATATAGAAATTGCTCAAAGCGGCAGTAAGGGTTCAATGATTATGTGTATCCCAAACGAGGGGTCGATAATCGGCTTGAGGGATGACGATATTGTTGAAATAACCTGCGATGTTGACAAAAGCGGTGCAACGCCGCACCGTATAGGTGAAGTTGACGAGCAAAACCTTGAGCTTATTCGCAGAGTCAAAAACTATGAAAGGCTGTCCTCAAAAGCAATTAGGGAGCGAAACAGGACGGCAGCTATTCAGGCGCTCACACTTCATCCGCTTGTAAACAGTTATTCCTTAGCAGTTAAACTTGTTGACGAATATATTAATCATAATAAAGATTATTGCGACGGTTGGAAATAAATATTAAATTATAAAAAATGTCGATATAGTGAGATGAATTTTTATGAATCTGTGGTGGCAGAAGCAAGCCCCTGCCCTACGAAGTTTTTATAAATGTTTATGAATGGGGTAAAAATTTATGGAAAAGGAAACAAGATATGTAGGTGTTAGGGAAACGCTTGCATACGGTTTTGCAAATGCAGGTCAGGTTTTCGGCTACAATTTGATTGCAGGAGGATACCTTTCGCTGTTTTTTACAAAGGTTTTTGAAATTCCGCCTGCTGCCGTATCAACAATGATTTTGTTTTTAGGCATTTGGGACACAGTCAACGACCCTCTTATGGGTGGACTTATTGATAAAACTCGAACGAGGTACGGAAAACTTCGGCCGTATCTTTTGTTTGTGCCGCTTCCGCTTGCGATAGCTACGATTATGCTTTTTGCAGGGCCGGAGATTTTGGCTGACGCAAAATCAACTACCGTAAAAATAATTTATATGTATATTTCCTATTTTATTTGGGAACTGTTTTACACTCTCGGCGATGTTCCGTTTTGGAGTATGAGCGCTGCAATTTCTCCGTCACCGAGTGACAGAACGAGAGTTATTTCCGCAGCAAGGTTTTTATCAAGCCTTATCGGCGGTCTTTCAACAACAATGCTTGTTGTTATGATGGATTTGAGTAATAAAGGCGTTTGGCAAATAACTCTTGCGCAGGACTTTTTAATTCTTGCCGTGATTGCCGGTGTGTTCGGTATGGGGCTTTTTTCGCTTGCAGGTTTTAAAACGAGGGAAAGAGTAGTTCAAAGCGTTAAAGAACCGTCACTTATTGATAATTTTAAGGTTCTTGTTAAAAACAAGCCGCTTCTTTTAATAATTATCGGCAATGTGCTTTCAAGCCTTGGCGGTATATCAAGTGTTTTCCAAACTTATTACTATTCTGAAGTGCTCGACCTCAACTCTGCCGTTTTGTGGATAACACTTCCGGGTACACTTCTCGGCTTTATTACATATTTGCTTATTCCAAAGCTTAAAGAAAAACTTGACAATAAGCATATAGTTATGGCAAACATTATTTTTAATGCCGTTTTGGGAGTGATAATATTCTTCTGCGGTCTCGGTTTTTATAAGACTAATGTTGTTGCTGTTTCGCTTCTTCTTATGGTTCAGTTTTTCTTACAGTCTTTCTTCCAAACAGTCAACAATGTTATTCCGACGGAAATGATTGGCGACACGGTTGACTATATGGAGTGGAAAACAGGCAAAAGAAACGAGGGCGTCAGCTTTTCCGTTCTTACATTTGTGGGCAAACTTACAGGCTCGCTTTCAACTTCTGTCGGCACGGCACTTTTGCCGCTCATCGGCTTAACATTTACTAAAAATGCAGCAGGTGAATCGGTTGCCGTTAAGGGTGAACATACAGATTTGTGGATATGGGCGCTGTTTATACTCATTCCTAAGCTTTTGGGTCTTGTTACTCTTATTCCTTATGCGTTTTATGATTTGAACGGTAAAAAGTTAAAGCAAATTCGCTCTGAACTTAAAGTAAGGAGAGAGGAAAACGAGGCACTTAACATAAACGGAGGTGGCGAAAATGAGTAATAAATGCCCAAAATGCGGCGCTAAGCTAAGTCCGTTTTATCTTAAACCGACTTGCCCAAAGTGTGGCGTTAATATTATGCAGTACGGCTTTGACGAAAAGCTTGAAGAAGATAAAGTCAAGGCAGAAAAGGAATGGAGCAAACTTGAAAATTCTCTTTTGAATATTAAAAAGTCGACGATAGGCTCACCGTGGACAATAGTAAGGCTTGTTCTCTTTTTTACTCCGCTTGCCTCAATGTGCCTGCCGATTTTTTGGGCAGGGCATAAAAATGTTTCGCTCATCTCGTTTATAATGAGCATTGTTAATCACGGTCTTGATTTTAAAGGGATAGCAAGTGATAAGTCATATCTTTTTGCAATTCTTTCGATAATTTGCGTAATTGTTTTCAGTTTGGCAGAAATAATTTGCTCGCTTTTCACTGCAAAGAAGGGCGGATATAAGAGAAATATTATCGCTTTTTCGCTTAATTTTATTGTTCTTGCGGTGCTGTCGTTTCTTTCAATCGGCTTTGGCGCAAAGGCAAAAATCGGTTTGATTATCACTTTTTTGATTTATTTTGCTAAATTTGTTTTGCACAATATCGTTTCAAAAAAAGGAATTAAGCCGTATAACATCGTTATTGCAGTTGTGATTGCAGGTTCAATTATTGCTTCGCTTTTTTGCTTTTATCATTCAAATAAAGTGGTTTATACTGCACCAAAAGTTGAAAGTTCAGACATAAGCGCTGTTACATTTAATGTTGCTTCCGCTTTCGGCACAAGCTTTGAAGATACAGACAGTATGAGAAGGTGTACCCGATTTGCAAATTATATGAATGATGTTAAGCCTGATTTAATCGGCACTCAGGAAATAAATTCTTACTGGCTTGACGACCTTAAAAATGAGCTTAAAGATTATGAAAGTTACGGCGTTAAGCGTGGCGGCGACAGTGAAGAAAAAAACAGCGAGATGAATGCGGTTTTTTGGAATAAAAACAAGTTTTCTTTGCTTGACAAGAATACGATTTGGCTCAGCAAAACCCCGAATAAAGAAAGCAAATATACCTATTTGGACGAAAACGGCAAAGAGGCAGAGGCAGGTTGCAACAGAATTTGCACCTATGTTGTGTTGACTGAAAAAGAAACGGGTAAAACACTTGTTTTCTTAAATACACATCTTGACAACGCATCCGAGCAGGCTTTAAACTTTGGCGCAAATGTTGTTTTTAAAAAGGTTGAAAAGCTTAAAAATGAGTACGGCAAAAATGTAAGAATTGTGCTCACGGGTGATTTTAATTCGACTGTGGACTCTGCGGCTTATAAAACGATTGCAAAAAATCTTAATGATTGCACAGATTTGACAAAGAAAGGCGCAACTTATCAGGAATGGGGATATTGCTATACGGGTGATGAACCGATAGATTTTATTTTTACAACCGGCGCACCTTCAAATTATACTGTTTTAAACGATTTGAACGGCGGATATGTTTCCGACCATTACGGAGTTTTTGCAAGTGTTAAGTTTTAAATGCGTTTATTAGTAACTATTAAAAAACGGCTTGGACATCGAGTCCACGCCGTTTTTGCTTTTTATAAAATTATAGATGTATTGCTTTTTGTTTCTCGTTTTCATTTTATCGTTTTTTGTATTATTTATTAATCAATCGTTCGATTATTTATATTATATAGGGAATGATAATTGCAATATGTTTTTGTATTGAATTTGATATGTGCGTATATTATAATTAACCTTAGAGGAAAAAAGCAGTAAATAATGACGGTATTTTTTTGAAATTAGCGTAAAGAGCCAAATGCTCAAACAATTTCAGCTATATAAGAAGTTTTGAAAAGTGAAGGTGTGAAGAACTTATGACAAAGGATTTAACTAATTCAAGATTGGATAGGCAAAATATTTTGAATAATGAAATTGCTGTTGAAGAAATACAAGGGACTGTTGAAATTAAAAGTGTATTTTGGGAAGAAAGACATTATCTTACAAAGGAACTTGTTGCAGCATTTTTTGAAGTTGATGTCCGAACGATTGAACGTTACATCAATAAGTTTGGTGATGAATTGAAAGCAAATGGAATGGAAATTCTGAAAGGAAAAAGATTGGAATCTTTCATTCGTACATATGATGATATTTTTGCGACCGACATTAATGTCGGTCACAAAATCCGCTCTATGACAGTCTTTGATTTTCGTGCTTTTTTGGATATGGCAATGCTTTTGGCTGAAAGTGAAAAAGCTCGAGCATTACGTCAGTTGATGCTGGATATTGCGATTGACCTTATTAACAAAAAAACCGGTGGCGGTACAAAATATATCAATCAAAGAGACCAAAATTATCTCGGTTCTTCGCTACAAGAAGAAAATTATCGTAGGCAATTTACAGATGCGTTGAGGGATTGTGTAGTTGATAATAGATTTAAGTATGCACATTTCACCGATATGATATATGTTAGTATTTTTAAGGAAAAATCTAAGGAATACAAGAAAATTCTTGATTTAAAAGCAAATGATAAAGTTAGAGATACATTTTACAGTGAAATTTTGGATATAATTGCAGCTTATGAAAGTGGATTGGCAGATGAAATTAAATCAGAGTATGAAAGAGTTGGCCATGAGTTATCTTTTAACGAAGTAGAAGATTTATTCGAAAAATTTGAGAACATGGCACTTTGGAAGCCGCTCATTCAACGTGGAAGAATAAAAATGGCAAGTCGTGATATGGCATTGAGAGATGCGTTTCACTATCAATTATCAGAATATATTCAACCACTTGACAAAGACGAATATCAGAAATTTTTGGGAGCTGCCGGAGATGAACTGGAAAGATTGATGCAGGAGAATCAAGAGGTTCTAAAACGCCTGAAGGAGCGTGATTAAATGGATGATGGAATTATTTATTTAACGCTTGAACAGGCAAAAGCTATTCATAACAAAACGATTCAGTATAGTGGTGGCGGAACTTATGAAGCGTTAGATGTCGGTAAATTAGACAGTGTCCTGCAACATATTCAAAATGATGAATATTATCCAACTTTTGTTGACAAGCTAACACATTTGTTTTTCAGTACTTGTCAATTTCATTGTTTTGCAGATGGCAATAAGCGTTTGGCAATTACTTTGTCGTTGCAATTTCTCTTGTTTAACGGATATATGGGAATTGCAAAGAATTTCATGGCTATCACTGAGAACATTAGTTATCATGTAGCAGCCGGAAAGATTGACAAAGAACTACTGCGCAAAATCATGACGGCAATAATGGATGGTACATATGATATGGATGAAGAACTTAAACTGGACATTTTAAATGCGATTGAAGATTAGGATATACTCAAATGAAGTTTTGAAAAGGGTGGCAAAATGGAAACGGTATTTGATATGGAAAGCATTGATTATCCCTACGGTGTATTGCACGACCAAAAGCTAAAAAGTGTTAGGAATGAAGATAATAAATATATTTTCACTTTCGACATTGAGCTTTTTAAGGATGATTATGATGATGAAGAATTTTTTGAAAAATACAAAGACTTCAAGCATTGCGATATGACGGTTGAGATGAACGAAGAGCCGTTTAATTATTTTGAACTTGTAAGTTCAATTAACAATAAAGGTAAATTCAAAGGCTTGAGCCTTAATCGAGAAAATTTTGTCGATGTGATTAACAATGCAACTTCATCATCGTTTGTTTCGTGCTCAGCGACATATGGCGAATTTAAAATTGAACTCTGTACATTTTTTGATAAAAAAGGCAAGTATAAAAAATATAATAAATATTGTGTGTTCCAAATAACACTTGACGCCAAAAAGGTTACTTGGAACTATTACTAAAAACAGCGACAGCAGCTCATCACTCGGCTATGATAAGGTTACAACGAATATAAGTAATTACTTTTTTAACATAGCCATTTGTAAAGAAGTCTTGAGCAAATTTGATTTATATGTTTTTTGTATCGATATATGTTATACTAAATGTGTTAATATTTGTGATGTGGGTGGATGAATATGGAAAGTAAAATTACTGCAAATAATATTGATATTGCTGTTATCAGTAAGCCAAATGAAGAAGATTATATTTCGCTTACTGATATTGCAAGATATAAGAATCCTGAATTCCCGGCGGATGTTGTGAAAAATTGGCTAAGAGTTAGAAGCACCATAGAATTTTTAGGCTTATGGGAGCAATTAAACAATCCAAATTTTAAACTGGTCGAATTCGACCAGTTTAAAACGGAGGCTGGTTCTAACTCTTTTGTTTTAACACCTCAAAAATGGATAAAAAATACAAACGCTATAGGTATTAGATCTAAATCCGGTAGATACGGTGGAGGTACATTTGCTCATAAAGATATCGCTTTTGAATTTGCATCATGGGTATCGCCGGAATTTAAATTATATGTCATCAAAGACTATCAGCGATTAAAACAAGATGAAAGTCATAAACTTGCACTTGAGTGGGATGTTAGAAGAATCATTGCGAAAACAAATTATAGAATACATACTGATGCAATTAAGTACAATTTGATTCCGGAAAGTCTTCCTCAAAACCAACAAGGCTTTATATATGCAAGTGAAGCGGATGTTCTTAATAAAGCTTTGTTTGGATTTACTGCTGCAGAATGGAGGACTAAAAATCCGGATAAAAAAGGAAATGTGCGTGATTATGCTTCAATAGAAGAATTGTTAATTCTTGCAAATTTAGAAAATACTAATGCTATGTTAATTGATCAAGGCGTTTCACAAATAGAACGGTTAACATTATTGCATAATATGGCAATATCTCAGTTGAAAACTTTTATAGGAAACAAAAGTGTAGAAAAATTGGATACTATGAATAATCAATTAAAATTGCCAACGGAAATAGAAAAATAAAAAAATCACACAATGGTATTTACATTAATAAGATTGGAGATAATTTATGAATGATGTTTTAATAAATACAGTTATTGAACATACGAATATGATGTTTTATAATTTTTCGATTACATTAAAAACGTGTGATATGGATATGATTTTATGCGATATGCCAATATGGAAGCATGTATACCATACTTTACATTCTTTGGATCAATGGTACATTAATCCCGAAATATATACTGAACCGAATTTTCATGAACCAAAATTGAATAGTCTTGATGATTATGATAATCAAAAGGCATTATCACGGGAAATGTTAATTGATTATTTTGAAACAATAAAAGAGAAAATAATGGAATATTTAAACTCGTTAAGCGATGAAGATTTATATGAAAAACCCGATGGGTGTGAGTATAACAGGTTATCGTTAATTCTGGGTCAATTTAGACACTTTCATTGCCATATGGGTAATATAAATGCAACAACTATCTACAATACAAACAAATGGCCTAAAGTGCTTGGTATGTATTGGTTAGATAAAATTGATAATTGTGAAAATATAACTGACTTATATGAATGACTTCATATATTATAATCTTAAAGAACAAGAAGCGATAGAATACGCTAAATAGTATTCGGTAACTAAAATATAAAAAGGAAAAATAATAAATATTCTAATTCATTTCTATTGATGGAGTAACTTGTATATTCAATAAAATTTGATAATATAAAACAGCGACAGTGGGAAAGCCCACTGTCGCTGTTTTGCATTGTTTTGTTTTAACGCTTTACCAAATTCCCATAATATGTTGCATAGCAAGGCTGACGCCTGTAATTCCGACCCAGCACGAGCCGCCGACGAGTAATGGCTTTGAGCCGGTTTTTATTAACTGAACAACATTGCTGTTTAGCCCTATTGCCGCCATAGCCATAATAATCATAAATTTGGATAATTCTTTTACCGGATTAAATACCTTTACATCAACACCCATTTTTACGCACACGGTAGTTATGACAGCCGCAAGAACAAAATACAAAATGAACATCGGAAAAGACTTTTTCAAACTGAATTTTTTTGATTCTTTTCCTGCTTTGGCATTCTTTTTGCTTTGAATAAAAGATAATACAAGAGTAATCGGTATAATTGCCAAAGTTCTTGTCAGTTTAACCGTAACAGCTTTGTTTAAAGTTTCACTTCCGAGATTCCACATACTGTCCCAAGTTGTTGCTGCCGCCGTAACAGATGATGTATCGTTGATTGCCGTTCCGGCAAAAATTCCAAATGCATCTCCGTGAAGAGTATCAAATCCTATTGCACTGCCGAGCATCGGAAAGAAAATAGCTGCAAGAACATTGTAGAAAAATATAACAGCTATTGACTGTGCCACATCATTGTCATCTGCGTCAATTACAGGTGCAGTTGCCGCAATAGCAGAACCACCGCAAATTGACGAACCTACTCCGACAAGTATTGCTGTGTCAGACTTAACTTTGAGCACTTTTTTCAATACAAATGCGATTATAAGAGAAGTTGCAATCGTACAAACGATAATAGGAAGCGACTGCTTTCCGGTTTCAAATATTACGCCGAGATTCATACCGAAGCCAAGCAAAACGACTGCCGATTGGAGAATATATTTTGATGTCCATTTTATTCCGCTTCCCGCTTTTCCTTTATCTTTCCATATCAATGTTATAATCATTCCGATTACGATTGCTATAATTGCACCGCCCACAATAGGAAAAGCTTTTCCCAAAAGCCATGATACAACTGCTATTGCAAGGCAAACTAAAATGCCGCTGTAGTTTTTTCTTATAAATTCCATAATGATACCTCCTTTGTTTTTTAACAAAGACAGTATACCACTTGACACACATAATTTAAAATTATATATTATTATCATTCAATAATATTATTTTATCGTGGAGCTGATAAAATGCTTGATTTCAGAGTAGAAACATTTCTTACCGTATGTCAAACAATGAATTATACGACTGCGGCAAATTTATTACACATTACGCAACCGGCAGTTTCGGGGCATATTCGTTTTCTTGAAGAAAAATATAATACCAAACTTTTTGCATACAAAAACAAACAGCTTTTTTTAACGCAAAGCGGCGAGATACTAAAAGCGCATCTTATAACAATGAAAAATGACGAAAAGAATATGCAAGATGAAATTAAAAGCTGTAATGATGACACGGAATTTTTCTCTCTCGGCGTAACAATGACCGTAGGCGAATATGCCATTGTCGATAAAATGGCAAATTTTTTGCTTTCTCATCCTCAAATGAATATGCACATTCATTACGGCAATACATCGCAGCTTTTAAAACTTCTTGATGAAGGTCAAATCAATCTTGCTATTGTTGAGGGAAACTATCCTCATAATAAATATTCACATAAAAAATACAGCACGGAAGAATATATAGCCGTCAGTGCCGAAAATCATAACTTCGCCGTAGGCAAACCGGAGCGTGTAAACGACCTTTTGGGCGAACGGCTTCTTGTGCGTGAAAAAGGTTCCGGAACACGAAACATTCTTGAAAATTCGCTGACAGCACTCGGACTGCAAATATCCGATTTCGTCCGCTATACGCAGGTGGAAAATATGCATACGATAATCAGTTTGTTAAAAAAAGATTGTGGCATTTCATTTATGTATAAAATAGCTGTTGAAGATGAACTTAAAGCAGGAGTGCTCAAAGAAATAAAACTGAACGATTTTAAAATACTTCACGACTTTGATTTTATTTGGGAAAAAGACAGCGTTTATTCAAATAAATATCTTTCTTTTTGCGAAGAATTTGCAAAATGAAAAATAGTGAAAAAATAGTGAAAATTTAGTGGAGATTTTTTATGAAATAGGTTATAATATATTTGGGAGGAATGCAGTTATTATGATTAAAGTAACACTATCTAATGAAATATTAAAATATATAACCGAAATTGATAAGAACAGATACAATGTGTCTTCTGTAAAATTATCTCCGAATATCGCTAATAAATTGCGTAAAAATTCTAAGAAGAAAAGTTCTTATGCCTCAAATAAAATCGAAGGTAATCCACTGACTGAAAATCAGGTTGACGAAGTAATAGAAAATGATGAACGAAAACACTTTTTAAAGCCTGAGCAGGAAGTAAGAAACTATTTTTTAGCTTTAAACTATTTGGAAGAAAAAGCGAAAAGCAAAGCACCTTTTTCAAAAGAACTGATTTTAGATGTTCAGAAATTAGTTGAAAAAGGTGCGTCAAAGGAAAAAATCGGATTAAGAGGTCCTATGCCACCGGGTGTGCTTTTTGCTGTTTATGATTCAAAAACAGGCAATGCCGATTATATTCCACCCGAAGCCAAAGATATACCCGAACTCATAGATGACTTGGTAGAGTATGTGAATACTACCGATGATCACCCGTTGATTGTCGCTGCCATAGTTCATTATCAGCTTGTGACGATTCACCCGTTTGAAGACGGTAACGGCAGAACTGCAAGGCTGCTTTCAGGCTATATTTTGGATATTAACGGTTATGGTTTTAACGGTATAGGCTCGCTTGAAGAATATTTTGCTTATGATGTTGATGAGTATTATAATTCGATTCAAATGGGACTTCCAGCATTGTATTATTCAGGCAGAGATAATCCGCCGCATTCTGAAATTTGGATTAACTACTTTTTGAGAATGGTTTTGCTGTATTCAAATAAGGTTTGCGATTTGCAGTTGAGCTCAAATTCCGATGAAGTCGCCGGCAGTATTTCGTATCTTAAAGCGAGAGAAAAAGAATTGCTTTTGTTTTTGATACAAAATTATAACCGAGAATTTACACCCAAAGAGGTGAGCGAAGAAATCGGTGTTACAAATAAAACGATAATTAATCGCCTGGCTGTTTTATCGAAGAATGGCTTTGTTGTACCGAATTTGGTTAAACAAAGAGTTCGCTCGTATGAATTGAGTGATTTTACTAAAAATCATAAAAAAGAAATTGTAGATAAGATAAAATAACAATTAAGATATTTATATCATTACAGGTATCTTTGAGATTGAAAAAGGAGATATACTATGGCAATGTATTGGCGTTTAAGAAATATCTGATTGCATAAAGCTATGTTAAATAGTTTTATGCTGAAAAGCTATAAACTATTTTAATTTAGGAGAACAATCATGATATTTCAAAACAATATTATCAAAGAATATTTAAAAAATGTGTATTTTATTACCGGAACACCATGTGGCGGAAAAACAACAATTTCCCGCACGCTTGCAAAGAAATACAATTTTCTGGTTTATGATGTTGACGAAAGATTTGACAGTCAAGTGAAGCTTATAGATTCAATACATCAACCTGCTATGAATAAGCATTTTGAAAATGCAGACGAATTTTTTTGTAGAAGTGTTGAAGAATACAAAGATTGGCTTTTTGACAATACGAGAGAACAGCTTGATATTGTGTTGCTCGATTTGATTCGTCTTTCGCAAAATCAAATTGTATTATGTGACTGTCATTTGACAACGGAATTGGCTGATGAAATAACCGAACGCTCAAGAATTGTATTTTTAATTAAGGAACCGTCTAATCTGATTGATGATTATTGCAATCGAAAAGACCATAAAGACTTTGACGAATATATAAATTCTGCATCAAATGTTGAATTTGCAAAAAAGAACTGCAACGAAACATTAAAAAGACTTCATTTAGAAAACTATACGAAGATAAAAAATAGTGATTATTTTTGGCTTGAACGAAATGAAAATAGCACGGTTGAGGAAACTGTTAAAAAAGTTGAGCATTTTTTCGGTTTTGATGCAATAAAAAACGAGGTGCAAATAGAAAAACTGCAAAGCAACAGCAAACTTTGGAGTCAAACGATTGACTATGCGAAGGACTGTACTTGGAGTGTCGGAAAACATTTAGCAGAACTGTTAAGAGAAGATGTTTTTCAAGACTATGAATGTGTTTTTGCGGCGCTGAGCGGCGATAAAATCATAGGTTTTTGTACTTTTCTTGAAACCGATTATTATCCTGAAAATTGCTATTTTCCGTGGATAAGTTCAATTTTTGTTGATGAAAAATATCGAGGTAACCGAATTAGTGAAAAGCTTATCCAAACTGCAATAAATCACGCTCGCAAGTTTGGATTTGATAAAGTTTATATTCCGTCAAATATAATCGGTCTTTATGAAAAGTATGGCTTTCATAAAATAGATGAGCTTAAGAATTATGACGGTGAAATTGATAATATATTTATGAAAGAAATATAAAGAAAAAGCGTAGGGGCAGATTATTGCAAAATTTACAATAACTGCCCCTTTTTTTGAATGTTAAATTGTGGTTATTTTTATGCTTTTATTAAACTTGTATTTTTTTACAAAACAAGCAAGAATACTTTTAATAAATTCAAAGTTAATTTTGTCAATTGCAATTTGAATATCATTTTCATTTTTTCTTATTTCATCAACAATTTTGGCTAAAGTCTTGAGATTTATTACAACCAAATTATATGTATTTGCAGGGATTTCTTCGACACTTCTTTCAGTTGACAAAATAAATATTTAATTTTTAAGTACTTCTAACAATTCAGGAATGTCGTTTTTCAATGTATCAAACACTACATTCAAATCAACATTGCCGTAATCGTGAACAATTCGGTTTCTTAAACCGGATATGGCGCTCCAGGGAATATCCGGATTTGAATTTTTGTAGTCTTCGGTTAAATTTTTTGCGTTTTCGGAAATTTGAATCATACGAAACAGCATTGAATCTAAAAGAATATCGTTTTTCGAAAGCTGTTCTATATCAACGGTTTCCATATGATAAATTATAAATTCCAAATCGGAAATGATTTTATTTAAATAATAGCTGTTGTCTTTCACATTATCCATAAATTTTAATGCCGTCCTTTAATATTTCTTTCGTTAAATCGGGATTGTTATTTATTTGATTGATATCCAATGCGTCAACTTTTTTGCAGAGTGATAACCGTAATTCCTCAACCAATCCAAAAAATTTAATACCCTTGATGTCAACACAAATCAGCAAATCAATATCGCTTTTTTCGGTAGCCTTTCCTTTTGCATATGAACCAAATAAATAACAGTATTCGGCATTATATTTTTCAAGTATTGGCTTGCATTTGTTTTTTATATATTCAACAGTAACTATGCCGTGCTCCTCATCAATAGGATTTATTTCTTTTAGCTTTTCGATTATATAGTTATACTTGATTGTGCCCGTTTTTGTATCATCATTTTCATAAGTGATATATGAGCGTAAAGAAATTCCGAGCAGTTTTGCCGTTTGTTGTTGAGTCAGTTCTTTCTCAATTCTCAAGTTTTTTAGAACATTCATAATTGCACCTCTGATTGAATTATAATGCAATATTTGCATATTGTCAACCCAAAATGTGCAAATATTGCGTGTCTATAGAAATATTATATGCAAATATGGCTATTTTATTCAAATCAAAATTATTTTCGCCGAGCAAATTAACTTGCTGTTGAAATGTAACGAAAAATAACTTTTCAAAAGAATTGAAATGATTTTTAAACTTTTAAAAATATTTCGAAACTTTACAAAAACATTTTGAAACTTGTTGAATAATTTTGAAAAAATACATCATAAAAGAATGAACGAAAGCAAAAACAAAACGCTGTAGAAATCTTATCCTACAGCGTTTTGCTATTAAATATTCATTTTAAATTCTTGCCATAACCGACAGGCAGGCTTTGTAGCCTTCAACCAAAGACTTCATTTCGCTGTAATGAATAAGCTTTTTGTAAGCGTCGTTGATTGTGTCAAGTTATTTAAATTTTTTCTATTTCAAAATTTTTACGCAATATGGTCGAGGTATTTTGGTTTTGTTTCGTTCAGGTAATCGACAAGTTGCTCATAAACATCCATAAACTTGAAATTGATTGTAATATCGCCGTTTTTATGAACAAGAATCGAGTCAACGAGTTCACATAAAATCGGACGGGTAAGTTTATCGATTTTGCCGAACTGCGTAAATTTTTTGATAAAGTCGCTTTGATTAACTTGTACCGATTTCTCACTTTCTATCGTTTTTTCGTATTCTGCAATTTTTATATTTAAGTCGGCAATTTTGCTTGCCATATTTTCTTTAAGCGTTGTATACTCGTCAAGTGTGATGATATTCGCCTTGTAATCGGGGTAAAGGTCGAGCGATATTTTTTTAATGTTTTCTCTGTCGCTTTTCAGCTTGTCGAGTGCTTTTTTGGTAAGCGTATCGCCGTTTTTCACGGCTTGTTTATTGATTTTATCAAGAATTTTTTCAAGCTCAACAGCCGTGTCAATCATATTTTGAATAGACGAAAGCACCGTTTTTTCAAGCACATCAATGCGAATTGAATGAGGCGAACAGGCGGTTTTGCTCTTTTTGCTTGCTGTGACGCAACGGTAATATTTGTAAACTCCGTAAGCGTGATTGTTAACTTTTTTGCTCATTGCACGGTGGCAGTCGGCACATTTTACAAAGCCGGAAAACAGGTCAACTTCCGTCTTTTTAGGCGAAGTTCGAGTGTTTCGATTAAAAAGCGACTGCGCTTTTTCAAATGTTTCATTGTCTATAATCGGCTCGTGCGTACCCTCAACAATTATCCATTCTTCCTTTGGCTTTGCCCTGCATTTCTTGATTTTGTAGCTTAAATTTGTATTTTTGCCCTGCACCATATTGCCGATGTACATTTGATTTCTAAGCATTCTGCGAACTGTCGAATCACACCATAAGCCGTCGTTATTTTTGTTCGTATGCTTGTAGTTAAAGCCTTTTTGACGCTTGTATTCGCTCGGGTTCGGTATGCCCAGAGCGTTGAGATTTTTTGTAATTCCTATAACGCTTTTGCCCTCAATAAACCATTTAAAAATCGTTCTTACAACTTCTGCAGCATCTTCATCAACTACCAATTTATGGTAGTCGTCAGGGTCTTTCAAATAGCCGTAAGTGGCAAACGAACCGATAAATTTGCCCTGCTTTCGGTTTATGTCAAGCGCCCCACGAATGCTGACGGAAGTGTTGGCAATGTAGCTTTCGTTTATAACATTTTGAATGCCGACAGTAATGCATTGAGTGGCAGGGTTAGTGTGCTCCGAAATCGTGTCAACACCGCTGTTTAAGGCGATAAATCGAATATTCAGCTTAACAAAAATATCGTCAATATATCGGCTTGAATCTGCGTAATTTCTTCCAAAACGAGAAAGGTCTTTGACTATCACGCAGTTGATTTTTTTAGCGTAAATATCGCTCATCATACGACTGAATGCAGGTCGCTCAAAGTTTGCACCCGACCATCCGTCATCAATATAAAAATCGGAAATCTTAATGTCGTCTTTATGATTGACATATTCGCTCAAAATATCTTTTTGCGAAGTGATTGAGTCGCTTTCAATCTTATCTCCGTCCTCTTTGGAGAGTCGAACATAAACGGCGGCATTCCACATTTTTTTAGCTTTATTTTCTTTTAAAAATTTATCATATTTTTTCATTGCATATCCTCCGTGAATTTGACGATATGCACTCTGCACGCCTTGATTTTATCATATCGCACCACCTTGTTCAACCTCCAATTCCTGTTAATTTATGCTTGCCAAATTTGCAAGCGAGTCCGCAAAAGCGTTACTGCCGACAAAATTCACCTTAACACCGACCTTGCCGACACGAAAAGCATAAGGGTTTTTGACCGTTTTAAAATACTTTTCGCATCTTTTATCAATCGGCTCTTTTGTATCAATATCCATACCGCTGATGTCAGCTAAATTTTCACTTGCCAAATCGTCAATGTTTACATTTTTAAACTGCTCTAATTCTTCTTTTGTGTAAATAAAACCATTCCCTTTCGTTTCTATTTTTGGTAAAATTTTTCTTTTTATTCCGTGAACAGTGTTTTAAGATATGTTGATGTCACAACGATTCCTTTTCTCTTTTGTAATAGAGAGTTATGTTGTCACCGTCAGCATAAAGTTGTGGCTTGCCGGTTAAACTTGTTTTTCCTTTACTGTCCACATTTTCGCAAACAGCTTTGCAAAATATGCAGATAAAGTAAAATGCGTAGTCGTTTGTTTTGCCGTCTGTCATATCTTTTAGCCTTGTTTTTGCCTTACAATATATAAATCGCAAATATTCGGCAAATTTGTTAAACTTTTCTAACACATTTACAAAAAGTTCACGATTAAAAATAAAAGAGTCAAGTCTTCTTTTTTGAAGATTTGGCTCTTCTTTCTGTGCTTTTTAAATAAGAATGCTAATTCTGTTAAAGAAAAGTATAAATCATATAATTTAAGAATGGTATCTGTTGATAATTATTGTATTTTTTATACAGTTGATAACGATAATAAAATCGTGTATGTCACTAATATTCTTTATGGCAAAATGAACTTAAACAAACACTTAACATTAGAACAATAATTTAACGCTCATCATTGATGGGCGTTATTATTTTGTCCGAAATTCAAACTAAAATAGTTTTTGATATAGTACAGTTTGCAAAAAATACGACAAATTGTTACATAAATGTGTCGAAAATAATAAGTTTCTGTTGACACTCGTTGGTACATACTATATAATCAATATAAATTATAATCTTCTAATATAAAAAAGTGTAATAATATTGGGATATAGATTGATGCATTTTTTGATTGCATCATTGTGAATGAGCATAAATTTGTTGAATTTTATGCAGTAAAAGTTTATGTATGCTTTAAAGACTTTAGATGCTTGAAATAGTTGCGTCAAAAACGCAACCGATATCCCGTGTCAAAAAGTCTTTTTTTATTGTTTGTTGAATGCGGAGAATGTATATGAGGGAAAAGATAAAACAGATATTTAACATTAAGTGGACGCTTGTTTTTTATGATACAATTATATATTTGATTACATTTTGTTTGCTGTTTTTAATCGACGACAACCTTAGACTTATGAGCATAAGGGATATTGTTATAAACTTTTGCTCGGGATATATTTTTGTGTTCGTTTGCAGAATTTTCTTCAAAATATATAACCAGATTTGGAGATACGGCGGCATACAGGGATATATGAAATTGCTATTTTCCGATATGCTGAGTATGTGCATTTATATCGGTTTTGAATATGTCGGCAGCGGTTTATTTAATTTTCAGCGTTTTTCCATTTCAAAATTGGTTGCGTTGACTGCATTTGATGCTTTGGTTGTGCTTGGTATGAGGATGTCATATCGTTACTGCTTTAAATACGGTAATGAATTGAATACCAGGGGCAAAATATTGAGAGCGCTTCTCAGGATATTTGCACTCGGTGTAAGTGTGAAAAAAGATGACGATTTTCATAAAATTTATGTGGCAATCGTAGGCGCCGGCAGTGTCGGTGTAAGCCTTGCGGAGGAACTTCTTACAAACAAAAATTCTTCATACACACCAATGTGCTTTTTCGATACAAATAACGAAAAAGTAGGCAGAGAGATTTACGGTATTCCTGTGTATAAGGAAGAGGATGACACTCTTGAAGTTTTAAAACAGCAGAGTGTTAAAGAAATTATTTTTGCTTTGCCTGAATCAACAGAAAATACAAAAGAACTTTATGAGTATTACAAAAAGTCAGGTTGCAAACTGAAAATTTATGATTACCCGTCGTTTCAAACTGCGGGTCAAAAGCGTCAACTTCGTGAGTTTGATATTGAAGATTTGCTTTTCAGAAAGCAGATTAATGTTTTTGATGAAAAGACATTTGCTTATTATTCAAACAAAGTTATTCTTATTACGGGTGGCGGTGGCTCGATAGGCAGTGAGCTTTGCCGTCAGCTTGCTAAAATGAACCCCAAGCAAATTATCATTTTAGATATTTATGAAAACGGTGTTTACGATGTTCAGCAAGAATTGAAGTTTAAATACGGTAAAGATTTTAACTTAGAAGTTGAAATTGCATCGATTACCGACAAAGACGCAATGAGCGTTGTGTTTGAAAAGTATCGCCCGCAAATAGTTATTAATGCCGCTGCGCATAAACATGTTCCGCTTATGGAGCATAACTGCGTTGAGGCAATTAAAAATAATGTGTTCGGCACTAAAAAAGTTCTTGAACTTTGCGAAGAATACGGCGTTGAAAGATTTATGATGGTTTCAACCGATAAAGCCGTTAACCCGACAAATGTTATGGGTGCAACCAAGCGTATGTGCGAAATGATAGTTCAAAGCTACAGTACAAGGGGCAAGGTTAAGTGCTCGTGCACAAGATTTGGCAATGTTCTCGGCTCGGCAGGTTCAGTAATTCCACTATTTAAGAGGCAAATTGCAGCAGGCGGTCCGGTAACGCTTACGGATAAGAGAATCATTCGCTACTTTATGACTATTCCGGAGGCTTCACAGCTTGTGCTTCAGTCCGGTGCAATGGCTAAAAACGGTGAAATTTTCGTTCTTGATATGGGTCAGCCGATTAAGATTTATGACCTTGCTAAGAATATGATAAATCTTTCGGGTGCGCATAATATTGAGATTATTGAAACCGGTCTTCGCCCGGGTGAAAAACTTTATGAGGAATTGTTAGTCAGAACGGAAGAACTCGATACAACAGATAACGATTTGATTTTTGTTGAAAGAGAAAAACCGATTTCTTACGACGAAGCAGAGCATAAACTTTCGGTGCTTAAAAATGCAGTTGAGTCAAAAGACGATAACCTTGCAAGAGAAGCACTTCGCTCGGTTGTCCCGACTTTCAAACACCCTGAAGAAGTTAATAAGACCGCAGAAGAATCAATGGAAATGAATATAATTAGAGCTATTTAAGCTTTGGAGGATATTAGATGTCTTACGACAAAATTTGGCTTTCGTCACCGACTATGCACGGTGACGAGCTTAAATATATGAAAGAAGCATATGACACTAACTGGATGTCAACAGTCGGTGCTAACATTAATGAAGTCGAAAAGCAAATCTGCGAAAAAGTCGGCTGTAAATATGCAGTTGCCCTTTCGGCAGGTACTGCTGCACTTCATCTTGCAATGAAACTTGCCGGTGTTAAGCACGGCGACAAGGTTTTTTGCTCCGATATGACCTTTGATGCAACAGTTAATCCTGTTGTTTACGAAGGTGGTGTGCCTGTATTTATTGATACTGAGTATGATACTTGGAATATGGACCCGGTTGCGCTTGAAAAAGCTTTTGAAATTTATCCGCAAGTTAAAGTTGTAGTTATAGCTCATCTTTACGGTACTCCGGGTAAGGTTGACGAACTTAAAGCTATTTGCGATAAGCACGGTGCAACTATTGTTGAGGACGCTGCGGAGTCACTTGGTGCCACATATAAAGGTCAGCAGACAGGTACATTCGGTAAATTTAATTGTATCAGCTTTAACGGCAATAAAATTATTACAGGTTCAAGCGGCGGTATGCTTTTGACAGATAGTAAAGAGGCTGCTGATAAGGTTCGTAAATGGTCTACTCAGTCAAGAGAAAATGCACCGTGGTATCAGCATGAAGAACTTGGCTATAATTACAGAATGAGTAATGTAATTGCAGGTGTAGTCCGTGGCCAAATCCCTTATCTTGAAGAACATATTGCTCAAAAAAAAGCGATTTATAACAAATATAAAGAGGCTTTTAAAGATTTGCCCGTTTCAATGAATCCTTATGACGAAGTTAATAGCGAACCTAACTTTTGGCTTTCGTGTTTGATTATTGATAAGGATGCAATGTGTAAGCAGGTTCGTGGCGAAAAAGATTATTGCTATAATAGTGAAAAAGGCAAAACTTGTCCACAAGAAATTCTCGACGAACTTGCTAAGGTTAACGCAGAAGGCAGACCTATTTGGAAACCTATGCATATGCAACCAATTTACAGAATGAATGGTTTTGTAACTAAGGACGGCAACGGCAGAGCAAGAACAAATGCTTATATTGCCGGCGAGGCTTTGGATGTTGGTATGGATATTTTCAGCCGTGGTCTTTGCCTTCCGAGCGATAATAAAATGACACCCGAGCAGCAGGATAGAGTAATTGAAACAATTAAGAGATGTTTTGAATGAGAGTAGCATATGGTTGAAGAAAAAGAGAAAAAAATAGAATATAAGCCAAGTTTTTATGAGAAATTTGTAAAACGATTTTTTGACATAATTTGTTCTCTTTTAGCAATTATTTGTTTTGGATGGTTATATATAATCGTTGCTTTTTTGGTTAGAGTTAAACTTGGTTCACCTGTTATCTTTAAACAACCTCGTCCCGGAAAAAATGAAAAAGTATTCAATATGTATAAGTTTAGAACGATGACAAATGAATGCGATGAAAACGGTGAGCTTCTGCCTGATGAGGTAAGACTTACAAAATTTGGCAAATCACTTCGCAATAGTTCTCTTGATGAGCTGCCGGAGGCGTTTAATATCCTAAAAGGTGATATGTCCGTTATCGGGCCAAGGCCACAGCTCGTTCGTGATATGGTATTTATGACAGATGAGCAGAGAAAAAGGCATTATGTAAGACCAGGTTTATCTGGACTTGCTCAAGTTAACGGAAGAAATGATATTGATTGGGAAGATAAACTTGAATGGGATTTGAAATATATAAAAAAGATTTCTCTTTTGGGTGATATTAAAATCATTTTTCAAACAGTGAAAAAAGCTTTTATACATCAGGAAGGTATTACTACAGGCGAAATGGCAACTGCAGAAGATTTTGGTGATTATTTGCTTAGTCAAGGCAAGGTTAGTAGGGAAGAATACGATGAAAAGCAAGCAAAAGCAAAAGAAATATTGAAAAGGCATGATGAAAATGAAGAATGATGCAGATTTAGTCAAAAATGAATATCCGCCATTTTCAGTTGCTATGTCGGTCTATAAAAATGATAATCCGATTTTTTTTGATAGGGCATTGCAAAGTATAACGGAAAATCAAAAAGTAATGCCAACAGAGATTGTTATAATTGTTGATGGTCCTGTTGATGAAAAAATCAATGCTGTTATTGAAAAGTATTCAGAAAAATACGGCAATCTTAATGTTATTAGATTAGATAAAAATGCAGGTCTTGGAAACGCATTGAAACTTGCAATAGAAAATGCCAAATATGAATTGATTGCAAGAATGGATAGCGACGATGTTTCTGCCCCAAATAGATTTGAACAACAGCTGAGTTTCTTTGAAAATAATGTAGATGTAGATGTTGTTGGCGGAAACATTACAGAGTTCATTGGTGAAGAATCAAATATTGTCGGTACACGAGCAGTTCCTTTGAAAAATGAAGAGATTCGCAAATATATGAAAACCAGATGTGCGATGAACCATGTTACTGTGATGTACAAAAAATCTTCTGTTCAAGCGGCTGGTGGATATTTAGATTGGTTTTGTAATGAGGACTATTATCTTTGGATTAGAATGTGGCTTGATGGTGCTGTATTTGCAAATATAGGAAGTAATCTTGTTAATGTTCGTGTAGGCGAGGAAATGTATCAGCGCCGTGGTGGTAAAAAATATTATGACAGTGAAAAAACGATTCAGGACTATATGTTAAAGAAAAAGATGATTAGTTTTCCCACCTATATTTTGAATGTATTAAAAAGACTGATCGTTCAGCGTTTATTGCCAAACAAAGTAAGGGGCTGGGTTTTCAGAACATTTGCAAGGTCATGAGTTGGTATTAATAGGGTGATGTTTTGAAAGTATTGATAATTAGTCATAATGTGTTTTCTAAAACAGGAAATATGGGGAAAACATTATGCTCGTATTTTGAAAATTTTAATAAAGAAGATTTAGCACAGTTTTATATTCATTCCGAAGTTCCTACGGTTGATATTTGTGAAAATTACTATCGTGTGACTGATAAAGAGATGATAAAATCAATATTAGGATTTAAAGCAGGTACTGTTTTAGGCAGTAATAATATTGATATTGACAGAAACACATCAAGAACAGATTCGGGTGGTGATGCGAAACTTTATCAAAAAGCAAGAAAAAGGACACCTTTAATTTATTTAGCAAGAAATCTTTGGTGGAGTTTAGGTCACTATAATACAAAAAAAATTAATGCTTGGCTTGATGAGTTTGATCCTGAATGTGTATTTTTTGTTTCAGGTGATTATGCATTTATGTATGATATTGCTTTGAAAATAGCAAAGAAGAAAAATATACCGCTTTATGTTTCTTGTATGGATGATTATTATTTTAATAATAAAAACGCAAATCGTTTTTTGGGTGATTTTCAACATAAAGCATTTATGAAATCGGTAAAAAAAGCTATAGATTATTCTTCGGCACTTTTTTGTATTTGTGATTCTATGTCAAAAGACTACAAAAAGTATTTCAATAAAAAGTGTATTACAATTCATACTGCAGCCTCGTTCGGTTCTCAACTTGCAGCAAACAAAACTAATCAAATTTCATACATAGGAAATCTTGGATATAACAGGCATTTGCAACTTGTTGATATAGGAAAAGAATTAAAAAAGCTTAATTTGGCAGTGAATCATATTGATGTTTATTCGTCTGAAATCAGAGAAGAAATCTTGAAATATATGACTGAGGAAAACGGAATTGTTTTTCACGGAAGCATTCCGGCTGACGAAGTAAAAGAAGTAATGGCAGAAAGTTTGGCTGTTATTCATACTGAATCTTTTGATGAAAACATGAAAAACTCAGTTAAATATTCGGTTTCAACAAAAATTGCAGATTCACTGATGAGTGGCACTTGCATTTTGGCTTACGGTCCTGAGGAAATAGCATCGATGAAATATCTTGAGGATAATGATGCTGCTATTTGTATAAACTCAAAGGACGATTTAAAAACAGGACTTGAAGAATTGTTAAATGATGAAAAACGCAGAAATGAAGTAATTGCTAATGCTGTTAATTTAGCCAAGAAAAATCATTTGCCGGGTACAGCAGGTGATATTATTAAGGAAGTATTTAAAGAGAATGCTTAATTGGAGTCTGCTATGAAAGTTTTGCAAGTAAATGTAGTATATAAAAACGGCAGTACAGGTAAAATTACTGCCGATATACATACAGAACTTTTAAAAAACGGAATAGAATCGGTTGTGTGTTATGGCAGAGGTTCAAAAGTTGATGAGCCATATGTTTATAAAACTTGTGGTGAATTATATGCAAAAATGAATAACGCTTTTTCGAGAATTACAGGGATAATGTATGCCGGCTGTCTTTTTTCCACAAGAAAACTTATTAACATAATAAAAAGAGAAAAGCCTGATATTGTTCATCTTCAATGCATAAACGGTTACTTTGTAAATATTTATAAGCTTGTAACTTGGCTGAAAAAAAATAAAATTAATACCATTTTAACTCTTCATGCCGAATTTATGTATACAGGTGGATGTGGTCACGCTTTTGATTGCGAACAGTGGAGAAAGCAGAGCGGAATTTGTTGCACAGATTGTCCACGGTGGAAAAAGGAAACTAAATCGATTTTCTTTAGCAGAACTTCGACAATGTGGAAGAAAATGAAAAAAGCTTTTGACGGCTTTGATAAAGATAAATTGACGATAGTTTCTGTTTCACCATGGCTTATGGATAGGGCTAAGTCATCGCAGATATTTAGAGACTATAATCATAAAGTTATTTATAACGGTCTTGATACATCGGTTTTTAAATTATATGGTACAACAGAATTAAAGAAAAAATACAACTTGACAGATGAAAAAATTATCTTTCATGCTACGCCGAGTTTTAGTGATGACCCGAACAACATAAAAGGCGGTTGCTATGTTATTGACCTTGCTAAAAGAATGATTAATGATAATGTTAAAATTTTTGTTGCAGGTAATTATAAGCAAGGTATGAAATTGCCTAAGAATATAATTCTTCTCGGAAGAATTAATGACCAAGTTGAACTTGCTAAGCTTTATTCTATGGCTGATGTTACTGTTCTTACAAGTAAGAAAGAAACATTTTCAATGGTAGTAGCCGAAAGCTTGTGTTGCGGCACACCGGTTGTGGGCTTTAAAGCCGGTGGGCCCGAACAGATTGCTATAAAAGAGTATAGTCAGTTTGTTGAGTATGGTGATGTTGATTTACTTGAAGAAAATGTTATAACAATGTTATCAAAGAACATCAAATCGCAAAGTATAAGCGAAACTTCAATTGAAGTATACTCGAAAATTTCAATGGTAAACGAATATGTTAATTGTTATAATAAATTATGTATTAAGGATATATAAATGAAAAGTTCATCTAAAAATTTTAGCATTTTGATATGTTTAGAAACGGTAATTGCTTGCAGTTTGGCGGTGTTGCAGACAGTTGGAAATTCGGGTTTAATATCTCTGATGTTTGCCGGGAGTTTTCTTCTAGTATTTGCATATATTTTTCTCAATTATAAAAGAATATCAATTCATATAGATGTTATTTTTTTAATAGTATTATGTTTTTTTAATATCATTTTTGGTGCTGTATTAGAAAATGGAACAATTTCTTTTAATTATTTAAAAAAAGCAATAATGTTTTTGATATTTATTGTTCTATTGAATTTTGTGGCGAATGAATCATTTAATTTGACAAAGGTAGAATATTATTTGATTTCGGTATTACCAATAATTGTGGGCGTATATATGCTGGTTTCATACTATCTTTTGGGAAATAAAGTTGCACTAAATGAAATAGCTATAACATTAGGATTTGAAAATCCTAATTTTACAGGAATGTGGCTATTTCACTTATTGTTATATGGTATTTTATTTATTATTGGTACTTTTAAAAAAAATAAATTATGTGTTTTGATAACTCCCTTTTTAGTTATGCTATGCATATTATTATGGAAAACCGAAACAAGGTCGTGTATTATTGGTTTGGTATTCTTTTTTGCTTTATTGCTAATTGGAATATTTAGAAAGAAATGGAATAAATTGTTCCTGATATTTATTGCTGTATTTCCCTTATTGTATGCAATAATTTATATGAATATCATAAATGCGGATTTTATTCAAGAAAAATTTGCATTTATGGTATCAGAAGGAAAAAGTTTAACATCTCGTGTCAAAATATGGCAATATGCATTTGATTATTTTAAACAACACCCGATAATCGGTAGTTATTACGGTATTAGTGGTGGTAAAGGTATGTCACAAATGCATAATACCCATGTGGATGTATTGACTTCATATGGAATTTTGCCGTTTGTTTTATTTGTTAATAATTTATACAGTAATATGAAATCTATAAATCAACAAATAATGTCGTATTATCAGTATGCTTGCTTTAGTGCTTTTTGCTCTGTAGTAATTGTAGGTTCTTTTGAAGCAGCGGTTGTAGCTGGTTCTATGGGCTTGAATTTGCTAACTTTAGGACTTTTGGCACTCTTAACTTATAAATCTAACGAATATTCGGTGAGCATATAATATGAAAGAAAATTTAAAGATAATATTTATATCAAATTATTTTAATCATCATCAAAAATACCTTTCTGAAGAATTAAATAATTTAACAAACGGTAATTATTATTTCATAGAAACCGAACCTATGGAAAGCGAACGCTTGAATATGGGCTGGGGTGTGAGTGAAAAACCTTGTTATGTAAAACAAAATTATGCAAATGAAAAATCAAAATCTGAGTGTCAATCATTAATAAACAACGCTGACGCTGTTATTATCGGCTCGGCACCTGAATACTTAATCGAAGAAAGAAAAAAACAGGGAAAGTTGATTTTTAGGTATTCAGAGCGAATTTTGAAAAAAAGTGAACCTATCAAATATCCGATTAGGTATTATAGATTTCACAAGAATAATCCTAAAGGCTCAAATATTTATATGCTTTGTGCAAGTGCATATACTGCAAGCGATTATGCAAAATTCGGCTTATTTAAAAACAAATGCTATAAATGGGGCTACTTTCCTGAGTGTAAAAATTATGATGTTGATGAATTGATTTCAAACAAAACTCAAAATTCAATTTTATGGTGTGCACGACTTATTGATTGGAAACATCCTGAAATTCCTGTTTTGGTGGCAGAAAAGCTAAAGTCATTAAATATAGATTTTAAACTCAACATTATCGGAACAGGTGCACTCGAAGATGAAATAAAATTAATGATAAAAGAAAAAAATCTTGATGATTTTATTGAAATAATAGGCTCTATGTCACCTGAAGAAGTCAGAAAAAATATGGAAAAGTCGCAGATTTTTCTTATGACATCGGATCGGCAGGAAGGCTGGGGTGCTGTTCTTAACGAGGCTATGAACAGTGCTTGTGCAGTGATTGCAAATAAAGCTGCCGGTGCTGTACCATATTTAGTTAAAAACAGTGAAAACGGTTTTACATATACAAAATGTGATATTGATAATATATGTAAAAAAATAATTGAATTGTTTAATGATAAAGGAAAAATGAAATCCGTTCAAGAGCAGGCGTATTATACTATTTCAAATGAATGGAATTCGAAAGTAGCAGCCGAAAGATTAATCAAACTTTCAAATGTTATACTTAAAGGTGAAAAATCACCTGATTTGTTTGAATACGGTATTTGCAGTAAAATTCATTGTGAAATATAAATGACTATATTTTATAATATAGTGTTTTAATACTAAAGTTTATATTATTTTATATTAATAAAGATGTTATAAAATTGATGTTATAATTAGAATTTTGCTTAAATAAAAGTTTTGAAAATGAGGATAAAGTAGTTATGGATAAAAAATTGTCGACGAGGAATATATCAAATATGGTTATTGTTGCAAGAACATTAGCGTTAATATCTATTGTGTCAGCACATATTATATTTACTCAAACAACGCCATTGTGGATTTCAGAAATTTATAAATTGTTGGCTCCTGTCGGAGTAGTTACATATTTCATTATATCGGGATATTATTATCATATTGATAAATATGGTTCGTTTTTTTATGTATTAAAAAAGAAACTAAAAACAATAGGCATTCCGTGGCTCGTATTAGGAAGTATTGGATATTTTTATAATGCAATTTTATCAAAAGCAAAATATTTTGCATTGTTGCAATTTTGTTAAATATATTATCTCTTGAATTAACGGCAATGGGAGTTTTAGAACCGGTTACAAAAGCACTTCATATTACTGATTATTTGAATATTTTTAATTGGATTGGTTTTTTTGCTTTTGGTGTTTTGCTTCAGAGGGTCGATACTGATAAACTTTATAATGCAGTTAAAAAGCTAAGAGTACTATCAATAATGGTTTTTGTTTTGTTTTTTGTAGTACTATTTATCACAAAAATCAAAACAGGATATTTTTCTTATGTTGGTTGGATTTATGAATTTATCGGAGCTGTTGCAATATTAGCGGTATCAAGTTTTGATTTCTTGAATATTAAATTAATAAGAAAAGTGTCAAATGATTCTTTTACAGTTTATTTAATTCATTTTATGGTAATTGGTGTATTTGACAGATTGTACAATATTGCTCTTCCGTTACAATTATTTGCAAATATTATTGTTATTTGTATATCGTTTGTTGCAATAGAATTATGTATGTTTATTTCAAAAAAGATAAAAATCGAAAAAATTGTATGTGTTATATTAGGCGTTAGAGGCAGATAAATAAAAATATATAGAATGGTGAAAATATGAAAAATATAATTCTATGTGGACATACTGGTAGTGTTAACAGAGGTTGTGAAGCCATAGTTCGTTCTACTGTTGAAATTTTGAAAAAAATCGGATATAAAGATAAATTAAAAGTTCTTACATTTGATGAATCTGTCGATAAAAACTTAGATTTGGATAAAGTTGTAAGTTTGATTTCTTATCCTAAAAAAAATATATTTGAAAGAGCTTTAGGCAAAATCAATCGAGATTTTTTCAAAAATCCATTATGGAGTGCTAATTGTACATATAAAAAAGCATTTGGTGTTGTTAATACTGATGATAGTATTATATTTAACATTGGTGGAGATACATATTGTTATGGCATTCCAAATTTAAGCATTGCTCTTAATATGTATTGCGAAAAGAATAATATTCCAAGCGTGTTTTGGGGATGTTCGGTTGAAGATAATGTTTTGACTGAAAAAATTATTAGGGAAGACTTGGTGAGATATGATTATATTATCGCAAGAGAATCACTTTCTTATGATATCTTAAAGCAATGTAAAAAAGAAAATGTTTATTTAGCATGTGATCCTGCATTCCAATTACCTATAAAAGAAACCGAATTGCCAAAGCCCTGGAAAAACGGAAACACTCTTGGGATTAATATTAGTCCGATTGTTATGAGCGAAGCTGTAGATGAAAATATAACATATCAAAATATATGCTATTTGATAGAAAAAGTTTTGAATGATACAGATATGAATATTTGTCTTATTCCTCATGTTTATAATATCGAAAAAAATTTAGAAGATATTCGTATGTTGAAACCGGTTTATGAAAAATTTAAATCAACAGGCAGAATATCTATTGTTGACAAAGAGTTGTCTTGCACTCAACTCAAATATATAATATCAAAATGCAGGTTCTTTATCGGTGCAAGAACACATTCTACCATTGCTGCGTACTCAACAGGTGTTCCTACGCTTGTTTTGGGATATTCAATCAAATCAAGAGGAATAGCGAAAGATTTATTTGGCAACGAAAAAAGATATGCGATATCTTGGAAAGATTTGAAATATAAAGAACAATTATGGGAAATGTTTGATGAAAATGTAATTCAAAAAGAGGAAGAATTGCATAATATATATAATCAGATTTTACCCGATTATAAAAATAGTATAATAGAAGTTTCAAAGAAAATGCTAGGAGAAATTAAATGAAAAACAGAAGTAAGGGAATAGCATTGTCATATGTAAATTCAGGTTTAAGTATGATTTGCGGTCTGTTCCTTTCGTCGTATCTTTTGCGTATGCTCGGAGATACAGAATACGGTGTATATCAGACGGTTTCGGCATTCGCAAATTATTTGGTGCTTTTTGAGTTTGGAACCGGAACAGTAATGACAAGAAATTTGTCTATGTGTTTTGGTAAAAAAGCTTCTCGAGAAGAAATTGATAAAAATGTTTCAACAATATGGACGATAACGAATATTTTGGCGATATTCATATTGATTGTTTCAGTAGTATTTTATTGTCTGATAGGTGTTATATATACAAAATCATTAACGGTTGAACAAATTGCATATAGTAGGAAGATTTTTGTTTTTATAACTTTTTATTTGGTTTTTTCATTTTATACTCAAACGATGAATGGTGTTGTTTTGGCTTGCGAAAAATATACATTTTCATCATCTGTTTCAGTTATAAAATTAATTGTAAGAACTCTTTTGTTGACAGCTTTAATATTTCTTTTTAAATATTCGATTGTTATTGCTATAGTTGATATGTGTTTGAGTTTAATTATTGCATGTTATGAATATTTTTATTGTATAAAAAAATGCAATATAAAATTTACAATGAAATATTTTGACAAGCAAATATTTAAAAACGCATTGCCATTGTGTATGGCAATATTTATGCAAACTATTGTTAATCAAGCAAACAATAATGTTGACAAATTTGTTATAGGTATTATGCTTACACCGGAACTGGTTGCACTTTACAGTGTAGGTATGTATGTGTTTAGCTCGTTTTCTTCATTTACTACTATCCCTATTTCAATGTATGCACCTCAAATAGTTAAAAATGTTGCAGGCGGTATGAGAGGTAAGGAACTAACCAAAACATTAATAGAACCAAGCAGACTTATAACTTTAATCGGTGGAAGTATACTTTTTGGTTTTGTTGCAGCAGGAAAACAATTTATTACTATAGTTTATGGCAAAAGCTATATTCAAGCATATATAATTGCAGTTTTAGTTATGGTTCCGATGTTTATAAATATGTCTAACGGCGTAATTATTAATGTATTGGATGCTATGAATAAAAGAATATATCGGTCTAATGTTTTGTTATTAACGACAATCGCAAACATTATATTAACGGTTATATTGATAAAAAATCACGGAATAGTAGGCGCTGCATTTGCTACTGCAATATGTACATTTGTAGGACAGGTTATTATAATGAATATATATTATGGTAAAAACATCGGCATTTCTGTTATGTATTTATTTAAAGAAACTTATAAAGGAATGTTGTTATATCAACTCGTTGCTTCCGTGGTTGCTTATTTTGTCGGACAAGCAATTAATAATGTTTATTTGTCTTTTGTTGCATCTATTGTATTGTATTTACTCATATTTGGTGTTGCGTTTGTTGTGGATAAAAGAAATAAAAATGAACTTAAACAGATTTTCTCTATGGTGAAAAGAAAAAATGATTAATATAAAAGACAAGAAAAATTGTTGCGGCTGTAAAGCCTGTGAAATAATATGCCCTAAAAATTGTATAGAAATGACTGTCGATGAAGAAGGATTTTGGTATCCGATTGTCGACAAAGACAAATGTATTGATTGTGGTATGTGCGAGAAATCTTGTCCTATTTTGAATAAGGCAAGCAGAAAAAAATCATTTGATGCAAAAGTTTATGGAGCATATTCTAACAATGAAAGCATCAGAATTAACAGTTCTTCAGGTGGTATGTTTTCAGAACTTGCAGCAAGTGTTCTTGAGAAAAATGGTGCTGTGTTTGGCTGCACAATGAACGATGATTTCTCATTTGCCAAGCATATAAAAGTTGAAGATGTTGATGATTTGCCAAAACTTCAAGGTTCTAAATATTTGCAAAGCGATACAAATATTACTTTTGAAGAAGTTAAAAATTGTTTGCAAAATGGCCAAAAAGTATTATATAGCGGAACACCTTGTCAAATTGCAGGACTGAAAAGTTATTTAGGCAAATATTCAAAGGATTATAACTTAATAACGGTAGATATAATTTGTCATGGTGTTCCGTCTTCCGCTGTATGGAATTGTTATAAAAGTAGTTTGGAAAAAGAGTTTGATTCAACGGTCGAAAAAATTTCATTTAGAAATAAATCAAATGGATGGCAAAATTATTCATTGTCATGTGAATTTGAAAATAAAAAAGAATATAAAAAGTTTGCCGGAGATGATTTGTATTTAAGAGGCTTTGTGGCAGACTATTACTTGCGCCCAAGTTGTTATGATTGTCAATTTAAAGGCGACAATATTAAAAGCGATATTACTTTAGCTGATTTTTGGGGAATAGATAAAGTTAACCCAAAATTCAATGATGACAAAGGAGCATCTTTAGTTGTTACACATTCGCAAAAGGGACAACAAATTTTTGATGAAATTAAAGATAATGAAAAAATAACTTGTTTTTCAGAAAATGTTGAAAAGGGTTTGAAATATAACCCATCATATTATAACAGCGTTAAAATGAAAAACATGAGAAAAGTCTTTTTTAAACAATTTGAAAAAAATGGTGTAGAAGCATTTGAAAATTGTTGCGGAAAAAGTAATAAAACTAAATTCATAAGGAAAATCAATACTTTAAAAGATAAAATTGGTTTTTAAAAGGAGAACAATATGAGCTTATTTACAGGAAAAACATTAATGATAACAGGTGGAACGGGGTCATTTGGTAACGCTGTTCTCAACAGGTTTTTAAAAACCGACATTGGCGAGATTCGTATTTTTTCTCGTGACGAGAAAAAGCAAGACGATATGCGTCACGAATTTCAGGCAAAGATGCCGGAGGTTGCCGACAAAATCAAGTTTTACATCGGTGATGTTCGTGATTTGCAGTCGGTAAAGGGTGCAATGCACGGTGTTGATTACATATTTCACGCAGCGGCTTTGAAGCAGGTTCCGTCTTGCGAATTTTTCCCTATGGAGGCTGTAAGAACTAATGTTATCGGTACGGATAATGTGCTTACGGCAGCTATTGAAGAAGGCGTTGAGTGCGTAATTTGCCTTTCGACTGACAAGGCGGCTTACCCTATTAATGCGATGGGAATTACAAAAGCTATCGAGGAAAAGGTTTCGGTAGCTAAGTCGAGAATGTCGGGCAAGACTAAGATTTGCTGTACCCGCTACGGCAATGTAATGTGTTCTCGTGGCTCGGTTATTCCGCTTTGGATTGACCAAATTAAACAGGGTAACCCGATTACTATTACCGAGGGTTCAATGACTCGTTTTATTATGTCGCTTGAAGAGGCTGTTGACCTTGTTCTTTTCGCATTTGAGCACGGTGAAAACGGCGACTTGCTTATTCAAAAAGCTCCTGCTTGTACTATTCAAACTCAGGCAGAGGCCGTTTGTGAGCTTTTCGGCGGCAAAAAAGAAGATATTAAAGTTATCGGTATTCGTCACGGCGAAAAAATGTATGAAACACTTCTTACTAACGAAGAATGTGCAAAGGCTGTTGATATGGGCAATTTCTACCGTGTTCCTGCCGATAATCGTGGACTTAATTACGATAAATATTTCAAGGAGGGTGACGAGCAGAGGAACACTTTGACCGAGTTTAACTCTAACAATACTCGCCGTCTTAACCTTGAGGAAACAAAGGAAAAGATTGCAAGTCTTACATACATTCAGGAAGAACTTGCAAAGATGGACAAGTAATCGGAGGCAAAAATGGGCAAATTCGATAATGTTAAATGGAAAGAAAACGGCAAGCTTAAGCTTCTTATAATCGTAGGTACAAGGCCGGAGATTATAAGGCTTGCGGCTGTAATTAATAAAACACGCAAATATTTTGATGTCATTTTGGCTCATACAGGTCAAAATTACGACTATAATTTAAACGGTGTGTTTTTCAAAGATTTAAAACTTGATGACCCGGAGGTTTACCTTGACGCAGTCGGTGACGACCTCGGTGAAACTTGCGGAAATATTATTGCTCAAAGCTATAAGCTTATGGCTGAAATTAAGCCTGACGCAGTGCTTGTTTTGGGCGATACAAACAGTTGCCTTTCGGTTATCGGTGCTAAAAGGCTTCATATTCCGATTTTCCATATGGAGGCAGGCAACAGATGTAAGGACGAGTGCTTGCCGGAGGAAACTAACAGAAGAATTGTTGATATTATTTCGGATGTGAATATGGCTTATTCGGAGCACGCAAGAAGATATCTTGCAGATTGTGGCTTGCCAAAAGAGAGAACTTATGTTACCGGCTCTCCTATGGCAGAAGTTTTGCACAATAATTTGGCTGAAATCGAGGCTTCCGATATTCACGAAAAATTAGGACTTGAAAAGGGTAAGTATATTCTTCTGTCGGCTCACCGTGAGGAAAATATTGATACAGAAAAGAACTTTTTAAGCCTTTTCAATGCTATTAACAAAATGGCAGAAAAGTATGATGTGCCTATTCTTTATTCCTGCCATCCGAGAAGTAAAAAGAGGCTTGAATCGACCGGCTTTAAGCTTGATAAAAGAGTTATTCAGCACGAGCCGCTCGGTTTTCACGACTATAACTGCTTGCAGATGAACGCTATGGCAGTAGTGTCCGATTCGGGTACTTTGCCGGAGGAAAGCAGCTTTTTCACATCGGTAGGTCATCCTTTCCCTGCTGTTTGTATTCGTACTTCGACCGAAAGGCCGGAAGCTATCGATAAGGCTTGCTTTATCATTTCGGGTATTGACGAAAAAGGCTTGCTTCAAGCAGTTGATACGGCGATTGAGATGAATAATAACGGCGACTATGGTATTCCTGTTCCTGATTATGTTGAGGAAAATGTGAGCACAAAGGTTGTTAAAATTATCCAAAGCTATACGGGAATAGTTAATAAAATGGTTTGGAGAAAAGATAAGTAGAAAACGGGTGTTGAAATGAGGAATTTAACAAAAACTGAATCGGCTTTGTTAAGCCTTATTTCAAATGCTTTGTTTGATACTAAGCTTGAGCTTGACGAGGATATCGACTGGAACAAGCTTGAAAAAGAAGCATATGCGCAGGCTGTTTTTACACTTGCTTTTTATAAAAATAATGCTCCGATTGAAAAATACAAGCAAAAAATCGGGCTTGGTGTGTCAAACAATTTGAGCGTAAATGCAGACCACGCTTATGTTAACCGTTTGATGAATGAAAACGGCATACCTTATGTAATTTTAAAAGGTTATGCCTCGGCGTATTATTATCCTGAGCCTATGTATAGGTCGATGGGCGATGTTGATTTTCTTGTGCCTGCCGGCAAATTTGATAAGGCTAAAGAAATTTTGATATCTAATGGTTATACTCCTAACCCGGAAAATCATATTTGCCATATTTCTTTTAAAAATGGTACAAGCATTCTTGAACTTCACTTTGCTCCTGCCGGTATGCCGGAGGGCAAAGCCGGTGAAATTGCAAAAGAATATATGAAAGATGTTTTTAAAACATCAAAAAAAATTGAAACTCCTGACGGTGAAATGGTAATTCCCGATTTCTTTCATCACGGGCTTATTTTGCTTCTTCATACCTGCCACCATTTGACAGGCGAAGGTGTAGGACTTAGGCATTTGTGTGATTGGGCAGTTTTTGCAAACAATTTTACTAATGAGCAATTTGAAGAAATATTTAAAGAAAGACTTAAAAAAATCGGACTTTGGAAATTTGCGCAGCTTTTAACCGCACTTTCAATTAAATATTTAGGTATGCCAAAAAAAGCTTGGGCGACGGAAAACGAGGATGATGAGCTTCTTTCTCAAATGATGATTGACATTTTTGACGGCGGCAACTTCGGAATAAAAGACAATACACGAAAGCATGAAACTATGATTATTTCGTCAAGGGGCAAAAACGGCGTCGGCAATACTTCTATGCTCGGTCAGTTTATCAAGAGCATGAATAATATTGTTTATTTGAAATGGAAAATCAGTAAAAAGCTTAAATTTCTTCTTCCTTTTGGCTGGCTTTTTTACGGTACAAGATATTTGATTAGAATGGCTTTCGGTAAACGAGATAAAATCAATATAAATCAAACAGTTGAAAAAGCAAACGAAAGACGAAATATTTATAAAGAATTTGACTTGTTTGAAACTCAAAACTGATAGGAGAATCGGTGTGAACATATTAGTAACAGGTGCTAAGGGTATGGTTGGTACAGCCCTTGTCAACAACCTTAAAAATATTAAAGACGGCAAAAACAAAACTCGTCCAAACATAATAATTGACGAGATTTTTGAATATGATATAGATTCGAGCGAAGCTGAGCTTGAAGAATACTGCCAAAAAGCCGATTTCGTTTTTAACCTTGCAGGTGTGAACAGACCGAAAAACGAAGAAGATTTTATGAACGGCAATTTTGGCTTTGGGTCGACACTTTTAGATACACTTAAAAAGTATAATAACAAGGCAACCGTTATGCTTTCGTCGTCTGTTCAGGCTACGCTTTCAGGCCGTTTCGGCAACAGTGAATACGGCAGGAGCAAAAAAGCAGGCGAAGATTTGTTTTTCGACTATGGCAAGCAAACAGGTGCAAAGGTTGCGGTTTACCGTTTCCCTAATTTAATGGGTCATTCAAAACCAAAGTATAATTCTGCCGTTTCAACTTTTTGCTGGGCAGTAGCGAATGACGAACCTTTTACCGTAACGGACCCAAAGGTTGAGCTTGAACTTTTGTATATTGATGATTTGGTTGAAGGTATGTTTGACCTTTTGGAGGGTAAGGAAAAGCACTGCGAATTTGACTCAGTTGAAACCGTGCCTGATGATAACGGTAAATTCTGCTTTGTTGAAACTACTCATAAGGTTACGCTTGGTGAAATTGTTGAGCTTTTGAATGAGTTTAAGGCGCAAACTACTACTTTAATGATGCCGAAAATGCCTGACGGCAGCTTTGCGAAGAAACTTTACAGCCTTTATTTAACATATCTTCCGACCGATAAATTTAAGTATGCGCTTAAAATGAATGTCGATAACCGTGGCTCGTTTACCGAACTTGTACATACAAAAGATTGCGGTCAGGTGAGTATAAATATCAGCAAGCCGGGTATTACAAAAGGTCAGCATTGGCACAACAGCAAATGGGAACTTTTCATTGTCGTTTCAGGTCACGGGCTGATTGAGGAACGCAATATTAATACGGGTGAAAAGGTAAGCTTTGAAGTTTCGGGCGATAAAATCGAGGCTGTGCATATGATTCCCGGTTGGACTCATAATATTATTAATCTTAGCGAAACCGAAGATTTGGTTACGGTTATGACTTGTAACGAAATTTTTAACCCAAACAAACCCGACACATTTTTTGAAGTTGTGTAAAAATAACTAAAACATTGTTTTTGATAGGCTAACTTGAAGTAAGTTGAATCGAAAAGCTTTTAGTCGATACTGACAATATGATAATTGTTTGAAAAATAAACAATTTATGGTTGATAAATAAAAAGGAAAATATTATGACAAACAAACAGACTCAATGTGATATTAATTTTATGGATAGAGGTACAACCTCTGTTATACGAGGACTTGCTATTCTTGGAATTGTGTTGCATCACTGTTCTCAATATTTTGATGCATTTGGCCCTGCAGGTTCTTTATTAAGGCAAAGCGGTTACGCTTTGACTGCTGTATTTTTCTTGTTGTCGGGATATGGTTGCTATTTCTCATTAAAAAAATACAATGGCATAGACAAAACAAAAAAAGCAGTAAAACCACTTACATTATGGACATTAAAGCATAGTTTAAGAATCTATTTTGATTTTATTATTGTTTTTGTGATTAATTTGGTACTGTTGAAATTTGTGGATTTTGGCTATAGTTTGACAACAAAAGAAATTTTGTATGATATTTTTACTGTTACTCAACCAACTTGGGTAAGCTGGTATCCAAAAATTCAAATTTTTTGTTATATTGTGTTTGCTATATCATTTTTGTTATCCAAAAAACACAAAGAGTTGATTACTTTTATTATATCTGTAATATATATATCAGTAGTTTGGAAACTTGGTTGGCAATCAATGTGGTACACAAGTGTTTTAGCATTTTCAATAGGTGCGTTTTTTGCAAAATATTTACCTCAACTTAGAATAACAAAAAAAGCTAATGTATTTTTGTTCGTAATTTCAATTTTATTGTTTGGTGTTTTGTTCTGTTTGCAACCATTTTATAAAGAAAATTTATTGCGTTTTCTTTCAACAATCGTATTATGTCCTGCAGTAGTCTTTTTTACGGGCTTTTTCAATTTGAAAGGCAAGATACTTACATTTGTCGGTAATATGTCGTTTGAGATGTATTTAATTCATCTTATGCTTTTAAGATTATTCTGTTATATGGATATTAATCCATATTTGGCAGTTATATTGATAATTGTAATTAGTATGGTATGTGGTTATGTTGTAAATTGTGTTGTTAAAAAATTTATTAAAGTGATTTTTAAATGATAGTTGGAGGATATTATGGATAAAACAAATGAAACCTTGTATGGTATTCAATCAACAGAATTAGAAATTTTAAAATATTTTGATGAGTTTTGCAGAGAAAATGACATCAAGTATTCTTTATCCGGAGGCACGCTCTTAGGTGCTATTCGACATAAGGGCTTTATTCCTTGGGATGATGATGTTGATTGTATGATGATGCGTGAAGACTATAATAAGTTATTTGAATTGTGGAATAAAAATGCTGACACAGATAAATATTTTCTTCAAAACAAAGAAAACAGTGCTGGTTTTTCACAATCATTTGCTAAAATAAGAAAAAATCATACAACATTTTTACAAGAAGATGATGCCCCAGGCAAGTATCATCATGGCTTGTTTATTGATATTATGCCTGCAGACAGAATGCCAAATGGTAAAATAAAGAGAAAACTTTTTTACTTGAATGTTATGCTTTATCAGCTGTTTAACAGAGAATTTGCACCGCCTCTTTCGAGTTCATTTGTTCAATTCGGATGTAATGTTATTTTGTTTTTTACAAAACATTCAGATAGAGCTAAGCTTCGTGCAAAATATTTAAAAAAACTAACAAAGTATGATGATGACAGGTCGTTAGAAATTGTTTCATTTGAAACTGTTTCATCAATGCACAGACATTATTCACCCGATTTGATGGACAAGTTTATTGATGTTCCTTTTGAGGATACAACTCTAAAGGTCACTTCAAAGTGGCAGGAGGTTTTGGAAACCGGATATGGTGATTATATGCAGTTTCCACCAAAAGAAGAACAAATTTGGAAGCATCATCCGATATTAATAAATTTTGAAAAAGATTATAATGAACTAAAAAAGGATAATTAATATGATTAGGAGCTAATATGGAAAATACAGTTTATCCTATTGCTTATGGATGTAAAAATAAAGACGAAAATATTAGAGCTAACTCTCGTTCAGGCGGTGTGTTTACTGCCTTGTCTGACTATGTTTTGGATATAGGCGGTGTGATTTACGGTTGTGCACTTGACAAAAATTTTATGGCTGTACATAAAAGAGCTACAACAAAGCAAGAGCGAGATGAGTTTAGAGGTTCAAAATATGTTCAAAGTGTTATGGGCAATACCTATTTACAAGTTAAGGAAGATTTGAACAATAGTCTTAATGTAATGTTTTCCGGCACTCCTTGTCAAGTGGATGGCTTAAAAAGGTTTCTATCTGTTTCAAATGTGGATATGACAAATTTGATTACTGTAGATTTGGTGTGTCATGGTGTTCCGAGCCCAAAAGTATGGAGTGATTATTTAAAATATCGAAAAGAAAAGATGGGCAGTGATATTGTCCAGGTGGATTTCAGGAATAAAAAAGATTTTGGATGGAAAGACCGTGTAGAAACACTAACATTTAATAATGGTAAAATTGTCAGTTCAAGATATTACAGAGATTTATTTTATTCTGATTATATAATAAGAAGAAGTTGCCACGAATGTAATTATACAAGTAAAAAAAGAGTTGCTGATATTACTCTTGCAGATTTTTGGGGAATTGACAGCCTTGACTCGTCATTTAATGATAATAAGGGTGTATCGCTCATTTTGATTAACAGTGATTTGGGCAAAAACTTGTTTGACAAAATCAGTGACAAGTTGATTTGTGAAGAGTTTGATTCTTCTAAAGTTAATCAAACCTCGCTGGAACATCCCCACTATTACAAGGCTAAAAAAGAGGAGTTTTGGAAAGATTATAACCAAAACGGCATAGAATTTGTCATGGAAAAATATGTTATCGGCAATCCGATTGTTCATCGGCTAAAAGAAATATATAGAAACCATAAGTAGTTATGTAAGGAAATTTTTATGAGTAAGGTAGTTTTATTTGAGTCGGATATGGAATGCTGTGGCTGTTCTGCCTGTGAATGCATTTGTCCAAAGCATGCTATATCTATGAAAGAAAATAATGAAGGTTTCTTGTATCCTATAATAGATAGTGAAGCTTGTATTGAATGTAAAATGTGTCAAAGGGTTTGCCCTGTTCGCAATTTTGACAATGAAAAGTTAAAGGTTAGCACAAATGGAAAAACACAAATCGGTATTATTTCACTTTCTTATACAGATAATTTTGGTGCTAAAATCGTTACATATTCTCTCAAAAAGAAAATAGAAGAAATTATACCTGATTGTAATGTTAATGTTATTCAATTTTTGCCGAATTTAGAACAAGAAGGTTTTTTGCAACTTGTGAAGAAAAGAATTAAGGAGCAAGGTCTTGTAAAACCGGCTCTGCATTTTTTGCTTCACAAAACAAATATGAAAAAGCACAGCAAAGAGTTTGCAATTAGACAAGAAAATTACAGGAATTTTGATGAAAAATATTTGCCTATTGCTCTCAATACGCCTAAAGTACTTGATTTTAAAACTTATGTGAGTCAGTTGGATGCTATTGTTGTTGGCTCTGATATTGTGTTTAGACCTGAATTCGCAGAACTTTATCCTGATGTATTTTTTCTTGGTTGTTTGAATTGCCATGGTGGGACAAGAAAAGTATCTTATGCAGCCAGTATTGGCACCGATTCAAGAAATATCTTGAATCCACTTGAGGCATCATATAAAGACGGAATAAAGAATTTTGACTTTATTTCCGTGAGAGAGAAGAAAAGCCAAGAGTTTTTGCAAGGCTTAACCGATAAAAATGTAGAATTTTGTTGCGACCCGGTTATGCTTTGTGATACATCATATTTTGATTTTGAAACAAGTTTAAAACAACCGCCTAAAAAGTACATATATCTTTATATTTTAGATAGAAACAAAAAGGCGATTGCATATGCTAAAAAATTAGCCAAGCAAAAGAATTTGGATATTTATTACTTCGCTGAACAAGATTTGGATGACGAAAATATTTATAATGTTTTTACTGATGGTCCGGCAGAGTTTGTTCAACGAATTAAAAATGCTGAATATGTAATTACAAATTCGTTTCATAGCATTGTATTTTCTATTTTGTTTAAAAAGCCTTTTGTTGCCTTTATGAGAACAAGGCAAAGTTTAAAAATTACAAATATTCTTGAAATGTTTGGAATGCAAGACAGGGGTGTTGTCGGAAATGAAAAATGCGATATTGACAAACCTATTGATTGGAATGAAGTCCATAGTAAATTGGCAAGGATAAATCAAAGTTCAACCGAATATCTTAAAAATGCTTTGAAAGGTTTGAAATAATATTTTGAAAGGTAACAAATATGAATATAGTAGCTATTCTTGCAAACGGTGTTGGTACGAGATTTGGCAGTAATGTGCCAAAGCAATTCCACAAGGTTAATGGCAAAATGGTAATTGAATATGTAATTGAATCAATATTGCAAGCGAAAAATATTGACAAGCTTATTATTGCAACTAACATTGAAGCAAACAGTGTTTATCTTGCTGATATTTGCAAAGCAAATGACATCGATTTGATTGAAGGCGGTAGCACAAGAAATCGTACTCTTAAAAATGTTATTGATTACATTGATTTAGAATATGATTGTCAAAAGCTGATTGTTTGTGATGCTGTTCGCCCAATGATTAGTGGCAAACTAATTGATAAGTATTTTGACTTGCTTGAAGGTAAGTCGGCAGTTGTTACTGCTCAAAAAATTACTGATTCACTTGGTTGTTACAAATTTCAAAAGGTAAACAGAGAAGATTATTATTTGATGCAGTCACCTGAAGGTTTTAATTTTAAAGAACTTTGTGATAATTTTGATTCAGAATCGGATCTTACAGAGGTTACTCAACAACTTCCGGAAAACAGTGATATTGAGTTATATTTTGATTTTAAAAATAATTTTAAATTGACATATCCGGCTGATTTAAAATATCTTGAGGCGCTTATTAAAGATAGGGAAAACAATATTAAAATTGATAATATTCTTGACAATGTTGTTAGACTAAAAAGTTATCTGGAAAAACATTATCCAAAAGAGTCGCAGAAGTGGGTCGAAACTTTAAAACAAGAAGTTCCTAATCTACTTCAAAAGTGGCAAATTGACGATTATAATGTTATAAAAACTTCACATTTTGGTATTATTTTTCTTGCACACAGCATAAAATATGGCAAATGTGTACTTAAAATTATTCCTCCGTTTATTGGCAGATATGAGCAAGAAAGAGCATGCTATCAAAGTATTAGTGCTAATTTTATGTGCGAAATGTTAGATTATGATGACCATTGTTCGGCAATTTTAATGCAACGGTGTGATGAAATTAGCAATTTTGATGATAAAGTTGTGATTGACTTTTTTGAAAAAGTTATTAATAGTTCTGTTAATACATATTTTAATTCAAAATTATTTCACAATTATTCAAACATACTGCATAATAAGTTGAATGAAACGGATTTTAATTATAAAAAAAATGAAATAATGTCATTCGTTCAAGAAGCAGTTGATGTGTATGATTCCACTTTTGCTAACGATGACTGTAATCTTATTCATGGTGATTTGCACAGATATAATATTATGTCAAAGAATAATTTACTTTTGGCAATTGATCCTATTGGCTATGTTGCCCCAAAGGAAATTGATATTGCAAGATATATTGGTACAGAACTTACGGATGTGTCAGGCAACATTAAGCAAAAATTTGAAAAATTAATAATGGTGTTTTCGTCAATTTGTGATAAGGAAAGACTAAAAAAAGCATTGTTTGTTGATGTGGTTTTTCGACTTCATAATAGTCTTTTTGAAAATGAAAACTACATTTTGACTGATAAATGGCTTAATGTTTTAAATAATATAGTATGTCAATGAAAATTTGGCGTACTTGTAGTTCTTTTCTGCACCCTGTGATTGAAAAGGCGTTTAGTTACGGTTATGACTTGTAACGAAATTTTTAACCAAAATAAACCCGATACATTTTTTGAAGAGGTATAATTTTAGGAGTTGAGGTAATTGGATATTGTTACAACGCTTTATAATGTAAGTAATGAAAAAATATTCTTTATCTTGCTCGCATTTTCTCTTGTTTTAGGTATCGGCAAAAGGCTTTTTATGCTGAAGAAGTGCTACAATTATATAGTTGTGGCATTTCTCTTTTTGTATGTGATTTTTATATTGTATATTACTCTGTTTTCACGGCTCAATACAGAGTCGGCAGGTGATTACAGTCTGATTCCGTTTCACTCGTACTATTTGGCGGCTCACGGAATGAAAGAAATGATTAGAGAGTCGATACTCAATATTCTCTTTTTCTATCCGCTCGGTTTCATCTTCGGTAGTTTGAATGTTGACAAAATCAATTCAAAGCGGTGGATGATTATTCCGATTTCCTGTGCATTAAGCTTTATTATTGAACTTTCGCAATATGTTTTCAAACTCGGCTATGCGGAGATTGACGATGTGATTCATAATACACTCGGCTGTGCCGTCGGACTTTTCTTCTGCATTTTGATTGAAAAAGCGTTTAGTTATAAACTTTCTAAATAAAAATACCGTAGGGGGGAACATTGTTCGCCTTTATTTTTATACCCTATCGGCAATAAAAACAGAGCATAAAACCGAAAAATATTGCCGATAGAAAAAATTATAGTCTACCCTTGACAATGGCACCTGCCGCAGCGAGGACTATAAGCGACTTTTTAAAAGACACGGGCACGGCGGTTGATGATTACAACTTGATTTTAACGGGCGATTTGGGATATACGGGCAGTCGGCTCCTTTACGAACTTCTTGAAAAAGACCACGGCATCAAGCTAAAAGGGTATCACAAAGATTGCGGTATGTTGATTTTTGATTTGAAAAAGCAGGATGTGAATTCCGGCGGTTCGGGTTGCGGTTGCTCGGCAAGCGTGCTTTGCTCACATATTTTGAAACAGATGGACAAAGGGCTTCTTAAAAAAGTTTTGTTTGTAGCAACGGGTGCGCTTATGTCACCGACTTCAAGCAAGCAGGGTAATTCTATTCCCGGTATTGCCCACGCAGTCTTGCTTGAGAGGTGACACAATGAAACATTATAACAATATTAAGCTTCTTTCATCGTTTCGCCAAATTTCAAGTGCACTTGAAATTATAGCTATGGCAATGAGAATTTTTGCATTCGTGCTTGTAATAATTCAAGGTGCGGCAATTTTAATTGAAAGTAAAAATATAAGAGGTTGACGGCGTTCCCACATTATAAAGGCGACCGCAGTTCGCCCCTACGGTGATTTTTCTATTTTAAATAGTCT
>OIYY01000043.1_pt1 | contig 92056 bp, 81 predicted proteins | sample 1588341 | NCBI WGS metagenome assembly OIYY01 (sample SAMN03283287) | human gut metagenome | biome: human-associated habitat; material: feces | host: Homo sapiens | place: Peru | collected 2012
TCAAATGCCTGAATACCAAGTCTGTGAAGTGTAGGAGCACGGTTAAGCATAACCGGATGGTCCTTAATTACTTTTTCAAGGCAGTCCCAAACTTCAGGTCTGTCAGCCTTTTCTACCATCTTTCTTGCTGATTTGATATTTGAAGCAATACCCTTTTCAACAAGTCGTTTCATAACGAAAGGTTTGAAAAGCTCGATAGCCATTTCTTTTGGAAGACCGCACTGGTGCATTTTAAGTTCAGGACCTACAACGATAACCGAACGACCTGAATAGTCAACACGCTTACCGAGAAGGTTCTGACGGAAACGACCCTGCTTACCTTTAAGCATATCAGAAAGAGATTTAAGAGGTCTGTTATTAGGACCGGTTACAGGACGGCCACGACGACCGTTATCGATAAGTGCATCGACAGATTCCTGAAGCATTCTCTTTTCGTTTCTAACAATAATTTCAGGAGCACCGAGCTCAAGAAGTTTTTTAAGACGGTTGTTACGGTTGATAACTCGTCTGTAAAGGTCATTAAGGTCAGAGGTAGCAAATCTGCCGCCGTCAAGCTGAACCATAGGACGAATATCAGGAGGGATAACTGGAATAGCGTCAAGAATCATCCATTCAAGCTTATTGCCGCTGTGATAGAAAGCGTCAACAACATCAAGCCTTTTAAGGAGTCTTACTCTCTTTTGACCGGTAGCACCGTCAAGTTCGGCAGTAAGTTCGTCACGAAGCTTTGGTACATCAATACCCTGCAAAAGTTCCTTAATAGCTTCGGCACCCATACCTGCCTTAAAATCGTCTTCATATCTTTCTCTCATTTCAGCATATTCTTTTTCGTTAAGAATCTGCATCTTTTCAAGAGGAGTATCACCCGGGTCGATGACAATGTAAAGTGCAAAGTAAAGCACTTTTTCAAGGTTTCTCGGGCTGATATCAAGAACAAGACCGAGACGGCTCGGTATGCCCTTGAAATACCAAATGTGAGAAACGGGAGCTGCAAGTTCTATGTGACCCATACGCTCACGACGAACCTTTGCTCGTGTGATTTCAACACCGCAACGCTCGCAGACTTTACCTTTATAGCGAACTCTCTTATACTTGCCGCAATGACATTCCCAGTCCTTCATAGGACCAAAAATTCTTTCGCAGAAAAGACCGTCACGCTCAGGTTTAAGAGTTCTGTAATTTATTGTTTCAGGCTTTGTTACTTCGCCGTAAGACCACTCACGAATCTGCTCCGGTGAAGCAAGGCCGATTTTTATTGAACTGAATTCGTTTTCATAATTATCCATATGGAAGCACTCCTTTATTTAATTTAGAATTAGTGAAGTCAAATCAGAATTATTCATCGTCTGATGAATCATCGCCGAAATCGAAACCGAAATCATCATTGCTGTCGATTTCTCCATCTGCAAACAAATCATCAAAAGCATCTGACTGACCTGCTTCCTGACCGTCCTCTGCGTTTTCAACTCCATAGCCTTCCTGACCCTCAAAGTCATTCACTGTTGTAAATGCCTGTTCATCGATTGGTTGAATGCCCGAACCGTCGTCAAGGTCTTGCTTGAGCTCAACCTCGTTGCCGTCCTTATCGAGAACCTTAGTATCAAGACCGAGTGCCTGAAGTTCCTTAAAGAGAACCTTAAATGACTCAGGTGTACCTGCTGTTGGAATGTTTTCGCCCTTAACGATAGATTCGTAAGTACGAACACGACCGACAACATCATCTGACTTAATAGTAATAATTTCCTGAAGTGTGTAAGCTGCACCATAAGCTTCAAGTGCCCAAACTTCCATTTCACCGAAACGCTGACCGCCGAACTGAGCTTTACCGCCGAGAGGCTGCTGAGTTACAAGGCTGTAAGGACCGGTTGAACGAGCATGAATCTTATCGTCAACAAGGTGATGGAGCTTGAGATAATACATATAACCTACAGTTATACGGTTATCAAACTTTTCACCGGTACGACCGTCGATAAGTTCGGTCTTGCCGTCATATACTTTCTTGCCGTTTTCATCGATATAGTAACCGATATCGGCAAGTTCAAGGCAATCACGGATATCCTGTTCGTGAGCACCGTCAAATACAGGTGTCATCATCTTCCAGCCAAGTGCCATTGCGGCATAGCCGAGGTGAACTTCAAGTACCTGACCGATGTTCATACGAGAAGGTACGCCGAGAGGGTTAAGAACGATATCAAGAGGTCTGCCGTCAGGGAGGAATGGCATATCTTCCTGAGGTAAAATTCTTGAAACAACACCCTTATTACCGTGACGACCTGCCATCTTGTCGCCGACCTGAATCTTACGCTTTTGAGCAATATATACTCTAACTACTTTATTTACGCCCGGTGAAAGCTCATCGCTGTTTGCACGGGTAAATACCTTAACATCAACAACAATACCGTATTCACCGTGAGGGATACGCATTGATGTATCTCTTACTTCTCTTGCCTTTTCACCGAAGATAGCTCTTAAAAGTCTTTCCTCAGCTGTAAGTTCTGTTTCACCCTTAGGTGTAACCTTACCGACAAGAATATCGCCCGAATGAACCTCGGCACCGACACGGATAATACCGTCTTCATCGAGGTCACGAAGAGCATCTTCACCGACATTCGGAATATCTCTTGTGATTTCTTCAGGGCCAAGCTTTGTATCACGAGCTTCTACTTCATGTTCAACAACATGGATAGAAGTGTAAACATCATCTCTTACGATTTTTTCGTTAATAAGAACAGCATCCTCGTAGTTATAACCTTCCCAAGTCATAAAGCCGATAAGTGCATTCTTACCAAGTGAAATTTCACCGTTGCAGGTTGCAGGACCGTCGGCAATAACCTGTCCGTCCTCAATCTTTTGATGGAGTGAAACGATAGGACGCTGGTTAATGCAAGTTCCTTGGTTAGAACCCTGGAACTTAACAAGTTCATACTTGTCAACATCGCCGTCATTAGTTGTAATTTCAATAGTGGTTGCGTCAACGGCTGAAACAACACCGCCACGCTTAGCAATAACTACTACGCCTGAGTCGTAAGCAGCCTTATATTCCATACCGGTACCGACTACAGGAGCCACTGTTTTAAGAAGCGGAACTGCCTGACGCTGCATGTTAGCACCCATAAGAGCACGGTTTGCGTCGTCGTTTTCAAGGAAAGGAATCATTGCTGTAGCAACAGAAACTACCATCTTAGGCGATACATCCATATAGTCAACTCTTTCAGGAGGAAGAGTAAGGAATTCATCACGGCAACGGCAAGTAACTCTTGCATTTGTAAATCTGCCGTTTTCGTCAAGAGGTTCGTTAGCCTGAGCAACAACGAAATTATCTTCAACATCGGCAGTCATATAAACTACTTCATCGGTAACAACGCCTGTTTCCTTGTCAACCTTACGGTAAGGTGCTTCAATAAAACCATACTCGTTAAGACGGCTGTAGCAAGCAAGGTAAGAGATAAGACCGATGTTAGGACCTTCAGGTGTTTCGATAGGACACATACGACCGTAGTGAGTATAGTGTACATCTCGAACTTCGAAACCTGCACGATCTCTTGAAAGACCGCCGGGACCGAGTGCTGAAAGTCTACGCTTATGAGTAAGCTCTGCAAGTGGGTTGTTCTGGTCCATAAACTGAGAAAGAGGAGATGAACCGAAGAACTCTTTAATAGCGGCAACAACAGGACGGATATTGATAAGAGCCTGAGGAGTGATAGCACCGTCATCATCCTGAGCCTGAAGTGTCATACGCTCACGGATAACTCTTTCCATTCTGGTAAAGCCGATTCTAAACTGGTTTTGAAGAAGTTCGCCAACAGCTCTGATACGACGGTTGCCGAGGTGGTCGATATCGTCGGTCTTGCCTACGCCCTGAGCAAGGTTGATGAGGTAAGATACGCTGGCAAAAATATCATCGGTAGTGATGTGCTTAGGAACAAGGTCGTCGGCTCTGCGCTCAATTTCTTCTTTAAGAGCGTCAACATCGTCACCGCATTTTTCAAGAATTTCAGAAAGAACTCTATAGCAAACATTTTCATGAATACCAAGTTCTTTGCAATCAAAGTCAACATACTTGTAAATGTCAACCATACCGTTAGAAACAATTTTTACTTCCTTGCCGTCAGCGTCAACAAATGCAACCATAACACCTGCATTTTCAATTTCAACTGCACGCTCTTCGCTGATTTTTTCACCTGCGTCTGCAAGGAATTCGCCCTGAGGCGAAATGATAGGCTGAGTAAGAACTCTGTCTTTAAGTCTGTCGCTTAATGAAAGCTTCTTGTTGTATTTATATCTGCCCACTCTTGAAAGGTCGTAACGGTGAGCATCAAAAAACAAACCGTCAAGATGCGCCTGAGCTGTTTCAAGTGTAGGCGGTTCACCCGGACGAAGCTTCTTGTAAACTTCAAGGAGAGCTTCCTCCTGATTTTTCGTTGTATCCTTGTCGATAGTAGCAAGAATTTTTTCATCCTCGCCGAAGAAATCAACAATTTCGGAATCAGTGCCGAGACCTAATGCACGAAGGAAAGTTGTGATATAAATCTTTCTGTTCTTATCAATTCTTACATAGAAAAGGTCGTTAGCGTCTGTTTCGTATTCAAGCCAAGCACCACGGTTAGGAATTACTGTGTTTGTAAAAAGTTCCTTACCTGTCTTGTCGTGGTCCATATTGTAGTAAACACCCGGTGAACGAACGAGCTGAGATACAATACATCTCTCAGCGCCGTTGATAACAAATGTACCTGCATCTGTCATCCAAGGAAGGTCACCCATAAAAATTGTGTTTTCCTTAATTTCGCCTGTTTCTTTATTTACAAGCCTTGCCTTAACTTTTAAAGGGCGGGCATAAGTGGTGTCACGAGCCTTACACTGTGCGATTGAATACTTCGGCTCATCGTCGATTGAAAAGTCCACAAAGCTGAGCACAAGGTTACCGGTGTAATCGCTGATTTCGCCGATATCTTTGAAAACTTCTTTGAGGCCCTCTTCAAGGAACCAACGATAAGAACTCTTCTGCACTTCGATAAGGTTAGGCATTTTCATAACCTCATTGATTTTTGCAAAACTCTTTCTCGTTGTTGTACCGAGCTGGACATCCTTAACATTTACCATAAGTAGAGTCACTCCGTTCGTTTTATTTTCGTTAATTTGTTGATATTCGTAAACGACAAATTGCGTATTGCATATGACCTGAAAATTATAATTTTCCGTTACATAATATAAGCAATAATTAAAAATAAAGAATTTATAATTTGCAATAAATTGCCATTTTAAGATAGCTAATACTATAAACCACCTAAAACAATAAGTCAAGACTTTTCTGAACAAATTCTAAAATTATCGAAAAAGTTTTTTATACACTGTGCCGTGTGTTTTGCATACTCAACCGAAATTAACAAAATTAACTTAAAATATTCATTGATTTAATAAGTGCGGTTTGTTATAATTGCAAATAGACTAATAATTTTATTTTTATTACATTACTATAGGTGAACGAATTGAAAACTGCAATTAAAAAAATTATTGCCGTAATGATGTGTATTCTTATTACGGTTTCACTCTTTTCCGGCTGCTCGTCAAAAAGCACTAAAATTGACTTTATCTACCCTTTTTCAGGTGACATAAAAAGCTTTGACCCTCAAATTGCGTCAACTGCCGACGAATTTTTAATTATTGAAAACTGTTTTGAAGGACTTGTAAGAGTTAACGATGACGGTTCGGTGCAAGCCGGCGTTGCAAAAACCTGGGATATAAGTGATGACGGCAAAACATATACTTTCCATTTAAGGCAGGGCGCAAAGTGGAATGTTCAAAGCAAAGACGCCGAAAACATCACTGCGGCGCAAAAGCTTATGGGAACTGCGTTTAATCCTGATATTACGGCGAACGACTTTGTTTTCGCACTTAGGAGAGCGTGTGAAAAAAATACCGACGCTCCCCTCTTTTCTTCAATTTCAAATATTGTTAATGCCTCCGACATTCATTCGGGCAAAAAGAGTTCAAGCAAACTCGGCGCAACAGCTCTTGACGATTACACACTTGAAATCAAACTTAAATCGGCTGATTCGGGCTTTTTGAATGTGCTTTCAACGGCTATTGCAATGCCTTGCAACGAAGAATATTTTAACGCTACAAAAGGCAGATACGGTTTGGGGCTTGACTATTCAATCTTTAACGGTCAGTTTTACATAACCAATGTGCTTGAGAGTTCATATGTGCTTAAAAATAACAGTCAATATGTCGGCGATTTTCCGTCGCATGTAACCGACCTTACATTAAAAATTACCGACGGCACTGAAGATACGGTTAAAAACCTGAAATCAGGGTACTATGACAGCGCATATATCACTGGTCAAGAGTATGAGCAGCTTAAAAATGAAAAAATAACTGCGATAAACTACACCGACGCTACTCTTGCAATGATACTTAATAAGAATAATACTATTTTTACCAATGATAAGTTAAGGCAGGCAGTGTGCCTGAGCATATCCGACATTGACACAAGCGAAACAGATTATTTAAGCCGTGCAACTTGTTTCACTCCGCCAAGCTGTGTTATCGGTACAAAATCTGCCAACGAGGTTATGGGTGCAACGGTTTACAAGCAAAACATAAATAAAGCGCAGAAAATATGGAAAGAAGGACTTAACGAACTCGGCGCTTCAAAAGCCGATTTTACCGTAATTGCAACGCAAGAATATGAAGATGTTGTAAAAGAACTTGTACAAGGTATTCAGGCAGGTGTAGGCTCGGTTTCAACCTACGGCAACGACAATGAACATAAAATTTCTTTTTCGCTTAAAATCAATATTCTTTCGGAAGATGAATACCAAACCGCTCTTTCAAACGGTGAATACGACATTGCGCTTTACAAATTTAAAGCTACAAACCAAAATTCGCTTAACTTTTTAAACACAATCATAAACGGAAACTATATGGGAACTGTTGCAAGCGCTATATCGGCTTTAAAGAAGGCGCAAAGTACCTCTGCCGACAAGTTAGCTCAAAGCACCAAAAAGTGCGAAAATGCAATACTCAGTGACTACAGCATTAAGCCGGTGCTTTACGAATCATCCTATTATGCCGAAGCGCAGGGAGTTAAAAATGTTCAGTTTCATCCTGGAAGCGGAAGGGTAAGTTTTGTTAATGCAACAAGAGAAGAATAGCAGAAAAAACATAATAATTGCGGCAATAAGCTGGGCGCTTGTTTTTATTTGTATGGGTATAATTTTTTGGCTTTCATCAAGAACTGCCGACGAATCGGATGCTCAAAGCAGCGTCATACTCAAATGGTTTATTGACAATTTCGGAGATAACTTTTTTACAAGTTTTATAATTAGGAAACTTGCTCATTTTGGCGAATACACAGGACTTTGCCTTTTAACTTGCAATGCACTTTACCAAAGCGCTAAAAGGTGCAAGGTGCAAACAGGTATTGTTATTGCTTCAATTTATGCGGCATCCGACGAATTTCACCAGCGTTTTGTTGAAGGAAGAAGTTGCGAGCTTAGAGATTGGGCAATAGACACCTGCGGTGCAATACTCGGCGCACTTATCTTTTTGATGATATATGCTATAGTTAAAAAGATAATGAAAAAGAAAAATAAAGTTGACACGCAAATTAATTAGTTTATAATATATAAGATATATAAAAATCGGAGGTATAATAAAATGAATGTACTTGTATATGATAATGAAGAACAAATCGGTATCGCAGCCGGCAACTATATGTGCGGTCAGGTGCTTGCTAAGCCTGACAGTGTACTCGGTCTTGCTACCGGTTCAACACCGCTCAAGCCATACGGTCATATGATTAAGCTTTATGAGCAAGGCGCAGTTGATTTCAGCAAAGTTACAACATTTAACCTTGACGAATACTGCAAGCTTGATGTTAACGATGTTAACTCTTATCACCGTTTTATGCACGACAATCTTTTTGACCACATCAACATTCCCGAAGAACACATCAACTTCCTTAACGGCAACGCTGAAAACCCTGAGGAAGAATGTAAAGCATATGAAGAAAAGATTAAAAAAGCAGGCGGAATTGACATTCAGCTTTTAGGTATCGGTTCAAACGGTCACATTGCATTTAACGAACCGTCTGACAGTTTTCAAAGATGGAGCCATGTTGTTGCACTTAAAGAAAGCACAATTAAGGACAACAGCCGTTTCTTTAAATCAATCGATGAAGTTCCTACCCACGCAGTAACAATGGGTATCGGCTCAATTATGCAGGCTAAGAGAATACTTATTATTGCTATCGGCGAAAACAAGGCAAAGGCTATCAAGCAGCTTATTGACGGCGATGTTACACCTCAGTGCCCTGCTTCCGTTCTTCAGTTCCACACTGATGTAACTCTTATGCTTGACAAGGGTGCCGCATCACTTCTTTAATATCGGAGGTAAACAAAATGGCTGAAAAAGAAAAATTTTATATAACAACGGCTATTGCATACACATCAAGAAAGCCGCATATCGGCAACAGCTACGAAATTGTTTTGACCGACGCTATCGCAAGGTACAAAAGGCTTCAGGGTTATGATGTGTTTATGCTCACCGGTACTGACGAGCACGGTCAAAAAATTGAAGAATATGCTCAAAAAGCCGGTGTTACACCAAAAGAATATGTTGACAAGGTATCTGGTGAAATTCGTGAAATTTGTGACCTTTTAAACACAAGTTACGATAAATTTATCAGAACTACCGACCCTTACCACGAAAAAACTGTTCAAAAGATTTTCAAAAAATTATATGACCAAGGCGATATTTACAAGGGTCATTACGAAGGTATGTACTGTACTCCTTGCGAATCTTTCTGGACTGAAAGTCAGCTTGTTGACGGCAAGTGCCCTGACTGCGGACGAGAAGTAAAGCCTGCTAAGGAAGAAGCTTATTTCCTCAGACTTTCAAAATATCAAAAGCAGCTTGAAGAATTTATTGAAAACAATGAAAACTTCATTTATCCCGAAGCTCGTAAAAAGGAAATGCTCAACAACTTTATCAAACCGGGTTTGCAGGACCTTTGCGTAAGCCGTACAAGTTTCAAATGGGGTATCCCTGTAACATTTGATGACAAGCATGTTATCTATGTTTGGATGGACGCTCTTTCAAACTATATTACAGCTCTCGGCTACGACCCTGACGGTTCATCCGACCTTTACAAAAAGTATTGGCCTGCCGATGTTCACATTATAGGTAAAGATATTGTAAGATTCCATACAATTTACTGGCCTATTATGCTTATGGCTCTCGGTGAACCGCTTCCAAAGCAAGTATTCGGTCACCCGTGGCTTCTCTTTGGCGAGGACAAAATGTCTAAGTCAAGAGGCAATGTTATTTACGCCGACGACCTTGTTAAACTTCTTGGTGTTGACGCAGTAAGATATTACCTTGTATCCGAAATGCCGTATGCTAACGACGGTTCTATCACATATGAAACAATTATTGAAAGATACAACAGTGACCTTGCAAACACTTTCGGCAACCTTGTAAACAGAACCATTGCAATGCAAAACAAGTATTTTGACGGCATTATTCAAGAGCCTTGCTATGAGCCTGAATGTGTAATCGTACCGGATGAAGAACTTAAAACTTTTGCTCTTGATACAGTTGCAAAGGTTGAAAAATATTTTGAAACATACAGAGTTGCAGACGCAGTTGAAGCAGTATTAAACCTTGCAAAGCGTTCAAACAAATATATTGACGAAACTGCGCCGTGGGTTCTTGCTAAAGATGAAAGCACAAAGGCAAGGCTTGGTACGGTTCTTTACAATCTTCTTGAATCAATCAGATTCATTGCTATTCTTCTTTCACCGTTTATGCCTGAGACGAGTGAAAAAATCTTTGAGCAAATGAACTGCGACATTAAAGATTACGATTCACTCAAGCAATTCGGAGCACTTAAACCGGGTACTAAGGTTGGTGAAGCAAAGGCACTTTTCGCAAGAATTGACGCTGAAAAGATGCTTAATGAAATTGCCGAAAAGCAAAAAGAAAATGCAAAGCAAGAAGCTAAAGCTAAGCCTGAGATTGAAGGTCTTGCAGAGATTCAGTTTGAAGATTTTGCCAAGGTTGAACTCAGAGTTGCCAAGATTGAGCAGTGCGAACCTATCAAGAAAGCTAAGAAGCTTCTCAAATTGCAGGTCAACGACGGTTCGGGCGAACTTCGCCAAATTGTTTCGGGTATTGCACCGTGGTACAAGCCTGAAGATTTGATTGGCAAGAGTGTTATTATCGTTGCAAACCTTAAACCTGCAAAGCTTTGCGGTGAAATGAGTAACGGTATGCTCCTCGCAGGTGATGTCAGCGAAGATGATGTTAAAGTTCTCTTTGTTGACGGTATGCCGGCAGGTACTAAAATAAGATAAGAAACGGTAGGAATATAAATGTATCACAATATTTTTGATACACATTCCCACTACGACGACAGTAAGTTTGACCCTGACAGAGAAGAATTGCTTAATAATCTTCAAAGTCAGGGCGTTTCTTTAGTTGTAAGTTGCGGATGTGACATAGATTCAACTCAGTTTAATTTTGACCTTGCTCAGCAGTATGATTACATCTACTTTGCCGCAGGTTTTCACCCTGAAAATTTAAAAGGCGCAACGCTTGATGATTTGAAATTGATTGAAAGATTTGCTAAAAATGACAAGTGCGTTGCCATAGGTGAAATCGGGCTTGACTATTACTGGATGGACTCAAGCAAAGAGGAGCAGAAGAAGTTTTTTAAAGCGCAAATCGAACTTGCTAAGAAACTTGATATGCCGATAATTGTTCACGACAGGGACGCTCACGGCGATACCCTCGATATTTTAAAAGAGATGAAACCAAAGGGCGTTGTTCACTGCTTTTCCGGTTCAAAGGAAATGGCAAGGGAAATTATTAAACTCGGTATGTACATCGGCTTAAACGGCGTTGTAACCTTTAATAACGCACGCAAAAGCCTTGAAGTTGCAAAGGAAATTCCGCTTGAACGCCTTGTGCTTGAAACCGATTGCCCTTACCTCGCCCCTACCCCTATGCGTGGCAAGAGAAACGATTCGCACTATATTCCGTATATTGCCGAAAAAATCGGTTTGCTCCTAAATATCGATGCACAAGAACTTCTCGATATCACAAATGAAAACGCAAGAAAACTTTATGATTTGTAAATTATTGCTTATAATAGGTTGACGGCTACGCCACATTGTATTTTTTCTCTCCCTCAGTCAACAAAGTTGACAGCTCCCTCGTCAGAGGGAGCCGAGTTTTCTTGCTTCCCTCTGATGAGGGAAGTGGCGGCTTTGCCGTCGATAGGAGAGAAACCGATGTTAAGATAAACAATAATTTACCAAAAGGAATCTATTATGAACTACGACTTTTTAGACGAATATTTAATGAGCAAAACCGCTGTTACCAAAGACTTTAAAGAAGAATGGAACTGGGAAAGATACAAAATTGACGACAAAATGTTTGTTGCGCTTTGTTATAACAGTGAAAACAAGCTTAAATACATCACATTAAAGCTCAACCCGATTGACGGCGAATTTTTCAGAAATGAGTACGAGGATATCATCCCCGGCTATTATATGAATAAAACGCACTGGAACTCTGTTAAAGCCAACGGAGAAGTACCGGTTGAAGTTCTTAAAGAACTCCTCGATAAAGCATATCTTGAAATACTGAATAAATTAAGCAAGAAAAAACGAGAAGCAATCTTAAACGAAAAATAACATTATCATTTTAAACTATCAAAATTAGAAAAATCACCGTAGGGGTGACCTGCGGTCGCCTTTATAATGTAGCAATGCCGTCAACCTATTAAAATGATTTTTTTCTTGCTTAACACATTATAATATGTTATTATATAATATATTTTATTTATAAAGGGTGGCGTTTGATGGATAAGTTTACAGAAATTGTCAACAAGATTAACGACTTTGTTTGGGGTCCGGTTATGCTTGTATTCCTTGTGGGAACGGGTATATTCTTAACCCTTAGGCTCAGATTTTTGCCGTGGAGAAATCTCGGTTCTTCACTTAAAAGATTATTCAGCAAGGAGTCGAGGCAGAAGGACGGCGAGGGTGATATTTCACCGTTCTCCGCTTTGATGACTGCGCTTGCTGCAACTGTCGGCACGGGTAACATTGTTGGTGTCGCAACTGCGATGGTGCTTGGCGGACCGGGCGCTCTTGTTTGGATGTGGATATCGGCGGCTTTCGGTATTTCAACAAAATATGCCGAATGTGCGCTTGCAGGCAAGTATAGGACTGTTAACTCTAAAGGTGAAATGTGCGGCGGACCGATGTACACTCTCAAATACGGCTTAAAAAATAAAAAGCTCGGTTCTTTCCTCGCTGTAATGTTTTCAATTTTCACACTTATGGCGTCATTCGGTATAGGCAATTCGGCGCAGGGCAATTCAATTACAACTGCCGTAAGTTCTACATTTAATATTCCTAAATGGATAGTTGGAATTATTCTTGTTGTTTGCGTCGGTGCGGTTGTTTTGGGCGGAATTAAGTCTATTTCAAAAGTATCAAGCGTACTCGTTCCGGCTATGGCTGTGTTTTATATGATTGCCGGCATACTTGTTGTTTGCATAAACTACAAAAATGTACCGAGCGGTATTGCAAATATCTTTTCAATGGCATTTGGCGCTAAGCCGATTGCAGGCGGTCTTGTAGGCACTGTTACCGCAAGTATGATGAGTTCAATGCGTTACGGTATTGCAAGAGGTGTATTTTCTAACGAAGCAGGTCTTGGCAGCGCCGCTATCTCTGCCGCTTCTGCCACTTCCGACCATCATGTTAAGCAAGGCTTTATCAATATGTGCGGTACTTTTATTGATACAATTATTGTTTGCACAATTACAGGTCTTACAATCGCATCAAGCGGTATGCTTGGCACAACAAAGGCTGACGGCAAATTGCTTGAGGGTGCAGAACTTACCATTGCCGCTTTTGAAACTGCGCTTGGTAAAGCAGGTGCGGTATTTGTTACAATCAGTATTATTCTTTTCGCTTTTTCAACTATTTTGGGTTGGGAATACAACGGTGAAAAGGCGCTTGAATTCCTTTTCAAAAAGCCGATTTTCTGCTACATTTACAGAGTTGTATTTTCACTTTTAACTTATGTCGGCGCTACAGCTACACTCGGCGTTGTTTGGAGCTTTTCAGACATTGCAAACGGTCTTATGGCAATACCGAACCTTATCGGCTTGATTGCTCTTTCAGGCTCACTTGCTAAGGAAACAAAAGATTATCACAAAAAGCTTAAAGACGATAAAGTAAAAACAAAATAGAAAAATGGGGCACCAAAAACCTAACCCCTACATTTTCAAAAAACGGACGAATCAGATTTCGTCCGTTTTTGTTATATCCCAAATATTTTCGGCGTAATCAAGAATTGTGCGGTCAGAGGAAAAGAAGCCGGCATTACACATATTCAAAAAGCATTTGTGTGCAAAGTCATACTTATCTTTAAAGTCGTTATTAGCTTTAAGCTGAGTTTGAAGCATAGGCTCAAAATCGAGCAGAAGATAGTAGTTATCAGCCTTGTGCCACGATGCGCCGTCTAAAATTGAAGTGTAAAGTTCTTTAAATATGCCTGTATTGTTATCACTTAATGTGCCGTTGACAAGAGCATCAAGGCAGCGTTTGATTTTCGGGTCGGAGTTATAAATTTTCTTTGGGTCATAGGTTGATTTGATTTTTTCAATATCCTCTACCCTTGCGCCGAATATATAGTTGTTTTCCTCTCCTGCGTTTTGGACTATTTCTATATTTGCGCCGTCAAATGTGCCGAGAGTTACTGCGCCGTTTAACATAAATTTCATATTACCCGTACCCGAAGCTTCCGTTCCTGCTGTTGATATTTGCTTTGAAATATCGGTGGCGGGAATTATTTTTTCGGCATAGGAAACGCTGTAATCGCTGACAAAAATAATCTTGATAAATCGGCTGACATACTCGTTAGCTTCAACAAGCCTTTTGACCTCATTAATAAGCTTGATTATCCCTTTTGCTCTTTCGTACCCCGGTGCACTTTTTGCGCCGAAGATAAAAACGGTAGGTGTAAAATCGGTCAGGCTTTTTTCTTCAAGTTCAAAATACAACTCCAAAATAACGAGAATATTTAAAAATTGGCGCTTGTATTCGTGAAGCCTTTTGATTTGGGAATCGACGATAAAATCGGGAGAAAAAGAATCGTTATCAAGCTTTAAAATATAGTTTGAAAGCGTTTTTTTGTTTTCCTTTTTAATATCCATAAAGCGGTCGAGAACATCTTTATTGTCGGCAAATTTTTCAAGTTCTTTAAGCTTTGATAAGTCGTTTATCCATTCTTCACTGCCGAGCAAGTCGGTGATAAGTTCGCTGAGTTTTGGGTTACAAAGGCGAAGAAAGCGGCGCTGAGTGATACCGTTTGTTTTGTTTTGAAATTTGTTTGGGGTAAGCTTATACCAAGAATTTAAAGTATCACTTTTTAATATTTGTGTGTGAAGATTAGCAACGCCGTTGATATATTTGCAAACAAAACAAGCAAGGTTTGCCATATGAACCATACCGTTTTGAATAATTTGTATATCACTGTTTTCATTTGAGAGTTCTTTAGCCTGCTTTTTATCGATATTAATAATAATTCTTGCAATGTCGGGGCAAATGTCGTCAATGAGGTTTAAGTCCCATTTTTCAAGTGCTTCTGCCATAATTGTGTGGTTTGTGAAATTAAACACCCGACAGCATATATCAAAAGCATAATCAAAAGTGCAACCGTCAAGGGTAAGAAGCCTTATAAGTTCGGGAATAGCAACAACGGGATGAGTATCGTTTAGCTGAATTGTGATATATTCGGCAAAGTGGCAATAGTCGTCGCAGTGGTATTTTTTATACTTTTTGATAATATCCTGAAGTGAAGCACAAGTAAAAAAATATTGCTGTTTAAACCTAAGCTTTTTGCCGTCAGGCGTTGAATCATTAGGGTAAAGAAGCCTTGAAATATTTTCAGCGTCATTTTTCTGCTTTAATGCAAGGTCATATTTTTGCTCATTAAAAAGCTTAAAATCGAATTCCTTAATCGGTTCGCACTGCCAAAGGCGGAGAGTTGAAAAATGCTCACTGCCGTAAGCAACTATAGGCATATCGTAAGGAATGGCATAAACATCATATTCCTTAAAATGCACCACTGCCCTATCATCAAAACACGGTACGCACCACGAATCGCTATAATCAACATTTTCAATATCCTCAAGTTGAAAGCCGTTTTCTATTTTTTGCTTAAAAAGACCGAACTTATATTTTATGCCGTAGCCGTCAAGCGGAAGTGACAGATTTGCGCCGCTGTCGAGAAAACAAGCCGCAAGCCTTCCAAGTCCGCCGTTGCCGAGAAGTTCATCGGGTACGGTTTCAAATTCGCTCAAACTTCGGTTAAAAGAAGAAAGCGCATCTTCAAACGGTTTTAACAAATCAAGACACATCAAATTTTTGTAAAGCGGCTGACCCACAAGATATTCTGCGCTGAAATAGCAGGCTCTCCTTGATTTTAAATGCTTTTCATATGACTTTTGCCAAGAGCTTGAAACGGCAGAAATTACACAAGTTGAAACGACATCATAAAGTTCGTTTGCATTAAGATTTTCTACATTTTTGTTATATTTACCAAAAGACAAAAGTTCTAACTTTTCTTTAATATTTTCCATAATCAGTACCTTTCACTTTGCTCGGTCATAGTTAAAAGTTTTGATGAAGTTTGAGGAGTAATATCATCTTTTTTCATTCTGTATTGCCAGTTTCCCGTTATGGTTGACGGGGTGTTCATCCTGCTGTCGCTGTTTAAATGAAGTAAATCTTGCATAGTCAAAATGCAGGTGTTTGCCTTTGTTTTCATTGCACAAAGCATCATTTTGTTAACCAAGTCATCATTTGACTTAGCACCGAGATAGCGCATAGCTTTGCCTACATCCGCCTTGTCGGCAGTGTTTGACCAGCCCAAAATTGTATCATTATCGTGAGTGCCGGTGTAGACAACATTGTTTTTTTCTATTTTATCGGGCAAATCTGCACCGTTATCGTCACGGCTGTCAAATGAAAATTGAAGCACTTTCATACCCGCATAAGCCGTATGCTTTAAAAGAGCGTCAACATCGTCTGTTAAAAAGCCAAGGTTTTCGGCAATAATTTTATCTTTATAATCAGACGGCAGACTGTCAAAAAACGAAGCGCCGCCGCCCTTTTTCCAAAGTCCTTTTTTAGCTGTTTTACTTCCTGCTTTTATACTGTAAAACGATTCAAAGCCACGAAAATGGTCGAGCCTGACAATATCAAAAAGTTCAAAACTTTGTTTAAGCCGTTGCTTCCACCAAGAATATTTTAAACTTTTTAACTTTTTCCAATCGTAAACCGGGTTGCCCCAAAGCTGACCGTTTTGCGAAAAATAATCGGGTGGACAACCTGCAACTTCGCTCGGCTTTAAACTTGAATCAAGTTTAAATATTTCTTTATTTGCCCAAACATCGGCACTGTCGCTTGCAACATAAATCGGCACATCGCCTATTATTTCAACGCCGTTTTTGTTTGCATAAGTTTTAAGTCTTTGCCACTGAGAAAAAGCGAAATACTGAATCGTTTTATAATAAAATATTCGATCTGCGCAAATTTCGCTGTATTCTTCAAGTGCCAAAGGCTCTCGATATTTTATATCATCGCTCCAAAAATAAAAAGGCTCGCCGCCGAAATAATCTTTCACCGAGCAAAAAAGCGCATAATCATCAAGCCAATAACTTTGCTTTTCGCAAAAAGAATTAAAAGCGGGCGGCACATTTCTTTTAAATCTGTCAAATGCTTTATAAAGTACCCTGTGCCTGTTTGTATAAAGTAAAGAGTAATCTACTTTTGTTTTATCTTTGCACCATTTTATATCTTCAAATTCTTCTTTTTTTAAATATCCCATAAGGCACAGGGCGTCAAGGTCGATAAAATACTCGTTTAGTGCAAATGTAGAAAAACTCTGATACGGTGAATCGCCGACAGTAGTTGGGCAAAGGGGCAAAACCTGCCAATACGACTGATGTGCCTCACGCAAAAAATCTACAAACTCATACGCACTCTTGCCAAAATCACCTATACCGTAATTTGACGGCAAAGATGAAATATGAAGCAAAATTCCGCTTGCTCGTTTATTTAGCATTTATTTCATTCCTTTTCAGTCGCAAATAAGTTTGTGTGTTTCTTTATCAAAAATATGCGGCTTTTCGGTATCGATATACAGTTTAACTTTGTCATTCGGTGATACATTATTGTTCATTCTCACTTTTGCGATTACTTCTTTTTCGTCAATTTTTGAATAGATATACACATCGCTTCCCATCATTTCGGCAAGGTCAACCGTAAGCATAATTTCATTTTCGCCGTTTGAAAGTCTGTAAGAATCATTAATATGCATATCCTCGCATCTGATACCGTAAACAATTCGTTTGCCTACATATTTTTTCAAATTTTCATTTTGTTGCATACGAGCGGGAAGCGGCAAGGTTAAGCCGTCAAAAACAGCACAGAGCGTACCTGAGCATGATGTGATTGTTGCGTCGATAAAATTCATCTGCGGTGTGCCGATAAAACCTGCCACAAACATATTGCATGGGTGGTTATATAGATTTGACGGAGTGTCAAACTGCTGAACCACACCGTCTTTCATAACAACAATTCTGTCTGCCATAGTCATAGCTTCCGTTTGGTCGTGGGTAACATAAATAAATGTTGTTTCAAGCCTTTTGTGAAGAAGTGAAATTTCGCTTCGCATTTGGGTTCTCAGCTTTGCATCAAGATTTGAAAGAGGTTCGTCAAGAAGAAAAACGGACGGAGAACGAACCATTGCACGACCGAGTGCGACCCTTTGCCTTTGACCGCCTGAAAGTGCCTTTGGTTTACGCTCAAGGTATGGCTCGAGTTCGAGTATTTTTGCTACTTCTCTAACCTTTTTGTCAATAACATCCTTCGGCTCTTTTCTGAGTTTCAGCGCAAAAGCCATATTTTTGTAAACGCTCATATGGGGATAAAGCGCATAACTTTGAAAAACCATTGCTATATCCCTATCCTTTGACGGCATATTATTAACCGTTTTTCCGCCGATAACAAGTTCACCCGAACTTATTTCTTCAAGTCCTGCAATCATACGAAGCGTTGTTGATTTACCGCAACCCGACGGACCGACAAAAATAACAAACTCTTTGTCTTTTATTTCCAAGTTTAAATCGGGTATAACGGTAACACCGTCCTCATAAGTTTTGACTATATGCTTTAAAGTAATTGACGCCAAAATAAAAAACTCCTTTAATTATCCTTTAACCGCACCTGCGACAACGCCTTTGATAATATATTTTTGACAAAAAATATAGAAAATAATTATAGGTACAATCGCAAGCACAAGCATTGCCATAAAGCCGCCGTAATCGGTTGAACCGTATGCGCCCTGCATAGCAAGCTGAATAGCAACGGGAATTGTTTTGTCATCCGAGCCAAGCACAAGATAAGGCAAAAGATAGTCGTTCCATATCCACATAGTATTTAGTATTGCAACGGTAATTGCAGTCGGTTTGAGCATAGGAAAAACCACTGTAAAAAATGTTTGAATCGGTGAGGCGCCGTCTATCATTGCCGCTTCTTCAATTTCAAGCGGTATGCTTTTTATAAAACCGCACAGCATAAACACCGAAAGTCCTGCGCCGAATCCGAGATAAACAAGCGTTATACCGAGTATATTATCAAGATTTGCCTTATTTGTTACATAAGTCATAGTGTACATAACCATTTGAAACGGCACAATCATACTGAAAACGAGAAGATAATAAATAGTTTTTGTAACCTTAGAATTAACCCTGACGATATACCAAGCTGCCATTGAAGCAAACAATACGATAAGCACAACCGAAACGACGGTTATAAAAAGCGAACGCAAAAAAGCCGAGAAAAAATCGGATGAAGTTATACCGTTTATATAATTTTCAAAGCCGACAAAAGTTTCACTGTTCGGAAATTTTAACGGCTCATTTGAAATGTAAATTCTCGATTTAAACGAATTTATAAAAACAATAATAATCGGAATTAAAAAAATCACGCTCAGTATTGACAATAAAGTAAAAATTGCATTATTGCTCATTTTTTTAGAATTCATTTATGCTTTCACCTCTCTGCTGCTCGTAAGTTTAAGTTGCAAAAAAGCAAGCAAACCGACGATTATAAAAAATACAACCGCTTTTGCCTGACCGACACCATGATACCCCACTCTGCCGTAAAAAGTGTTGTAAATATTGAGCGCAAGCATTTCAGTTTCACGCTCGGGTGCACCTGCCGTCAGAGCCAAATTTTGGTCAAACATTTTAAACGAATTTGTCAAAGTTAAAAACATACAAATAGTTATTGACGGCATTACCATAGGAATTTTAACAGAAAAAAGAGTACGAATCGGTGAAGCACCGTCTATTTTTGCCGCTTCTGTCAAATCACTCGGAATGTTTTGAAGACCTGCAACATAAATAACCATCATATAGCCGATAAGCTGCCAATTAGTTAAAACAACAAGACCCCAAAAGCCGTACTCTGCCTTATATGTTATATCCACGCCAAAATTTGAAAGCACGGCATTAATAAGCAAATTCCAAATATAGCCGAGGACAATGCCTCCGATTAAATTGGGCATAAAAAATACGGAGCGAAAAAGATTTGTGCCCCTAATGCCACGGCTTAGCATAAGCGCCAAAAGGAAAGAGAGAACATTAACCGTTATTACAGAAACAACCGTAAAAAGAGCGGTGAACCAGAGAGAATGGAGAAAATCACCCGAATTTGAAAAAGCGGTTATATAGTTTTGGAGTCCGACAAAAGTTGCGTCGGTTACGGTCGTAAAATCGGTAAACGAAAGACCGACGCCCATACAAAACGGCACAAGAAACGCAAAAATAAAAGCGACGGTTATAGGAAGCAGGAAAAGCCAAAAGTATTTTTTTAAATTTCGTTTCATAAAACTCCTCTTTTCATAGGTATGTAACACCTCATCCGACGGCAAGCCGCCACCTTCCCACGAAGGGAAGGCGTTTATTGTTTACGACTTTGAAGCGTTTGCTTCCTTTTCCCAATCGGCTATAGCATCGGCTTTCACTTCATCAAAAGTTTTATTTCCCTGGGCATATTTTAAAAGAGAAGAACCGAAATTATCCTTAAATGTTTGCGACGGAAATATAGTAAAATACCACGGAATTGTTGTTACACTCTGCTTATCCATCCATGTTTTAACTTCTTTTGCAAGTGGGTCGCTCGGCACTTCGGTATCGTCGAAAGTGTCAAAAGGAGAAATGAAACCGAGTTTTTCACTTACAAATTTTTTGCCCTTCTCGCTTGAATAAAGCCAGTAAATAAAATCTTTTGCCGCCTGCTGTTCTTCTTTGCTTGCTTTTGAATTGACTGCAAAATAATTTTCTGTTCCTATGCAAAGTCCCTGACTTTCTTCGCCCTCAATTCCGGTATAAATAGGCAAAAACTTAATATTTTCTTCTTTAACCTTATTGCCCGAAACCTTGCTTATTTGACTCCAAGCCCAGTTGCCGTTTTGAACCATTGCACATTTTTCAAGTGCAAATTCAGCCATAGAATCGCTGACTGTTTTTGTGCCTGTTTTGCCCTTTTCCACAGTCGAATTATTAAGGTACAAATCAAAAATATTTTTAAAATTATCGGCATATTCAAAGGTGATTTTTGATGTGTCGTTTGAAGTTAAATCAACTTTATTTTTTGTAAATTCATAAAAGAGCGGCACATTTGCAAGGTGAGTTTGGAAACGCCAATTTTCACCGCTTTTAAGCGAAGTTGAAGCAAAAACGCCTTCAATACCGAGAGCTTCTTTATTTTTTTGCATATCCTCTGCAAGCTCTTTAAGCTTAGAAAAAGAGTTTATATCTTCCATTGATTTGAAATCGGTTGATTTGTTATCAAGAGCAAAATATTTGTCGGTGATTTCCTTATTATAAATAATACCGTAGCCCTCAACGACATAAGGAATACCGTAAACCTTACCGTCTGAACTAGTTACTGCCAAAGATTTGTCCTTTAAATGTTTATAAAGTTTGCTGTCAGACAAGTCGGCGCAATAATCTTTCCAGTTTGCAAGACCTTTAGGTCCGTTTATTTGGAAAAGCGTCGGTGCATTTTTTGTTGACATTTTAGCGGTCAAAGTTGATTCATACTCATTATTTGCCGCAGTTTCAACTACTACTTTAACTCCCGTTTCTTTCTCGTATTCGTCTGCTATTTCTTTATAGATATCTGCAACTTCCGGCTTAAAATTAAGATATCTTACAGTCACATTTGCATTGTTTGAAGCAGGGTTTGTTGAATTTTCTTTATTGTTATTCTTTTTTGAGCAAGCGGTAAACGCAAGCACAGTTGATACCAAAAGCACCAAGCAAAGAAAAAACGACGCAGATGATTTTAATGTTTTCATATAAATTCCTCCGATTAATAAACATAGCGTTTTCGTAAATAGTATGTTTCCAAAACATATTTTTATACAAAAATGTAGACTTTAAAAAATCAATATTGTATAATAAAAATTGATTTAATATATTTATTTAAGGGGAAAAATATATGAAACTTAAACATAAAATCGACAAGTTCGTCTCAACCTTATCAGAAAGAATATCGAGCGGAGGAGTTTCTCAGCTTGAAGTTAAGGCGGAGGGCGAAAGAGATATTTTCGGCAATATGCCTGAACTTATAAGAAAAAGTGCAGCCGAGGGCATAGTTTTGCTAAAAAACAACAATGCACTTCCCTATTCGCTTGACACAAAAATTTCGGTTTTCGGCAGATGCCAGCTTGACTATTTTTATGTAGGCTACGGCAGTGGCGGTGATGTTAATGCGCCTTATTTTGTTAATATTGTTGACGGAATAAAAAATGCAGGCGGCAAGCTTAACGAATGGCTTTTGGAATATTACAAAAATTATTGCAAAGAAAACCCTGCGCCTCACGGCTTTTGGGGTCACTGGCCGATGAATTTTGAAGAGCCGAGCCTTGATGACGAAACGGTAAAAAAAGCAAGTGAAGAAAGTGACGCTGCGATTATCGTAATAGGCAGAGCTGCCGGCGAAGACAGGGAAAATACGCTTACAAAAGGCAGTTACTATTTAACAGACGAAGAAAGGCGCCTTATTGACCAAGTTTGCAAAAATTTCAGCAATGTTACGGTTTTGCTTGACTGCGGCAATGTTATGGATATGTCGTGGATACTTGATTATAACGACAGGCTCAGAGGTATTGTTTACGCTTGGCAAGGCGGTATGGAAAGTGGCAATGCGGTTGCGGATGTGCTTTACGGTAAGGTTAACCCGAGCGGCAAGCTTACGGACACCATTGCGGTTAAATACGAAGATTATCCGAGTGCAAAACATTTTGGCGGCAAGCTTTTTAACACTTATGTTGAAGATATTTTTGTAGGCTACAGATATTTTGAAACTTTTGCAAAAGAAAAGGCACTTTTCCCATTTGGCTTCGGTTTAAGTTATACAAACTTTGACATTGAAGTATTAGATTTTATAGAAGAAAAAGACAAGATTAACATAGAAATTGAAGTTACAAATATAGGCAAAGTCAGCGGTAAAGAAGTTGTTGAACTTTATGCAAGATGCCCGCAGGGAAAGCTTTCAAAGCCGCTTATGAGCCTTGTCGCTTTTGACAAAACAAAAGAATTAAATCCAAACGAAAGCGAAAAGCTTACGCTCAGCGTTCCGATTTACAGCCTTGCTTCATTTGATGACACCGGAGTTACAGGTTACAAATATTCTTACATTCTTGAAAAAGGCGAATACAAATTCTTTATCGGCGAAAATGTAAGAGATGTTGATGAAATAGGTTCTATAAAATATAAAGAAGATAAAGTTCTTGAAACACTAAAAGCCGTTTGTGCCCCTAAAGAATATATTGACAGAATAGTTGCGTTTGAAGTTAACGGTTCATTTATTCCTAAAAAAGTTGCACTCAAACCCGAAAAGCCGTATTTGAGGGAAAGGATACTTAAAAATCTTCCAAAAGAGCAAGGTCACATAGTTCATAACTTCAATTTCAGCCAAGTAAGAAACGGCGAAATCAGTGTTGAAAAATTCGTTTCAAGTTTAACTAATCAGGAGCTTGAAGCGCTTACCCGTGGCGAAGGCGGAATGGACAGTTCTTACGGTGTTGCAGGCAATGCGGGTGCGTTCGGCGGAATTATACCGAAGCTTAACGAAAAAGGAGTTCCTGCAATTATTACTACTGACGGTCCTGCCGGAATAAGAATCAGAAAATATACTTCTCTTATTCCTTGCGGTACTGCACTTGCGAGCTCTTTTAATACTAAACTTGTTGAAGAACTTGCAACTGAAATGGGCAAAGAACTCAGAAATGCCGGTTCAAATGTTCTTTTAGCGCCGGGTATGAACATTCACAGGAATGTTCTTTGCGGAAGAAACTTTGAATATTTCAGCGAAGACCCGCTTCTTACCGGCAAAATGGCAAGCGCTTATGTTAAAGGTATTCAATCGAGTGGCGGTTCGGCGTGCCCTAAGCATTTTGCATGCAACAATCAGGAAGCAGCCAGAACGATTAACGATTCAATAGTTTCGCAAAGAGCACTCAGAGAGATTTATCTTAAAGGGTTTGAAATTTGTGTGAAAGAAGCAAAGCCGTTAAACATTATGACAAGCTACAACAAAATTAACGGTGTTTGGAGCCATTATAACTATGACCTTGTAACGACTGTTTTAAGAAACGAGTGGGGATTTGACGGCTCGGTTATGACTGACTGGTGGATGAAACATTCGCAAAGCCACGAATTTCCTAACCTTCGTGACAATGCTTATCGTGTTCGTTCTCAGGTTGATGTGTATATGCCGGGTTCATTTAAAAAAACAGAGAAAAAATACAAAACCGACAATTCCCTTTTGGAAACCATCGGACTTAAAAACGGCATTACTCGTGGCGAACTTGAGCGTTCGGCAATCAATGTGCTTAATATGATTTTAAAATTAAAATATTAAAAAACAAAAATGTCACACTGCTTGGTGTGACATTTTTATTCTATATATCTGCGAAGCTTTGAAAGAAGAGCTTTTTCCTTGCGTGAAACCTGAACCTGTGAAATTCCGAGAACAGACGCTGTTTTCGCCTGAGTATATCCTTTATAATATCTCATATCAACTATTGCTTTTTCCGTATCGTCAAGATATTTAAAAAGCCGATGAACGGTAAGACGGTTAAAAAGTTCCTCACTTTCGTCAATGGGAACATCAATAGTAGATTCGCCGTCCTCGTTTGAAACACTGAGTGAAACCATAGGTGCAATAACGCCGAGCACTTCGGTTGTTTCTTCAATAGAAAAACCAAGAAGTTCGGCAAGTTCGGATACGGTAGGTTCTCGCATTTCTCTATTAATAAACTTTTCACGAACGCTTTGCGCTTTCATCGCCTTTTCTTTTAAGCTTCGGCTCACTTTAACCGCTCCGCCGTCACGAAAAATTCGTTTTATTTCACCCATAATTACCGGCACGGCATAAGTTGAAAAAGCAAAGCCACGGCTTTCGTCAAAGTTATCTACCGCCTTTATAAGCCCTATGCAACCGCTTTGAAACAAATCTTCATACTCGGCGCCTCTGCCTTTAAAACGGGAAGCTATGGAGTGAACAAGACCTATATTGTCACATATAATCTTATCACGCTCGCTTACCATTTTGTTTTGCCCTCGATTTTTTTAGTAAGTGTTACTGATGTGCCGAATGCTTCCTTTGAGCGAACATTTACCCTGTCGCAAAAGCTTTCCATAACGGTAAAGCCAAGACCCGCTCTGTCACCCTCACCCGTCGTGTAAAGCGGCGTCATTGCCTGAGACACATCGGGTATACCGCAACCTTTATCTTTTATTGTGATTTTCACTGTATTGTCGTCAAAAATTTTGCCGATGATAAAAATTTTGCCGTATGTATCCTTGTATGCGTGAACAATGCAGTTTGTAACCGCTTCACTCACTGCTGTTTTCAAATCGGCTATTTCCTCCAAAGTGGGGTCAAGCGGTGTGACAAATGCCGAAACCGCAACTCGTGCAAACGCTTCGTTCACGCTTTTGCTGTCAACCGTCAATTTAAACTCGTTAATTTGCTTTTTTGTAGTCATTTTCAATCTCCTTAATATTTGCTATTGATGATAGACCTGCAAGCTCCATTATCTTTTTTGTTTGCAGGGTTACATTTTTTATTTCTATTTGGGAAGCGGGACAAAGATTTTGCATAAGTCTGTACCTTCCCATAACAAGACCTATACCCGATGAGTCCATAAAACTGACATTTTTAAAATCTAAAATGAGCATTTGAGGTTTAATAAACATCAAGCTTTCGTCAATTTTATCCCGCACTTGCCCGCAGGTATGATGGTCAATTTCGCCGATAAGATAAGCAATAACAATATTTTTTCTGCTTTCAATCGTAACATTCATTTTTGTCACTCCAATAAAAAAATACCAATCTGCGTTAATACTAACAGATTGGTATCAAATAATTTATCGTATTTTGTTGTTAAATCAATTCTTTTCTGATTTGGCGAAAAAGATAAAATGAACCGCAAACAAGGCTTAAACCGTCTCCTTTAGCCGCTTTTACGGAATCAAACGCATTGTCAAAGCATAAAACATTTTTGCAGTATTTTTTTGCAACGGCTGCAAGTTCATCCGCTTTCATTGAGCGTTCGTTATTAACTTCGGTTGCATAAATCGTTTTGCACTTTGGCGCAATTAAAGATAAATAAGCTTCAACATTTTTATCTTTCATCATAGCGATTACGGCAACTTCATCACTGATTTTCGCTTGTAATGCCTTTGCGGCGTCAACATTGTGCCCACCGTCAACAAGCACACCGTTAATCACGCTTTGCCTTGCGCAAAGTTTGGGATTTTCCGCTTTAACATCAATACCGATTGCGTCAAGCACAGCCTGAGCCGTCGCAATGTCATTTGTCAAAACATTACCGAAATCGTTAATTTTGATAAGCTTAGCGTTATTATCACTGCAAACTTTTTCAAAAATTTGCTCACACTTTGGGTTAGGATAAAGAATACAGGTAGAATCAGGTTTAATTATTCCGCTTTTTTCCATCGCAATTTCCTCAAGAGTGTTGCCCAAAAAAGCCGTATGGTCAATAGCTACCGATGTAATAACAGAAATATTCTTTTTTTCAACATTTGTAGCGTCACCCTTGCCGCCCATACCGCATTCAATAACGGCGTAGTCTACCATACTGTCGGCAAAAAATTTGTACATAATAGCCGTAACAAGTTCAAATTCAGTAGCGTCGCAGTTGATATATTCGGCTATATATTTTGAAAAATCACTTTTCGGTATAAATTCGCCGTCGATTTGAATTTGCTCACGGTAATCTATAACCCACGGAGATGTGAAAAGACCGACCTTGTAGCCTGCTTTTTGCAGTGCATTTGAAACAGAAGCGGCTGTAGTGCCCTTGCCGTTAGTGCCTGCAATATGGATAATATTGAGTTTATCCTGCGGGTTGCCCATTTTTTTCAAAAGCTCATAAATGCGAGTAAGCCCCGGTTTAATACCGAGGCTTTGCTTTTGAAGTATTAAGTTCAAAGCGTTTTCGTAGTTCATTTATTTACCCAAAGATTCAATAGAATTTTTAATGTTTGCAATCTTATCTTCAAGCTTAGCCGCATCTTCCCTGTTTTGATTAACTACCTTTTCAGGCGCTTTGTTAACAAAACCCGGGTTAGAAAGCTTTTTGTTGATAAAATCAAGCTTGTCCTGAGCCTGAGCAAGTTCCTTTTCAAGCCTCTTACGCTCGGCTTCAAAATCAACAAGGTCGCCCATAGGAATATAAATCTTAGCGTTATCGGTTACGATTGTAACAGTGTTGCCGAGATTGTCAAAGCTTGACTTAACCTCAACCTCGTTTGAAGAAGCAAGACGCTTAATAAATTCTGCGCCCTGATTAAAGAGGTCGATATCTTCTGTTTCAACATAAACCTTTGCTTTCTTGCTTGGCGGAATATTCATTTCTGCTCTGCGGTTACGAATAGCACGAATAGCAGTCATAAGTTTTTCCATCTTAGCCTCATTTTCCGCAAAGGTAAGGTTTTCGTCATATTCTACCCACTTTGAAATCATAATCGATTCGCAATCGTGAGGGATAGCCTGATAAATTTCTTCAGTAATGAACGGCATAAACGGGTGAAGAAGTTTGAGAATATCGGTAAGAACATAAACCAGAACGCTCTTTGCGGTATTCTTAGCCTTTTCGTCGTCGCCTTGAAGTCTGATTTTTGCAATTTCAATATACCAATCGCAGAAAACATCCCAAATAAAATCATAAAGCTTTTGAATAGCAATACCAAGTTCATACTTTTCAAGGTTGTCGGTAACATCCTTTGCAAGAGTATTTACTTTAGAAACTATCCATTCATCTTCAACTGCAAGGTCGCACGGAAGTCCGTCATACTTAAAGTCATCTGTAAGATACATCAAAACGAAACGAGCGGCATTCCAAAGCTTATTTGCAAAGTTTCTTGACGCCTTAACCTTTTCGTCCGAAAAACGCATATCGTTACCCGGTGAGTTACCTGTTGCAAGAGTAAATCTTAATGCGTCTGCACCGTATTCGTCAATAATTTCGAGCGGGTCAATACCGTTACCGAGCGACTTAGACATCTTTCTGCCCTGAGCGTCACGAACAAGACCGTGAATAAGAACGGTATCAAACGGAGCCTTGTCGGTATAAGCAAGACCCGAGAAAATCATACGGGAAACCCAGAAGCCGATAATATCATAACCTGTTACAAGAGTATTGGTAGGATAATAGTGCTTCAAATCTTCTGTATCGTCAGGCCAACCGAGAGTTGAGAAAGGCCAAAGGGCAGAAGAAAACCAAGTGTCAAGAGTGTCAGGGTCCTGATGAATATGTTCACTGCCGCAGTGAGCACACTTTGCAGGGTCTTCCTTGCTGACTGTTGTGCCGCCGCAATCATCGCAGTACCAGGCAGGAATTCTGTGACCCCACCAAAGCTGACGGGAAATGCACCAGTCACGGGAACCACGCATCCAACTCATATAATTTTTCTTAAATCTTTCAGGTACAAACTTGATATCGCCGTTTTCAACAGCGTCAATAGCCGGACCGGCAAGCGGTTCCATCTTTACAAACCACTGCTTTGAAACCATAGGTTCAATATTTGTATGACATCTGTAGCAAGTGCCTACATCGTGCTTGAGTGGCTCAATCTCTTTAATATATCCGCCCGCTTCAAGGTCGGCAAGAATAGCTTTCCTTGCTTCAAGAGTAGTCATACCTGCATACTTGCCGCAATCAAGAACTTCAGGCTCATTTTGAGTTGCCTTGCCGCTCTTTATAATTTCATCCGCAGCTTCCTTATCAGCCTTGCCTGTCATATGACCGTCATAAGTAAATGTACGAATAATAGGAAGATTGTGACGAAGACCGACTTCAAAGTCGTTAGGGTCGTGGGCAGGAGTGATTTTAACAACGCCTGTACCCTTTGTCATATCTGCATGTTCATCGCAAACAATAGGAATTTCTTTGTTAAGAAGCGGAAGAATAACATGACAACCGTGAAGATGCTTATATCTCGGGTCGTCGCCGTTGATAGCTACCGCTGTATCGCCAAGCATAGTTTCAGGACGGGTAGTAGCGAGTTCAAGCTTTTCGCCTGTTTCCTTAACTTCATAAAGAAGATGCCAGAAGTTGGAATCTTTTTCTTCATATTCAACCTCAGCGTCACTGATAGATGTATTACAATGTGGGCACCAGTTAACCATACGGTTGCCACGATAGATTAAATCTTTGTCATAAAGACCGACAAAAACTTCCCTTACAGCCTTGCTGCAACCCTCGTCAAGAGTAAAACGCTCTCTGTCCCAGTCGCATGATGAACCCATCTTTTTAAGCTGTTCAATAATTCTGCCGCCGTACTGCTCTTTCCAAGCCCAAGCACGCTCAAGAAACTTATCTCTGCCGAGGTCGTCCTTAGTAATGCCCTCTTTGCGCATAGCTTCAACAATTTTAGCTTCGGTTGCGATAGAAGCGTGGTCTGTACCCGGAAGCCAAAGAGTGTCATATCCTGCCATTCTGTGATAACGGATAAGAATATCCTGAAGTGTATTATCAAGTGCATGACCCATATGGAGCTGACCCGTGATGTTTGGAGGTGGGATAACTATTGTGTATGTCTTTTTGTTTGCTTCTCTTTTAGCGTGAAAATACTTTTTATCACACCAAAACTCATAAGTACGGTCTTCAACTTCGGAAGGGTCGTACTGCTTTGCAAGTTCTTTTGCCATAATAATCTCCTTTATATCAGTATAGTATTTTTCGTCAAAAAAATACGCTTCCGCCTCAGATTGAGACGAAAGCGAAAAATTCCGTGGTACCACTCAAATTGCATTAATATTTAATGCCACTCAAATCTTTAACGCAGATATACGGACAAGGCTACTTAGGTTTCACCCTGCCGGCTCAAAAGCTACCTTCACCCGCATCATCTATGCCCTTTCACCTAACGGGCACTCTCTGAAAGAATAAACAGGTTACTCCTCTTTTTCCCAGCCGTTTAATATGCAAATATATTAGCAAAAAATAAACAAAATGTCAATATCTTAACGGCTTCTTCTAACTTTTATATTCATAAAACAGCTTAATTAACCAAAAAAGAATAATAAAATTAAAACTGTAATTGCAACTATACCAAGACCTGCAAAAAACTTTATCGCCCTATGTACCGCATCAAAAGTATTGGTAGGCATAATTTGGAAAAATGCATATTTAAGCGGTTCTTTAACCTTGTTGCCTACAAGATTTTTAAATCTTAGGTCATATGTATCAAAGGTTCCGTTCTTTTTAAGTTCAATAACCCTGACTCCCCTATCCTTACCCGGGCCGTAAACATGGAAGCCTGCGCCCTGAGTGTAGCCAAGGTCAATACCGTCAACCTTGCCGTTGAAAGAGTTATTATGGTCGTGGCCGAAATATACGCCGAGAACCTCACCCTTTTCTTTAAAAGCGTTAAATTCACCGCTGTTAACTTGCGGGTCAGCCGGAGATTCTTTCATAAAGCCGTTCTTATTCACTTTATCCTTATTAAGAATATAAAATCTGTTTGCGTGAGTTCTGAAGCCCCTTACAGCTCCTTTAGTATTCTTTTTAACCTCGGTTAAAAGTTCAAACACTTCGCAAAGCGGAATATGCTGAATTACAATAGAAGGAATTAACTTTCCGTATTCCTTTTCATAGCTGTCACGGGTATTCCTGTACCATTCGATTTGGTTTTCGTGAACATTATCGTAACCGATATCAAGATTTGAATGGCTGTCAATAAGATAAAGCAGAAATTTAAGTTCGTTTCCGTCTTTAATCTCTATGCAGTGGTTTGCACAGCCATCAATTCCTTCAACGCTTTTGCCTATAAAATAATCGAATTCTTTATAAATTTCAAACTGCTCCTCATTGCTTAATCCTACCTGCCTGTCGTGATTGCCGAAGCAAACAGTAAACGGAATTTTCCTGTTTTGGCAAGGCTTTGTAAGTATATCAAGCGAATTTTTAACAGCTTCCCTATTGCCTTTAAAAGTAGTTTTGCCCCAAATCTGGTCGCCTGAATAAACAACCAAATCAGGTTCCTCCCTATCAAGTGCGGCATTTATTAAATCAAGCGTATCGGGACTGATTTTTTTACCTTCCTGAGTATCCGCTATTTGTAATATTTTAAAACTATCGTTTTTGAAATTCAGCATTTCATCACCTCGGTATATTATTTTAACATATAATATACTTGACTGCAATAATTAAAAATACTATAATACGATTAATGTTTCTGCCCGTAGCACAGTGGCTAATGCAGTAGATTCCGATTCTAAAGACCGAGAGTTCAAATCTCTCCGGGCAGACCAAAAAACTCTTGCCAAAACTGATTGGCAAGAGTTTTTTATTATCTGTTAATTAATCTGTACCGTCTGCATTTTCCGGTTCAAGTTGAGTTGACGCTTCGGTTGTTGTTACAACTTCACCGTAAACCTGAAGCACAACCTCCTCGCCTACTGCGGCTGTTTCACCTGCGGCAGGAGCACTTGCATAAGATTCTCTTACCGTGCCCTTAGTATGAGTGCCGTCGTTATAAAGCTCAACTGTTGCAACCTTAAAGCCTTTATCTTCAAGCATTTTTGTAGCTTTTTCAAGAGTTAAACCTGCAACATTAGGCACTTCGGCAGTTTGGATGCCCTTGCTGACCGTAAGCTGAATTTCGGTTTGCTCGTCAACCTTTTTCCCGGCTTTTATACTCTGTTCAAAAACAATACCCTCGTCAATATCCTTTGAATATTTAGAAGTGAAAGTAATTTTAAACTGCTTATTCCAAGCGCCGTTATTTTCAATATCGCTTTGAGTATAACCGGCTGAGCAGAAATCGGGAACTTCATACTGACTGACGGAAACAGGAGTAGTTGTATCCTCAGGCTTTTTACCGATACCGCCGTTCTTGGCAACATATATACCGCCTACAACGCCTGCAATAACAATAAGAACAACTAAAATTATGATGGCAACTTTTGAGCCGTTGCTCTTGCCCTGCTTAGTGTCATAACCGGGATAACCTCTGTAATGTTCTTCTTCCTCAACAGGGTCTTCAGGCTCAACTTTTTTAACTTTTGCTTGCTTAATTTCTTTTTTAGGTTCTTCCGCCGACTGAGCCACAACCGTAGGTGCGGCATTGAGCTGCTCACGGAAAGTGTTAACATCCTGAGTTCTTTTTTCAGGGTAAATCTGCAAGCCGCTGCCGAGCGCACGAATAACATAAGTAGGAATCTTCTCCGCAATAGTGTTAGGAATCATAAGCTTGTCATTAGTTTCCCTCGACTTTGCGTCAGGTGGGTTTTGACCGACAAGCGCTCTGAATATGCAAGCGGAAAAAGCGTAAATGTCGGTTGCAGGGCACATCTTATGGTTATTGTCATACTGTTCAAGCGCCGTATAACCGTCGTTTACATTAAATTCAAGTTCACTTGACATAGTGTTTGCCTGAGAAATGCAAAAGCTTTTAAGCCTAACCTTACCGTCCCTGCAAAGAAGAAGATTATCAGGGCAGATACCGCCGTGAATAACCCCGTTTGAATGAAGCGCTTCAAGAGTGGTAAGAACCGGCATAAACATAATCCTCGCCTGCTCCCAAAGAATATTTCCGTCAGGGTTTCGCAAAAGGTACTGGCGCAGAGTAATTGACTCCATATAATCACTTACTGCATATGCCGTTTCGTTAAGCTCAAATACATCATAAGTAGGAATAACGGCAGAAAAGTTTTTAAGCTCTGCCAATGTGTTCCAAAGCTTAATAAACGACTGCTTTAAACTGTCAAACGACGGCTTAAACTTCTCCCTGATGTGAACATCCTGATTGCCCTCAAGCCTTGAAGCAATGCCTTTTGGCAAAAATTCCCTTACGGTGATTACCTTGTCAAGGTTCATATCATATGCCATATATACTGCGGCATCACTTTCGTGAGCGATAACAGCACCTACAACATACCTGTCGTTAAGTATTGTTTTAGGTTGAAGATAGATAAAATCACTTTGGGTATCGTTGTCATAATGGCAATTAGGACAAACGCTTCCCTCGGTAAGTTCTTCAAAACAATTCATACATAAATTATCTATATTATTTTTCAAAAGAAAGTCACTCCGATTTATATTTGAAAATATTTTACCAAGCCAAATATACTTTGTCAAGGACTATGCACATTTAGTTATTGAATAAATATGTAAATTATTATATAATAAACTGTGAATTAAATCAAGAAAGGAATATATACATATGGCATCCTTTGCGTTAATCAAAGAATTAAATGAAAAAAAAGACAAAAACGGCAACGGCTACCTTGACCTTATTGTTATAGGAAGCGACAAAAAAGAATACCCTGCAAAGGTTTGGAGATTTGACAACAACGGTCAGTTTGAGCAAAACGATGTTGTTGAAATCGAATACACGCTTGACAATTACAAGGGCAAAGCTCAGCTTACAATTACCACTATAAAAAAAGCGCCGAGCGAAATGATTAAGGAATTTATCCCTGCAAGCGAATACGACGGCAAAGTCGTATTTTCTATGCTTTTGAAGAAAGTAAACGAATTTAAGGACGAGGAACTTAAAGCTATTGTTAAGGACATTATGCTCACCAATCGTGAAGCGCTTGAAGTTTACCCTGCCGCATACAGGCTTCACCATGCAATAGTAGGCGGTCTTATGCTTCACACTGCTTCTATTGTTGAAATGGCTGAGAAAACCTGCGAGGTTTACCCTAACATCAACCGTGAGCTTCTGCTCTCGGGCGCTATTTTGCACGATGTTGCAAAAACTTTTGAAATGCAGACGGGCAAAACAGGTCTTTGCTCGGGATACACAGTCGGCGGCGAGCTTATAGGTCATCTTGTTAAAGGTGCAATATTTATTGACGAAACCGCAAAAAAGCTTGGTATTGACAGCGAAAAAGTAACGCTTCTTGAACATATGATTTTGTCGCACCACGGTGTGCCGGAATACGGTTCTCCTGTTCGTCCGATGTTTTTGGAAGCTGAAATACTTTCAACTCTCGACGCACTTGACGCAACTGTTTTTGAAATTAACAATGCGACAGGTAAGGTTGAAGCAGGCGAATTTACAGACAGGCAGTGGGCGCTTGACAACAGGAAGCTTTTCAATCACGGTCTTTCATCGACTGAGCACAAAGTTAATTTAGGAGAATAAGAATGAGCATTGAAAACGAAACTTGGAGTGAAATCGTAATCACGGTTGATACAAAAGATATTGAAGTTGCGGGCAACATTGCAAATATGGTTGTGCCGTATGGCATTTATATTGAAGATTATTCCGACCTTGAAAACGAGGTTATGGAAATTGCACACATCGACCTTATTGAAGAAAGTTTGCTTGAAGCGGATAGGACAAAAGGTCTTATACATGTTTATGTTAACCCTCACGAAAACCCGTTAGAAGCCGTTTCTTTTATTGAAGAAAGGCTTAAAGAGCAAAACATAAATTATCAAATCAGAATTGACGATTGCAAAGCGGAAGATTGGGTAAATAATTGGAAGCAATATTTTCATCCTATGCCTATCGGCGAAAAGTTGCTTATCCGCCCTACTTGGGAGGACGAGTATGACGCAAAGGGCAGAAAAGTGCTTCATATTGAGCCGGGTCTTGCTTTTGGCACAGGTAGTCACCCGACAACAAAGTTATGCCTTGAAACGCTTGAAAAATATATCAACGAAAACTCGACTGTTCTTGATATCGGTTGCGGCAGCGGTATTCTTTCTATTGCTTCGCTTCTTTTAGGCGCAAAAAGTGCTTTCGGCGTTGATATCGATTCTTTGGCAGTTAAAACAGCTATGGCAAACGCAGAAGAAAACGGTTTTGACGAGAGCAAATTTAAAGCGGTTAAAGGTAATTTGTCTGACAAAGTAAATGGAAAATACAGCGTTATTGTTGCCAATATTGTTGCAGATATCATTATGGAATTTAATAAAGAAGTCGGCAAATTTTTAGAGGATGACGGTGTATATATCACCGGCGGAATCATTGAAAGCCGAGAAGATGAAGTTCTTTTAAGCTTTGCTCAAAACGGATTTGAAGTTAAAGAACGCTTTGAAGAAAAAGGCTGGCTTGTGTTTGTGGTTAAAAAGCAATAAAACATATATAAAAGCAAAAATGTGATAGAGGTCGTAAAAAACTTCTATCACATTTTTTGGTTTCACGGGTCGTCGGGGACGCCGAAGCCCAAGTTAACTATATTTTATTTTGTTTTGATTGACTTGGTTGCGCTCCATTTTGAATAAACTTTTACAGTTTTGCCGTTAATCTTAGCATTCTTATATGTACGAATACGAACATAGTAAGTTTTTTTAGCTTTAAGACCTTTAATAGTTTTTGTTTTAGCGCTCTTTTTGTTTACAGTATAGCTGCTTGATTCCCTATTAAACTTCTTTGATGTAGAAATATTAATTTGATAGCCTGCGATACCGCTTACCTTTTTCCAAGTAACCTTAACTGACTTCTTACCCTTAGTAAGCTTTTTAACAGTTGGCTTCTTTTGAGTTGAGTCAATATATGCACCGCTTCTTGAATACTTAGCTGTTGTTGCAGCTTTCTTTGTTGTGGTTGCCTTTTTAGTGGTTGTTGTCATCAAAACAGGTGCTGTTGTTGATGTAGTTGCAACTGTAGTAGCTGTGGTTGATGTAGTAGCAACTGTAGTAGCTGTGGTTGATACAGTTGTAGCATTTGACGGCAATGTTGCAGGCTCTGTTGAACCGAGTGTTGTTTGAGTTGTTGTAGTTGAATCTTCTTCAGCTTTAAGAGCTTTGTAATAGTTTTCAAAGCCGATGAGGGCATCATAACTTCCAAATGAATTTGTATATTCACCCGGAGTATCTTCACTTTCAAAAGCGCAAAGGAAATCGTAAGCTTCCTTAGCCTTATCCATATCGCCTACTGCCGAATAAGCAGCAAGTGCAGCAGCTGTTGAGTCGGCATTTGCATCGGGTACATATTGCTCATCACTGTAGTAACCGTTTTCCTTCTTGTAATTTGCAATAAGTGAAAGTGCGTCATCAATATACTCTTTATACTCATTATAGTACGGAGCAAGTTGAAGAACAAAAAAGCCGTTATTATCGCAAGAGAAGCCCCAGTTGTTAAGACCCGAACCCATTGTGTAGTTAGAAACGAGTTTGTCGCAAAGGGTCAATGCAAGGGCTTCATTGCCGAGTGCCTTAGCCGCATCAATAGCATAGCCGTATGTATAAACATTATCGCTTGTTAAACTTACATCAATAGCTTCAAATGAAGATACAAGATTGTAGCCGTTAAACGATGTTTTGTCAACATTCAAAGCGTCAAAAGCCTTAAATGTTGCGCCGTAAAGAGCCGGACTTGCACTGCCGTAATTTGAAATAACTGCTTTGTTTGCGTCAAGATTTTCTTTAACGCTTGTAACAAACGCATCCTTATACTTGCTTACATCAGCACCGCTGTCGATAATTGTTACAAAGTTTCTTGCGTTTGACAAAGTGTATGAAGCCTTTTCATTACTTGTTACATAAGCCGCAGCCTGTTCGATTTTTTCTTTAACATCTGCGCTTGTCACCTTGTCGTCAGCCATTGCATAAATGCCTGTGAAAAGAGAAGTAATCGCAATGCAAATTGCAACAGTAACTGAAATTAATTTTTTCATATTTTTTAACCTCCTGATATGAAATTATTTTTTTTATGAACAGGTGTATGAAAATACAACCTTATCACCGTTTTTAAGTTTATATGCAGAACAGGCTACATTCGGCATTTTACCGTTTACATAGTAAGTCCAGCCGCTTTGCTTCCCGCAGTCAAATTCATCCAAATTATTTATACCGCTCACATATATTCCAAAGCTTGTTTTTTCACTGCTGACTGAAATATTATTCTCTTTGCAGGCATCGCTTAGCAAATCGTAAGCAGTAGTTTTTTTGTTGTAAGTAGCTGTATATTCGTCAAGAATAACACCGTCGCTCGGGACATATGATTCGTGACCCTTTGCAAGGTTATCCATATTATCGAGAATTGACTTACATTCGATTGAAATTGTTGCAGTCACACTTGACGAAGTGGCAGTTGTTGTTTGAGATATGGGTTTTGTTGTGGAAAGCGCAACAGTTTTATCGGTTGCAGCTGCAGTTGTTGATTTTGCAGTGGCAGATGTTGAACTCTTTGTCGTTTGAGTTGATGACAGCTTAGAGGCCGATAATGTTGTAGAATCAGCTTGAACCTTAGTTGCGGTGTGAACATCAAATTCAGTTGTTTGAACAGTTGAAACAACTGATGTGGTATTTTCTTTGCCTGACTTTGAAGTAACGCTGTTTGACTTATCCTTTTTGACGGTTTCAGTTGAGGTGTACTTTTTTGCCGTGTTGCCGTTTTTAGCTTTCTTTGATGATTTTTTATCGGTTTTCTTTTGTTCAAGTTTTACTGATACACTGCTTTTTTTATCAGCTTTATTTTTCTCCGCTTTAGCTTTTTCAGTTGTTTCTTTTGAAGTTTTTGTTTTATCTTCTTTTTCGCTTGTGTTTTGAGAGGAAGCTACAGCAGTTTCCAAACTATCGCTATCTTTCTTTTCTTCAATGCTTGACGGCAAAGCAGTTGAAGTTTCGTTTTCAGATAAAGCGGTTGTTAAAGTTGTTTTGGTTTCTTCATTTGTAGGCTTTGAGTTTGTGCAAGCTGCAAATAAAGTTGATAAAATAATTAAAGATAAAAGAATCGATAATATTTTTTTCATAAAAAATACCCCTGTCTTTTGGGACAAGGGTAGGCGCACTCTAAGTACGGACTTTAAATCATTGCTTTCCTTTGCCCAAAAGCTGAATTTAAGTTTTACGGCAGGTCTCCCGACTTATGATATAGCTTTGCATAAAAAGCCGCCTTCTCAGTTTCCCAATGGCGTTTGGCTTTTATTCATCAAATACGGTAATGGCTGTTGCTCAAGATTCACACTTGATTCCCTTTTAATCTTTTCTGCAAAAGAACCGTGACATATTTAATTTAGTTAAGTTTATTATTTTTCGTAAATGCTCCTTTTAAGCACACCGATATAAGGAAGATTGCGATAATACTGGTCATAATCAAGTCCGTAGCCGACAACAAAAGCATCCGGCACATCCGTACCTACATAGTCTGCCTTGATATCGGCAATTCTTCTTGCAGGTTTGTCAAGAAGGGTTACAACACTGATTGACTCAGGGTTGCGCTTTGAAAGCATATCGTGAATATATTTAAGAGTATTGCCCGTGTCAAGAATATCCTCAACAAGAAGCACATCAAAACCTGTTAAATCTTGTGCAATATCCTTAATAATTTTGATATTGCCGCTTGAAACAGTACCGCTGCCATAACTCGAAGCCTGAATAAAATCAATATTACATGGCAAATCAATGTACCTTGAAAGGTCGGTAAAAAAATAAATCGAACCTTTAAGCACACCTACAAGAAGGAGTTTCTTGCCGTCAAAATCTTTAGTGATTTGAGCTGCCAAACGATGAGCTATTTTATTAAGTTCTTCTTCTGTTACAAGTATTTTTTCAACATCTTGATGCATAATCATACCTCTTTGTTTTTCATTACTCAAAGAGTATAACACCTTATCTAAATAAAGTAAAGATAAATTTTATTATAATAAAGCGAACACAGTTCGCATCTGCAATACATTGCAAAATTGAACTGTGTTTATAACAATATTTTAATTAGGTGTATATAAATTTGCATATGGACGGGAAGTTGCCGGCACAAGCTTTTTAAACGGTTTCGACATTATATTGTCAAAATCTTTATCAAAATATTTACAATATTTTTTAACATAACCTTCAAGCTCTTTTTTATCATCCTCATCAAGGTTTACTATTTTGATATTTGAGCTGATATTTTCTTTTGGGAAAGAGCCACGCACAAAGATTTTGCCGCCGTGCATACCCGAAGCACAGTGAGTACCGAAAAGCTTTTCTCCCCTTTTCATATCAAGACCGAGAAGCACAATGGTGCCCCCTGCCATATATTCGCCGAGAAAAGAGCCTGCGTTTTTGCCGATAACAAGAACAGGACGCATCTGCCTAAACTCTTTCATATGAATACCGCCACGGCAAGCAACATTGTCACGAATATAAATTTGACCGTCACGCATACCGTAACCCATAGCGTCGCCTGAGTGACCGTGAACCACAATTTCACCGCCGCCCATAGTGTTGCCGACAGCGTCTTGGCAGTTGCCGTAAACAACCACTTTGCCGCCGTTAAGGTAGCAAGCCATATCATTGCCGGGTGTTCCGTAAACTTCAACAGTTTTACCCTCGTCAAGAGCACAGCCTATATAACGCTGACCGTTAACATCTTTAACGGTAACTTTATTTTGCTTTGAAAGACCCTTTTCAATTTCTTTGTTTACCTTTTCATATCTTGTAAGTCCTGCTTCGATAATCATAAAAGCATACCCCCTCTGAGTTTTTGAATTCTTGTTTCTTTATCAAACATAAATATTGAAGGAGTGTCCATAATATCACCCTCAAGAGTGGAAAGGTCAACCTTATTTGAAATAAGATTTGTATAAATACCGGCATTTTCGCTTGAATTAATCAATACGAAGCCAACAAGCTTATTGCCCTCAAAAACAAGGCGCTTATAGCTGTCACCATCGGTTTTAATTTCATCGCTGTACTGCTCGCCCTGTGCATTAATAAGACCGCAGGTACAAATTCTTAAACCGAAAAAGTCAATAGCATTAACGCTATAAGTACCGTCAACAACTTCGCTTTCGCTAGCCATTTGATTGCCGGCAACTCTGCCCTGCTGTACTGCATTTGGCCAAAGAGCAATAATCTTTTTTGAACCGTCAAGCATATCAACACTGACAGTGCAGTCACCTGCCGCATAAATATCCTTATCGCTTGTTTGCATTGTGTGAATATCGGTAATAATACCTCTGTTAACCTCTAAACCGGCTTTCTCTGCAAGTTTGGTATTAGGTCTAACACCGACTGCAAGAACGAGTAAATCGCATTTGAGCACCTTGCCGTCTTTAAGCGTAACCGAATTAATATGCTTACCCTTTGACTGAGCTTTAACAACGGTATTGCCAAGGTGAAACTTAATACCGTTATTTTCCAAATGTTTCTTAACCTGCTTTGCAGAAGTGGCGTCAAGAATTGACGGAAGAACACGGGGAGCAAGCTCAACAACTTCAACGCTCTTGCAAATTTTAACAAGACCCTCAGCGGCTTTCATACCGATAAGACCGGCACCGATAACAACGGCTTTTGTGTTTTCGTTTGCAAGCTTTTTAAGTTCTTTTGCACAAGCAAGGTCGAGAAATGTAATTGCATTTTCCTTGCCGTCAACATTTTCCATAGGAGGTACAAACGGCTTTGAACCTGTTGCAAGGCAAAGCTTATCGTACGGATATGACTTTCTGCCGACTTTAACTGCCTTATTTTTTCTGTCTATTGAAGTAACTTTTGCATTAGTCACAATATCAATTTTATTTGCTTTATAATATGAAGCTTTTCTAAGCGCCATATCGGCTTCCTTAACTTTGCCTTTGAGAAAATAGCTGATTGACGGGCGGGAATACGGAAGATACGCTTCTTCGGTAAGCATAGTAATTGTGCCCTTAGCGTCTGCTTTTCTTATAGCTTCGGCAGTAGCAAGACCTGCGGCGCAAGCACCGATAATAACATAATTCATTACTTATTACCTCCCACTTCAAGCCAAACAAGAGCCTTGTTAGGACAGTTTTTAACACAAGCAGGTTCTTCGCCTCTGCAAAGGTCACACTTGTAAGCGATGTTGCCCTGTTTAATGCAACCGATAGGGCAAACTGCAAGGCAAGTCATACAACCTATACATTTATCTTCATCAACAGATACGATACCTGTTTTTTTATCTTTAGTCATAGCGCCTGTAATACAAGCCTTAACGCAGGCAGGGTCATCACAATGACGGCAGTTAACCGCAACCGACGCCACCTTGTCGCCAAATACGGACACACGGCTTACCGGCTCAGGCTTTTCAGACTTATAAGCTTTAACTATATCTTTTGATTTTGAATGAGCGGTTTTGCAATAAACCTCGCAAAGGTGACAGTTAATGCAAAGCTCTTCTCTTGCGAAAACTTTTTTCATATCAGTGCCTCCTTATTCACCTGCGTGTTTAATGCCGAGTATTTCAAGTTCTTTATCGCTTAAACCGATGCCACGAAGCATAAGTCTGTTACCACGAAGGGAGTCGATAGAGTTGATACCCATACCGCCCATAATCTCTTTAATTTCGTGATTCCAAGCATTTATAAGATTGATAACTCGTTTGTGTGCAATTTCAGGGTTTAAACGACGGGTAAGGTCAGGGCGCTGAGTAGCGATACCCCAGTTGCACTTACCTGTGTTACAAGTTTGACACATATGGCAACCCATTGCGATAAGCGCAGCGGAGGCAACATAGCAAGCGTCTGCACCAAGAGCAATAGCCTTAACAATATCGGCCGAACAACGGAATGAACCTGCAGCAACAAGAGAAACGGTTGAACGAATACCCTCGTCACGAAGCCTTTGGTCGGCTGCGGCAAGTGCAAGTTCAATAGGAATACCTACATTATCCCTAATTCTTGTAGGAGCGGCACCCGTACCTCCTCTGAAACCGTCGATAACAACGATGTCGGCACCGGCTCTTGCAACACCGGAAGCGATAGCTGCAACATTATGAACGGCGGCAATTTTAACCGAAACAGGCTTTTTGTTATGAGTAGCCTGCTTGAGCGACCAAATAAGCTGGCGCAAGTCCTCAATAGAATAAATATCGTGGTGAGGTGCAGGAGAAATAGCGTCCGAGCCTTCCGGAATCATACGGGCATTTGACACTTCAACATTAACCTTTTCACCCGGAAGATGACCGCCGATACCCGGCTTTGCACCCTGACCGATTTTAATTTCAACAAATTTTGAATTATTAAGATAATCTTTGTGTACGCCGAAACGACCGGAAGCAACCTGAACGACTGCATAATCGCCGAAAGAACGAAGGTCGGGATGAAGACCGCCCTCACCGGTGTTAAACAATGTTCCGAGTTCAACAGCAGCCATAGCAAGCGACTTTTGAGCATTGAGTGAAATTGAACCAAAGCTCATAGCCGAGAACATAATAGGTGTTTCAAGCATAACCTGAGGCGGCATTTTTGTAATTGACTTGCCTTTCTTTTCAACCTCAATCTTATCAGGCTTGCGACCGAGAATAGTACGAATTTCCATAGGCTCACGAAGCGGGTCAATAGACGGGTTGGTAACCTGAGAAGCATTTAGCAAAATCTTATCCCAATAAATAGGATAAGGCTTAGGGTTGCCCATAGCCGAAAGAAGAACAGAACCCGTTTCAGCCTGGCGGCAAATTTCCTGCTGATAAGTCGGAGTCCAATTTGCATTGTCACGATAGTCGCAAACATATTTTTCTATTCTGAGTGCACCTGTAGGGCAAAGGTCAACGCACCTATGACAAGCTACACAATTTTTTGAATTAACAAGTACGGTTTTGCCGTCCTCGTCAAAGAAATGACATTCGTTTGAGCACTGACGAACACAGCAACCGCAGTTGATACAAAGCTCTTTATCACGAATGACAGTAAATCTGCGTGGAATATAATTTATCATCAGTCCTCATCCTCCTCATCAATTTCAAGCGGAATAAATACCGGCTCTGCGCCCGATACCGACCAAACTTCGTCAGGGTCAGGGCAGATAATTCTGATTGCCGATTCTTCCGACGCAAAATAAGCACGATTGCCTTTTGTTGCGGCAGTAAGAGAACGGAGTTTAAGTCTGTCGTTAATAGCCAAAAGACCTTTATTTGAACCGAGAATAACAGAAAACGGACCGTTTACAAGAGCGCCGTTATAAATTGAACGGAGATTAGTAAAATACTCTCTCTTTTCATCGTCCATTCTGTCAATTTCTTCCCATTCGGGAGCAGTGAGAACATCAGCCGCAACTTCAATAGGAAGATTATGGTGACGAAGAAGATGGTCGAAAAGATAAGTTATAACCTCGGTATCGGTCTGCATAGTACAAATATAGCCAAACTGCTCGATATATCTTCTGTTTGCATCATAAGACGAAATTTCACCGTTATGTACAATAGACCAATCAAGAATATTGAATGGGTGCGCACCGCCCCACCAACCCGGTGTATTAGTAGGAAAACGACCGTGAGCAGTCCAAATATAAGCCTCATATTGGTCAAGCATATAAAATTCGCCTACATCTTCAGGGTAGCCGACTGCCTTAAAGCAGCCCATATTTTTACCGCTTGAAAAGATATATGCGCCGTCGATAGCGTTATTGACTTTTGTTACGCACTGAGCAACATATTCAAGTTCATCAAGCCTCGATTCTTTAATATGAACACGATTTGCCTTGCCGAAATATCTCCAAATATCGGGTCCTTTTTCAATACTTGCAACCTGACGGGTAGGTATCCTTTCGGCTACATCAATATTAAAATGCCTAAACAAGAAATCTTCGCACTGTTTTCTTGCTTCATTAGTATCATAAAAAACATGAATAGCATATTCGTCCTTATGCTCGGGATAAATGCCGTAAGCAGCAAAACCGCCGCCCAAACCGTTAGAACGGTCGTGCATAAGAGCGATAGACTTTATAATTTGTGAACCGTTGATTCTGTTACCTTTTCTGTCGATTATGGCAGCAATGGCACAGCCGGAAGGAATTCTGATTTCTCCCTCTTTCAACATAATATCCTCTCCTTAAAGTTAAATAAAAATAATGATATCAACAAATTATTATGAACATAGTGTTCAATAAATATCACCGATTTTCTTAATTTTACAATAAATAATAGGCTTTAGTCAATTATATAAATTACAAAATTAAAGTCGATTTTTAACTGTTTTATGTATAATTTCACACAAAAACCATAATTTTGTTAACGATTTTGCATAGTTATACTGTATAGTGCGAATACCACTTTATATTTATGCACAGCTTATTCAGACATAAACCTTTCCCTAAAATGCGGTAAATCTTATCAAAAAAAGAGCAAGATTGCAAAGCAACCCTGCCCTTTTAGGAAGAAAACTATATTCAGTAAAACAATTTATACATCATCTTCACCTTGGAGTGCATCGTATCCCCTTTCACCGGTACGAACTTTAACAGCATCCTCAACATCATAAATAAAGATTTTGCCGTCACCGATATTGCCGGTATAAAGAACATCTCGTGCAGTTTCAACTACTTTTTCAACAGGAACGGCTGAAACTACCATTTCAAGCTTCATCTTAGGGTTAAGGCTCATTTCTTCAATTTCGATACCACGATATTTTCTTATATGACCCTTTTGGGTACCGCAACCCATTACATTTGTAACGGTCATACCCGTAACACCGATTGAATTCATAGCAGATTTAATATCTTCAAATTTTGCAGGGTTGAAAATCATAACAACCTTTGAAAGAGCCGGTGATTTTTTTGTAGTATAAGTTTCAACTTCTACTGCTTTTTCAACAGGTGCAAGCGGAGTTGCAGGAGCCGAAGTTTTAGGTGCAGATGCTTTAATTGACGAAGAAGTTGCAAAAGCCATAGCAGGCATAAAGTCGGCATATGCTGACGGAAGATTATGTTCTGTTGCGTCAAGACCCTTGATTTCTTCTTCTTCCGATACTCTAAGACCGTTAGTCTTTTTAATGATAAAGAATACGATTGTCATTGTAACTATTGTCCAAGCGGCTACACAAACAAGACCGAGAAGTTGCTTGCCGAGAAGCGAGAAACCGCCGCCGTAGAAAAGACCTTGGAAAGAATCGTTGCCGGGAACAGAAGTTGTTGCAAACAAACCTACGGCGATTGTGCCCCACATACCGTTTACGCAGTGAACTGCAACAGCACCTACAGGGTCATCAACTTTAAGTTTGATATCGATAAATTCAACTGCTACTACAACAAGAATACCTGCAACAACGCCTATAATACAAGAACCGAGTGCGTCAACAACATCACAGCCTGCAGTAACTGCTACAAGACCTGCAAGAGAAGCGTTAAGTGACATTGAAACATCAGGCTTGCCGTTCTTTATCCAAGTGAAAATCATAGTTACGCAAGTAGCGATAGCAGGAGCACAAGTTGTTGTTACAAAGATAGAAGCAAGCTGAGGTCCGCTTGTTGCCGCAGCACCGTTGAAACCGTACCAGCCAAACCAAAGAATAAATACACCGAGAGCACCGAGTGTAAGTGAATGACCCGGAATAGCCTTTGCTACCTTTTTGCCGGTCTTTTTATCTTCAACATATTTACCGATACGAGGACCTACCATAATTGCACCGATAAATGCAGTAATACCGCCTACCATATGAATTGCGCAAGAACCTGCGAAATCGTGGAAACCGAGATTTGCAAGCCAACCGTTTGGATTCCATATCCAGCCGGCTTCAATAGGATAAACAACAGCCGAAATTACTGCCGAATAAATGCAATAGCTTGAAAACTTTGTACGCTCTGCCATAGAACCCGAAACGATTGTTGCCGCAGTTGCACAGAACACAAGGTTAAACACGAAGTTTGACCAGTCAAAATTTTGATAATTTGTGAAAACGCCAAGGGTTGGCAAACCGCAAAAGCCGCCCAAAACTTCTTCACCCATCATAAGACCGAAACCGAGCAAAATAAACATCGGAGTACCGATACAAAAATCCATAAGATTTTTCATAATAATATTGCCCGCATTTTTTGCTCTTGTAAAGCCCGTTTCCACCATAGCAAAACCGCATTGCATAAAGAAAACGAGTGCCGCACCGATTAAAAACCATATGCCGAACATTTCACTGTCGACTTTTTCAAGAATAGATGTTAAATCCATATATTCTTCCTCCTCAAATTAAAATAGTTTGTAATGAATAAAAAGAAAATAAAAAAAGAGGCACGACAACACTAAGCTGTCGCACCCCATTGTGCTAAAAATATAAGCCAAACCGACGCCGAAAACGACATCGGCTTGGCAAACTGGCATAAATGCCATAAGAGAGGGCTCTTAATTGCCGATAAAGTGGCTAAACCACGCCGAATTTAATCTAAATCAATATTTAATCTAAATTAACTATTAATAGTTAACCATATATCTGTCGATTTCCCACTGAGAAACCTTAGTTCTGTATTCGTCCCATTCAGCTTTCTTACCTTCGGTATAAGCGTTGAATACATGGTCGCCGACTGTTTCCTTAACAAACGGGTCAGCTTCGGAAGCCTTAACTGCTTCTTCGAGTGAGCCAGGAAGGCAATCAATACCGTTAGCGGCAAGTTCTTCGTCTGAAAGGTCAAATACATTGTAATCAACTGCAGGAGCAGGAGAAATCTTGTTTTTAATACCGTCAAGACCTGCTGCAAGGCAAAGAGCCATTTCAAGATATGGGTTGCAAGTTGGGTCAGGACAACGAAGTTCTACACGAGTGCCCATTCCTCTTGCTGCAGGAATACGAACAAGGCAAGAACGGTTAGATGCTGACCAAACAATATAAGTAGGAGCTTCATAACCCGGTACAAGTCTCTTATAAGAGTTAACTGTTGGGTTTGAATAAGCAGCGATACCTTTAACATGCTTTAAAAGACCACCGATAAAGTAATGTGCTACTTCGCTGAGACCGTCTTCACTTTCAGGGTCATAGAAAGCGTTAACTGTTTTACCATCTGCATTCTTTGTCATAAGTGACATATTGGTGTGCATACCTGAGCCGTTGATACCGTAGATTGGCTTTGGCATAAATGTTGCGTGAAGACCGTGCTTTGTAGCATAAGTCTTAACAACATGCTTGAATGTCATTACACGGTCGGCAGTTGTCATAACTTCGTCAAACTTGAAGTCGATTTCGTGCTGACCTTCTGCAACCTCGTGGTGAGATGCTTCGATTGTATATCCCATTTCTTCAAGAGCAAGGCAAATATCACGACGGCAATTTTCACCGTGGTCGATTGGGTTAAGGTCAAAGTAACCGCCCTCATCACCTGTTGTGGTTGTCGGGTTGCCGTCCTCATCAAGTTTGAAAAGGAAGAATTCACATTCAGGACCTACATTAAAGCTGTAACCCATTTCAGCTGCTTCGTCCATAACCTTTTGAAGTACATTTCTTGGGTCGCCGAGGAACGGTGTCTTGTTATCTGCACAATAAACAGAACAGATAAGACGGGCTGTCTGAGCGTTCTGATGCTTTCTCCAAGGGAAAATTGTCCATGTGTCATAATCAGGATGAAGGTACATATCACTTTCGTTAATTCTTACGAAACCGTCGATTGATGAACCGTCAAACATACATTCATTGTCAAGTGCTTTTTCAAGCTGAGAGCTTGTGATAGCAACATTCTTCATAATACCGAAAACATCGGTAAACTGAAGTCTGATAAACTCAACGCCGTTTTCCTGAGCACTTTTAAGGATGTCTTCTTTTGTGTACTTACTCATAGTAAATACTCCTCTCTTGAAATAATTTTTGAAATAAAAAAAGGCGCTCCGACATCTAATCGGAACGCCTTTGTTCTTACTACACCATCATTATATCGGCTGCAAGCGAGATTGTCAACGATTTTATGCATTTTTGTCAATTTACAGTGTGAGCAACCAATCACGCTGAAAATTTTTGGTAAGATTGACAAAAATCGATTTAACAACAAAGAGGCTAACAATGTTAGCCCCTACACAACAATGTTAGCCCCTATGACATTAAGAATAAGAAAAGGCAGGAGTAAGCCCCTGCCCTACATAAATCTATTATTTATTTTGACATATCCAAATACTTTTCATCAATAACTTTATTTACAAGTTTATTATAGTATTCAGGTGTGCCGCCCGACTGCGAATTCGATGCGGCAAGTTCATCGGTATAATCGGCAAGCTTATAAACATCGAATTTGAATTTGTCATCATCTTCCCTGCTGTAATGAGTAACTATAGGAATAAATTTACCGTTAATGGTAATTTTGCCGTCTTTCTTTTCAATATCAACACTTGCAATACCGCCGCAAAGCTGGTCAATCTCAATTTGGTGAGAAATAAAGTTACCCAGTGAATAGTAAACAAGCATCTTGTGACCGTCGTCGTTTGTAACTTCCTTGACCGGCTGAATAACATGAGGGTGGCAGCCGATAACAAGGTCTACGCCGAGTGAACTGAAAAGGTCGGTATATTTTTTTTGATAATCGGAAATATCAAAGCTGTTTTCAGTGCCCCAATGAGGGAATACAATAACAACATCTGCGTTTGCCCTTGCTTCTTTAATGTCTTTTGTAACTTTATCCTTATTCATCATATTAACTATCCAAGGCTTATCCGACGGCAAATCAATACCGTTTGTGCCGTAAGTATAGTTAAGAAGCGCAAAAGTAATATTATTTTTCACATAATATTTAATTGTATTATAGCTCTTTTCATCCTCGTTAATGCCAAGATAAACAATATCTTTTTGCTTTTTGAAATATTCAATTTCATTCATTATGCCCTGAGAGCCTTTATCCATAATATGGTTATTGGCACAATTAAAGATATTAAAGCCTGCTTTTATTGCAGCGTCTCCGACTTCCTGCGGTGAGTTAAACACGGGATAACCGGTGTATTCAAAATCACTGCCGCCGAGAACGGTTTCCTGGTCAATAACTGCCATATCGTATTTTTGAATAACAGGGGAAATATTTTGATAAAGGCAAGTATAATCATAAGTGCCGTCACTCTGTTTTCCCGCCTCAATCAGAGTATTATGAATAAGATTATCGCCGACGGCGCAAAGAGTAACCTTGCCGTTTGTGTCCTGACTTGTTTGAACGGTAGTTTCCTCATTAACGGCAGAAACAGCGGTAGATGCGGTAGGGTTTTTAGCGTCCTCACCTTTTGTTAAATGACCGCTGACTGCAAGAAAAATCAAAACGAATATCGCAACAGCAATAGGAATAAGTATTAAAGGGTTAAATTTTTTTTCAGCCATATTTTCACCTCATAAAAATTTTCAATTTATTATATCATAAAGAAAATAGTAACACAATATAAATTTAGGTGGTTAAATGAACAGCATAATTATATACATATTATTTGTTATAGGTCTTGTCCTTATAATAAAAGGCGGAGATATGTTTGTTGACAGTGCGTCAAAAATAGCCGAAATGATGAAAGTGCCGAAATTTATAATCGGTGCCACTATTGTATCTGTTGCCACAACTCTGCCTGAAATGACAGTAAGCATTCAGGCAACGCTCGACAAAAATGTTGATATGGCAACGGGAAATGCCATAGGTTCCGTTACGGCAAACACTGCTTTAATACTCGGTTTATTCATAACATTTATGCCGTTTGAAATAAAAAGAAAAGAATTTTCATTTAAAGGCATTGCCATGATATCGGCTATAGTTTCGCTTATAATCGGCTGTGTTATCACAAGTAAAAAAGCACTCACATTTAAAGGCGAAGAAAACGAGTATTACTTTTTATCTGCGCTCGGTGTTACGCTTCTTATAATAGTATTTACATTCTTCTTTTTTGAAAACATAAAATCTATGAAAGAAAAAAGTAATGAAAATGAAAGAAGTGAAAAAAGAGAAAAGAGCGAAAAAACAAAATGTTTTTTTATATTTATTATAGGTGCAATATCAATAGTGGTCGGTGCAAAAATGCTCGTTACTTACGGCACTGAAATTGCGCTGAGTCTAAATATTTCGCAAAGAGTTATAAGCGTTATTGCAGTAGCAATAGGCACTTCACTTCCCGAACTTGCAACGGCAATTACGGCACTCAAAAAGAAATCGGGCAGTTTATCGGCAGGCAACATTCTCGGTGCAAACATAATTGATTTAACTTTGATTTTGCCGATATGCTCCATTATATCAATTATTAACGGCACAGGCGAGCTTGCAATATCGGTTTCAAGCGTTATGTTTGATATTATGGTTTGCTTGGGTGTAATAATTATTGCTGTTGTACCGACAATAATCAGCCAAAAATTTCACAGATGGCAAGGCATTTTACTTCTTTTGAGTTACGGCATTTATGTTTATTTTGTTGTAAAATAAAATTTTTTCGGTTATAATTAAAGCAGTAAAAACTGCGAGGTGCAATATGACGCTACAACAATTAAAATACTTGGTCACGGTTGCCGAATGTAAAAATATAAGCGAAGCTGCCGAAAAACTATATATATCTCAGCCGAGTTTGAGTGCGGCAATTCATAATCTTGAAGAAGAAATGGGCGTTACTGCTTTTGCAAGGTCAAACAAAGGTGTTAGCGTTACAAGAGAAGGTGAAGAACTCCTCTCCTTTGCAAGAAATCTCCTTGAGCAAGCCGACATTATGAAAGAAAGATTTTGCAAGGATACAAAGCGAGAGCCTAAATTTTGTGTATCATGCCAGCACTATTCTTTCGCTGTAAATGCTTTTGTTGATGTGGTCAACAAATTTGACGCCGACAAGTACAGTTTTATTCTTCGTGAAACGCAGACGGGTGAAATAATTGACGATGTTGCAAACGGCAACAGTGAGCTTGGCATTCTTTATTTATCAAAGCAAAACGAAGAGGTACTTACAAAACTTTTCAAAAAAAATGATTTGGTTTTTGAAGAAATATTTGAAGCGTCACCGCATATATTTATCAGCAAAAATCATCCGCTTGCAAATAAAGATATCGTTACCCTCGATGAATTAAAACCTTATCCTTATTTGGTTTACGAACAGGGAGAGCGTAATTCATTTTATTTCAGCGAAGAATTTTTGAGCGTACTCGATATGCCTAAAAACATTCAAGTCCGTGACAGAGCAACTCTTTTCAACCTTGCAATCGGTTTAAACGGCTTTACCGTAAGCTCCGGTGTTATTGACAAGGAACTCAACGGTGAAGATATCATTTCAAAAGAGCTTGATATGGATGTCACTATGCACATAGGTTTGATTAAAAAGAAAAACATTATGCTTTCAAGGTATGCAAATTCATATATTGTTGCTTTGAAAAAGAATGTGAAATAAACAAACAAATAATCTAATAAAAAAGATTATTGTAGGGGTCGGCGTCCTCGACGACCCGACAAAGTCTCCCTTTACACAAGGGAGACTTTTTTATCAATCGCCCGTTTATTTTTAATCTATTATAGTTTCAATCTATATCAAACTTCGCTTTTAATGTATTTTACTAAATATTTTTTATGTGATAAACTGTAATCATCAAACACAGGAGGATATTTTTATTATGAGTACATTAAAAACACCGTTTAGATATGATTTTGTAGGAAGCTTTTTAAGACCGCAGGCATTGAAAGATGCTAAGGCAAAGTTTGGCAAAGGCGAAATCGGTCAAAAAGAATACGACAAAATCGTAAATGACGAAATCACAAAATTGGTAACAAAGCAAAAAGAACTCGGATTTCACGCAATTACCGACGGTGAATTCAGAAGAACATTCTGGCACCTTGATTTTATGTGGGGTTTTGACGGAGTTGAGCACAAAGCTACAGGCGGCGGAGTTCCTTTCAACGGTGAAATTGCCGTTCTTGACGACACATATTTGGTAGGTAAAATCAAAGCAACGGCTCACCCATTCGTTGAATATTTCAAATTTTTAAAACAATTTGAAGATGAAAACACTGTTGCAAAATATACTATACCTGCACCGGCTCAAACTCTTTTGCAGTTCATCGTGCCAAATAATATTGAAAGCACAAGAAAGTTTTACAAAACAGACGATGAACTTATAGACGACCTTGCAAAGGCATATCAGGATGTAATCAAGCAATTTTACGACGCCGGATGTCGCAATCTTCAGCTTGACGACTGTTCTTGGGGTTCTGCTCTTACAGAGGACGGCACAGATGTTTTCGGCATCACGGCAGAACAGTTTAAGAGTGAACTTCTTAAAGTCAACAACCTTGCGATAGAAAACAAGCCTGAGGATATGGTTATCACTTCTCACATTTGCCGTGGAAATTATCATTCAACCTTCTTCTCAAGCGGCGCCTACGACCCTGTTGCAGATTATGTTTTTGCAAGAGAAAATGTTGACGCTCTTCTCTTGGAATATGATGACGAACGCTCAGGAAACTTTGAAGCACTCAAAAAGGTTTCGCCTGATAAAAAAGTAGTATTAGGCTTAATCACGACAAAATCTCCAAAACTTGAAAATAAAGACGAGATTATCGCAAGAATTAAAGAAGCAAGCCAATATGTACCGCTTGACAGACTTTGCCTCAGCCCTCAGTGCGGCTTTGCTTCCTGCGAAATCGGTAATAAGCTTACCGAAGAAGAACAGTGGGCAAAACTCAAACTTGTTAAGGAAATAGCAGAAGAAGTTTGGGGATAATTTTGTCACATTATAAAGGCGACCACAGGTCGCCCCTACGATAGTCTGTATTCGGGGACCCCGGAAAGCGTAAGCTTTTTGGGGAAGAGGAGAAAGGAATGAAGTGTTTACTATAAATTTTTCAAGAATAATTGCTTATGAAAAAATTTATTCAAACACGGAATTTCTTTCGACGATGTAGGGGTCGGCGTCCCCGACAGTATCCGTTTTCTTAACACGCATAAACCTATATTTACTTTAACTCTGATGTATAGTATAATAAAAAGTACAAAGTATGTTAGGAGAAATAATTATGAATAGCGATGACAACTTTTTTTATATTATTTTAGGAATTGCAATTTTCTTTATCGCCCTAATAATTATCTTTTTAATTCACGGTGCAGTAGAGAAAAAGCGTGACAAAGAAAGAATAAGGCAAGAGCAAAAAGCAGGTATTTGGATGTCTGCCGTTTTCACCCACATAAGCGGTTTGCCTATTGCAAGCGGAACAAATGTTAAATGCTGTTGGTACGACGATAAAATCGTTTTCTACGCTAACGGTTCAAATTTCAATTTGCCGATTGAAAACCTGATAGATGTCAGCGAAAAAACAAATGCCACCACGCAAACAGAATATGTAACAAGCAAGAAAAAAACTGTAGCCTGTTCTGTTGCAATCATCGGCAACCAGCCAAAGAAAAAGACGAACACTTATTTCACTTCATATATAAATTTCACCTACAAAAGCAAAGACGGAAAATCGATTAAATATATCACATTTAATACTGCATCAGATAGTTATATGGCTGCCAAAATGGTTGAATACTTCAACAACCTGCCCAAGCAAAATGTTTCGATTGATTTATAAAAACAGCAAACGCCTTTCAGGTCAGAAGACTTGGAAGGCGTTTTTATAATCTATTAACTTTTTTGCCTATGTGCAAACCAAAGGGTTAAGCTGACGCCGATACCTCCGATAACATTGCCGATTGTTACGGGAAGTTGATTAGTTATAAAGAAGTTAAACCAGTTCAAATCGTCGGCTTCAATTTTGTATTCTTTAGCTGTCATAATTCCTGTCGGAATATAAAACATATTTGCCACGCTATGCTCAAAACCGCAGATAACAAACACCATAATCGGCAAAAATAAAGCGATAATTTTACCTGCTGCGCTCTTAGTCGTCATAGTCATCCAAACAGCCAAACAAACCAAAATGTTGCACAAAACACCTCTTATCACTGCATCACCGAAGCTGATTTCGCATTTTTTCAGTGCAACATCAACTAAATTTTGCGCAAGCGCACCGTCAAATAAAGACAATGTGTGACCGTACACCGCAAGTACAGACAAAATCAAACTGCCGACAAGGTTGCCGACATAAACAACTATCAAAGTTTTTATAAATTTGAACACACTTGTTCTTTTTTCAAGCACTGATATTGTGATAAGGCAGTCACCGGTAAAAAGTTCAGCGCCTATTTCAACTACCATTGCAAGACCCGCCGGAAAAACAATACTTTGAATAAGCTTTGCAATAGAAGGGTTTTCAATAGTGCACGACGCTATTGAAGCACCAAGCCCGCCAAACGCAATGAACATCCCTGCAAGGATAGACAAAACAAAACATTTAACGATATTCATATTGCATTTGTTGTATCCGATTTCTATGTAATTCTTTTCAATTTCTTTTGAATTTATCATACCGTCCCTTTCAAATCATAATGTTATACTCTTTATCTTGATTTTCAACTACTGTATTATATACAATTTTATTCGTAATGGCAATAGTTTTGCAAATGTTTATTTGTTACCAAAGTGCTACCAACTTGTTACCAACCGTGGTACAGTATGTAGTAGTGGGTAGTATGCAAACATAAGTAAACCCCCACATAGTTAGGTACTATGTAGGGTTTTAATATTTGGTGGAGATGGCGGTAATCGAAACCGCGTCCAAAATCGGCTTACCAAGGGCTCTACGAGTGTAGCGTGTCGTTTAGGTTATCCCCTCACGCATCGGCGACAAGCAGCCTATGCGCTACGGTATCCTCTTATACCTGACGAAAGCCGAGGCACTCTTTCGTTCATGTTCGCCACTAAGTCGACGCTCTGTCCAAAGCCGTGGCACTCTTAGGAAGAACGCAAGCTGCTAATTACGCAGCGAGAGCTACTGATCTATTGTTGTCAGTTAATTTTAAGTTGTTACTTTTAAAGAGGTGCAACTCCTCTACTCGCTGATCAAGGCTTACCGACCCTGTCGAAATCCTTTCATCCCCATATTTAATTGTATTAATAATTACCTTTAAGTGCTCTTTCAATCGCTCTGTTAGAATCTTTCTTGGCTTGAACGGCACGCTTATCATAAAGTTTTTTACCTTTGCAAAGACCTATTTCAAGCTTAGCCCTGCCCTTATAAATATAAAGTTTGAGCGGAATAATTGAAAGACCTTGCTGCTGACTTTCACCAAAAAGCTTCATAATCTCCTTTTTGTGAAGAAGAAGCCTTTTTTTACGCATAGGGTCACGGTTAAAACGGTTACCCTGCTCATAAGGTGAAATATGCATACCTATTGCAAACATTTCGCCGTCATCAACCGAGCAAAAGCTGTCTTTAAGATTAACCTTGCCGTTTCTTATAGACTTAATTTCCGTGCCGAAAAGCTCTATACCCGCTTCATAAGTTTCAAGAACAAAGTAGTCGTGATAGGCTTTTTTATTATTTGCAATTATTTGCTTTTCATTGTTACTCAAGACTATCACTCCTTTAAACTAAATTAAACTTCTGCCCTCGAGTGCACGAGAAAGAGTAACTTCATCTGCATACTCAAGGTCGGCACCGACCGGAACACCGTAAGCAAGACGGCTGACGGTTATGCCCATAGGTTTTAGCAAGCGGCTGATATACATAGCAGTTGCTTCACCCTCAACAGTCGGGTTGGTTGCCATAATAACTTCTTCAACTTCGCCGTCGCCAAGCCTTGCGATAAGCTCTTTTATGCGAATTTGGTCAGGACCGATATTGTCCATAGGCGAAATAGCGCCGTGAAGGACATGATATGTACCGTTATATTCGTGAGTTCTTTCAATAGCGGCAACATCACGAGGGTCCTCAACAACGCAAATACTGCTTTTGTCACGAGTTGTACTTTTGCAAATTGGGCAAAGGTCATCATCGGCAAGATTGCAACAAACTTTGCATTGCTTAATTTTGGTGTGTGCGTCGGTAATGGCTTGCGCAAATTCACGAGCTTCGGCGTCGGAAAGACCGAGAACATAAAATGCCATACGCTGAGCCGTTTTGTGACCTATGCCTTGCATACGCTCAAATTGGTCTATTAAATTTTGAAGCGGTGCAAGTTCAAAAGCCATTTTTTACCTCTGTAAATTGATTTATTTTTGTATAACGGGTCGTCGAGGACGCCGACCCCTACAACATAAAAATTAGGTTAAGTTTAAAGTTACGATTTTTGCGAAAGACAAGGCAGAGGTTGCGACGCTGTATAAAGATACTGCGAGCAAGCTCTAACGCAGTATAATGGAAAAAGATGTGCTTTAAAGTCCCGGAATGTTAAGACCGCCGGTAACCTTTTCAAGCTCACGCTCAGATTCTTCATCGATTTGGCGCATTGCTTCGTTGAAAGCGGCTACGAGCATATCTTCAAGCATTTCTACATCGTCCGGGTCAACTACTTCAGGGTTAAGACCGATAGCTTTGATTGAATGGTCACCCTTGGCAGTAATTTCAACCATACCGCCGCCCGAAGTTACGACATATTCTTTTTCTTCAAGTTCTGCTTTTTTGTTTTCAAGATTTTCTTGCATTTTTTGAGCCTGGCGGAGCATATTTTGCATATTCTGAGGACCGCCGCCCATACCTTGTGGAAGTCTTGCTTTCATAATAAGTAATTCTCCTATATTTTATTCAAAATTAATTTTTATATTATCTTCAGCTTGATGAATTAAATCTTCAAGCAAATCTCTTTTCGGAGTATCGGTACTTTTCTTTTTAAATATACCGAGTTTAAATGTTTGACCCGTTACATCATAGAGCGCCTGCTTGATTGCCTTGGAATAAGTCGGAGTTTTGAGAAACTGAATGATGGTTGGGTTAGGGCTGTCAATAAGGAAATATTCACCTCTGATGAAGCCACGGGAACCGTTAAGAACACCGAATAAAGCGATATTTTGCTTGTGAACAACATCCATAAAATCAGCCCACTGAGTAAATTCGTACTGAGTATTGGCGTCGACACTCGGCGCAGGTTTCGGTACTGGTGCACTTTCGTAAGCGCCGGTATTATTAACCGGTACGCTTTCTTTAATCGGTTCAGACTCGTTTACTTTCGGCTGAGGGATAGGCTTAGAAATGTTATCTGACGCAAATTCAGGCTCCGACTTATGAATAGATGTATTTTCTTCAGCCTTAATTTCAGGCTTAGGAGCACTTTGAACTACCGTTGAAGCAGGAACATTTTGAGCCTTAACTCCACGGGAAACATCACGCTCAAGCTTAGAAATTCTGTCAACAAGAGATTCTATATTAACATCAAGCTTAGGCTCGCAAAGCTTTGCAAAAGCCATTTCCATTTCAACCCTTGCACTTGCGCCCGATTTAATTTTAGTAAGTGTGTCTTGGAAAAGGTCAAGCGCATAAATAACAGCTTCCAAAGTGAATGATTCAGCCGAAGATTTTATAGAATTATACTCATCGTCAGTACAGATAATAAGACCACGGCTGTCCTTAACAGTTTTAACAATAAGGAAATTGCGAAGATGGTTAATCATTTCAACGCAAAGGCGCTCCATATCATAACTGTTTTGATAAAGCTCGGAAATAATCGTCATAGCAGATGAACTGTCATTTTTATTGATACAATCGGTAAGGTTATAAAGCGCTTCCCTACCGGCAAGACCTGCCACCTCGGACACGAGTGCACTGTCAATCTTCTTGCTTCTGCCGGCGCACTGGTCAAGTATAGAAAGACCGTCACGAAGGGCACCGTCGGCGATGCGGGCAATAAGAACAGCAGCATCGCCGCTCAACTCCATACCCTCAAGCTCGGCAACTTGCTTTAACCTGATTGACATAGTTTCAGGCTGAATTCGTTTAAAATCAAACCTTTGGCAACGGGAAAGAATAGTTGCAGGGAGCTTATGAACCTCAGTAGTGGCGAGGATAAAAATTACATGAGCCGGCGGCTCTTCAAGCGTTTTAAGAAGCGCATTGAAAGCACCGGTTGAAAGCATATGAACCTCATCAATAATATAGACCCTGTATTTGCCACGGCTCGGGGTGTAATTAGCTTCCTCCCTAAGGTCACGAATATTGTCAACACCGTTATTTGAAGCGGCGTCGATTTCAACAACATCATAAATAGTGCCGTTATCAAGACCCTTGCACACTTCACATTCGTTACAAGGTTCGCCGTCAACACTGTTTTCACAGTTAACAGCCTTAGCTAAAATTTTTGCACAAGTGGTTTTACCCGTGCCACGAGAACCTGTAAAAAGATAAGCGTGCGCTATCCTGCCCTCTTTAATTTCGTTTTTAAGAGTGGAAGTGACATGCTCTTGACCGTAAACATCGGCAAAAACTTTAGGTCTGTATTTTCTATATAAAACCTGATACATACATTCACTCCCAAACTTATATTAATATAATAAAAGGCAGAGACAGCTTATTTCATAATGTAACGCACAGACTTGTCTGCGGCACACAGAATAATCTACTTATTGCTGCTCGGTTCCCCGCCTGACAAGGTTCGTAGCATCCCATTGCACAGGGCCCGTACGCTACACTATGAAATAAGGGCAAACCCCTACCTTTTGTGTTAGTATTATACTACATATTTATTCAGAAATCAAGACTTTTTCTATCTCACCGTAATAAATATAATGAAAATCTTTTTCAGGATACCATTTATCATCAACCGTAGTGTCAATAAACTCCTTTGGGTCAAACTTACTCTTTGCCATTTTTTTACAAACAAGAACAAGCTTAGCCTCTTTAAAATAAGGGGCTGCTTCGTCAAAATTAGGAGTTAAGCCGCATTGCTTGGTTTTATCAACATCACGACCGCTCTTTGAACCGCAAACCGAGTGAACCCTTTGCTTATCGTCAAGCGAGAAAAAGCTCAATGTAAAATGCGAGTTTGAATCAACAAATTCCTCGGTATACCTTTGAGGGCGGATATAAACAGTTACACTGTCCTTGCCCCAAAGTTCGCCCATAGCGCCCCAAGAAACAGTCATCATATTATACTTTTCGCTGTTGCCTGCGGTAATAAGCCCCCAATTATTTTTGAGCAAATCTACAATATTTTCCTTAATATCGGTTGCTTTAATTTCCTTAAACATAATATCACCTAAAACAAGAATATTCAATAAAAAAGGGACTGAATTTAACAGTCCCAAATTTAATCACTTAATGAACTTAATAAGTTCAAGAGCCGCATTAACATCACCGTCAACTTTAAGCTTGCCGGTTGTGAATGCAATTACAGGGTCAAGCTTGCCATTAATAAGCTTTGTAAAATTAGTAGCATTAATGGTAAGAATAGCATTACGGTCATAATATTCATAAGGTTCAACATGAACCTGACCGTCCTTAATTTCAATATAAAAAATGCCTTCTACTTTACCTATAAGGTTAATTTGAAAAGCGAGTGTGCCGGGTACTGAAGAAACATCTGTGTTTAAAAACTTTTTTCTTGTTGCCTGAACAACTGAATCATATGTCATTGCCATAATAAAGTCCTCCTATATATTTCTTTCCTCTCTTTAGTTAGATTATATCACACTTGTCAAGTCATATCAAGAAGATAAATTATATTAATTTTCGCATAATTCATTTTTATTTGAGCATTTTTTCAAAGAAAGCGTATATTTTATGAATTTAGGCAAAAATTATTAGCGGTGATATAAAATGATGTTTTTAAAAGCGTTTATAGTTGGCGGACTGATTTGCGTTTTAGGTCAGCTTCTTATTGATTTAACAAAGCTTACACCTGCAAAAATTCTCGTTATGTTTGTATGCCTCGGCGTAGTTTTGGGCGGGTTTGGCATTTATCAACATCTTATTGATTTTGCAGGAGCGGGTGCAACCGTACCGCTCACGGGTTTTGGCGCCGCACTCGCAAAAGGAGTTAAAGAAGCAGTGCAAAAAGACGGATTTTTAGGTGTAGTTACAGGCGGACTGCAAGCGTGCGCAGCAGGAGTTACCGTAGCAATACTCAGCGGACTTGCAGTGGCACTTGTTTGCAAGCCGAAAGACAAGTAAAAAACGCAAAGATATTATAAAATCGAACGCAGGTCACCCCCCTATCATTTTAGATTATCTAATCAAAAATGCACCGTAGAGGCAAACTGCGTTCGCACATTAATCATATTTCATTTTTCATCCTGCGCTTATTTTCATACATTCTTTTATCTGCAAGATTATTAAGGCCACGATAATTTGCATCGCTTGTTTCACTTGCGAAAGCATAACCGGCAGCAACGCTCAATTCAAAATCATTGCCGCTTGTTTTATTATATTCATCGATATGTTTGTTAATATCATTGAGTGTTTTTTCAATTCTGCTTTCTTGAACAGTATAAACTAGCGCGATAAATTCATCACCGCCGCTTCTGCCGAGGAAATTGCCGGCAGGAATGCACTCACGCATAATATCAGCAAATTTTTTCAGCACAATGTCACCGGCTTCGTGACCGAAATTGTCATTAATCTGCTTCAAATTATTGACATCAAACACAATAAATGTAGCAAGCCTGTTTTTAGGCATAAAACGAATCAGCTCGTTACACCTATTTCTGTTATAAAGACCGGTTAGCCTGTCACGGGAATATGTCTCGTTCATTTCTTTAAATGTAACAAGTGCATAAATCGAAATATAAACAAGAGCACCTATCATCAAAAAATTGGGGCTGTTTGTTCTTTTTTTATTAAGGAATATAGCAATATCAAGCAAAGAAAACGCAAAAAGAATAAGTGAAGATACCGTAGTCAGAACATTTTCTATATTTTTTTCTTCCTTGCTAAACAGTATAATTTCAAACACAAATATTATTGCTATAACTAAAAGCATATAGCAAAAATAAAAATCTGTATACTGCCTAATATCAAGCACACGCAAAAAGTCGAGAATAAATGCCAATGAGCCAATAATCATATTTACAAGTGCGGAATTATACATAAACCTTTTAAACTTATCATTCTTATGATAGTTTGAAATTATATGAAGTTGAAATGCAATCGGTATTAATATTACGCAAGTGTTACTCAAAAGAGCAATAAATCGCTCATGGTCTTCAAAAAACCAAGCCATAAACTGAGTGTCAATCACTTTCCAAGTGCCAACAAAAAATGCAAGCAAACCGAGATACACAAAATTTGTCGCATTTTTGTTTTCAATTCTATAATAAATCGAAACAACAAAGAAAATAATGCCAAGCATAACTAAAACAAGGCCCAATATCATAACAGGCATATCTTGTTTAATTGACATATTAAACGCACTGTATTGTTTTCCCTCATAGAAAGTGATTGAACGGTTAATCATATTTTTATACACCGGTTCAATTTTAATATTAATCGTTTTGCCGTTATATTCACTTTTAAGTCCGACTCTTACCCAATAGCATCCTGCCGAAGAAGAAACGAGAGTTTTATCCTTCGTACTTCTTTCATATATAAGTTTACCGTCAACATAAACCTGAGTATTGCTGTGGATAACATAAAACATCAAGTTTTCTTCTTTATCGGCATCGTTAACTTTAAAAACAAAATTTCTTATTACACCCTGCTTTGCAGAAGAATCTTTAACTTGAGTTTCTTCAAGTTGAAGCTCTTTAAAATAAGAAACTGCATCCTGTGATTGGTAAGTTGAACTGTCTGTTTTTTCCGTAAAAAAAGCAGCGAGCAAGAATACTAAGCTTAAAAGTGAGACTCCCACAATCACTGCCTTAAATGCTTTTTTTCTCATTATATCGCCTTAATTATTAATTATTAAACAAAACTGTAATATTATAATACAAAATTTTCCAATTTAATTCAATAAACATTTTGTAAACAAAATAACCACTTGAATAAACAAGTGGTTAAAAAATCAAATATTAAATTAAAGAGCAGCCTTAGCTGATTCAACAAGTGAAGTGAATGCAGCAGGATCAGCAATAGCAATTTCTGAAAGCATCTTTCTGTTAAGGTCGATGCCTGCTTTTTTAAGACCGTTCATAAATGTTGAATAGTTAGTACCGTTTGCTTTGCAAGCAGCAGAAATACGAGTAATCCAAAGTCTTCTGAAATCTCTCTTCTTCTGCTTTCTGCCGATATATGCGTACTGACCGCTCTTCATTACAGCCTGCTTAGCTGTTTTGAAAAGTCTGTGTTTTCCGCCGTAGTAGCCCTTAGCTGCCTTTAATACTTTCTTTCTTCTTTTACGAGTTGCCATAGCACCCTTAATTCTTGCCATATCTATATACCTCCGAGTTAATGTTAAACGCTTAAACTTTTAAGCAAAATTCTTCTTATTTGTAAGGAACAAGTCTCTTGCACTGCTTCTGGTTTGTAACATCGGCAACTGCAGTCTTGCGAAGATTTCTCTTACGCTTTGTTGACTTCTTAGTAAGAATGTGTGAAGTATAAGCATGTGCACGCTTAACCTTGCCGCTCTTGGTTGTCTTAAAACGCTTTTTTGCACCGCTGTGAGTTTTAATTTTTGGCATAATTTATTCCTCCGTGTGTATTATTTACTTGCCTTAGGAGACAAAAACATAAGTATTTGCCTGCCGTCGAGTTTAGGGGCTTTATCAACATTAGCCTCTTCTTCAAGAGTAGCAGCAAAACGCTTCATATTTTCAATTCCGAGGTCGGAATGAGTCATCATTCTGCCCTTTAATCGAATAGAAACTTTGACCTTGTGGCCTGCTGCAAGAAACTTTTTAGCCTGATTAACCTTTGTATTAAAATCGCCGACATCAATAGTTACGCTAAGACGAATTTCCTTGGTTTCAACCTGCTTTTGATTCTTGCGATTTTCCTTTTCACGCTTAGCCTGCTCGTAACGGAACTTTGAATAGTCCATAATTTTGCATACAGGCGGCTTAGCCTGAGGAGCAATCTTAACCAAATCAAGTCCTTTGCTCTCTGCAATATGAAGTGCGTCACTTGCACTCATAATGCCGAGCTGTTCACCGTCAGCTGAAATTACACGCAATTCCTTGTCTTTGATTTCATTATTAATCTGTTGAGCTTCCTTGCTGATAAAAAACACCTCTCATAAAAAATTAAAGTGTGAACGCAAAACACGCTCACACTCAATAATAATTAACAAATAAAAATTATTGCCCTTTTCGCTCAAGCTGGAGGGGAGAACGCTGCGTCCTTCTTTATTGCGAAGATATGATAACACATCAGCGCTTATTTGTCAACACAAAATTTATATTAATTTACTGCCAAGGATATTTTTGTTTAAGAGTTTCAAACTCATCATAGTCTTTTGCAAAATGGAACTTCTTTTCCAAATCGGAGAAGAAGAAATAATAATCGGTATCGTTATGATTAACCACCGCATTAATATTTTCAATACCCGGGTTACATATAGGACCGCTCGGAAGTGCCGCACATTTATATGTGTTATATGATGTTACAACTTCGTCGCTAAAGCCGTGCTCCCTAAGTTTATTGCCGTAGAAAATAGTTACATCACTTTGAAGCATTTGACCTTTATTAAGCCTGTTAATAAATACCGAAGCGATATCCTGCGCAACCCCGTCGCCCAAAGTTTCCTTTTCAACAACGGAAGCAAGTGTAACAAGTTCATAAAGAGTCATATCATTTTTCTCACAATAGCTTGTCCACTCGTCAGTTATCTTGCTGTCAAAAGTTTCAAGCATAGTAGCAACTACATCTTCAGCATCGCTGTTTTCAGCCAAATCGTAAGTTGCCGGAAATAAAAAGCCTTCAAGCTGATAAGCAACCGTTGAGCTCATATAAGCGTTGTTTAAAAAATCGTAGTCATAGTCGCTTTTATTTTTGCAAGCGTTAAGGAAATCGTCGCTTTTGCAAATATTATTTTTTTCCAAAGTATCGGCAATGTCAAAAACGGTATATCCCTCAGGAATGCAAACGGAAACGCTTTTGTGCGAAATGTCGGGATTTTCAAGTTTCTTTGCAATTTCATCATATGTCATAGATGAATTCATATAATATTCGCCGTTAGTATAGCTGAACTTGGGATAATTTTTATCCATCCACCAATTCCAAACGGTATCATTTTTTATAATTTCGCCGCTTTTAAGCTTTTCGCCGACTTGGTATGCAAAATCGTCTTTTTCAATAACAAGCATGTATTCGCTTTTAGTACCACGGTTGCCGTTTATGTCGTTTTGAACATAAGTATAGCCGACAAAGCCTGCAATAAAAACGAGCACGAGCACAAGCAAAATTATAATAATTGTACCGAGTTTGCTTTTGTTTTTAGCCATTGAAATCTCCTTTATCAATACACATAGGGGTGTGCACTATTCCACGGTCAACAAGTTCATCACCGCAAACGGCAAAACCGAGTTTTTTATAAAACGGCACGGCATAATTTTGAGCGTCAACATACACCTTTGAAGTGTTATACTCAAAAGCCTTTTTTAGTATTGCATTAACTGTAACTTCGCCTAAGTGCTTACCTCTGTACTCTTTAAGCACCGCAATTCTGCCGATTTTGATTTTACCGTCAAGTTCAGTTACCCTTGAAGTTGCAACTGCTTTGCCTTCCTCAAAAAGAAGTGCAAAAGTTGACTTTTCATCAAGCGTGTCAAATTCTTCATTTATATCTATCCCCTGCTCGTTTACAAAAACAGCAGTTCTTATATTTTTAACAAGCAAAAAATCAGGGTCGCTATATATTATATACTTTATATCAGCCATTAATTTTGTGAACCTTGAGCATATTGGTTGTGCCCGACATACCGAGAGGAATACCTGCGGTAATAACTACAGTATCACCCTTCTTTGCCGCACCTGCTTTAACCGTAACTTCAACTGCGTGGTCAAAAAGTTCATCAGTATTATCTTTAAGTTGGCACAAAACAGGCTTTACACCCCAACTAAGACTGAGTTGACGCCAAACCTTTTGGTTAATTGTTGCGCCCACAATATCGGTTTGAGGTCTGAACTTTGAAATCATACGGGCAGTAGTACCGCTCTTTGTAACGGTAATGATTGCAGAAGCGTTAAGGTCGTGAGCAGTGGTCACCGTTGCGTGACTGATAGCAGAAGTGATATCCTTGCCGCCGCTTTCAGGATAGAAATTGTCAAACTGACGCTTGTAGTCAATATCATTTTCGGTAGTGAGTGCGATTGAAGTCATAGTCTGCACGGCTTCAACAGGGTGGTTGCCCACTGCACTTTCACCGGATAGCATTATTGCACTTGTGCCGTCATAAATTGCATTTGCAACATCGGTAATTTCCGCTCTTGTAGGTCTTGGGTTAGTAATCATAGATTCAAGCATCTGGGTTGCGGTAACAACAATTTTACCTGCGTCGTAAACCTTACGAATAATCATTTTTTGAATAGCCGGAATACGCTGAAAATCAATTTCAACACCCATATCGCCCCTGGCTACCATAATACCGTCGGAAGCGGCAATAATATCGTCGATATTGTCAACACCCTGAGTGTTTTCAATCTTAGAAATGATTTTAACATCTTTCCACCCGATTGCTTCAACAAAATTACGAAGAATAGTAACATCGGTAGCACTCCTTACAAAAGAAGCGGCAATGAAATCAAAATCGTGAGCAGCGCCGAATTTAAGGTCGTTCATATCCCTTTCGGAAAGGTAAGGCATATTGAGGTCTACACCCGGAACATTAACACCCTTGTGGTTGGTTAAAAGTCCGCCGTCAATAACCGTGCAGTGAATATCGGTACCCTTTACACTGTCAACTTTCATAGAAATAAGACCGTCATTAATAAGGATAACAGTACCCGGCTTAACATCATTCGGCAAACCCTCATAGTTTACATAACTTTTCTTCTCGTTACCCATACAATTTTTTGTTGTCAAAGTGAATTTGTCGCCGTGATTGATAGTTACGCCGTCAGGGTTTTCAAAATCGCCGAGGCGAACCTCCGGACCCTTTGTGTCAAGCAAAGTTGCAACAGGAGCATTGAGCTTTTCCCTAACAGCCAAAACTTCTTTAAGCCTTTTTTCGTGGTCTTCATAAGCACCGTGGCTGAAGTTAAACCTTGCAACATCCATACCTGCCTCAATCATTTTTTCAAGTGTTTGAGGGTTATCCGTTGCCGGACCCAATGTACAAATAATCTTTGTTTTTTTCATTATAAATCTATCTCCATAGTAAAAGATTAAAAAAGATTAGGAAATGCCCATTAACTTTATTCCGCATATAAATATAAACATTTCTCGATAGTATAATAACACAAAAACACAAAAATGCAATATTATTTTTCACAAATATAATAAACATATTATTAAGACAAAATAATAGGCAAAAGTCCAAAAAAATAAGACAGGGGGGGTAAGTCCCCTGTCCTACAAAATTTTACAGCCGTACGAAACGGGTTTTGTAACTGCGATATCCTTTGCATAATCTTTAAGTTTGCCTGCTGCCGCCTCGGCTTTTTCTTTATCGTCAAAAATGCCGAATACGGTAGGACCGCTTCCGCTCATACAAACGCCCAAAGCGCCCTCGTCCCTCATAACATTTTTGATGTCAACTTTATTTGGCACTTCAATAAACTGTTCAAAAACATTTTCCATCTTTAAACAAATTTCCTTCAAATCTCTGCTTTGCATAGCATAAAGCATACCCATTTTATCAGGTGTATGAACCTTGCCGCAAGTATCAAAGCGAGAATATGCCTTGCCGGTATTAACGCCGTAATCAGGCTTGGCAATAAGAATAAAGCACTGACGAAGCGGCTTAACTTTGTTGAGCACATCGCCTATACCCTGAGCAAGAAGTGTGCCGCCTTTGATACAAAACGGAACATCTGCGCCGATTTTAACACCGATATCGCAAAGTTCGTCATCACTCAGATTTGCACCCATAAGTTTATTGAGCGCAACAAGCACACCTGCACCGTCGGCACTTCCGCCGGCAAGACCTGCTTGGTGAGGAATTCGCTTAACAAGGTCGATATTGATACCTTTATTTTTAATTTTGGTTGTTTTGAAAAAAGCGTCAGCCGCTTTATATGCAATATTTTTTTCATCAAGCGGAATATCATCGATATTGCAAGTTATAGTAATCTTTTTCGACTTGGTTTCGCTTACGGTAACCGTGTCATAAAGACCTATGCTTTGCATAATCATAAAAAGGTCGTGATATCCGTCCGTACGCTGACAAACAATGTCAAGCATCAAGTTTATTTTTGCATATGCATTAACTTTAACTTCCATTAATTTTCTCCGAGTTCTTTAACAAATTCGCCTATTCGCCTTACAGCTTCCTTGATATTATCAATAGAGTAGCAATATGATACACGAATAAAGCCTTCGCCGCAGTCGCCGAAAGCATTGCCCGGAACAACTGCAACTCTTTTAGCCTTGATAAGTTGTTCGCAAAATTCTTCAGACGAAAGACCTGTTGACTTAATGCAAGGAAAAACATAAAATGCGCCCTCCGGTTCAAAGCAATCAAGACCGATTTCTCTAAACGCATTAACGGTGAATTTGCGGCGCATATCGTAGTCTTCACGCATTTTTCTTATATCTTCGTCACCGTTTCTGAGTGCTTCCACAGCGGCATACTGAGAAGTGGTAGGCGCAGACATAATTGCATATTGATGAAGCTTTGTCATCTGCTTAATAACAGGAGCGGGACCGAGAGCATAGCCGAGGCGCCAGCCTGTCATTGAATAAGTTTTTGAAAAGCCGTTGATAACAATAGTCCTCTCTTGCATACCGTCAAGAGAAGCAATGGTTGTATGTTCCTCATTACCGTAAGTAAGCTCACAGTAAATTTCGTCGGACAAAACAAGTAAATCGTGCTTCTTAATAACGGTTGCAATTTTTTCCAAATCTTCTTTTCTCATAACAGCGCCTGTAGGGTTGTTAGGGAAAGGAAGAACTATCATCTTGGTTTTATCTGTCACGGCATTTTCGATTTCCTCGGGCATAAGCCTAAAGTTGTTCTCATTTTTAGTAACAACGGGAACGGGAATGCCTCCGCAAATTTCAATAATCGGCTTGTAACAAACGAAACTCGGTTCAACAACAAGCACCTCGTCACCCGGGCAAATAAGAGAACGAATAGCCATATCTATGCCTTCCGAGCCGCCGACCGTCACCATAACTTCGCTCTCAGCGTCATAATTAACATTAAATCTGCGTGAATAGTAAGCAGAAATTTCTTCCCTTAAAAGAGCAAGACCTGCATTTGCCGTATATCTTGTGGCGCCCTGTTCAAGAGAATTGATACCCGTTTGCCTAATGTGCCACGGAGTTTTAAAATCAGGTTCACCTACACCGAGAGATATAACATTGTCCATTTCCTCGGCAATAGAAAAAAACTTACGAATTCCGCTCGGCTTAATCTCGGTAAGAATAGGGTTTAAATAATTATTGTAGTCCATCAGAATGAAAGTATCCCCCTGTCATCCTTTGGAGGTTCGGTAAAATATACGCCCTGCTCCTTATATTTTTTAAGAATAAAGTGAGTTGCGGTTGACATAACACCGTCAAGAGGTGAAAGACGATTTGCAACGAAAAGCGCAATTTCTTCAAAAGATTTATCCGAAACCATACAGCAAAGGTCAAAGCCGCCGCTCATAAGATAAATGCTTTCAACTTCTTCCAAAGCTGCAATTCTTCCGGCAATTTCATCAAATCCATGACCGAACTTAGGCTGAACTCTAATCTCGATAAGAGCGGTAACGGTTTGAGCCTTAGCCTTGTTTTTATCTATCATTGCACGATAGCCTTTAATAATACCGCTTTCTTCATAAAGGCGAATTTGCTTTTCTGTTTCTTCTTCCGTTTTATCAATCATAACAGCAATTTCTTTATTGCTGAGCCTTGGATTTTTTTCAAGTATTTCTAATAATTTATCCATATCTGTTTCCTTTATTTGTTATTTTATTTCAATCAGCCTCGGCTGACGCTTTTCAAACACTGTAACAAAGTCAAAACCTGCCGCTCGTGCTATGTCAAGACCTTGTTCAATGCCTTGGCAAACTCTGTTTGCATAATGAGAGTCAGAGCCTAAAGTAATATATTTACCGCCGAGTTGCTTATATCTTTTGACAAAAGAAATGTTAGGAAGCGTATCTTTCATATCCATAAAAAGACCGGAAGTATTAATTTCAAGTGCTTTGTCACTTTTAATAAGTTCCTCAAATATAGCGTCGCAAACATCACTGTATTTATTCATATCAACATCAATTTTTTCCCTTGCAACAATATACCTCAAAGGATAAGTAAGATGAGCAAGAGAGTCAAAAGCGCCCCACTTGCAAAGTTCCAAAAGACCGTCAAAATATCTTGTTAAAAGTTCGTCAATATCATAATTTTTATAATCAAGGAAAAAGAAATCTTCCATATTTTCAAGATTATGAAGCGAACCCAAAACAAAATCATAATCGTACTTATTAAGTAAAGCTTGCGTTTCCTTTTTTCTGTATATACCCTGCCCTATCTCAATACCTTTGAGTATTTCAATTTTATCGCTGTATTTATTTATACAATAATCTATATCTTTAAGCTGTGCCGGACAAAGCTCGTCGGGGTCCATATCCGCCCCGTCGATATCGCAGTGGTCTGTTATCGCAATAACCTTTGCGCCCTTTTCTATCGCACTTTGGCACAATTCTTCAACCGGGTCGTTACCGTCAAAAGAATGGATAGAATGAGTATGAACATCAACAATATTTTCGTATTTCACAATAATCGCCTCAATTTTATACAAACATACAATAAGCTTTTGATATGATAACATAAAAAGCAAAAAAATAAAATATATTTCTTTTAATTTATTGAAAAAAGTTTGATGCTCTGTTATAATTCTAAACTGTACAAATAAAATGTAATGAGTAAATTGCTTGGAGGATAACAAATATGAGAGCATTTATTACGGTTGTAGGTAAAGACACGGTAGGTATTCTTGCAAAGGTATCTGCTATTTGCGCAAAGCACGAAATCAACATTACAGAAGTATCGCAAACTATTCTTGACGATATGTTTTGTATGATTATGCTTGCAGATATATCAAAAAGTACAGTAGGCTTTGTTGAATTTTCGGAAGAACTTACAAAGTACGGAATGGAAAACAATCTTTCAATTCACGCTATGCACGAGGACATCTTCAACTCAATGCACAGAATATAGGAGGTGTCACTCTTGATTAATTCAAAAGAAATACTTGAAACCATAAGAATGATACAAGATGAGTGCCTTGACATAAGAACTACCACAATGGGTATTTCACTTCTCGACTGCGGTGACACCGATATCGACAAATCTTGTCAAAAGATTTATGACAAAATTTGCACAAAAGCGGAGCATCTTGTTTCAACCGGCGAACAGATTGAAAAAGAATACGGTATACCTATTATAAACAAGAGAGTAAGTGTTACTCCTATTGCAATTATGGCAGGTATCAGCGGCGGCGACCCTGTAAAATATGCGCTTGCGCTTGAAAAAGCGGCTCAAACCATCGGCGTTAACTTTATCGGCGGTTACAGTGCACTTGTTCAAAAAGGTTTTGCTGCCGGCGACCTTGAACTTATCAACTCTATTCCGAGAGCTTTGGCTGAAACCGAGCACATTTGTTCTTCAGTTAATATCGGCTCAACAAAAGCAGGAATCAATATGGATGCCGTTAAGATTATGGGTCAAAAGGTTAAGGAAGCGGCTGAACTTACAAAGGATAACGACTGCATTGCGGCAGGCAAGCTTGTTGTATTTTGCAACGCTCCCGAGGACAACCCGTTTATGGCAGGCGCTTTTCACGGTGTGAGCGAACCTGACTGCGTAATAAATGTGGGCGTATCGGGTCCCGGCGTTGTAAGAAGTGCAGTTTCAAAGCATCCGGACTATTCTATTAACGAAATTGCAGAGCTTATTAAAAAGACTGCATTTAAGATTACCCGTATGGGTCAGCTTGTAGGTGTTGAAGCGTCAAGAAGGCTTGGCGTCGATTTCGGTATCGTTGACCTTTCACTCGCTCCTACTCCTGCTGTCGGTGACTCTGTCGCTCACATTCTTGAGGAAATCGGACTTGAGCAGTGCGGCGGCGCAGGAACAACTGCCTGCCTTGCCATGCTTAACGACGCAGTTAAAAAAGGCGGCGTTATGGCTTCTTCAAGTGTCGGCGGTCTTTCGGGCGCATTTATTCCTGTAAGTGAAGACGCAGGTATGATTAACGCCGCAAGAAGCGGTGCGCTTACCATTGAAAAGCTTGAAGCTATGACAGCAGTTTGCTCTGTCGGTCTTGATATGATTGTTATTCCGGGTGACACCACTGCCGAAGTTATCAGCGGTATTATTGCCGACGAAGCAGCTATCGGTATGGTTAACTGTAAAACTACGGCTGTAAGAGTTATTCCTGCTATCGGCAAAAAGATTGGCGACGAGCTTGAATTCGGCGGACTTTTGGGCAGCGGTCCTGTTATGAAAGTTAACACAAAGTCCCCTGCTCAGTTTATCAACCGTGGCGGCAAAATCCCTGCTCCTATGCACAGCCTTAAAAACTAAGGAGATATGCTTAATATGAATAATGAAATCGCTGCAGCTATTGCAGGCGCTATTGAAGCTTTTGAAAGTTCAAACAATTTTGTTATCACTGCAATAAAAAGGCAAATCAATATTGTTGATGTCGGCGCTCGCAACCCTTGGGCAAAAGCCGAAAGCAAAAAATCAGTTTGCGTATTATAATGATTACACCCCTCGCTTAAACGGTGAGGGGTTTTTCTTTTGTATTTTTAAATAAAGTTTTGTTTATTATTGCCAAAAGTTTATATTTGTGTTATAATCAAATATGCAAATTATATTGTAGGGTTTCTTTGCCTTTTTTAGTAAAAAACTCTGCTTAATACTAAGGAGGAATTATTTTGAAAGAAGCAAAAGCAATGGCATATGTAAATATGTATGGCGTTCTTGCGTGCCTTGAAAATTTATGTGAGCTTGACAACGAAGCAAAGGCTATAGTTAACGGTATCAAAAAGCCTGTATCGCTTTGTTTTGAAGTTGCAAACGGTCCGTGTTGTACATTTCATTTCAGCCAAAACGGTTGTACAATCAGCGAGGGCAGTTACGGTTGTACCTGCAAGATGAACTTTGCCAGTCCTGAAAAGTTCAATGCGCTTATTGACAATAACAAGCCGGGTGTACCGACAAAAAATGCTGTACAAGTGCTTTCTTTCTTGCTTGGTCCTTTTACCAAGCTTACAAACAGGCTTACAAAACTTCTTATGCCGAGTGAAGACGACCTTAAAAACAGAGCGTTTTTTGAAGAGTCAACCGTTCTTACATTTTATACTATCGCCGGTGCTCTTTCAGCACTTGCAAACCACGACAGCGTAGCTAAGCATTCTGCGCTTTACACTGTTGACGGTGACATTCAAATGGGCATTACAGATGTATGCTATGCAACACTTCGTGTTCGTAATCATACTTTTGAAACTATTAAGGAAAAGCCTGACACTCCGAGAGCTATTATGGAGTTTAAGACTATTGACCTTGCAAACGCTCTCTTTAACGGTACTGCTTCAACTATGGCAGAACTTTGTGCCGGTAACATATATATGAGCGGTATGATTAATATGATAGATAATGTAAACCGTATTCTTGACAGAGTCGGTATGTATTTAGGTTAAGGAGGAGCAATAATGAGTAAATTTCCTGAATATAAGCATGAAAAATCGCAGGAGTGGTTTAACAGAGCGCTCGCTGCAATTCCTTCGGGTGTGTACGGTCACCTCGGTCCGTCGGAAGGTCTTTTCTTACCTATTACAAAATGGCCGCTTATGTCAGACCACGCCAAGGGTACATATTTTTGGGATGTTGACGGCAACAAGTACCTCGACTTTATGTGTGCTTACGGTCCTAATGTTTTAGGTTACTGCGATGATGATGTTGACAAGGCTGCTATGGAGCAACTTAAAATGGGTAACTGCACCACTTCCCCATCGTACAAAATGGTTGAGTGTGCCGAGCTTCTTAAAGACACTGTTGCCACAGCAGACTGGGCATTCTTTATGAAAAACGGCTCCGACGCTACAACATTCAGCGTTATGTGCGCCCGTGCTCACACAGGTAAAAAGAAAATGATGTTCTTTAAAGGATATTATCACGGTGACTTCCAGTGGGCGCAAAAGGTTGACTATCCGGGTATTCTCCCTGAAGAAGTTGAAAACAACATTGTAGTTCCTTGGTTTGATATGGACGCTATGCAGGAAGCTTATGATGCTTGCGGTGGCGATGTTGCGGGTCTTATTGCTCAGCCTTACGACCACGGTAATTTCTTTGATAATGTTTGTGCTACCAAAGAACAGTGGGCAAAAGTTCGTAAGTTCTGCGACGACCACGGTATGGTTCTTATCATTGATGATGTTCGTACAGGCTTCCGTCTTGACCTTGCAGGTTCGGACCACTATTACGGCTTCAAGGCTGACCTTATCTGCTTCTGTAAAGCGCTTGCAAACGGATACAATATGTCTGCTGTTTGCGGTCAGGAGCATATGAAAAATACTGCTTCTTCGGTTGTATACACCGGTTCTTACTGGATGAGTGCCGAGCCGTTTGCCGCTTGCCTTGCTTGTATTCCTAAGATGAAGAAGCTTAACACACCTAAGATGTTTAGAGAAATGGGCACTAAACTTACAGACGGTTTTAAAGAAGCCGGCAAACAGCACGGTTTCAACCTTGTTGTATCGGGCGAGCCTGCTCTCTTCTATTTAAGAATTGCAAATGATGACAACCTTATGCTTCACCAAGAGTGGATAGCAGAGTGTGTATCAAGGGGACTTTTCCTTGCTTCTCACCACAACCACTTTATGAATGCGGCTGTAACCGACGACGATATCAAGCTTGCCGTTGACATTGCCGAGGACGCATTTTCGGTTGTTGCCGAAAGGCATCCTGAAATTCCGGGACTTATCAAATAATATAATTTAATCGTAATTGGGTAATAACAAATTTAATATATTTAACGGAGGTAAAATTTATGCCGGCTAATTACAAGCCATTTGACAAAGCTGAATGGCTACGCCTTGAAAAAAAGGCTGATGAACTCAGAAGACTCACCATTCAAACCGCAATTTGGGGTGGTTCGGGTCACCTTGGCGGTGCGCTCAGCGCTATGGATGCAATGACAATTTTGTATCACCGCTTTATGAAACTCGATGTTAACAACCCTGACCTTGCAGACAGGGACAGATTTGTCCTTTCAAAAGGTCACGCCGCAGTAGGCTATGCTCCCGTAATTTGCGATTACGGCTTTATGCCTATTGACGAGCTTAAAATCTTTAACCTTACCGGTGCCAAGATTGGTATGCACCTTGACTGCAACAAGGTTAGAGGTATTGACTGCTCGACCGGTTCGCTCGGTCACGGCATTTCTCTTGCTGTAGGCTTTGCCCTTGCAGGCAGAGTTAACGGAATTGACTATATGAACTATGTTTTAACCGGTGACGGTGAGCTTAATGAGGGTTCAAACTGGGAAGCTGCTATGAGTGCCGCTCAGTTTAAGCTTTCAAATGTTGTTGTTCTTGCCGATGTCAACAAATGTATGATTGACGGCAGAGTTGATGACGAAATGAAAGTTGAGCCTGTTGACAAGAAGTTTGAAGCATTTGGATTTAATGTTATTCGCATTGACGGTCACAACTTTAAGCAGCTTAACGACGCTATTGAAAGCGCTATTGAAAACCACAAAAACGGCGGCGACAAGCCGACTGCTATTGTTATGGACACATTCAAGGGTGAAGGTGTTGACTTTATGAAAGACAATTACTTATGGCACTACGGTTCACTCGATGAGGAAAAGACAAAGCAGGCATATGCAAGTCTTGACGCATATTACAAAGAACGCTGCGAGCGAGCAGAGAAGGAGGCATAAGCAATGGGTGGAATGACATATACAATGACTGATACCACTAAACTTTCAACTGCTGAATGTTACGGTATCGCACTTTGCGAGCTTGGCGAAGAACACAAGGATGTTGTTGCTCTTACTGCCGACCTTGCTAAATCAACTAAAATCGGTATGTTCGGTGAAAAGTTCCCTGACAGATTTTTTAATGTAGGTATTGCCGAGCAAAACCTTTTCGGCGTTGCGGCAGGTATGGCTAAAAACGGTCTTATTCCTTTCGCTTCAACATTTGCTATTTTTGCTTCTGCCCGTTCACTCGACCAAGTTCACACGGACATTTGCTATCAAAATGTTCCTGTTAAAATTATTGCTACCCACGCAGGTACATCTTTCGGTCAGGCAGGTTCTACTCACCATTCTCTTATTGATATGGCTTGTATGAGAGTTCTTCCTAATATGACTGTTATTTGCCCTTGCGACGGTTCTGAAACTTATCACGCAGTTAAAGCAGCTTATGACATTCCGGGTCCTGTTTACATTCGTATTAACCGTGGTTTTGACCAGGTTATTTACAAGTCCCCTGCCGACTGCAACTTTGAGTGGAACAAGGCAAGCGTTATGAACGAAGGTACTGACATTACTGTTATCGCCTGCGGTTCTTGCGTATTTGAAGCTATGCAGGCTGCCCGTATGATGGAAGCCGATGCAGGCTTAAAAGTTAGAGTTCTTAATATGCACACAATCAAGCCTCTTGACGAAGAAGCTGTTATGTCTGCTATTATGGACACAAGAAGAATTATTACCGTTGAAGACCACGAAGTTATGGGCGGCTTAGGCTCTGCTGTTGCAGAAGTTGTAGCTAAAAGCGGTAAAGCCTGTGCATTTAAGATGCTCGGTCATCAAAATGCATTTTCAACTATCGGTCTTCAAGAGGACCTTCTCGCTATGGCTAAGATTGACGCTAACGGTATCAGCGAAGCTATCGGCGAAATGATGCACGCAGACTTTGAGGCTGATGATGCTTGGGACGACGAATTTTAACACCTAACGGTGAGTAGTCCGTATGACGCATTTATAAAGGCTAATCTTTCCCCGAGCAGTTAAGCTGTTTTTAAGGAAAATAAATACGGATAAAATCGTTATTCAATCATCATTAACTGAAAGGAGTGTATCTTTATGGCAAGTGACGAAACCCGTTACACCAACAAAATATTTATGGCGGCAGCATTACCGCTTATGAAAACTATTGCGACCGATGTACCTGAGCTTAAAAAGAAATTTGAAGGCGTAAACGCTATTTATCAGGTTTCGGCTAAGGTCAACGCTGAGGACAAAGAAGCTGTTCATTTTATCATTGAAAACGGTGAGTGGACTGTTAAACTCGGCGAATACCTCGGTCAGGAAAGAATTGACGCTGAACTCGCCTTTTCTTCCATGGAAAAGATGAACGAGTTTATGAAAGGCAAAATGACTTCGCTTCCTAAAATGAAAGTTAAGTCGGTAAGCAAATTTGCTAAATTTATGGCTGTTCTTTTAAAAATGTCATCGCTTTTGAGCATTACAGAACCGCCTGAAAATGATGAAGAACTTTCGCTTCTTCTTTGCAAGCTTTATTTCTATTTGCTTTCTTCAGGCATTTCCCAGCTTAACAAGATGGGCCACCCGCAGGTTCACGATTGGGCGCTTAAAAGCCCTGACCGCTGCTATCAATGGGCAGTTGACGGTCATCCTGAATGTACGGCATATATGCGTGTCAAGGCAGGCAAGTCAAGAGCAGGCAGAGGTGAATACAAGCGTTCTAAGCCGTTTTTCTGTATGAAATTTGACTGCGCTACTTCTGCGCTTAAAATTTTGCTCGGCACCGGCGATATGTTCCAAATGACTGCAAACAAGCAGCTTATTATGGAAGGTGCGCCGGAATTCGGCGTACAAATCGGCGATTATATGATGCTCGTCGGTTCTCTTGCAAAATAATATAAGGCAAATATCATTCGTCCGCAAAATAAACCTTTCTAAATTTTAGAGAGGTTTATTTTTTTGCTCTTTTATGTTAAAATTAAGGTACTAATAATAAGAGGTGCATTATGGAATACAACAATGAAAAATTCTTAAATGAATTTAAAAATAAAATGGCTGAGCTTAAACCACAAAAAGTTCTTTTTGTATGCAGCAGTGAATATGACAGGTACGGCTATAGAAAAGCGCTTGAAGAAACCGGAACTCAAAGCGTTGCGTTTTGCGATTTTGAGCCGTGTCCGGAGGTAAGTTCGGTAGAAAAAGGAATCAAAGCGTACAAAGAAAACGGCTGTGATTTTATTATAGCGGTCGGTGGCGGAAGTGCTATTGACACCGCAAAAGGAATTAAGTTCTATTCAAAGCTTAACTTCCCTATTCTTGCAGTACCCACAACTGCGGGCACGGGTGCGGAAGTTACTCGTTTTTCAGTTCTTTACAGAAATAAAGACAAGGAATCTGTAAGTGATTACGGTATAATTCCAAACTTCCAAATTTTCGACCCTACAGTTTTAAAATCACTTCCATACGAGCAAAAGGTTGTAACCTCGCTTGACGCATTTTGCCACAGTGTTGAAGCGTTTTGGTCAAAAGATGCAACCGATGAAAGCAAAGAATACAGCAAAAAGGCACTTGTACTTTTTAATAATAATTTTGCAAAATATCTTGAAAATGACGAAAGTACATTTGCACCGATGCTTGAATGCAGTATGCTTGCAGGCAAAGCCATAAACATTGCCCGCACAACCTCGCCCCACGCTTTCAGCTACAAGCTCCACAAGCTTAAATGTTTTCACCACGGTCACGCAGTTGCCGTTTGCCTTGCCTACATTTGGAAATATATGAGTAAAAACGAAGAACTTGAAAAATTAATGAAACAAACCGAGGAAATAACAGGTTTTGATAATGACGCTTTTATCAATTTCCTTTCAAAACTAAATCTTCTTGACGACTTAACAATGACACCTGAACAGTTTGACGAAACGGTAAAAGGAGTTAACACCGCAAGGCTTCAAAACAACCCTATGCCGTTTACAAATGAGGATATTAAAAATATTTATTCATCGTTTATTATTTTTTAAATTTTCTCATATTTTAACACACGAAGTACAAATCGCACTGATATTCTATAGCTGAAAGGGAGTGGCAGGATGTTTTCCGTATTAGTGGCAGACGATGAAAAAGCAATAAGAGAAAGCATTAAAGATTACCTTGAGGCAAAAGGATATTTTGTAAAAACGGCAGCCGACGGCGAAAGTGCACTTGAACTGTTTTACGAAAATAATTTTGATTTGGTAATTCTTGATGTGATGATGCCCAATGTAAACGGCTTTGACGCATGCCGGGCAGTGAGAAGAAGCAGCAATCTTCCTGTTCTGTTTTTAACGGCAATGAATCAGGAGAATGATTACCTAAAAGGCTTTGAGTGCGGTTGCGACGATTATATTGTTAAACCGTTTCCGTTGTCCGTCCTTTATGAAAAGTGCAAGTCACTTATCAAACGCTACAAGGGAATTGACGAGGAAAACAAGCTTGAAGCATTTGGTATAACACTTGACCTCGCTTGCAAAAGAGCTTATGTTGACGGCAAAGAAATTTCTCTTGCACACAAAGATTTCAAAATTCTATGCTACCTTATGGAAAACAAAGGCAGGGTTTTAAATAGAGAGCTTATTTTGACCTACGCTTGGGGATACGATTTTGACGGTGACGACAGAGTTGTTGACACTCACATTAAGCGTATACGAAAAGCGCTCGGCGATAAGTCAAGCCTCATTAAAACCGTGATAAACACCGGCTACTCCTTTAGGGAGGTGTGATTTATGAAAAAAACAAGAAAAGTTTTATCAATCGTAACTGCTGTGGTTTTGGTTTTGTATTTTTCGTCAATGGCTGTTTTGTATGGCAATATGAAGCAAACGGTAAAAAGTTATATTTCTGACGAGGCATATACACTCGTTCAAGATTTTAACAATAATTCATATAAAAGCTTAGACCATTTTGTCAGCATAACAAACCAAAGTCTTCCGATGTACCCTACAAAATATTATGTTTATGATGAAAAAGGCGAAAAACTGCTTGCACAAACTTCAAACCAAATAATGTTTGAGTACAGTCCTGCTCTAAAAACAGGAGTAATTAACCTTGACGAATACTTGTCGCAGGAAAAGCTTGAAGCGCTTGAAAAAATGGACAGTAAGTATTCTTCAGATTACTCAACTTTTAAATTTGCTGTTGACGGTGACAAGATAATTCCGTGTTCGCTTGTCTTTAGAATGTTTCAGCCTTACGGCAAAGACGGTGAAACTTTCACTTTTACCGACACGAAGCCGACAGACGAAATCAGTTGTGTTTCAAAATATTTTGAATTAGATTTGTATAAGGAACATTTGGCTGATTATCAAAAAAAGGACTATGATTATATTGATAAAGAGTTCAAAGACGACATGGTAACTAAAGCCGAATATGAAGAAAATAAAACAAACCCGTGGTCAACTGCAATAGATTACAGTGATGAATCATTTATCAAAGACGGCAAATATATTATAAAGCAAGTTACCATTTTGGGTACGGAAGATGATAACGCTTATTATGTTGTAACCTATACTGCTGCAAATCTTTTTAAAAATATTACCGAAGATTACCGTTTCACAAGATGGACAACAGGATTAACTTCTTTCTTTGCGGTTTCACTCGTAATTTCACTTGCAGTGGCATATAACATTATGAAAAAAGCGCAGATGAAAACGGCAAAATACGCTTTTTCAAACGCTGCCGCTCACGAGCTTAAAACTCCGCTTGCAATTATCCAAAATCGGTGCGAACTTGTTATGGAAAAAGTGAACGAGGATAAAAACGACGAGTATGTAAAATCGATTTATGAAGAATCAATCAGGATGAACAAGCTTGTTAAAAACCTTTTGCAGTACAATTCGCTTACAATGAACAGCAATATCGACAAAAAAGCGTGCGACCTTGACAGAATTGTTAAAAAAGAGATTGAAAAATACCGACCTCTTGCAGCTTCAAAAGATGTCGGCATTGAAAATTTGGCAGTTGAAAAATGCTCGGTTAAATGCAACGATGAGCTTATCGGTTTGGTTATAGACAATTTCCTTTCAAATGCAGTTAAGTTTGCAACGCCAAAAACCGTTATAAAAGTCAGCCTTACAAAAAAGGGCAAAAAGCTAAAACTCGGCGTTTATAACAAAGGCGAAAAAATTTCAAAAGAGCAAGGAAAAGAACTTTGGGAGCTTCTCTACAAAGGTGATATGTCACGAAACAGGGACGAAAATTCATCCGGTATGGGGCTTGCAATATCCCGCCAAATTCTTGAACTTCACGGTTTTAAATACGGCTATGAAAACAAAGATGACGGCGTAGAATTCTATTTTATTGCAAAGTAGTGTTAAGAGCTTGGCTTGATTTTTATCGGTCAGGCTCTTTTTTTGTATAAAATAAATAATAATAGTATTGATATGCACTTAATATTCTATCTATTGCACTTTGAAAAAAAATATATAATATGGTAAAATATAAAGGTAAGAAATATGTCGGAGGACTAACTAATGCTTTATACTGAAATGACAAAAGAACAGCTCCTTAACGAAAAAAAGGTGCTTGAAGAAAGATATAATGCTTTTAAAGCCAAGAATCTTAAACTTGATATGAGCCGTGGCAAGCCTTGTAAAGAACAGCTTGACCTTTCTATGGATATGCTTAACTGTGACAATTATGTTGATGGCGGAGTTGACCTTAGAAACTATGGTTTGCTTGACGGTATTCCGAGTTGCAAAGAGCTTTTCGGCGAGCTTATGGGCGTTGACGCTAAGAATGTTGTAGTAGGTCCTACTGCAAGCCTTAACCTTATGTTTGACTATATCGGTCAGTGTTTCGTTCAGGGTGCAGGTTCAACTCCTTGGTGCAAGCTTGACGAGGTTAAATTTCTCTGCCCTGTTCCGGGTTATGACAGGCATTTCACCATTTGCGAACATTACGGAATCAAGATGATTAATGTTCCTATGCTTGAAGACGGTCCGGATATGGATATGATTGAAGAACTTATTAAGGACGAAAGTGTAAAAGGTATGTTCTGCGTGCCTAAGTATTCTAACCCGCAAGGCATCACTTTCAGCGATGAAGTTGTCGAAAGAATTGCCGCATTAAAGCCTGCTGCAAAAGATTTCAGAATTATTTGGGACAATGCTTACTGCGTTCACGACCTTACAGACAACGGTGACAAGCTTCTTAACATTTTTGATGTTCTTCCAAAATATAATAATGAAGATATGATTATTGAAGTTTGCTCAACATCAAAGATTACTTTCCCGGGCGCAGGTGTTTCGGCTATTATCGCAAGTGATAACAACATTGCCGCTATTAAGAAAAGGCTTAACTGCGAAACAATCAGTTATGACAAAATGAATCAGCAGCGCCATGTTCAGTATTTCAAAAATGCGAACGGTGTGCTTGAGCATATGAAAAAGCATGCTTCTATTCTTAAACCAAAGTTTGATATGGTGCTTGACCACCTTGAAAAGGAACTCGGCGGCACAGGCATTGCAACCTGGTTTAACCCTAACGGCGGCTACTTTATCAGCCTTGATGTTATGAACGGTTGTGCTAAAAGAACCGGTGAACTTTGCAAGGAGGCAGGTGTTACGCTCACAAGCGTAGGTGCAACCTTCCCTTACGGTCTTGACCCTAACGACAGCAACATTCGTATTGCTCCGTCGTTCCCACCGACCGACGAGCTTGATATGGCAGCTGAACTTCTTTGCATTTGCACTAAGCTTGCGTGCATTGAAAAATTGGTAGGTTAATGATATGAAAATCGGTGCGTCAACATCTTGCTTTTATCCGCTTGAAACGGAGAAAGCATTAATGAAGGTTTGCGAGCTTGGGTACAAAAATGCCGAGGTTTTTATGAATGCACCTTCTGAACTTGAAGAACCTTTTTTAAAAGAGTTAAATACTATTGCTAAAGACGGAGGGACAGATATTGTATCTGTTCATCCGTTTTCAAGCTTTATGGAGTCAACTTGTATCTTCTCGGACTATCAAAGAAGATATGACGATTTTATCTATATTTATGAAAAAACATGTCATGCGGCGGCTGTACTCGGCGCTGAATATGTCGTTATCCACGGCGCAGTTGCAAAACCTAAAATTCCTATTCCAAACGAAAGATATTTTGAAAGGTTTAATAATCTTATTGAAATTGGCAAGCGTGAGGGCGTAACGGTTTGCCAGGAAAATGTTAACAGATTTAAAAGCGAAAGCATTGACTTTTGCAAAAAGATGAGAAGTGCACTCGGCGACGATTATCATATGGTGTTTGATATTAAGCAAACCATAAGAGCACATCAAGATACTTTTGCATTTCTTGAAGAGTTTAAGCATAATATCGTTCATATGCATATAAGCGACAACACACCTGAGCGTGACTGCTTGCCGCCGGGTAAAGGTAGTTTTAACTATAAAAAAATGGTTGATATTTTAAACAGTGCCGACTATAACGGAACATATATGATAGAAATTTATTCGCTCGGCTTTGATGTAGAAAAAGAATTAAAAGAAAGTAAGGTTTTTTTAGAATCAATATGAAAAAATTGAGTAACACAGCGAAAGGCATAATTTGTATACTGTTTTCAGCTTTCAGCTTTAGCTGGATGAGTATTTTTATTAATATGTCGGGTGATATACCCGTTATTCAAAAAGTTTTTTTCAGAAACCTCGTTGCATTTTTCATTGCAGCGGCTACACTTTTAAAAAATAAAGATTCTTTTAAACCGCACAAAGGGTGTTTGAAATATCATTTTTTGCGTTCATCTCTCGGTCTTGCCGGTATGATAGGTAATTTTTATGCGACTACAAAAATGTCCTCCACCGCCGATGCCGCAATGCTTAACAAAATGAGCCCGTTTTTTACGCTCATTTTTTCATTTATTTTTCTTAAAGAAAAGTTTAAGACTAAGCAGGCTTTGGCGATAGCCGTTGCATTTGCAGGTTCGCTTTTTGTAATTAAACCTACTCTTTCAAATGTTGAACTTTTGCCGTCTATAGCAGGCTTTTTGGGCGGCGTCGGTGCAGGTGCGGCATACACTTGCGTAAGGCATATGGCAAACAAAGGCGAAAACGGAACATTTACTGTTTTTTTCTTTTCGCTTTTCTCGGTTGTTTGCACTGCTCCGTTTTTAATCTTCGGCTTTGTACCTATGACGGCAAAACAGTTGATATGTTTAATTCTTGTGGGCATTGCTGCCGCCGGCGGTCAATTTGGCATTACAACCGCTTACACATATGCTCCGAGCAGTAAAATTTCCGTTTATGATTATTCTAATGTAATCTTTACTGCAATAAGCGGATATTTTTTCTTAAACCATCAGCTTCCTGACTTGTGGTCTGTTTTGGGATATGTAATTATTTGCTCAATGGCAATTTGGATGTTTATATACAATAAAAAGGAAGATGAATTAAAAAAGTCTGCTACTTAACTATATGTTGTTGTAAAGTAAAAATACTTGCATTTTGCTATATGTTGTGATATAATATAAAATCATCGATATATGGAGGATGATTATTATGAGATGTCCGTTTTGTGGTTATGAAGAAAGCAAAGTTATCGACTCTCGTCCTACCGACGAAAACGAAAGAATCAGAAGAAGAAGAGAATGTCTTAGATGTTCTAAGCGTTTCACAACTTATGAAGTAATTGAAGATGTTCCTATTATTGTAATTAAAAAAGATAAAAGCCGTGAGGTTTTTGACAGGAACAAAATTCTTAAAGGTATGCTTCGTGCGTGTGAAAAAAGGTCGGTTACTATTAACGAACTTGAAACCGCAATAAGCGAGATTGAAACTACGCTTCAGTCTGCTATTGACCGTGAGGTTACTTCTGCAAGAATCGGCGAGCTTATTATGGAGAAGCTCAAGAACATTGACGAAGTTGCCTATGTTCGCTTTGCGTCTGTTTATAAAGCTTTTGACAGCGTTGAAGCATTCAGAGACGAAATTTCAAAAATGTAATATAATATAAGACTGTGATTTTTCCACAGTCTTAATGTTTATTTTTAGGAGAACATGTAATGAAAAAGTTTTTTAGTCTATTTTTGTCATTTGTTATGGCAGTCAGCGTATTTGCGTGCGCTAATCTTAACGCTTACGCCTCTCAAAGCATCACAGTTAAATTTGAGCAGAGCGAGGCTCGAACAGTGCTTAGCAAAATTAACGCTCTTCGTACAGGTTCAGACGCTTGGTATTGGAATGAGGACAACACCACAAAAAAATATGTAACCGATGCAAAGCCTCTCACTTATGACTACACTTTGGAAAAAATAGCTATGCAAAGAGCTTGCGAACTTTATTTCCTTTATGAGCATAAAAGGCCTGACGGTTCAAGCGTATTTACAGCTTACGACCAATACGGCTATGCTTCTATGGGCAAAGGTGAAAACATTGCTTACGGCTACCCTACTCTTACAGCGGCTGAAGTTCACGAAGGATGGAGCGAAGCAAATTGTGACTACAGCGGTCAAGGTCACAGGCGAGCAATGCTTGATTCAAGATATACTGCCGTAGGAATTGCGCATATTTCTTATTATGACGCAACTAAAGGTTGCAATGTTCACTACTGGGTTGAAGAATTCGGCACAACAGTTTATGACACCACTGCCACAAGTGCAAATAACAATACTGCAACAGTAACACTCGGCAATGATAATAAAGTTTCAATTTCAGGTCTTCAGCCGACAGTAGTTACAACCACATCACCGGCACCTATAGTAACTACAAGCAGTTCACCATCAACTTCCGCAGTGTCGGCAACTGCACCTACAACTTCTTCTACCACGGTAATTTCAACTACTATTGCTCCTGCAACTTCAACAACCACACTTGCAAAAGCTTCAAAGCCTAAAAAAACTTCTATAAAAAAATTAAAGAAGGGCAAGAAGTCAATCACCGTTACTTGGAAAAAAGTGAAAGATGTTAAAGGATATCAAATAAAAGTAGCAACCGATAAGAAATTTAAAAAGAATGTAAAAAGCACTTATGTAGGTAAACAAAGCAAAACAAAAGCTACCGTAAAAAATCTCAAATCTAAAAAGAAATACTTTGTAAAGGTTCGCACATATAAAATTGTGAATAAGAAAAAAGTATTTTCATCTTGGTCTAATGTAAAAACAATTAAGACAAAATAAAAAACAGGAGAGCCGAAAGGTTCTCCTGTTTTTTCAATTAATTCATATTTCTCTCCTATCGACGGCAAAGCCGCCACTTTCCTCGTCAGAGGAAAGCAAGAAAATTAGTAAGACAAAGGTTGCGAAGAAGCAGTCAGAATTGAGGTTTTCGTGAACTCAGTATTACAAAATCTGACGCACCACTGTACGGCAGATTTTGAGAGGAGGAGCAGTGAAATGAGCGATAAATAACTTTTGCTCAAAAAATAAACAAAAGTTATTTTGAACGATATGGAACTTGCGACGACTCAGTCCCACGGCCAAGGGTCCTTTAACCACTCATCGCTGTTGTAGCCATTTAGGGTAAGAGGTCCGTATTCTTTTTCATATTCTGCTTTCACCGCTTCATACTTGCTTTTATATTCATTCAGCATTTGTAACGCCTCGGTATCCTGCGGATGAGTGTCACAATAAAGCCTACATTCATACATGGCAAAGCCGAGTGCAGAAAGTCTTTTAAGCAGTTTCTTCTTTTCCATCATTTAGCCCTCCTTCCACACAAAAACGGTTTATCAAGAGTAGGAAACAGCGTGCCTGTGTTAAGCGCTTCATCTGTTTCATAAGTCATTAAATCAAGTTGTAGAGGTATATATGCCATAGTAGGCGTAGCATCCGGCGGAAGTGACGGGCGCTGTTCGTTTTTCAAAAATGACGGTTTAAATAAATCTACATATTTTTCCATAAAATCACCTTTCTTTATAGTGTTACTCTCCATTCTATGTGCGAATATTTTTTTTGCCAATATTATTTTTTTACATATAATGGAATGTGATGTTTAAAACAAAACATTTTAGGCAAATATAAAGATGTAAGCATTAGTTTAAAAATAATTTGAAGGTGATTGATTTGCTGATTAAACGAGGCGAAATATATTATGCTGATTTAAGTCCTGTTGTCGGCTCTGAGCAAGGTGGTGTAAGACCTGTTTTGATAGTTCAAAATGATATAGGAAACAAGTTTTCACCAACGGTTATTGCAGCAGCTATTACATCACAAAAAGATAAAAGTGCACTGCCGACGCATATTGAAGTTGACGCCGTCAACTGCGGTCTTGCAAAGGACAGCGTTGTGCTTCTTGAGCAGGTAAGAACTATTGACAAGCGCAGACTGAAAGAGAAAATGGGAAGCCTTGACACTGCCGATATGGGAAAAGTTGACCATGCTCTTTCGGTAAGTTTCGGTCTTTAATAAGCATAATTTTACAATCTTGTTTTAATTCTTTCAAAGTTAAAATAAGGTTGTTTTATTTTTTCAGATATGTTATGATATCTATCTGAAAGGAATGATAAAATGAATAAAATAGCTAAATTTGAAAAAGTTTCTTTTGAGCAATTTGAAAAAGATTGGCTCAAAAATTTTCCTGATACAAAAGATGTTAAAGCGGTATATGACAGCATAAAACTTCCAAAGCGTGCAACTGTAGGCTCTGCCGGTTATGATTTTTATGCGCCGAGTAATATTTGCTTTGAAAGGGGCAAATCTACTTTAGTCCCTACCGGTATCCGTTCAAAAATTGATGAGGGTTGGGTTCTTTCAATCTATCCTCGCTCAGGTCTTGGCTTTAAGCACCGTTGCCAACTTGATAATACCGTAGGCATTATTGACAGCGACTACTACAACTCATCAAACGAGGGTCACATTATGATTAAGATTAGCTGTGACGCTCACGATGATGGTCATAAGGCTGAGGTTAACGCAGGCGACGGCTTTGCTCAAGGTATTTTCACTCAATTTGGAATAACAGTTGATGACGAGGCTGACGGCGTTCGTGACGGCGGTTTCGGCAGTACAACAAAATAAGATAACATTAAAAAATGGGTTGCTTTTTGAAGCAGCCTTTTTTATTTAAAATCGATTTTAAAATCATTATTTTTAAATACGAGTGATTTTAATGTGCCGTTATCGTTTTGAATAAGGATAAACGAGCCAAAATCGGTTTTACCCTCATATTTCACTCCGCCGTCGATAATATGCATTTGCGTTTCTTCGCTGTCAAGTTCGTCAAGTACATTATAAACAATGATTGAAGTGTTCGCTTTTTCAAAATTTGAAGCGTCAAAATCATATGAAAAATCATTGTATTTAAAATTTATATCATTTCCGTCATAAGTCATAACAAGACCGAGCGCATTTGTGTTATTCAATTTGGTTGAAACGCTCGACTCATCTTTACAAATTTCGCAATCAAAAGAAAAATCTCCCAAAGTGACAACGGCATTTTGTTTAAATGTCGAAGGCATTTTGGGAGTGTTAATTTTTACCGAGCAGGAGCAAAACGCAAAAGCAAGAAATATTATTAAAAAGAAAAGGTTAATGAATTTTTTCACGCAATCAGTCCTTTATTCAAATTCGGACATCAAAGCGCTTAAAACGGATAGCATATCGTCAACCGTCATACCCCTGACAGAAAGCTCTTCGGCGCAAATGTCACCGCACCTGCCATGGATATATACACCTGCTTTGGCAGCATCAAACGCAGTAAGTCCCTGAGCAATAAAGGAAGCAATAATGCCCGAGAGCATATCGCCCGTACCGCCCATAGCCATACCGGGGTTGCCCGTTATGTTAAAGAAAACATCGTCGCCGTTCGTAACAATAGTATTTGCGCCTTTAAGCACAACAATAACATCATTATCCTTTGCAAACGCTTTAGCCACATCGAGCCTGTGAGAGCAGACATAATCAACCGATTCGCCTATCATTCGTGCCATTTCACCGGGATGCGGAGTTACAACAACAGGCGCTTTTTTGTCCTTTAATATATCTATGAAAGGAACAATGGCATTTATTCCGTCTGCGTCAAGAACTATAGGTGCTTCACTCGTTTTTATAACTTGGTCAACAACCACCTGAATATCATCATTATTTCCAAGACCGCAGCCGACAAGCACGCTGTTCGCCCATTTTAAATCTTCCATAATATCGCCGAGTGCACCGATAGAAACAGTTTTAGCCGAATTTTCACAAAGCGGTTTAAAAATAGGCTGAGTAAGATGAGAAGTCATAACAGGATAAATTGATTTAGGAAATGCACATTTTAAAAGACCGACGCCGCTTTTAAGCGCAGCATTTGCACAAATAACGGAAGCACCCGGCATTAAATATGAGCCGCATATATTAAGCTCATGACCGAAAGTGCCCTTATTTGAATTAAAATCACGAGGAGGAAAAGTTTTTTTAACATCCGCCTTTGTGATTGTGTTTGCATATTTTTCCTTATAATGTTGCTCACTTATACCGATATTGACAGTATAAATTTTGCCGCAATAGGAATTTGACGGAGGAAGAATATGAGCGTATTTTAAAGTTGAAATGGCAATAGTATAATCTGCTTTTACAGCATTTGCTACCGAGCCGTCGGTTGAATCTGTACCGCTCGGAGTGTCTATGCTTACTACCTTTGCAGTTGATGAATTGATATAATCAAAAATTTTACCAAAAGGTTCCCTCGGCTCACCGTGGAAGCCGATTCCAAAGATGCAATCAACGATAATATCATAGTTTTTGCGTTCAATATCCGTAAAGCAATATGACTTTACACAGTTTTCGAGTGCATTATCATAGTACATTTTAGGCTCAGCGATTGAAGGTTCTTTATCGCAAAGAACAATATCAGCACTAACATTAATTTTGCAAAGCAAATCTGCAATGACAAAGCCGTCACCTGCATTTTTACCGTTGCCGCAAAAGACTGCAACACTGCTGCTTTCAAGAGATTTACCGAATATTTTGCGTATTTTGTTAAAACAAGCCGTACCGGCATTAAGCATTAAACCTGATTCTGTTGAATCGGTTTTGAATGCGTCTTCTTCAACCCTTTTAATTTGCTTTGATGTTAATACTCTCATAAATATCACTCACAATCTCGTAAAGCTTTATTACTTTACATTTTCACCATAAAATTACTGTTGCTATCGCATAATCGCCGTCGTGGGAAATTGACAAATCGGAGTTATCCACTTCTTTAATGTACGGTTTTCCGTTGTTGTTATGCATAATTTCAACCGAATTCATAGGCATTTTTATGCCAATTCCAAGCGCTTTAAAATAAGCTTCCTTAGCTGCGAAAAGACCTGCGTAATTTTCAGGTCTTTTGCAGTATTCTCTTTCGTTTTCGGTAAAAACTTTGTTTAAAAATGACGGACTTTTAATACTTTGTTCAATTCTCGATATTCTTATTATATCTGTTCCGATTTTAAACATTTAATCACCTATCGGTTTAACTGTAAATGAAAATTTCTTTCCTTTGAGTGAACCCACTCTGTCGTTTTTGTTTGGTAAAGGACCGCAGGCGTTTGAACCCGCACCCAAAACCGCACAGTCGATATTAATGCAGGTAGTAGGAAAAGGGGTAAGTTCTTCTCTGTGCATTGCCTTTGCCCACTGGTTTGAAGTGTAGTGACTTGCCGAGAAGATAAACGGCTTATTAACTGCGTCAAATCTTAAACCGAAACCATCTTTATCCGTGACCTCGGCAAAACGAACATCGCACCTTGTAGCGCTTTCCTGTGGCTTTATATAATCTTCTTTGAGGTTATCAACCGTAGTGTTATAAATGCCCATGAGTGCGTGCTCTTTATAGTCCGGCAAATTGACATCCTCGCCTAAACCGAAATACTTAATGTTTTCGTATTCCTTCGGCATTTCAAGCATCAAGCCGAAGCGTGGCAAGAACTTAATTGCACCGCCGCCAAGGCAGTTTACATCAACATTAATCACGCCTGATGCGTAGACTGTATACTTAATTTCTGTGAGTGCAACAGGCAAAGCACGAACGGCAAGCGATTTTATCTTAGCTGTTATAACCACATAATCGTTATTTTCTGTAAAGTTTACGCCTTTACAGGTGTTGGCGGTAGTTTCAAGTTTCATTGCGTGCCAATATTTGCAAATATTTCTGTCGTTATCAAGCTCGGCACGATAAAACGCAGGAGCAAAGCCTTTAAAATCGCCGAGTGGGAATTGATTTATCATTTCACGCTCTTTAAATTTATAAGAATTGATAAAACCTGTTTTCTTATCAAATACCACCAAACCGTTTTCAAAAGTGATATAAAGTTTGCTTTCGCTTGGTTTTACGCTGATTTTGCCACATTTCGGCACTTCTTTTTTAAGTATTCCCTGACTTAAAACAACTTGTTCGTATGCTATAGTAAAATCACCGGACATATAGGTGAAAATAATCACATTGTTTTTCTTTGCGTCAATATTGATTTTATCAATTTCAACAATTTGCTTTGACTGAGGAGCAACGCAAATGTTAAATTCGCCCGACTTAATCTCAACGCCGTCTGTTAAGCACTTATACTTTACAGTAAAATCTGCATTTTCAAAGTATTTATGACTTATAAACGCATATTTATTGTCCGCAATTCTTTCGCATCTTACGGGACGATAGCAAATTTTCATCTGCTTTGCGCCTGAATGCGGAGTTCTGTCAGGGAAGAAAAGACCGTCCATACAGAAATTGCCGTCATGCTTTTCCTCTCCATGGTCACCGCCGTATGTATATTTTATCTTTTCATTTTCATGGTATGCGGCATGGTCTGCCCACTCCCAAATACAGCCGCCGAGCATATTCGGCGCAGAATAGAAAATCTTAATATATCTTTCAAGCTCACCTGCACCGACACCCATTGCATGCGCATATTCGCACTGGAAAAACGGCTTTTTCCTATATTTAGGAAGCGAGCCCTTAGCAATTTTTTCGCACATATTCGGCCAAGCATACATATGCGAAATAACATCATATGCAAAGCGTTTAGTTCTGCAAACACCCTCATAGTGAATCGGAATAGAGGTTAACTTTTTAAGCTCGTCATAGCAATAATCTTGGTTTAAATATCCGTGCGATTCGTTACCGAGCGACCACATAGTTATAGAAGCGTGGTTTTTGTCCCTTTGGTACATCCTATATACTCTATCCCAGTAACGCTGCTGCCAGTCTTTATTATGAGAGCAAGCGCCCGGTCTGTGAAGCTCGGTTTCGCAACCGTGAGTTTCAATATCGGCTTCGTCAACAACATAAATACCGTATTCATCGCAGAGGTCGAGGAAAGTCGGGTCAGGCGGATAGTGAGATGTACGAATACAGTTAACATTATACTGCTTAGCAAGGCTGACATCCTGCTCCATCTCCCCTACAGTCATCGTATAACCCGTTTTCGGCATAGAATCATGATGGTTAACACCCAAAAGTTTAATAGGCTGATTATTGAAATAAAATACATTTCCCTTAATTTCAATATGCTTAAAACCGATGTTCTTCCTAACTGCTTCAATCACATCTTCACCTTTTGAAAGAGTGATTATCATATCGTAAAGGTATGGGCATTCAGCCGACCATTCGTGAACATTTAAGCTTTCAAATGTGATTTTTTCGATACTTTTCGGCGAAACATTAACGCTCTTTGACGCAATAATTTCACCGTCATCATAAAGTGACACACTAAGCGTACAATCGTCACTGAGTTTTAATGACGGGATAAATTCAAGGTTGTAAGAGCTGCCGAGATATTTAGTCTTAGCTTCAAAATCGTAAATAGAATTTTCACCTGTTTTAAAGAGCAAAACATCACGGAAAATACCGTTTGAACGAAACATATCCTGTGCTTCAAGGTAAGTGCCGTTAGTCCATTTATGATTTTGAACTACTATTTCATTCTTACCCTCAACAAGAAATTCGTTAATTTCAAACTCGGAAGTATTATGACTGCCCTCGCTGAAGCCGACAAATTTACCGTTGACAAACACTTCCAAACCACCTGCTACGCCTAAAAAGGTAAGCGTGTAGTTAAGCGATAAATTGTCAATATCAATAAATCTGCGATAAATACCGACCGGACAATCGGTAGGAATATGCGGCGGATTAGGCTTAAACTGATAACGGGTATTGACATAATACGGCTTTTCATAACCGGTATACTGCCACATTGACGGAACATTTACCTTGTCAAATTCAAACTTATTTGTATCAAAAAAATTATCTACTTTATTGCAGTTGTCAAAATAAGCAAAGTCCCATTCACCCGAAAGGCACTCAACCAAAGACGAAGAATACCTTTCATTTCTGATATCCGTTTTTGCAAGCTCGTCAAGGTTTGCAAAAGGAATGAAGTAAGAACGAGGAAAAAGTATATTTTCCCTAAACTTACTAAAATCGTAAAAATTACCTGTTTTTAAATTGTACTTCATAATTTTTCCCCTTAATATAGATATTTATATTATACAATACAGTACAAAATAAAACAATAGGTACGCCTAAACTAAAAATTAATCGGTTTGATAATTACAAATTATTCATATCTAAGAGCGTCTATAGGGTTTAGCTTGCTCCTGCCGAAAGTATTTTAATAAATTATAATTTATAATAGGTTGACGGCGTTGCCACATTGTAAATTTTCTCTCCCTCAGTCAACAAAGTTGACAGCTCCCTCGTCAGAGGGAGCCAAGTTCTTGCTTCCCTCTGACGAGGGAAGTGGCGGCTTTGCCGTCGATAGGAGAGAAACAAATGTTAAGATAAACAATAATTTACACAAGAAAAAGGAGAACCTTGCGGCTCTCCTTTCTTTTGTTTATTTTGTTTTAACTGTCTTAGTTTTTGACCAAGAAGAATAAACTTTCTTGCCGTTTACTGTTTTATATGTACGAATACGAACAAAATATTTTTTCTTAGCCTTGAGTTTTTTAACGGTTGTTTTGGTTGTTTTCTGCTTTTTGATTGTTACGGTTTTCTTGTTTTTCTTAAACTTTTTATCCGTTGCAACTTGAATTTGATAACCCTTTACACCTTTAACCTTTGCCCAAGTGAGAGCGATTGCTTTCTTTGAGCCT
>OIYY01000045.1_pt1 | contig 91596 bp, 85 predicted proteins | sample 1588341 | NCBI WGS metagenome assembly OIYY01 (sample SAMN03283287) | human gut metagenome | biome: human-associated habitat; material: feces | host: Homo sapiens | place: Peru | collected 2012
GGCTCACAGAAGCCTGAGTATCTTGCTCATAATCATTTTGACTCACGGAATCCTGTACATCTTTCTCATATACATTCTGGCTCACAGATTCTTCCAAGTTTTCTGCAGTATTATCTTTCTCTTTTGCTTGTCCACATCCGGTCATACAAATGACCAAACATGTTATAATGATGTATTTTTTTATACTTTTTATTTCTCTCATCCCGACTATCCTGTTTAAAATTTAATTCTAATATCTGTAATTATAGGAAATTATCTCCGTCGGATCATACCCATCGACATACCTAATTCTTTCCAACTCATAGATACAGTTATTTTCAATTGCATACATTGTGTTATCATTCTTCAAAATGAGCTTCCTTCCCCGATCTTTTTTATCCCTTACCATATTACAAACCTTTACACATATATAATATGGTTCATTTGGAACCAGCTCTTTCATATCAATCTGCAGGTCACTCTCCAAAAATGAGCTATAATCATCCTCATTTTCTGAAAAAAGATAGATCTTATATCCTGTATCTTGTATATCAATACCATCATCGGCTTGACTATCGATATCATCATCGGTTTGACTATCAATATCATCATCGGTTTGAGTCCATCCATACTTTCCGGAGTCATAAAATACCTCTGTTCCCAATAAATCTTCAGACGCTTGATCATCCTGTTGACCTTTCTGCTCCCATACAATATTTTTATATCTCCATCTGCCATAAAACATCCTATATGCATCCTTCTGTGTATACTGTGTATACACACGGTCCAGAGGCACCTGAGGCATTCCCTTATCTTCTGGAATATCGTCTGTATTTATATCCTCTACTCCACCAACCCTTTTCAATTCAAAAATATAGTCATACTCAAAAACGTACATTGTATTTTCGTCTTTCAAAAGGAACCCATCTCCCAAAAACTCTCTTTCTACTTCAGAATCAACCCAATCCTTATTCACAATTTGTATCCATGTATAATATTTGGCACCCGGAAGTATTTCCTCCAGATTATCCAGCCACGCAAATATATAAGGGTCCGGATTCTGTGGAAAAATATCTATCAGATAAATGGGATATCTTATAACATTTTCATTGCAGATATATATATCGGGCGAATAAGCCACCTGTGTCCCTATCACATCTTTCGCATCTACTCCAGTACTCCACCGGCTATCCTGTGAAACGACATTTGTAAACTCCCATATACCATAAAAAAATTTATGTGCATCATCTGCTTTTAATTTTGGGCCTTTCCTTTCAGGCGTTGAGTTGGCGCTTTCTGTTTCAGTTTGTATATCATTTCCTATGTTTATTTCCTGTCCATCTGCTCCTGCCTGTTCTGTATCTGTCACATCCGGTAAAGTACTATCCTTTGATTCTGACTCATTTTTGCAGCCAGTTAATAGCATAAGACACATAATACTCAACATAGTAAATTTAAAAATCTTATTCACCCGTACACTCCTTCAATATCGTAATATGGCTTAGATTTCACCGGTATTTTTTCTTAAAATTTCTTTCAATTCCTCATATCCATGAAACTGATCCGATACACGAAGAATGGCCTTCTCTCCATCCATAATTTCAATCATATCTGCTCTGTCAGATACAAACTGATTGAATTTCTGCTCCGGTATTTCTCTGTTTTTTCCAACTATAGGAACAACAATTAATGTATTTTCTTTCTTTTTGATTCCCATCTAGTCTTTCTCCCTGATATCATCTATGCATATGAATTCTTCTAATATCTTTCATGATAGGTAATCGTCTCCTCCGGATCGTAGTTCCAAATGTGTTCAATTCTCTCCAACTCATAGATACAGTTATTCTCAATCGCATACATCGTATTATCATTCTTTAAAATAAGTTTCTTTCCCCGATCTTTTTCATCCTTCACCGTACTACACACATTTACACATATATAATATGGTTCATCCGGAACCAGTTCTTTCATATCAATCTGCAGGTCACTCTCCAAAAATGAGCTATAATCATCTTCATTTTCTGAAAAAAGATAGATCTTATATCCTGCATTGCCTGTAATAATATCATCAACCATTTGTATATCGATATTATCATCCGTTTGACTATCAATATCATCCTCCGTTTGAGTCCATCCATAACCTCCGCCGATATAAAGCACCAGTGTTCCCAACAAATCTTCAGGCTCCGGGGTGCCCTGTTGTCCTTCTTGCTCCCATACAATTTTTTTATACTTCCAGCCGCCATAAAACATCTTATATGCATCCCTCTGCGTATGCACACGCTCCTGAGGCATCCCCTTATCCTTCGGAATATTGTCTGTATTTATATCCTCTACTCCACCTATCCTTTTCATTTCATAAATACAGTTGTAATCAAAAGCATACATTGTATCTTCGTCCTTCAAAAAGAACTCAGTTCCCAAAAGCTCTCCGTCTGCTTCGGAATCAACTCCTCCCTTATTCACAATCTGTATCCATATAAAATATCTGGCACCTGGAAGTAAATCCTCCAGATTAGTCTGTCTCTGATCTCCCAAAAATGGATTATAACGATCCGGATCCTGCGGAAAAATATTCATCAGGTAAGTGGGATATCTTATAACATTTCCATTGCAAAGATATATATCAGGCGAATAAGCCACTTGGGTTCCTATCACATCTTCGTACCCCTCATCTCCTCCAAGCCCGCTATGCTGTGAAACGACCTTTGTAAACTCCCATATCCCATAAAAGAATTTATGTGCATCATCTGCTTTGTATTTTGGGCCTTTCCTTTTAGGCGTTGAGTTGGCACTTTCTGTTTCAGTTTGTGCGGCATTTTCTATGTTTGTTTCCTGTCCATCTGCTCCTGCCTGTTCTGTATCTGTCACATCCGGCAAAGTGCTATCCATTGATTCTGACTGACTTTTGCAGCCGGTTAATAGAATAAGACACATAACACCCAACAACGTAAATTTAAAAATTTTATTCATCAGTACACTCCCTCAATATCGTAATAAAGATTAAATCCTACCAGCATTTTCTTAAGATATACTTCCTTTATAACATAATTAAAAAAGTTATTTTCACACATGTAATAATTAACCGTTTTTATGTAATAATTTGCACCACTTTCAATATGAACCCAAAAATAACTTTTATAAATTTTATTAAAAAGTTGGTTTTCGTTAGTTTGTGTTAGGTTTTATTATTTCGCAATAAAGTGAACGGTTTTTAGTGAATGATTATAAAATTTGTCCATTCATGAATCATAATTTAAACTCTGTACTTGCTCATTTTGACAGTTTATCGAATAAGTAAATATAACATGTTGACTTTTGTCAGAATAAATTAGAAACTAATATATATGAGTGTAAATTAGAAGTGAGGAAACCGATATGGAACATGATCTTTCAATTCTATTAGTAGAGGACGATCCGGCAACATGTCAATCTTTCAAAGAATATATTGCTGTCACTTCCGGTGTAACCTTAGCCGCCATGACCAACAGCTCCTTTCAGGCCATTGATCTTGTTAAGGAATATTTTCCTGATGCCATTATTCTGGATTTAGAGCTGAATGCCGGTAAAGGAAACGGCCTTCAATTTTTACAAAAGCTTCAGGAAGTATCTCTTCCCTTTCGGCCCTACATCCTGATCACAACCAATAATACCAGTTCCACTACCTACCATTTTGCAAGGCAGCTGGGAGCGGATTTTATTATGTTTAAACATCAGGAGGATTATTCTGAAAAAAGTGCGGTTGACTTTCTCTGTATGACAAAGGACTTGATTCTTCAGTCGCACCAAAGCTCTGACGTTTCCCAAAGGGACGCTTCATCGACAGCTACAACCAAACATATACAAAAAATGATCAGTCATGAGCTTGATCTTATAGGCATAAGTCCCAAGGCTATCGGCTATCAGTACTTAATGGATGCGATTTCATTGACGATCAAAGAAAAAAGTCCCAACATATGCCGGGCTCTTGCAGAAAAATACAAGAAAAATGATTCCAGTATTGAGAGAGCCATGCAAAATGCCATCAATAAAGCCTGGCGTACATCAGATATTGACGATCTGCTAACCAACTATACAGCCCACATCAATACGGAAAAAGGCGTCCCGACATTGACTGAATTTATTTACTACTATGCTAATAAGGTGAAAAATAATTTTTAAACGCTGTGATTTTTTATTATCTTCTTTTTGCCTTCCTATACCTGTCAGCTTAACAGTTCTCTAAAACAGGATTTTAATTTAATAAAAATGTATTGATATATCGATTTATAAATGAAAGGCTCCACGACTATGATTTATTTTATAAGATATTTTGCCATTATTCTGTGCAGCATTTTTATATACACCAAAATACTCAATCTCCCCGGTTTTAAGCTTTTCCGTTCCTTGATTTATACTGCAGTTTTATCCGCCGTGGCTTCACTTTTGAATTATCATTACCCTTACACAACCGTCTTGGTTATGGTCCTTGTTTCGATTTTCTTTTTTCACTATATTTCTCATACAGCCTTTGAAATATCTATCACAACTACCATTATGTCTTATGGGATCAGTTATATATTTTTTACCCTTTCTGTATTTCTGGTCAGTCTGATTGCCAACTGCTATCATCATTATGTATCTGTATCATATAATCAGATAGTGCTTCAGCTTTTGGTAGCTGTTATCCAGATCGTATTTACATGCCTTTTCTTTTCGATCAAGCGTTTCAAAAAGGGCATGCCTTTTCTTTTTACGTCATTAACCACAACACCTCTGACAATCTCAAGCGTTGTGCTCCTTTTTCTTGTTGTTATGATTTCCAACTCCAAATATTCGAGCTTCTGGTATCCCCTTCCTTTTCTCTTTATCTTTTTGCTGGCGATATTCATTTATTTTTATTGGAGAAATAACATCACAAAAACATACCTCAACAAGCTCAAAGAAAAGGATATCCGGGATCTCAACACGGAATTAGTAAAGGCTCAAAATAGAATTATTGAATTGGAGAACGAAAATAAGGAACTGTCAAAAATCATACACGGTGACAATAAGCTGGTCCCCGCTATGCTTTTTTCTGTAGAAAGCTTTATATCACAGGCCGATGATCTCTCCCCGGAAACCGCCCAAATCGGTAAAGCTCTTCTTACAGATTTGCGGCAAATGTCCTCTACGCGCAAAGGAATACTGCGTCATCAGGAGCAGCTTTGCATTTCTGTACCACCTACTGGTGTTTCCGCCATTGACGGCTTATTCCAATATATGCAGCAAAAAGCTTATGATATGGAGATCAAATTAGAAATTACCGTTTCCTGCGATTTAAAAGACTTTGTCACAAATCAGATCAATGAGATGGAGCTGCGTACCGTGCTTGCCGATCTGCTGGAAAACGCCCTGATTGCTACACAATACTGCAAGGGCAATTATGTTTTGCTGGCTATTGATAAAGTTAATAAGCACTACTCCATCAATATTTTTGACAGTGGTATTCCGTTTACAAAAGAAGTTTTGGCAGACCTCGGACTTTCCCGTCACACCACCCATGCCGACAACGGTGGCAGCGGCATTGGACTTGTCACTATCTATGATCTTTTACAAAAATACAGAGCCAGCCTGCTGATCGAAGAATATGAATCCAACTCCGGACTCTTTACCAAAAAGTTATCCGTGACATTCAATAAACTAGGACAGTATACTCTTGCAACTTACCGTGATATGGAAGAGATCAATTATATAAAGAAGCGGAGAAATGTATTTATGATTCAAAAGAAGCGGGAGAAATGAATCTCCCGCCCTTTTTTATATCACATACTACTGAATATCTACAGAGACAAGCTCCTCTCCCGGTTTAACCATAATCAACAGACTCTGTATCTGATCCACATCAACAACCCGGTCATATCCTAAAACATTGTGTGCGTGTGTATCATCGATATATCCTACTCTTCCACCATCAGTCAGATATGGTATGCTCGTTCCGTCTTTTAAGGTTATCCCCATGACCTCCGGAACTCCGACCTCATCCTCGTTCATTTCAGGTTGTGCATCTACTGTATAATTTACTTCCATGGAAATCGGTGATATTTCCACATCTGTAACAGTAAAATCCGTTTCCCCGACTTTCTTATTCAGATCAAAATGCTTTGCAGAGCTTACTTCCGGCAGCTTAATCTCAAATTCCCAGATTCCATCTACATCATCGGTAAAATCTGTTTTGTAAAGAAAGCCCAGATTTTCAAATTTTACATCTAAAGTCTTTCCCAGAATTGTATCGCCATCATCTGCAATATAGGCCTGTACAATATATTCCAGATTGCCATTTTCATCGAGATAACGGTACACAACGTCTCCATCCTCGCTAAACTCAATCGCACTTCCGTTTTCATAAACCGGTGATCCATTCTGATCCGATACAATTCCGTCATAGATCGAACCGGACATATTTACAGCAGCTTCACTTGAAGTAACATTCACACTTTCAAAACCAGGCTCTTTTCCATCTTCAAAATCATATCCTGAAATCGCAAATGACATATACGCAAACCGTTCATCCACAATTACTGTATTTGGAGCGATTGTCACACCGTTTTGCACAACCTTCAATGCTTCATAGTCCTCTTTTTCCGGATAAATATCAGCAATCCCCTTATCCGTAAGCTGTTGCTGCTGTACATCACTGGCCTGTATATTGCCGTTCATTCCCCTGCCCCAGTAATGATGAACTGCCGCAACTGCGGTGACACTACTCGCTGCCAGTAAACATATCCCGGCAATAGCCGCAACCTGTGATTTAAACCATTTTTTATTATTTTTTTTGCTCATAACAACACATTCCTCCTGACGAATCATCTCAAAGGCATGGTTGGTCTTATTTAATACGATTTCTGATAATTCAATTTCTTCCGGCAATATCTTTTCTTCCATCACATTAATTCTCCTCTTTGTAGAATTTAGCAAGCTGTTTTCTTCCTCTCGACAGATATGTCTTTATCGTATTTGGGGGTAATGAAAGAATATCTGCAATTTCCTTCACCTTGTATCCCTGCCCATAAAACAACTCTATTGGCAGCCGGTACTTTTCATCCAGAGACTGCAGAGCCTCCTTCAATTCAATGTTATATTCATCACATTTAGACACCTCTTCACATTTATTCAAATCCACATAGACAGACCTTTGCCTCAAAATATCATAACAACGATTTATAAGTATCCGCGTCAGCCATGTCTTAAAATATTGTGTTTTCTTCAACGTGTCTATCTTTTCCCAACACGATAATATCGTATCCTGCATAGCATCTCCGGCATCCTCTTCATTTGCAAGAATTGCTATTGCTGTACGATACATATCCTTCATATGCAGGTTGATCAACTCACAAAACGCTTCTTTATCACGCCTTTGTGCCCGTTTAATTAAAAATATTATTTCATTATTCATTTTTTCTCCTGCGCGCATATATGTAATTCTAAAATAAAGCGTCCTTTATTTTGTTTTACATATATTAGACGGGTGAGGGAGTGTTTTGGTTTCAAAATAATTTGAGGTGGGGGTTTTTGTTGTTATCTGGTGTTGTTTAGCTGCTGCTTTTGGGGATTTCTATCTTTGATTGTCAGCTTTGATTATTATTTCCGACTATTATCCCCGATTGCTACCTTTGATTATTAGCTCAAATTGTTATCTTAGACCATTAGCTCTGATTATTATCTCCGATTGCTATCTTCGACTATTAGCTCTGATTATTATCTCCGATTGCTATCTTCGACTATTAGCTCTGACTATTGTCTCCGATTACTATCTTCGGCTATTAGCTCTGATTATTGTCTCCGTTTGTTATTTGGGATTGCTGTTCTGGATTTTTATCTTTGGTAAATTTATATGAAATATTCCTCAATATATTTTCTCAAAGTAAGAACATCTATCGGACTATCTGATGTTTCATGTGTAATTAATAAATTTATTCCTAATAGATAACCATTTTGCTCAAATACATGTAATTTATTAAGATTAAAATTGTAGTATGATAGTTTATCCATCATGCCCAAATGTTCCAATATATATTCTTTACGTGATTCACAATTCAAGACAATAAAGTCTGGCCTAAATATTTTTATCTGTTTTCCTACTGTTAATTTTAACGGATATTCGTATTTATAAGGAACGTCATAATTTGCTAATTCGTCGGCTATTATTTTTTCGGCTTTCGACCTTACCTTTTCCCCTTTTAATGTATAAAAAAAATTTTTATCATCATCCCATCTGTCACTCGCCTCATACTCTTCATTCATCCATCTCTGAATAAATATTTCCTTTGGTTCCTGAATAGGCGTTACAATTTTACGTCTTCCTTCACATTGATGAAGGTATATCTGATCGAGCTTGCTATTATCACATTGTTTTAAAACACGGTTTATAACCCGTTCCCTTTTCTTCAATTCAATAACGATCTGTTTGTAATAGTCCAGCTGAGCAACTAATTTAACCATACTCAAATCCTTTTTTGAAACATAGCTGCCATTTAAAAGATATTGTGATGTACCATGGCTGGAAGAACAAGTTAAATGATACGTATTCAATACTTTATCACATTTTTCAATATATGTTTCCACTTCCAACAACATATTTTCTATATCTTCTTTCTCTTTTTTTAATAATTTTTCAAGATTCATACGCGCCTCCATTCCGCTACCAAATGTAAACACAACAACTGATAAAAATTCTACCTTTTGATGTCATTATGCCTTTATTACTGTTTTCCCATATTTTAAAACTCTCCAACAGTAACTTACATCATGACATGATGCTCTTTTACAGTTTCTGGTCTGTTTAAAAATAATAAACAGTAATTTTTCCTTGACCTGCATTTTAATTACTGCTTTTCTCATGTTTTGAACTCATAGACAGTAATTTCTTATATAGTTTGTTTTCAATTTACTGTTTCTTCCATGTTCTGAATTTACAGGCAGTATTTTTTTTCTAACCTGCCTTTTAATTACTGTTTTCCTTATATTTTTGATTTATCGGCAGTAATTTCTGCCTGGCTTGTTTCTTATTTACTGTTTTTCCTTTGTTCTGAACTTGCAAGCAGTAATTTCTGCCTAGCTTGCTTCTTAAGTTACTGTTTTTTTCTTGTTTTAACCCTACAGGTCGTAATTCATCCTCTAACTTGCTCAATATTTACTGTTTATAATATTTTTTGGATTTATAGACAGTAATCTACATCCCAATCTGCATATAGTTTACTGTTTTTAAGAAATTTTGAATTGTAGACAGTATTTCTGACTTTAATAATAAATAGAAGTGAAAAACAAGGCTCTCCGTTACCAGAGAGCCTTATAATTCATATAGAATATGATTGCATAAATTAGAATTTAGTCTATAACTTAGCTTGAGAACTTAGTCCATGACTTCATTCTTCATCTGCAATTGATCTTAATTACTTTTATCAAGTATTTAATTACTCAATGATTGTAGCAACACGACCTGAACCTACAGTACGTCCACCTTCACGGTCTGTTTTGGTCGTATTCAGAAACTTATTCGTTACGGTTTTTGCCGTTTTGTGACTCATTTTATGGATATTTTACCTATTATTTTATCTTTTCCCGGGGAAAATGTTGCAGATTCGTATCACGGATTCGGAAAGTTTCCCTGTGTATCACGCCCTTTTTTCCGCGTCCGAACGACACCATTTTCGTCCACCATGAAGATATTGTAGCATGAGCGAACCGGAATGTAAATTGATTCTTTGCAAAATTCATTCGACCTTCGTTGATTAGTAGCTAGGTGGGCGAACGAGAAAGGAGGGATAGAGGGACATGAAACACACTGTATCTCCTTAATATATTTCACTTCCCCTCCTTGTCTTTCAGTTAATTTCATCTTCTTCCCATGAAGTGTAACCCTCCCTCAAAATTATTTCTATCATTTCATTTAGGTCACTATTGTTATTTGATAACTTCTGATCGAAACCGTGTGGACAATTCGCACACAATGGATTAATCTCCGCCGCCCGATGAAATCCTCCACCATTATTTAATATTTCCTTGATAATAACACCATTTTTAATTTCAAAATGTAGCGATGTTTCATCTGCATAACCAGTTTCTGGAATGAACCTTTCTGTAAATGCAAAATACTTTAAAATATGTCCTTTCCTATACTCATCTAAATAATCTTTTCTTATAAAGACCGTGCCACCAATAGGATCTGTGTAGTACGAATTTTTATTGTTATTACAGAATATTACAACTTCACCAGCCGAATTAATCCACGACATATTAGCATAAACTGGAGTCAGTTGAAAATAACATATCAGTTCTGCTGGCGGAAGCACTAAGGAAGTATTGTCAAATATTTCTGAATGATAATTTATATTTTTTACACCTTTACATAACCACGGTTTTGAATCACACTTCTTATAATCACCTAAATTTCCAACATAATCTTCCAATTCTATCGTAAGATACCTTGCCCCACCATTTTCATGTATAGTTTCTTTTTCCGATGTACAGCACCATATATCATATGTATCTTTCCACCTTGTCTCCTTTTTAGAGTCTTCATGCAAAGAAACTCTTCCCGCGAGCAAAACCCACTCAACACTTTTAATCTCAACCGCTTCAAAAAGTGATACTAAATTTCTACGAGTATTTGACACATCCCTTACCCACTCCAAGTCTTTCTTTTCCGGTAAATCGATTCGATTAATAACCATATCCCCCAACTTTTCAATATAATCTTGATATGTCGGCACCGGAGTTGCTATATACACATCCTCGCCATATTCAATAGGATCATATACTTCATACCCAATACTGTTTTGATAATTATTATATGTTGCAAACTCATTTGTAAAGTAGTTACACATAAGACTCCCATAGTAAATACCGGTAGCAACATCAACACACTTCATAAATATTGAGTTTTGAAACTCCTCTTCTCCTCCAATTCGTTCAATTTCATCATATGGTTCTTGAAATAGAGAGAATATTTCTTTAATAACCGATTCAAAAGAAGCAAAAAATGCATTATTATCCAGCACTTGTTTTCGCAAATCAATATTATACTCAGATTTAATATGATTCTCAAAAGACATCAAGCCATTACACTCTCCTGTTTTTACACACAGGAACTTTTCCTCTAAAAAATGATTTATCTTAAAAATATCCTGCTTGTCTACCTGCAAAAAACGTGTATGCATATCAATATGTTCCTTCGACCAATACCGGAATGGTAAAAAATCTTTATTCATAAGATCTACGCTAAAGAAAATATCATTTAACGAATCTGATATAGGCACAACATTATTCAAATCATACAAATTTTCTCTATCCCACTTTATATAACCATAATCATCATGTAAATAAACCGCTATTCTTTTAATACTTCTTGCTAATAAATATGTTTCACCTATTATTAAATTCTTAAAGAAGCTCGAAATTTCTTCGTCATCTTGTAGATAATTTACTAAAACATAAATTATTGACTCCTTTATGTATGGGTCTACAATACTTTCATACATATCAATCAGAACACTTTTATATTCCGTATTCTGTCTTACTACTTCATATAATAATTTCATTGCAAGACAACGTACATCTTTGTTTGGTGCTGCGCAACACCACAATGCATAATAAAATGCTTCCTCCACTCTTCTATCCTTGCCATTATTAAGTGTAAGAAAATATATAATGTTTTTAAGTCTTCCCTTCACTCGTCCCAGAAAGTGTGTCCCGGATAAGGCTAAAGATAACTCTCTTAACTGATTTTTTTCTACTGTATAGTATGAGTTTAAATAATTCACACAATTGAATGGCTTATCTGTATAACCTCCAAATATAGTAATCAAGCTATTTTTCTCGATGGGTTCAAATGCTTTAATAAATTCAACAATATTTTCTTTGCTAAAGTTGATTTTAACAAGCGTTTCATATTGCAATGAATCCATTAATTTTGTTTCTTTTAACAATTTTGCAATATACTCATAATCCGGTGCCAGATTATCAAATATAGCCAAAATCACAGCTTCCTCCATATTATAGAGCTTGCCGGTCTTTTGTGATATAATTCTCACCTGCTCATCAAATGCTTTTCCCGTAATATCTTCAAATAACGAACGTGCAATCAAAAAATCAGTTAACGAATCAATGGCAAAGAAATAATAATGTCTATCGTCATAATCGTACTCACCTATAATCCCTGCTTGTCTTAAAATACGTATAAAGACATCGCCCGATTTAATAACTATAAGCAAATTTTCTTTATCAATTTCTTTAACATCTTGTTCATACATCCATTTAGCTACTCTTTTAATATCTTTCCAAATTTCAATAGGATCTGTGGATGAAATCTCCCCCTTAAAGGTTTTCTTTATGGAATTTTTTATATAATATTCTAAAATAAAGGTAATTGAAGCTACGCTATTTACCTTTTCCTCTATTAGTTTTTCATCACTGAGTGCTCTGCAAAGCATATTCAATAATAATGCATTATTCGAAAATAGAATATCTTCATATTTGTAAACATCTGGAACTGACATCTTTAAGAGTTCATTCAATGCAGATTCAAAAGAAACCCCGGGGAAAGCATACTCAGCCTTTGCCATTTCCTTATATCCCTCAAGGATCTGATTATCCATAGCATTTGTTCTGTATGTCAATATAATTCTTATTTTAGAAAGATGAACTAAATTCCGAAGTACATTCAATAGCTCTATTTGCCCCTTTTCGGACATTTCATTTATTGCATCTACAATAAATACAAAACCTTTCTCACCTACTTCGGCAACTTCGTTGACATCAACATTCTGCAAATTCTTTTCAAATTTTCCATAGATACACAAATGTGGAATACCATTACGTTCAAATTCTTCTTCAAGACATTTAATAAAATAACTTTTTCCTATTCCGCCTTCTCCAGAAATCAAACAAAACTCCTGCTGCCGAATGCATTCTTCTACTCTATATAAATCAAGACCGTACCAATTCGCATTTTTATTATGTATAACATTAATTAATACTTTTATTTCTTGAATAAATTTAGCTCTATCAGTTGCGAAAAAATCAAATTGAGAATAATACTTGTTTAATTCGGCAAGTTCCGTTTTAATATTTTCCTCATTTCGGTCGTGATGTATGGGAGGAAGTTTTCCAATAAGTGCATCAAGGAAATCAGGATTTTCCCATTCCATCGAAAAATCATTTTTACTTATCTGTAACATTCTTTTTCTTTGGTTCTCATTTAATGCTTTATAATCCATTACCCTTGCCTGCCTTTCTTCATATTGTGCAAACCGATTTGAATATATTAATAGATGGTACTTTCTGAAATTAAAGTACCATCTATAGCATATCCTATTCTTTCCGCTGCTCTAACTGTTCCTTTGCATTAGCAATTGCCAACGACAACTTTTTCTCCAATAACTCTTTAGGTGGCATTTTCGTTAAATACTGCCCCACATGTATACTTCCATGATCTAATTCCATTAATTCAATCGTTTCTTGTGATTTTTCTGCACATAAAATTAATGCTACCGGGCTTTCTTCTCCTTCGGCTTTCTCATATTTTTCAAGCCAACGAAGATATAACTCTGTCTGCCCCTTATCTTGAGGTTCAAACTCGCCAAGTTTTAATTCTATCAATACCAATCTCCGCAATGTTCGGTGATAGAACAATAAATCCATATAGTAGTCTTTTCCATCTAAAACGATGTGTTTCTGACGTGCCAGAAACGCAAAATCTGAACCCATTTCCAAAATGAATTTTTCCAATTCAGACAAAATAGCATTTTCTAAATCTTTTTCACTATACGTGTCTTTTAAGCCAAGAAAATCTAACACATATGGATCTCTGTAAAACATATCTAATGACATTTTCTTGTCATCTCTTAACTCTGCAATCTCGTTTGCTATCGTTTCCTCCGGTAACTTAGATACAGCAGTCCGTTCATATAACATTGTTTTTTTTCGTTCACGCAAAGTTCTTACTGACCAATTTTCATTTTTACACATAGTAGCATAAAAATCTCTTTTTAATTCATCTTCAATCGGTAACAGTTCTACAAAATGAGACCATGTCAATTGTTGCGACAATGTCGCCACTTTTTCATATTCCGAAAATTCCTGGTAAAATTTTACCATTTTAAAGACTGATGATTTTTCAAAACCTTTTCCGTATTCAGCCGTTAGTCTCTCACTCAAATCACCAATTATATTTTTTCCATATTCAGCCTTTTTTCCTTGCAAAACTTCATCAGATAACTTCTTTCCTATATTCCAATACAACGAAATAACTGACGTGTTTACTCGCATCATAACTTCATTTTTAGCAGTATAAATCATTGTAGATATATCACTAAAAACACTCTCAACATCTGCGACATTCATTAATTCCTCAGACATTTCATTCTCCTTTCTCAAAAATGGCGACACGTCGCCATTTTTACCACCGGCATCTATACCAAAACACTTTATGCGTGATGAACTGTATAGTAATGTTTTCCATCCAGAAAAACATAATTTGCACCAACACAGTAAGCGTTCATTTGACTCATCAACCAATGTGCCGGCAAATCAAATAACGCAATCAATTCATTCTCACGATAACCATTCTCTATATCTTTTTTCGTTGGTGTCTTATGTAATTTAACTTCTGATTGAAAACCTATCTCCCAATCATCAAGATTAAAACCTTTTTGCCACAGTTCATGTTCTGTCAGCCCGGTTAACTCACAGAGTTCTTCTTCTGTTTCAAATACCACTAAATTTAGCATAATATCCCTCCCACAATTCAAGCACGCCTTGCAGACTCTTTCGACGTTGAATCTATTATTATCAACTCCAAAACTTTCTTGCCTTGTCCTATATTTTGCTCATACAGTTCTTTCAATTTTTTACCTATGATTCAAACTATTTTGCTGTTCATATCGGCAAATCCTACGCCCTATATTATATCATCTGCAAAACACGACTACAACTAACTAAAAGACGTCCTATGCCGTATTTTCCCTGCTTAGGACGTCTTTTTTATTCCGGTTTCTTAATCGGATGCCTTATGATTGTTTTCCACTTATCTGCCGGAATCTTTCTTGCATCAGACAAATAAATTTCATGGTGAAGCCTCTCTTCATTGATATCATTCACATAACCATTTTCTTCAAGAAATTCATCCATGATGGCAACACTCTTTGGCTCTTCATCAAACGGACCTATATGCATTATTTGGACGCATAACCCTTCCTCTATGGTTACAAACTCTGCAGAAGAACAATCTATTTTTTTCTTATTTGTTGCCATTTTCACTGCCCAGTCAAAATCCTTTTCGGATACAAAATCAGGAACCCGAATGACCGAAATCCAATGAAATGCAACCTTATCGCTATAATCCACACCGAAAACATTCTCCTGCCACCAAAACCCTTCCAGCGGCGGAACCACATATTCATAAAAGCCTTTTATTTTATAATCCGTTTTATAGCTCATTTTCAAGGTATAAGCTACTGCATACAAAACACTGATTGCCTGCTGATATGCTCCTCCTTCTTCATTAGGATCACCACTCCCCCTGACTGCAATGTAGTTTGCCTTCGGTACATTCACAATTTCAGGTTTATTCTTTGACCTATAGAACTCTTTTGAATCTTTTTTGAAATCGTACGCCATTCTTTTAATCTCCCATTTTAAAAAAGTTCTTCTAATGTAATCTGTTTTCCAGCAGCTTTATCCTCAAATTCATGCATATAAGAAAAAAGCTTCGTACTGTCACAAACAATCCCATTACGCGCGCACTCGCCCTTAACCAATTCCATCAATTCTCTATTCTTAGGCGACGGAACCTCATATGCATTCCCAAAGGTTTTGATATACTTCTCTTTCATCCCCGGAAAATGCTTATCCAATTGCCTGTAAAAATATTCCCTGTCACCTTCCCTCAGGGTAACCCCTATATCAAACAAAAGAATTCCATATACTTTCGCCTCTTTGCAATACTCCACCAGCCCGCGAATATTTTCTTCCGTATCGTTTATAAACGGTAATATAGGCGTCATCCAGCATATCGTCGGAATTCCTTCATCTCGCATAATCTTCAAAATCTCAAATCTTCTCTTGGTAGTACATACCCCCGGTTCCAGAATTTTACACAGTTCTTCTTCATAAGTAGTCATGGTTATCTGCACTACACATTTTGTTTTTTTGTTAATACTCTTTAACAAGTCCAAATCACGAAGTATTAAATCTGATTTCGTTTGAATCGCAAGTCCGAACTCATATTCATCGATAAGCTCCAAACATTTTCTGGTTAGCTTAAGATCCTTTTCAATCGGCAGATACGGATCACTCATAGCACCGGTTCCAATCATACAACGCTTTCTTTTTCTGCGCAGGGTCTCCTCCAAAAGCTGAGGAGCATTCACCTTAACTGCAATATCCTCAAATGCATGTTCCATCTGATAACATGTACTCCTGGCATCACAGTAGATGCATCCATGAAGACATCCCCTATAAAGATTCATTCCGTTTTGTGGACTCAGTATTGACTTTGCAACTATTTCATGCATGGTATTTCATCATCCTTCTATTTCTTTTCCAACAAGCACTTAATCATCTTACACGCCGTAATACGTGCCCCCGGCGGATTATCTCCATGCTCTGTATCATTTGAATAATCTGTCAATAATTGACATGGAAAATCAGTACACTCTCCGCAAAAGGATAGCCCTTTTTGCATCACACATGCCGCAACCGGGCACGGTATTTCCTCTGCGTGAAAAGGCATTCCTTTTGTCGCTACGCAACCATTACAATTGCAAGGTTCTTTATACGCACAATTTGTACAATCCAAGCCACAATATGTCGTCACTAAAATTTCCTGCTGACGCTTTTTGCTAAAGCTATGAAGCACCAATGCATAGGATTTATCCAGCATTTCCATTAATAAATCATCCGGCACCACGCCCTCAGGCTTAACAGAATTCCAGTGCACTTTATTCATATAATATCCGGGAATAATATCTTCATATTGCTGTCTGAGAAAATCTCCATCCAAGGGGTCCAGTTTCAAAGTTATATAAACAGGTTTATTCTCGTTTGTCCCATCCAGACATATGGCAGCAAACATTTTTCCGCCTATCATATAGCGAATCCAATTCCACTCTTCTTTCAGGTCTTTGGTTACACCTGTCTTATTCATCAGATATTCATCCATCCATGCATACTTCATTTTGACTCTTCTCCTTTATTTATATTGTTGTAAGGTCTTCTGTAACTCTGTGCACAACTCCATGCGTATCTCCTCAGGATCTAATAAAATTACTTTATTTCTAAAGGTAAGTAACCAAGTAATCAGATTTTCCTTGTCCGTGTACTCTGCCTGAAATAACAATTTCCCATCCGCCTGCTCTTCAAAACATTTTGTTCCAAATTCTTCCACCAGACGCCATTTGCAGTCTGCTTCAAAAAGCGCTTTCACATGAATTCCTCCCGGGAAAACTTTCTCAACCTCTGTAAAATCCGGAGTAACGACCGGACGCTTTTCAAAAATGTGTTCCGTCACCGCAAGCTCGTCCAAACGATTTAGTTTAAAAAGCCTGTAATCCCTTCGGGTATCACACCAGCCCCACACATACCAGTTAGACCACCGAAATACCAGATAATATGGCTCTATGATTCTCTGAGCTTCTCCCGATGGTCCATAATAGTAAAATGTTATTTTGCGACATCCCTTAATGGCACTGCGGATAATCTGAATTTTTGGTGCTAACGATTCCTTATACCAAGAAGAAAGATCAATCAATAGCGACTGTTCTCCCACAAGAAAATCCGAAGAACCGGTCTCCAGTTTTTCCATCAACTGCTTATATTGGTTCGTTCCATTCACACTGTCAAGGCTGCGAATTCCTGCAAGAATATCCTGCATCTCAGCATTTGTAATCAAAGTCTTGCTGATTTTATAGTTATCCATAATATAAATTCCGCCGCCTGTCCCCTGTCTGGTTGCAATCGGAATCCCTGCTTTACACAAATCTTCAATATCCCTGTTTATGGTTCTTCTGGATACTTCAAAATACTCCGCAAGAAAAGGTGCTGTAACCATATCTTTTTGTAACAATACAGATAGAATCCCTATCAGCCTTTCAATCTTCATTTCGCTTAATCTCTTTCCTTTATTATAATTTACCACCTTCAACACGTCATCTGTATGTCATGTTTGGAAAAATTATAGCAAAAAACGGGGGGAAAGCACAACTGAAGCATCTATACAAAACCACCCCAAGCAGCATCTCTACCACTTGGGGCATCCCTTACCGGCTCATTCCGGCAACCTTCCTGTGTACCCATTCCTTCACTTCTCCAATTCGCTCCCGGAACACATCCAACATGTTCCTTCCGTTGATTACAAACTGTTTCATGAATTCATAAGCTTTTTCCAGCTTATCCTGCAAGATCTGAATCTTACTCCGTAACTGTTCATTTTCGTAGGTTAAATCTACCACCTTATCAATCAAATCCGTATTCTCTATATCTAGTGTTAGCATCTAAATAGTACAAAACAAAATGAGATATCCCCTTAAAATGTTGTATAATCTACAAGAGGAGGAACTCATTATGTCACGACAAAAAACTCATCACACCAAGCAGTCCAAGTTGGATGCTATCAACTATCGCAAGGAGCACCCTGATCTTACACAGGTTGAATGTGCAAAGAACCTTGGGATCGGTGTCAGCACCCTTGCCCGCTGGGAATCCCAGTTCAGAGAGAATGACGGCGATATTCCCGTTATCGGTTCCGGTAATTACGCTTCTGAAAAAGAGAAAGAAATCGCTCGTCTTAAGCGTGAACTCCGTGATGCTCAGGATGCACTTGATGTGTTAAAAAAAGCCATCGGCATTCTGGGAAAAGATTAACAGAAGCTATCTATACGGAAGTTTCTGCAAAGATAGAGGCTGCCAAAGTAACTGGACGCCGCGTCTCTGTCTCCGGAATGCTGAAATTTTTAGGCGTGTCCCACTCTGGATATAGATCCTTTCTTAACCGAAAGGTATCTCCTTCCCGTCGGCGAAAAACAGCTGTTAAACAGGAAATCCAGAAAATTTATGATAATTCTAAACAGAATTACGGCGCTCCTAAAATCTCTCAGGAACTACGCAAATCTGGCGAAACCATCAGCCAACGCACTGTTGGTAAATACATGCGTGAAATGGATATTCGTGCCCAATGGACGAAACCTTGGACTACCACCACCAGAGATTCTGATTTCAGCAAAGAACTCCACAATGTTCTCAATGAACAGTTTAATCCAAATCGTCCCAATGCTGTTTGGTGCACAGATATTACTTACATCTGGACACAGGATGGATTTGTATATCTCAACTGCGTAATGGACTTATATGCCCGAAAAATCATTGCCTGGACTCTTACAGATACTATGGAAGTATCTACAGTTATTGAAACTATCAACAAAGCTAAAGCTTGTCGTAATACTGACCAGCCACTTATTATTCATTCTGATCGTGGAAGTCAATATGTGTCAGCTGCGTGGCGTGAAGCCACTGAAACAATGCAGAGAAGTTATTCTCACAGCGGTTATCCTTATGATAACGCTTGCATCGAATCGTTCCACTCCTTAATCAAAAGAGAATGGCTTAACAGATTTAATATCATTAACTTCAAACATGCCTACAGGCTTGTATTTGAGTATATTGAAACCTTTTATAACACCGTTAGGATCCATAGTCACTGCGACTATATGTCTCCTAACAACTTTGAAAAACTGTATGAGAGGGTATGTTCTCTGCCGGCAGCTTAACTGGCAGAACTTCTCATTTTATTTTGTGCTAAATCTTGACACAGGACCATATTGTGAAAGGTCAAAAATATCCCTCAAAATGTTCATCTACCTCTCTATCTTAGGACTCAATTTAACACTTAACATCATTATATGCTTTAGCGCACATAGCTTCAATCTGCATTTTCAAATTATCCCTGATACCTTCATCTGATACTTTATTAAAAGGAATTTCTCTTACTCCTGGAACCATTTTTATAACAATTACTATATCCTTATACTTCGCATTATTCTCTATAATTTTCCTCTCTGCCCCATCGCGGTCAAATGGAATCTCAATATACTTCATTATTGTAGATAATATATCTTTTTCCAATTCGGATAACTCATCTTTTTGCTTCAAAAATTCTAAAACAACCTGAATTCCCACATCTTTTAACATATATTTTCTTTCCTCTCTCACTTTCCTTTTTCATAATTCTCCACGCCGCAAATTTCCCCATTGCCGCTGCCGTCGGCAGTCCACCAGGTCCCATTAACCACTGACTTGCCAGCAATACATTATCAAGTTCCTTTACAACTCCCGGTACAGTAATGCTTTTCGCCTGCTTGGTTGTTACGAAGCTCATGTACGCCCCCTTATAAGAGTTACAATATCTCGTATATGTCATCGGTGACCACACATCAATCACATGTATTTTCCCCTCCAGAAACGGGTATTCTTTCACAACTCTTTGCAATGCCTGATCTGCGATCTCAGCCTTCTTCTTTTCATAGACCGTTTTATCCGTATAGATACTCTCCCAATATTTATAATCAGTCTCTGTCTGTGAGAAATTTGTCTGCAAAATCATTTTTCCTGCCGGTGCAAAATCTGCTTCGTAATCATAAGATTGTATGCTCATGCATTGCACGCTCTGATTTCCCACCTTCATCTCATCACAGGAAAATACCCTTGTTCCTGTCAGTTCCGTAAATATCCCATCTACAGCATATGCAATTTGAAATCCACTGCTTACCGGATATTTTTCCCTATCTGCATACATTTTCTTTAATCCGTCCGGCATACATTTCTCCGGTAACAGTTTATGGAATGTGTAATACGTGTCACAGGCGCAGATCACATAATCAGCTTCTACTTTATTTCCATTTTCTAATAAAATCCCTTCTGCTTTTTTACCATTTAATAAAATATTTTTTACACCTGTATTTGTGTGTAACACACCACCATATTCTTTAAATCTTTCTGCAATACGCACCGACATAGCTAGTGATCCACCTTTCGGGATATCACCATTCCCTCCAGTTACTGTTCCATAGGACACCAGAAATGCATATGCCTGATATCCTCTTGGCATATAATCAATAATTGCCCGTCTGATCAATGGGTGTTTAAAACGCATAGCCAATTCATTGATATCCATATTACCATACTCTTTCATTACTTTTCCCATTTCCTTCATGGACATGCCTAATTTTATAAGATCGATAGGATTCATTGCATCAAATGGCTTGTCAACCGGAACTGTCATCGTTTCAGCCATGAAAACATATTTCATTAATTTGTTGATTTCTTCCGCATCCTCTGGAGAAAGTTCCAACATTTCCTTTCTCGTTCTTTCCTTATCTCTCCAAAATGTTAATATCTGTCCATCCAATTTAGATGAAAAAAACATTTCTTTTTCATATAGTTCCACATCATCGCCTAATGCCCCAATCTCTTTCCACAATTCATGTAATGCACTCCCCGGTCTTGTACTGGTCAGCCAATGAATACAATTATCAATAAAATAACCTTCCCTCTTCCATCCGGTACACTGTCCTCCCGGCAAAACATTCTTTTCGTATATTTCTGTTTTAAATCCGGCTTTTTGCAATAAAATTCCTGCAGTCATTCCGGCAATTCCACCACCAATAATTACAACCTTTTTCATAGTCCTTTTCCTACTTTCCTCTTACAATGTCTACAATCCACTCCGCTTCTGGTAACGCAACGTCCTGATTGGTAGCATATCTCTCAGCAATTCCCTGTATGCTACACCAAAATGCATTAGAAATTATCAGGGGATCTCCTTCTCGAATAGTACCTTCTTTCTGTCCCCATTCTATAATAGGTATAAACTGTTCAATTACATTTACTTGCATTGCAATTTCACGGATGTGCTCGGGTGTAGCATCACTTCGCTGGGCTTCTGCCATCAGCACAAATAGCTTTGCAACAATGGGATTCTCTTTCATATACACAAATAGTTCTTCTGTAAACCTCACAAAAAAGTCAATCGCATGCTGATATTTTTGTCTTCCTGGATATGTAGTTCCTTCTAAACCCATCCGAATTAACTCTTCATACAGTTTCTCTTTAGATTCAAAATAATGAAACATCAATCCGGTACTAATATTTGCACTTCTGGCTATATCGGCAATCTTAGTTGCTGCGTACCCCTTACTCACAAATAATTCTAGTGCTACTTGCATAATTTCTTGTCTTCTTCGTTCTTTTTGTTCTTTCCGTGTTTCCATTTTATATCCTCTTTGTTGAACGTATTTTCATTGAATATATATTCAATATTAACATATAAATTAGATTTTGTAAATAAAAAAGGCTCAACCCCTTGTAATCAAAGGGCTGAGCCTATTAAGTCAGCTAATACTCAAAAAGTATTTAATTACTCAATGATAGTAGCAACACGACCTGAACCTACAGTTCTACCACCTTCACGGATAGCGAATGTAAGACCCTGCTCCATAGCGATGGGATGGATCAGTTCGATTGTCATTTCTACGTTATCACCAGGCATGCACATTTCTGTACCAGCAGGTAATTCACAAACACCAGTAATATCTGTTGTTCTGAAGTAGAACTGAGGACGATAGTTGTTGAAGAAAGGAGTATGACGTCCACCTTCATCTTTTGTTAAAACGTAAACCTGAGCTGTGAATTTTTTGTGGCATGTAACTGAACCGGGTTTAGCTAATACCTGTCCACGCTCGATATCTGTTCTCTGGATACCACGAAGTAATGCACCGATGTTATCACCAGCCTGAGCTTCGTCTAATAATTTACGGAACATTTCGATACCAGTAACAACTGTCTTCTGTGTTTCTTCTTTAACACCAACGATTTCAACTTCGTCAGACATATGAAGAACACCACGCTCTACTCTACCGGTAGCAACTGTACCACGACCTGTGATAGAGAATACGTCTTCGATAGGCATTAAGAAAGGTTTGTCAGTATCACGCTGAGGATCAGGGATGTATTCATCTACTGTATCCATTAATTCCATGATCTTGTCTCCCCAAGGTCCCATCGGATCTTCAAGAGCTTTTAATGCAGAACCCTGGATGATCGGGCAATCTGTGAATTCATATTCCTCTAACTGCTCTGTGATTTCCATTTCTACTAACTCTAATAATTCAGGATCGTCTACCATATCGCATTTGTTCATGAATACGATGATGTAAGGTACGCCTACCTGACGAGATAATAAGATGTGCTCTTTTGTCTGAGCCATAACACCATCAGTTGCAGCTACAACTAAGATAGCACCATCCATCTGAGCTGCACCAGTGATCATGTTTTTAACGTAGTCAGCATGGCCAGGGCAGTCAACGTGAGCGTAATGTCTCTTAGCTGTCTGGTATTCAACGTGAGCTGTTGAAATTGTGATACCACGTTCTCTTTCTTCGGGAGCTTTATCGATATTCTCGAAGTCTACTTTTTCGTTACCGGGAACTCTTTCAGCTAATACTCTTGTGATAGCAGCTGTTAAAGTTGTTTTACCATGGTCAACGTGGCCAATGGTACCAATGTTACAATGCGGTTTTGTTCTGTCAAATTTAGCTTTAGCCATTTTGATAATCTCCTTTTAAAAATAAAAATTTCATTTTTAGTTCAATTTTCTCAGCTATCTCTGATTATATAAAAGATAGCCGAGAATTTCAAGCAAAATTTAGTTTCTGCCCAAATCAGGTCTGAGCAGTTCATCCTAATCATTCCAGGGCAATTATTTAGCCTTTGCAGCTAAAACCTTCTCCTGTACGTTCTTAGGACATGCTTCGTATTTTTCGAAGAACATAGAGTAGTTACCACGACCCTGTGTAGAAGAACGAAGCTCTGTAGAATAACCAAACATTTCAGCAAGCGGAACGAATGCACGAACAATCTTGCCTCCACCGATGTCATCCATACTCTGGATCTGTCCACGTTTTGCATTTAAGCTTCCGATTACATCACCCATGTATTCCTCAGGCATTGTAACTTCAACCTTCATGATAGGCTCAAGCAATACAGGATTTGCTTTCTTCATAGCTTCCTTGAAAGCCATGGATCCGGCAATGTGGAATGCCATTTCTGATGAATCGACTTCATGGTAAGAACCATCGTATACGTTAGCACTTACACCAAGTACAGGGAAACCACCAAGGATACCTGCCTGAGCAGCTTCCTCGATACCTTCACCAACTGCAGGAATATATTCCTTCGGGATAGCACCACCGACTACAGTAGACTCAAACTTGAATGTCTCTTCGCCGTTAGGATCCATAGGTGTAAATTTAACTTTACAGTGACCGTACTGACCACGACCACCTGACTGTTTAGCGTATTTGTATTCCTGATCAACAGGAGTTGTAAATGTCTCTTTGTAAGCAACCTGAGGAGCACCTACGTTAGCTTCTACCTTAAATTCACGAAGCAGACGGTCAACGATGATTTCCAAATGAAGCTCACCCATACCGGCGATGATTGTCTGACCGGTTTCCTGATCTGTATGAGCACGGAATGTAGGATCTTCTTCAGCAAGCTTTGCCAATGCTTCACCCATCTTGCCCTGTCCGTCTTTTGTCTTGGGCTCGATAGCAAGCTCGATAACGGGTTCGGGGAATTCCATGGACTCTAAGATTACGGGATGCTGTTCATCACAGATTGTATCTCCTGTAGTTGTAAACTTAAATCCAACTGCTGCTGCAATATCACCGGAGTAAACTTTATCAAGCTCTGCTCTCTTGTTTGCGTGCATCTGAAGGATACGTCCAACACGTTCTTTTTTATCTTTTGTAGCATTTAATACGTATGATCCTGAATTTAATGAACCGGAATATACACGGATAAATGCAAGCTTACCTACGAAGGGGTCAGCCATGATCTTGAATGCTAAAGCAGAGAACGGTTCATCATCTGATGAATGTCTTACTACTTCGTTGCCATCCAGATCCACACCTGTAATAGCAGGGATATCTGTAGGAGCGGGCATGAATTCAATGACTGCATCCAAAAGCTTCTGTACACCTTTGTTTCTGTAAGCAGAACCGCAGCATACCGGAACAGCTGTACATTCACATGTGGCTTTTCTCAAAACTTTCTTCATCTCATCGATAGAAGGCTCTTCGCCCTCTAAGTAAGCCATCATTAAATCATCATCTAACTCACAGATTTTTTCTACTAATTCTGTGTGATATAATTCAGCATCTTCTTTCATGTCGTCCGGGATATCTTCGATAGAAATATCGTCACCCTTGTCGTCATTGTAGATATATGCTTTCATCTCAAACAAGTCGATGATACCTTTGAATTCGTCTTCTTTACCGATAGGTAACTGTAAACAAATTGCATTTTTACCAAGTCTTGTCTTGATCTGTTCTACTGCACCATAGAAGTTTGCACCCAGGATATCCATCTTATTGATGAATGCCATACGGGGTACATTGTAGGTGTCAGCCTGACGCCATACGTTTTCTGACTGAGGCTCTACACCACCTTTAGCACAGAAAACACCAACAGCACCATCCAATACACGAAGAGAACGCTCTACTTCTACAGTAAAGTCAACGTGACCGGGGGTATCAATGATATTGATACGATGCTCTAAAGCACCCGGTTTCGGCTTGCAATTCTCTTCCAATGTCCAGTGACATGTTGTTGCAGCGGATGTGATTGTGATACCTCTTTCCTGTTCCTGCTCCATCCAGTCCATGGTAGCAGTACCTTCATGAGTATCACCAATTTTATAGTTAATACCGGTATAGTATAAGATACGCTCTGTTAATGTTGTTTTACCAGCATCAATATGCGCCATAATACCGATATTTCTGGTTCTCTCAAGCGGATATTCTCTTCCAGCCAAAGCTTTGTCCTCCTATTAGAATCTGTAATGTGCGAAAGCTTTGTTTGCTTCTGCCATTTTGTGAACTTCTTCTTTTTTCTTAACTGCTGCACCTGTATTTGCTGCTGCATCAAGAATTTCATTTGCAAGTCTTTCTTCCATGGTCTTTTCACTTCTCTTACGAGAATATGCGGTCAACCAACGAAGACCTAATGCCTGACGTCTGTCAGCTCTAACCTCGATCGGTACCTGATAAGTAGCACCACCGATACGTCTTGCCTTAACTTCCAAAACGGGCATGATGTTATTCATAGCATCCTGGAATACCTCAAGAGCAGGTCTTCCTTCTTTTTCTTCTACACGTGTAAATGCACCATATACAATTTTCTGTGCAACGCCTCTCTTACCATCTAACATGATGTTGTTGATAAGCTTTGTTACCACTTTATCATTGTATAAAGGATCTGCTAACACGTCTCTTTTTTGAATATGTCCTTTACGTGGCACGGTTCTTCCCTCCTTAATATTTTGTTACCCATGGATCATTCAATCATCCATCGGGCTTTCGTGCTCTTCACAAAAGCATGCTGATGCTTTTATTACTCACGACATTAAATCATAGGTACTCACATGTCTTTACTAATGTGTTCGCGCTGTTTTTCTATTAATCGCTGTTAAAAGCGTAAAGAATCCCAACACTAATTAGTCTAATTGTGGTACGCAGGCCTGTGAATTGTCACATGATTATTTGCCTGCTTTCGGTCTCTTAGCACCATATTTTGAACGAGCCTGTTTTCTGTTAGCAACGCCGGCTGTATCCAAAGTACCACGGATGATATGATAACGGGTACCGGGTAAGTCCTTAACACGTCCACCACGAATTAAAACAACGCTATGCTCCTGCAGATTGTGACCTTCACCCGGAATATAAGAAGTAACTTCGATACCGTTTGAAAGACGAACTCTGGCGATTTTTCTAAGAGCTGAGTTAGGTTTTTTAGGTGTAGCAGTCTTAACAGCTGTACAAACACCTCTCTTCTGCGGAGAAGCTGTATCTGTAGCTTTCTTCTGTAAAGAGTTGTAACCCTTTAACAAAGCGGGAGCTGTAGATTTTTTTACAGATGTCTGACGACCCTTTCTAACTAACTGGTTAAATGTTGGCATTCTTTTTCACCTCATTTCATTATTATTATTTTGGTTGCGCACAAAAAGAATATGCATCTGCACGCACACTTATTTAGTATAATGATACGGTTTTCAAATGTCAATAGGAATCAATTGAAAAAACTGAAAAATCCCACCCATAAATATATGGGTGGGATCTGAGATCCTTAAGGATTTATTCTTCTGTGCTTTCGCCTGCTTCATCGGAAACAACTTCCATGTCAACCGGCTCTTCATCTGCTTTTTCGTCAAATGAGATTTCTTCATCAAAAGAAATTGCTCCATTTAACATTTCATCTGTATCCAACTTGACATTTCTGTATCTCTTCATACCGGTTCCGGCAGGAATTAATTTACCGATAATAACGTTTTCTTTTAAGCCTACCAGAGGATCGATCTTTCCTTTGATTGCAGCCTCGGTCAATACCTTGGTTGTTTCCTGGAAGGATGCGGCTGATAAGAAGGAATCGGTAGCCAGTGCAGCTTTGGTAATACCAAGAATAATCTGGGAGCCTGTAGCAGGCTCTTTGCCTTCGGCTGCCATCTGTTCATTGACAGCATCATATTCCAGAACATTAACCAGTGTGCCCGGTAAGTATTCGGTATTACCTGCGGTATCAATACGGATCTTCTTTAACATCTGACGTACAATGACCTCAACATGCTTATCCGCAATATCAACACCCTGGAGACGATATACTCTCTGTACTTCGCGTAAGATATAATCCTGAACGGCTCTGACACCCTTGATTCTTAACAGATCATGAGGATTTACACTACCTTCGGTCAGTTCATCACCGGCCTCAACCATAGTACCTTCTACCAGTTTATCCTGATTTTTGATACGTGATCCGTAAGGAATTAAATAGGTTTTGCTTTCACCTGTTTCATCATTGGTAACAATAATCTCACGTTTTTTCTTGGAGTCTTTCATCTGGGCAAAGCCACCAAACTCTGCAATGATTGCAAGTCCCTTGGGCTTACGTGCTTCAAACAACTCCTCTACACGGGGAAGACCCTGTGTAATATCGTTACCGGCAACACCACCGGTATGGAAGGTTCTCATGGTCAGCTGTGTACCGGGTTCACCGATAGACTGTGCGGCGATAATTCCGACTGCTTCACCAACCTGAACTGCTTCACCGGTTGCCATGTTGGCACCATAACATTTTGCACAGATACCGTTCTGGCAGCGGCAGCTCATGATTGTACGGATCTTTACTGCCTCGATCGGCTCTCCGTTTTCATCTACACCAATGGATAAGATTCTGCCTGCACGCTTGGGAGTGATCATATGATTCCTCTTAACGATCAGGTTGCCATCTTTATCTTTGATATCTTCGCAGGAATATCTTCCTGTAATTCTGTCTTTCAGACCTTCGATTGTCTCTTTACCGTCCATGAAAGCTTTTACAACCATACCCGGTATCTCGTCTCTTCCTTCGGAACAGTCAACCTCGCGGATGATCAGCTCCTGAGATACGTCAACCATACGTCTGGTCAGATAACCGGAGTCGGCAGTACGAAGTGCGGTATCGGACAAACCTTTACGGGCACCATGCGCTGACATGAAATACTCCAATACGTCAAGACCTTCACGGAAGTTGGATTTGATCGGCAGCTCAATGGTACGACCGGTTGTATCAGCCATCAAACCACGCATACCTGCCAACTGTTTGATCTGCTGGTTGGAACCACGGGCACCGGAGTCAGCCATCATGAAGATATTGTTGTATTTATCAAGTCCGTTGATCAGGACATCTGTAAGCTCTTTATCGGTATCATTCCAGGTCTCAACAACAGCTCTGTAACGCTCTTCTTCTGTGATAAGACCACGGTTGAAGTTTTTGGTGATCTGGTCAACTGTATGCTGTGCCTGTTCAAGCATCTTGGGCTTGTCGGCCGGCACGGTCATATCGGAAATGGAAACGGTCATGGCAGCTCTTGTAGAGTATTTGTAACCGATTGCCTTGATATCATCCAGTACCTCTGCTGTCTTGGTAGCACCATGTGTATTGATAACCTTTTCAAGGATCTGTTTTAAGCCCTTTTTGCCAACGTGGAAGTCAACTTCCAGTACAAGCTCATTGCCTGCAGCGCTACGGTCTACAAAGCCTAAATCCTGAGGAATGATCTCGTTGAAGATAAATCTTCCCAGTGTAGACTCAACAATACCGGTGATTCCATTGCCTTCTGCATCATATCTGGTCATTCTGACTTTGATGCGTGAGTGCAGGGTAACTACTTTATTTTCGTAAGCAAGGATTGCTTCGTTAACACTCTTGAAAAACTTGCCTTCGCCTTCAGCACCTTCACGTTCCTGTGTCAGGTAGTAAATACCAAGTACCATATCCTGTGAAGGAACGGCTACCGGACCGCCATCAGACGGTTTTAACAGGTTGTTGGGTGAAAGTAAAAGGAAACGGCATTCTGCCTGCGCCTCTACTGTCAGCGGAAGATGAACAGCCATCTGGTCACCGTCGAAGTCGGCGTTGAACGCGGTACATACCAACGGATGAAGCTTGATTGCTTTACCTTCTACCAGAATTGGCTCAAATGCCTGAATACCAAGTCTGTGCAGTGTAGGTGCACGGTTTAACATAACCGGATGCTCTTTGATAACCTCTTCGAGCACATCCCATACCTGGGTATCCAGTTTTTCAACTAATTTTTTGGCATTTTTGATATTCTGTGAAATTCCCTTTGCAACAAGCTCCTTCATAACGAAAGGCTTGAACAGCTCGATTGCCATTTCTTTGGGAAGACCACACTGATAAATCTTCAATTCCGGTCCTACTACGATAACGGAACGACCTGAATAGTCGACACGTTTACCAAGTAAGTTCTGACGGAAACGACCGGATTTACCTTTTAACATGTCGGAAAGAGATTTTAATGCTCTGTTTCCCGGGCCGGTAACCGGACGTCCGCGGCGGCCGTTGTCGATCAAAGCATCAACAGCTTCCTGAAGCATACGTTTTTCGTTGCGTACGATAATGTCAGGAGCACCGAGTTCCAGTAATTTTTTCAGACGGTTATTTCTGTTGATGATACGACGATATAAATCATTTAAGTCAGAGGTAGCAAAACGTCCACCGTCCAACTGTACCATAGGACGCAGATCCGGAGGAATTACCGGAATGACATCCATGATCATCCATTCAGGCTTGTTGTCGGATTCGCGGAATGCTTCGATAACATCCAGTCTCTTGATGATCTTTGCTCTCTTCTGACCGGTTGCTGTCTCCAGCTCTTCTTTGAGTTCAACGGATTCTTTTTCAAGATCGATTGCCTGTAATAATTCTTTGATTGCCTCAGCACCCATTCCTACACGGAAGGTCGGTCCAAAGCTTTCTCTTGCATCCTGATATTCTTTTTCTGTCAGGACCTGTTTGTATTCCAGATTGGTCTCGCCGGGATCCAGTACGATGTAGTTAGCAAAGTATAATACTTTTTCCAGCATCTTGGGTGATAAGTCAAGGATCAGTCCCATACGGCTGGGAATACCCTTGAAATACCAGATGTGTGATACAGGAGCTGCTAACTCAATACGGCCCATACGCTCTCTACGAACACTGGATTTGGTGATTTCTACACCACAGACATTACAGATAATGCCTTTATAACGAATCTTTTTGTATTTACCGCAGTGGCATTCCCAGTCCTTGCTGGGTCCAAAGATTCTTTCACAGAACAGACCGTCTGTTTCCGGCTTTAATGTTCTGTAGTTGATTGTCTCAGGTTTGGTAACCTCACCGGATTTGGGATCATTGCCTCTTGTAGACCATTCCCGGATCTTTTCCGGAGAAGCCAAACCGATTTTAATTGCATCAAAGCTCATAGGCTGGTATACTTCATTGTTTATTTCTGGCATGAATAATTCTCCTTCCAATCACGTTTCCGTAATCATTACTCATTATCATCGTCAACATCATCAAATGCTTCATCTTCATCTACATTTACGATCTCTTCGGATTCGTCATCGAATTCCTGTTTCTGATATCCTAAAGCACCCAATTCACGATTGTCATACTCATACTTCTTGGAGTCGCCTTCGAGTTCACGACGGATCTCGGCACTGCCGTAATCCAGTGTTTCTTTCAGTTCGACTTCTTCACGATCTTCATTTAATACCTTAACATCAAGACCGAGGGACTGTAACTCTTTGAGCATAACCTTGAAGGATTCCGGAATACCGGGCTCAGGGATGTTGTCACCTTTGATAATTGCTTCGTATGTCTTGACACGTCCGATAACATCATCGGATTTGACTGTCAGGATTTCCTGTAATGTGTATGCGGCACCATATGCTTCGAGAGCCCATACCTCCATCTCACCAAAACGCTGACCACCAAACTGTGCCTTACCACCTAACGGCTGTTGTGTAACCAGTGAGTAAGGGCCGGTAGAACGTGCATGGATCTTATCATCTACCAGATGATGCAGCTTCAAGTAATGCATGTGGCCGATGGTAACCGGTGAATCGAAAAACTCACCTGTACGACCGTCACGCAGTCTTACCTTACCGTCTCTGGAGATCGGAACACCTTTCCACAGCTTTCTGTGTTCTCTGTTATCTGATAAGTACTGTAATACTTCGGGTAATAATTCGTCTTTATGTTTTTTCTCAAATTCTTCCCAGCTTAAATTTACGTAATCATTGGCAAGATCAAGAGTATCCATGATATCGCTTTCTTTTGCACCGTCAAATACCGGTGTTGCAACATTAAAGCCTAAAGCCTTGGCTGCCAGAGAAAGGTGGATCTCCAATACCTGTCCGATATTCATACGTGAAGGTACACCCAGAGGGTTTAATACGATATCCAGCGGGCGTCCGTTGGGCAGATAAGGCATATCTTCTACCGGTAATACGCGGGAAACGACACCCTTGTTACCATGACGGCCGGCCATCTTATCACCAACGGAGATTTTTCTCTTCTGAGCAATATAGATGCGGACTGCCTGATTGACACCGGGTGATAATTCATCACCGTTTTCTCTTGTAAATACCTTGGCATCAACAACGATACCATATTCGCCGTGAGGTACTTTTAATGAAGTATCTCTGACATCCTTTGCTTTTTCACCAAAGATAGCTCTAAGCAGTCTTTCTTCTGCGGTAAGCTCTGTCTCTCCCTTGGGAGTAACCTTGCCTACCAGAATGTCATTGGCACGAACCTCAGCACCAATACGGATGATACCTCTTTCATCCAGATCCTTTAACGCATCTTCGCCGACACCGGGAACATCTCTTGTAAGCTCTTCCGGTCCAAGCTTGGTATCACGTGCTTCCGTTTCGTATTCTTCGATATGAACGGATGTATATACGTCGTCCTGAACTAATCTTTCACTTAATAATACAGCATCCTCGTAATTGTAACCTTCCCATGTCATGAAACCGATCAGAGGATTTTTACCTAAAGCAAGCTCGCCCTGACTTGTGGAAGGACCATCTGCGATAACCTGTCCCTGCGCCACATGATTACCTTTGAAAACGATCGGAACCTGATTGTAGCAGTTGGACTGGTTGCTTCGCGAAAACTTGGTCAGATGATAAACTTCCTGTTCTCCGTCATCATATGTCATGCGGATTTCTTTGGAAGATACATAATCAATGGTACCTGCTTTTTTGGCAACCACACACACACCGGAGTCAACGGCTGCTTTTGTCTCAATACCGGTACCAACCACAGGTGCCTCGGTAAATAAAAGCGGAACTGCCTGACGCTGCATGTTGGAACCCATCAGAGCACGGTTAGCATCATCGTTCTGTAAGAACGGAATCAATGCTGTAGCAACGGAGAAGATCATCTTGGGCGACACATCCATATAATCCATCATGGCCTTGGGATATTCCTGTGTCTCTTCTCTGTAACGGCCGGAAATCATGTTTCTCTTGAAGTGGCCCTGTTCATCCAACGGTTCAGAAGCCTGAGCTACATGATAATCATCTTCCTCATCGGCTGTCATATAAACAACTTCATCTGTAACGACCGGATCTGCCGGATCTGTCTTGTCAATCTTGCGGTACGGAGCCTCTACAAAGCCGTATTCATTGATACGTGCATAAGAAGCCAGTGAATTGATCAGACCGATGTTGGGACCTTCAGGGGTCTCAATCGGGCACATTCTTCCGTAGTGGGAATAGTGAACGTCCCGGACCTCAAATCCGGCGCGGTCTCTTGACAGACCACCGGGTCCTAATGCTGACAAACGTCTCTTGTGCGTCAGCTCACCCAACGGGTTGTTCTGATCCATGAACTGTGACAACTGGGAAGAACCAAAGAATTCTTTGACAGCTGCCTGTACCGGCTTGATATTGATCAAAGCCTGAGGAGAAATATCACCTGCATCGTGTGTTGTCATTCTTTCACGAACAACTCTTTCCAGTCTGGTCAGACCGACACGATACTGATTTTGTAATAATTCACCAACGGCACGGATACGTCTGTTGCCCAAATGGTCGATATCATCATCATTGCCGATGCCATATTCCAGATGGATATTGTAATTGATGGAAGCAATGATATCTTCCTTGGTAATATGCTTGGGAATCAGGTCAGCTACATTTCTCTTGATAGCTTCTGCCAACTCATCCGGCTTATCACTGCATTCTTCCATAATCTGCTGCAGAACAGGGAAATAAACAAGCTCAGTGATACCAAGCTCCTTGGGATTGCAATCCACAAAGCTTGTGATATCAACCATCATATTGGATAATACTTTTACCTTTTTCTCTTCTGTTTCAATGAAAACAAAAGGAACGGCTGCATTCTGGATCTGATCAGCAAGCTCTGCACTGACAACAGTTCCTGCCTGTGCGATCAGCTCACCTGTATACGGATCCATTACATCCTCAGCAAGTGTATGATTCTTAATGCGGTTTTTGAGCATTAATTTTTTGTTGAATTTATAACGTCCGACTTTGGCAAGGTCATATCTTCTGGGGTCAAAAAACATGGCTGAAATCAGGCTCTCTGCACTATCTACTGACAGAGGCTCGCCCGGACGGATTTTTCTGTACAGCTCTAATAAGCCTTCTTCGTAGCTGCCTTCCGGATTTTTCTCGGTAATGGAAGGATCTTTTGCGAAGCTGGCTTCAATCTTGGGCTCTTCACCGAACAATTCACGGATCTCAGTATTGGTACCAATACCAAGAGCACGGATAAATACAGTGATCGGAACCTTTCTTGTTCTATCTACACGAACGCTGAAAACGTCATTGGAATCGGTCTCATACTCTAACCATGCGCCACGGTTGGGAATAACGGTACAGGAATACAGTTCTTTACCGATCTTATCGTGTGCAATACCATAGTAAATACCGGGAGAACGAACTAACTGGCTGACAATTACACGTTCTGCACCGTTAATTACAAATGTACCGGTATCTGTCATCAAAGGGAGATCGCCCATGAAAATCTCATGTTCGCTGATTTCCTTTTTCTCCTTGTTGTAGAAACGTACTTTTACTTTTAATGGTGCTGCGTAAGTTGCATCTCTCTCCTTGCATTTTTCAATAGAATACTTTACGTCGTCCTTACATAACTCGTAATCCGCGAATTCCAAGCTCAGATGTCCCGAATAATCAGTAATGGGAGAGATATCCTCAAAAACTTCTTTCAGTCCTTCTTTTAAGAACCAGTCATAGGAGTTTTTCTGAACCTCAATGAGATTCGGCATCTCTAATACTTCATTCTGTCTCTGATAAGTCATTCGTACGTCTTTGCCGGATGCGATTGGACGTATTCTGTTCTTTTCCATTGACATTTCACCCCGTTCTTTCTATTTGTCAAATCGTCTTCCATGCAAAAAAGCATAGAAAGACCTACTACACCACAATAGTGCATTATCCATAGTATCACAAAGCGAATCGGGAGTCAACCAATTTTTTGGTAAAATAAAGAAATATTCATTTCCGGGCATTGCTGCCGGAAAATCGATATGATGTATTTGATTGCTGATATCACGCCCTTCAATAATGATCTGTCTGTCAGACAGCCGGGCAGCATCCGCAACATTTGAAATGATAAACTTTGAATGTTAAAGAGCTGTTCCCTGCTCCATACGGAACACCGAACAGCTCTTTGCTTTCATTTTATGCTGTAAAGACAAATTACTTAAGAGTAACCTTAGCACCTTCAGCTTCTAATTTAGCTTTGATATCTTCAGCTTCTTCTTTAGATGCGCCTTCTTTAACTACCTTAGGAGCGCCATCAACTACGTCTTTAGCTTCTTTTAAGCCAAGGCCTGTAGCTTCACGAACAACTTTGATAACTTTAACTTTGTTAGGGCCAACTTCTGTTAACTCTACATCAAATTCTGTCTTTTCTTCAGCTGCGCCTGCACCGTCTCCGCCTGCTGCTGCAACTACAACGCCTGCTGCTGCAGATACGCCGAATTCTTCTTCACAAGCTTTTACTAAATCGTTTAATTCTAATACTGATAATTCTTTAATAGCATCAATAAATTCTGCTGTTGTTAATTTTGCCATTGTTATTTCCTCCGTTTAAATTTTAGTTTTTATTCATTGTTTTGATTATTCAGCAGGTGTTTCTGCTGCTTCTGCTGCGGGAGCTTCAGCTGCTTCCTCTACAGCTTCTGCTGCAGGAGCTTCTGTAGCGCCACCCTGTTCTGCGATCTGATTAAGAACGCGAGCCAGATTCGTGATAGGTGACTGTAAGCTTCCAAGTAATTTGGAAAGCAATACTTCTCTGCTGGGAATAGATGCGATTGTTGCAATTCCGTTAGCATCATAAGCTGTACCTTCTACGACACCGCCTTTGATTTCCAAAGCCTGAACTTCTTTTGCATATTTTCCAAGAATTCTTGCAGGAGCTGTTGCGTCATCTTTGGAAACAGCGATTGCGCTGGGTCCTTCAAGATATGGAGCTAATGCTTCAAAATCAGTTCCTTTGAATGCGAAATTCATGTAAGTGTTTTTGTATACTTTGTAACTAACACCTGCTTCACGCATTTCTTTACGAAGCCTTGTATCCTGTTCAACTGTCATTCCGCGGTAGTCAACCAATACTGCTGACTGTGCGTCTTTGATCAGTTCAGAGATCTCAGCTACGATAGGCTGTTTTAATTCAATCTTTGCCATTTTTCATTTTACCTCCTTATAGATTTTGTTGCCGATAGGAGTATTAAAAAAGCCTCCCGGAAGACCGGAAGGCAAAAAGTCTTTGATACTTTCTCATTCCTCGGCAGGCGCTGTGCTTATGTCATTTCTGACACCTGCTGTCTTCGGCAATGTCTTTTTCAGACTTTGATAGATTATCATATATAGCAATGGTTGTCAAGCACTTTTTTCTTGACTTTACCACGCCGGCTGTCCTCGTTTTCTCGTCCTGTTTACTGCACCGGCACAGGAGTAATATCGTCCGGGGCCGGACCCGCCGGATCTGCAGCAGGAAGCGGCGTTGCCGCGGCTGGCGGATCAGGCACGCGCTCTACCGCATCATAATCAATTTTTGGTCCGGTATATGGCGTGTTTGTGATATTCCCATCCTGATCAAAGGTCACATTGGGAGAGATGCATTGCATGTAATCGAGGATCCGCTGTTTTTCAGAACCGGTTTCCATATCCGTCCTGCAGTCATGCTGCTTGGCAGGGATCAGCCGGCAATCAAGCTTTCCATCCGTCCGGTATATCACTTTAAACAGGCAGGTATCCAACGTCTTGGAATTAAACCAGAAATTACCCAGGCTGTAAATAACAGGAACTCCATTCAGATATTCCACATTCTGCAGGCAGTGCGGATGATCGCCAATGATCAGATCTGCCCCGGCCTCCACTATTTTGGGAGCCTGTTCAATCTGCGCCCAGTGAAGCTCGTCGGTATTTTCCGTTCCCCAGTGCACATAAACAACTGTCAAGTCTGCCTGTGCATCTGCCTCACGGATCACCGCCGCGAGTCTCTCAAATTCGTCTTTGGTGTAGCACCGAAAGGTTCCGGGCGTGGTATCTGTCGCCCCTTTGGTATCCGGATGTTCGTTTCTTTCAACCTGTGTCGCTGAAACAAACGCTATCCTTCTGCCGTTTTTCTCAAAATAATACACAGCTGACGCCTCAGAAAGATCACGTCCTGCACCGACATATGGAATATCTGCGTTTTTCAACGTATCCAGTGTGTCCAGCAGAGCATCCGGTCCGTAATCATATACATGGTTATTGGCCAACGACACCAGATCCACACCCATATCATGCAGCAGCGAAACATTGGACGGCTTGCTGCAAAAGGTAAAAGCTTTATCCGCAAGGGGCGCGCCTCTGTCCGAATAAGCAAACTCATTGTTTACCATGCAGATATCCGCAGCCTTCATCTCCGCAAGTAATTTTTCGTCAATGCAGCTTTCTATCTTCCCGCCTCTTGCCCGCAATGCGGTCATATTGGCATATGCATCATAAAAACAGATATCTCCTGCAAATATCATGGTAACATCCTGCAGCACCTGTACATTTTCATCCTTCTGTACAGTACTCCGATCCGGCTGATCCGGATTGCTTCCATCCGTCTGCCCAAGGTCAGTGTCATCCAGCCCACCACCACGGTCACTTTGATTTGTAGCATCCTCTACCGTGACCTCAATCTCCGGCTGTGCATCATTTTCCTGCCGGTTTTTCTGTTCTTCCCGGTTTTTATCCACAAAAAAATCTGCCTTAAACACAAAAGCAGCAAGGGTCACAGCCAGCGCAATCACGCTGATCACAACCAAAACCGCCAGGATTATGGCTTTTCGCTCATTTTTCTTCCGGCGTCTTTTTCTTTTTTCAGATACATGATTTTGTTTTTTCAATATAAGATATCATCACTTTCTGTTTAAATCGTTTGAACTACTGTCATCATTATACCAAAAAAGAAAAAGGACTTCCATGAAAATGAAAGTCCTTTGACACCTTGTCTGTCAAACATCACATCACACGATGTGTATGTCATTTTTATGATTAGTATTTAACAGCGTTAACCTTTACACCGGGTCCCATTGTAGGAGCCAATGAAATGCTCTTTAAATACTGACCTTTTAATGTGCTGGGTTTAGCTTTAACGATTGCATCCATCAATGCGTCAAAGTTCTGCTGTAACTGCTCTTCTGTGAAAGAAGCCTTTCCGATCGGGCAGTGGATGATATTGGCTTTGTCTAATCTGTATTCGATCTTACCAGCTTTGATATCATTGATAGCTTTTGTAACATCCATTGTTACAGTGCCGGCTTTGGGGTTGGGCATCAAACCTTTCGGTCCTAAAACTTTACCCAGACGACCAACAACGCCCATCATATCAGGTGTTGCAACAACAACGTCGAAATCCAGCCATCCATCATTCTGGATCTTGGGGATTAATTCGTCGCCGCCAACGAAATCTGCGCCTGCAGCTTCTGCTTCGTTTAATTTCTCGCCTTTAGCAAATACTAAAACCTTAACGGTTTTACCTGTACCGTTGGGTAATACAACAGCACCACGGATCTGCTGATCTGCGTGACGTCCATCACAACCTGTTCTGATATGAACTTCGATTGTTTCGTCAAATTTTGCTGTAGCAACTTTTTTAGCTAATGCGATAGCTTCAGGTGCTTCATATAATGCAGCACGGTCGATTGCTTTTGCAGCGTCTTGATATTTCTTACCATGTTTCATTTTGTTTTCCTCCTTGTGGTGGTGACGGGATCAACCGATAACCGGGAACCCTCCCACATATTCATTAATCTTCTACGGTGATACCCATACTTCTTGCAGTACCTGCGATCATGCTCATAGCAGCTTCCAAGCTGCCTGCATTTAAGTCGGGCATTTTTGTCTCAGCAATCTTCTGAAGATCTGCCTTAGAAATCTTAGCAACCTTTGTCTTATTCGGAGCACCTGAACCGGATTTGATGTTGCAGGCTTTCTTTAATAAAACTGCTGCCGGGGGAGTTTTGGTAACAAAGCTGAAACTTCTGTCAGCATAAACAGTAATAACAACGGGAACGATTGTATCTCCCATGTCTGCTGTCTTTGCATTGAACTGTTTTGTGAATTCAACGATGTTTACGCCGTGCTGTCCAAGTGCAGGACCAACAGGCGGAGCCGGTGTAGCTTTGCCGGCTGCGATTTGTAACTTAATATAGCCTTCTACTTTCTTTGCCATTGTGGCACCTCCTAATAAATTGTGGTAGTGGCGGGTCGTAGCACCCTCCCACAGCTCGAAAAGAGCTACTTTGTAACTATATTCCAAGTTGCAGTATTTTGCAACCAGAAATCATAAATAAAAATAAGATATTAAACCTTGCGGACATCTGAGTATGCAATTTCAACCGGTGTTTCTCTTCCGAACATTTCGAAAGCAACACGGACAGTCTGCTTACTGTCATCCAGTCTCTGGACAATACCCACAGAATCCTGCCATGCTCCGGAAATAGCAACTACAGTATCGCCAACGCCAAAATCAACTTTTACTCTGTTAGCATGTCCCTCGAAAGGTCTCATTTCCTCTTCTGAAAGCGGAACCGGTTTGCTTCCGGGGCCAACAAAGCCTGTCACACCTCGGGTATTTCTAACAACATACCAGGTGTCATCGTTCATAACCATCTTGATCAATACATAGCCAGGAAGGATCTTTTTGGTAACTGTTTTTTTGTCACCATTGCTCTTGGTTTCCTGAACATCCTCTAACGGAACTCTTACCTCTAAAATTTCTTCCTGTAAGTGTCTGTTCTCAATGGTTTTTTCAATATTGGCTTTCACTTTGTTTTCATATCCTGAGTACGTATGAACTACATACCAATTTGCTTCTGCCATTCTTTTTCCCTCACTCTACATTGTCAAGAAATTAATACCGTACTGAACGATTGTGTCAATTAAAGCGATTAATAAACCTAAAACAATGGAAACAACCGATACGGTAACAGTCTGTTTTACAAGTTCCATCTTTTCGGGCCAGATTATCTTTTTGAATTCTGATTTAACGCCGTCAAAAAAAGCAACAAGCTTTGATTGTTTATGGCTGCTATTTGTTTCTCCCATATTATCACTTCCTCGTCAAAACGGATTATTTAGTTTCTTTGTGTAATGTATGAGTCTTGCAGAATTTACAATATTTCTTTGTTTCCATTCTGTCGGGATGTGTCTTTTTATCCTTTGTCATATTGTAATTACGATTTTTACACTCTGTACATGCCAATGTGATCTTTGTACGCATTTTTTCCACCTCCGCGTGCCTTTTTACATATTTATATAGTAGAAAGAGCACTGCACTACCTGCATTTTTTGAGCACAAAAAAAAGAGCTCTGATCTCTTTCCACCGTCCTACTATAACACACACACGGCGCGCAGTCAACCATTTCTTCATCAAATATAAGGTAAATATAAGGCTGTCTGTCACAAAAAACTTTTTAAAAAATATTATAAAAATATCACTTTATTTTTGCAAGCTTCTTGCAAGCAGCTTCTTCATGTGGTAATGTAAAAATAAGAAAATAGGTTTACTGTGTCTTATTATATCTGTTAATAAGCCCCGGCAGGACAACGGACTTGTCTTTACTGCCGATATTCAAGGAAGAAAGGAGGGGCTGTTATGGCTGATCTTGCTACATTAAACGGTGTATACAATCACTATCTGACTGCTTATGCGCCAAAATCCAGCAGTGCTTTAGATACGCATAAAAAAAGCGAGCTTCGAAGCATTTACAATTCCATAATCAAATTAAATAAAGAATCCCCTCTGTATATTCTTGACAACAGTGCCGATTCCAAATCATATGCCATCGGTCTGAAGGAGGATGCGATCAGCCTCCAGCATACTCTCGGCTCATTGGGCGGCCTCAACGAAGCTGAGCTGCTCAATAAAAAAGCGGCCTATTCAAGTAACGAATCCATCGTTTCCGCCAAATATATCGGAGACAGTGAAGCCAGTAATTTTGCTCCCGAATTATCCATTGAAGTGCGATCACTTGCCTCTCCCCAGATCAATTTAGGCAGCTATCTTCCGCCGGAGGAGCCAATCGCATTAAAAGAAGATACCTATTCCTTTGATCTGAATATACATGGATTCAATTATGAATTTCAATTTCAGATTCATGAGAACGACACCAACCGTGATGTTCAGGAACGTTTAAAGCGTCTGATCAACAATGCGGATGTCGGACTCCGCGCCGAAATATCAGAAGCTGCTGATACCACTGCCCTAAAGCTGATATCACAAAAAAGCGGACTGAACAAGGATAACGATTTTGTTTTCCGAATATCCGATAACCAGACCAGCAAAGCGGCCGGCATCGTAGATCTTTTGGGAATTGCCGAAATGACACACAGGCCCTCCAATGCCGAATTTATATTAAACGGCAACGAGCGCTCCTCTGTATCCAATACCTTTACCGTCGAAAAAATGTATGAAATTACATTAAACGGTGTAAGTGAGACAGAAGGCGAAGCAGCCCATATCGGCATCAAGACCGATACAGAAAGTCTGATTGAAAATCTCCGCCAGCTTTTCAACGGCTACAATCAGTTTCTAAAATCCACGCTTGAATATACCCAAAGCCACCCAAAAAGCAACCAGCTCCTCAGTGAAATGTGGCACATCGCAGGCGAATATGCAACACCCTTTTCCAACATCGGCGTCAACATCACCGAGGATGGCAGCATAGAGTTTGATGAGGATACCATGAAAAAAGCTGCTGCAGATGGTTCTGTCCATGATGGTTTTACAGATATTCAGAATTTTGCCAAGGATTTATACCGCAAATCAGGGCAGGTATCCCTCAATCCGATGCAATACGTAGATAAAACGATCGTTGCTTACAAAAATCCGGGCAAAAACTTTGCCACACCTTATATCACAAGTGCATACAGCGGCATGCTCTTTAACAGTTACTGCTAATGCAGACCATCGGCTGGCTTTGCAATTCCGAAACCGGCGCATACAACACAAAGCTAAAAAAGGATATACCGATTGTATCTGTACAATCTGCATATCCTTTATTTTTATCCTATAGCCCCGATCGTCTTCACATCAGACCGACACGACTGATATCCGATAAAATCCGCCAATTTTCTTCCTGCGGATTAAAATTCATTGTATAAAAATTCCATATCAAGAAATTTATCATCAATATAATAGTCCGCATTGGGCTTACCCATTTTCAACTCATGATATTTGACGCCCCAGTCTTTCATCTGCTTTTCAGTCACCGGCCGCCAGTCAATTCCGGTAACATATCCCCTTGCGGTAAACAGGACAATCCGATTCCCCATATCATAAAGACGGTTTACAATTGCGATCATCCTCTCATTGGGCATTGCCTGTGCATAATCAAGATCCTCTCGTTTTAATGCAATGACACCATCAATGTCGAAAACAAACTGCTTGCCGCCTTCCTTGATATTCATATAGGTAGAAACACGTGCAAAATCCTTTTGCGTATCCACGTCAAACATGTCCTTCATCACGTATCCCTTGATCTTGTGCCCCGTCATGGAATTATAATCGAAAATATTTCGCGGACGCAACAGGTCTGTATTGCCATTTTGATAATAGGTCTTTGGAAGCTGTTGCCTCGGCATATTGTAAGCCTCGGGAATATCCTTTAGAATCGGTTCTATATCACCATTCTCTTTCAGGTACCACATTTTATGCGGAACCACTTCATTTTCTTTGATACTGCGGACCGCGTCTACCGTCTCATCCTCCAGCATGATCTCAATCATTTTGTCAATCTCCGCAGGATCGCGGTACGGATCCGTCGGACGCAGCTGCACAATGATATCCGGCTCATAGCCTTCATTTTCCTTTAACCAGGTAAGTGCATGACGGAACACGTCTATATCGAGCGATGTATCCGTCGCATACTCTGCCGGACGCAAAAAGGGAGTCTCCGCACCATATTCCCTTGCAATCGCAGCATATTCTTCGCTATCGGTTGTCACGATAATGCGGTTGATATACCTGCTCTCCTTTGCATGTTGGATGGAATATGCCAGCATTGGCCTCCCATTAATTAATCTGATATTTTTATTTTTTACACTTTTAGAACCGCTACGGGCAGGTATTAACGCCAAAATTTTTTCGTTCATATAAATTTCCTCTCTATTCCGGCAAAATATACAACAGACTTTTTGACTGATCAGTATACCTCACCTATCCTAGATTGTACCCATATTGGCAAAAATATCAAGTTTATTTTGTCTATTTAGCTTTATATTTCTTTAAAGAAGCAAAGTCATCCATCAATTCCAGAATCTTGTCTTTGCCTTCCTGATTGAGACGCACATAATAAGACATAACGCGGTTTTCCATAAGCTGTTCAGACAATGTTCCTTCGGTCAGCGGCTTCATGGTAACCGGATTCAGATTTAACTTATCACAGATACGAATAACAGTACCATATGCCATTCCTTCAATACCACGGTCCAATGCAGTTACCAGTGTACTATAAGGGATCTGCATTTCAATTGCAAACTGTCTGACACTCTTGTACTGATGCAGGATTTCTTTTTTCAACATGTTTGCCTTTGCTAAATTTGTCATCTTTGTTCCTCCGAATATAAATAATTCATATTTTTCACTTAAGAATTACTCTTATATTATATAAAAATCTAAAACAGAAGTATAGTATTATTTATCAAAAAATGTTTTTTTCACATTTATTTTACAGAAGTTCAAAGATAAATCGCGCACATCATTCTTATTGTGAAAAATGCATATCCCAATATTCATGTAAGGCATCATTAAATCCTTTTTCCTTGGATCTGGACACACTCAGGATACTCCCATCGCTCAATTGGATCTGGGAGCTACTATATTTTTCAACATATTCCAGATTGATAAGATAACTGTTGTGCGCATAAGCAAATCCGCATTGCCCGACTGTATCAAACAATTCAGACAGCTTCTCGCTGCTTTTCATCTCGTTAGCGATCTTTCCCGCCTCACACTCCGGATGCAGATGCAGCAGACTGCCATGCTTGGCAATAGATACATATAAAATATCCTCCGGAGATATCTTGTATGACACCTTGTCAAAGCTGCCCCAGATAAAGATTTTCTTTTTGTGAAGATATGCATAAGCAACCGCATCATGCATGGCTTTAATATTTTTTACGGAAATATCTCTCTCATATAAACAACGATATGGCTTTATCCTCAACAAATCAGCATCCACCATGCCGTCCCGGGCTGTCAGCACAAAAACGCAGTTGGGCATTCTGTTGCAAAAAAGCTTCAGAATATCCTCCTCATGCCGAATCACCTGTTCCGCATCAATAATCAGCATATCCACACTTCTGTTTTCCGAAAAATCTTTTAACATGACATTTACATCCGGATATGCAAATACAAAAGATCTTCCATATAAAGTCTGCATTGAAACCAAAGATCTGATAACTTTGACAAACTGTTGGTTTTTATGACAAACCGCTATCCTTAACATTTAACATAAATCCCCCTGTATTATAATGCGCTGCAATTCCTCATGTTGACTAAACCCTCTTTATACAATATACTTAAAAAAGATAACGAATGATCGCTTTCTTCATTGTAGTAAACAATCAGGACTTAATGTTTTCTTAAATTTATCATTCTTTGGGGTATGCAAAAAGATTATGGAACAAGATTTCAACGACTATTTTGAACCTGAATTCTCTTTAGAAAAAGATTCATATATAAATGCATTGAAAAATAACATTGAAAAATACATGAGCTTCTCCGGAATCACTATGAAAGAGCTTTCTGAGACTGCAAATATCCCTTTTGCGACGCTCAACAATCTCTTATACAGCAAGACGCTTAAGGACTGCAAAATATCAACCGTCATCAATCTTGCCAGAGCCATGGGAATCACAATCGACGAATTGCTGGGCTGCAGTGCGATGTCAAAGGAGGAATTTGATCTCATCTCCACTATGCGCCGCATTCCCGAACGCACCAAATTTATGATCAACTGGTACATCGATTATCAGATCAAGATGTCCGAAAGCTTCAACTTCGAAAAGCGCAAAATCATCAATATCATGTATCCCAAAATTGAACAAGGCGGCAACATCCTGCCCTCCGATGATTTTCGTCCTTTGGATATCACCAATTTTTCTTCTAAAATCAAGGCAAGAGTCTTTTTGGGAATTTATCTGTCCTGTGACTATTACATGCCGGACTTTTGCCCTTATGACATTTTATTAATCGGCAACGATCGCCCTGCAAGATTCACAGAAATCTGTGTCATTGTCAATTTCGGCCGTCTGTACCTGGCCAGACGTATCGAACAGCAGATACGGAACAAGACAATTGTGCAATACATCAGTTTACGTGACGGACTCGTACAGGCCGCTGAAGATGAAATCGATATGGTCATGGGGTATGTGGTGGATGTGTATCATGATTTAAGGAGATAGCTGAAGTATTAACCCAAACACTATCATCCAATCATTTTATTTTCAAATTCCGTTGTTGACATACCGGCTTCTTCGGCCGCCTTTTGGATCGACAATATCCCATCTCTTACCAGTTTAGCGAGCATCTGAAACTTGCCAAGTTGTTCGCCAAGGGCTATTCCACGTTTCTCGCCTTCAGCAAGTCCATCCTCATATTCCTCAGCTCGTATTAATTCTTCCCGTCGTTCCCAGGTATAATCCAGTAACATATTTTTCATCACCTCATCCCTATTTTCACGGAAGAAATCTTCCATCACATGGTTGGTAATACAGTAATCAATTGCTTCACGTATTGCATCCTCTAAATCCATTCTCTCATCCTGTTCTATAGCCGGTTTTTTTGACAGATTATCACGCACCCGGTTTACAAAGCACATGTATCCGCTCAGGGTCCTGCTCTTGGCAAGCAGGCTTTCGTTGCTGTCCGGATTGATGTTGTAAATCGTGCAGACCAGTTCTATCTCCGGACTGTCTGTCGGATTGATAAATGCATCCGACAGCTTCAATATTTCTTTTTCCGGTCGCAGCTCTGTCCCATTGTAAAACACGGCAAAGTGCGGCGTAGATATCTTCACCTGTTTGCGGCTGTACAGATCTCTTTTTTCGACGATATCCTTGATCAGATTGGTCAGGTATATCAAAAAACGCAGCGGCGCATTGGGACTGTATGTCGACTGGTGCTCATACAAATTCAGATAGTTGCTGATAAAAAAAGATGCATCGTTGCGGACGGATAACGAAATTCCATTTTCAAGCAATGTAATCTCAACCAGATCCACGTCCGTGTAATCCGAAGCATTCATCGCGTTGTACACATCCAGTGCATTTTCCGGAATGCGCAGAATCATCGAAAATACATCGCTTTTGTATTCCCGGTTTCCCTGTAAATATTTTTTTGCCATAGGCAGCCTCCTTTGTAAAAACCGCAGGAGGTCAAATGTAAGCATTCTTCCGCCAGATCTCCTGCTTTATAAAAATATAGTGGATTTTAAAAGCATAAGATCTAAGAATTGATGTAAGAAAACAGATTAGAATGTAACTTCGTCAACATTCTATCAGAAAATAGAAGTATGCTTTTGTTGGAATCATAGCATGAATGTTGCCAACTGGCAAGCTTATTTTCAATTTTACTTTTTGTTTTTACTTTAGATATTACCTTCGATTTTACTTTGGATTTTTTGAATTTCACTTTGGATTTTACCTTGGATATCCGATTTCGATCCCATTTTGCTGTTTCGTTTTCATAATTGTTTGTGCAGATATATCCGGCAATTGATGTATCTGCTCCCTTTTGTTGTTTTCTATATGAATATTGTTTTGCTTAGCCTGATGTGATTTCTGTTCGTCAGACCAGAGATTTGCCTCCACTTTCCTTCAGATTCCCCTCACGTTAATCATAGTCACTGCTATGAATAGGACACCCTTGGTCTTGGCTATATTCTTCCCTCTACTAGGGCGGATTTAGGACTTTCACCTATTAGAAACGTGCGCTGCAAGGCGCACGCAGAAAAAACGGTCAGACAAAAGCCTGACCGTTTTTAACGACAATTTAATTATGCAATTTTCCTTATACAGTTCTGTATGTAACGATTACTGTAATAATGAAAGTACACCCTGGTTGGACTGGTTAGCCTGAGCCAACATTGCCTGACCTGCCTGAGACAGGATGTTGTTGTTGGAGTACTTAACCATCTCTGTAGCCATATCGGTATCACGGATCTGGCTTTCAGCGCTTGTGGTGTTCTCAACTACGTTGTCAAGGTTGTTGATGGTGTGCTCAAGTCTATTCTGAACGGCACCAAGAGTTGATCTTTGAGTAGAAACCTTCTGAATAGCTTCTTTAATAGTTTCAATGGCAGAAAGAGCATTCTTATCATTCGCGCCATCAACTTTCAAGCCATTTACTCCCAGTCCCTTTGCGCTCATCGAATCAATGCTTAAGGTAATCTGGTTATTAACTGTAGCATCTGCACCTACATGTAAACTAAGTTTTAATGCGCCAGTAATATCCTGTGTAGAAGTCACCTGTGCAGGATCCAATGTTGTTGCAAGACCAACGGCATCATATACAGTAGGAGCATCTCCCTTAGCCGTGATTGTTCCATCTGCTGCTGTCTGGAAATAAGAATTTAATGCATTGGCAGATATACCATTTCCATCCTTATCATAGTACTTAGCAGCCTCACCGTTTTTAGTAGCTCCCGTCACTGCCGTTGCATTAATTGCTGCAGAAGAAACAGATTTTCCATCATCAGAAGCTTGTGTAGCCTTATCAGAACCATCATCTGTCACTGTAACAGTTGCTACCTTTGTTCCATCACTTGTTGTGATATCAAATTTTGTTGGATCGTCTTTAACAGCAGCTACCTTATATTTGCTGGCAGCATCACCATTCAAGCTGACTGAGAAAGTATTATCAGTAGCTGCACCAGCAGTTGCATCCCAGTGCTTGGTAACCTTTACGGTAAGACCGGAATTTTTGATTGCATTAGCAACAGCATTCTGATCTGCAGATGAAGCATTTGCATCAAAATCCACACCACCAATTTTAACTTTTGCTGTTGCATCTGCATTGGTAGGCATCGTAACACTAGCCGCCTGATCTGCTGTATACTGGGCATATGCATATGAATACTCTTTTGTAGCGAAACGATCGCCCTTTAATAAATAGGTCTCATTGAATTTGGTTGTTTCAGCAACACGATCAATTTCAGTCGTCAACTGATCAATCTCATTCTGGATATAACTCCTGTCGTTTTCAGACTGGGTTCCATTTGCAGACTTAACAGCTAACTCATTCATTCTCTGGAGCATATCCTGAACTTCGCCAAGTGCACCTTCAGCAGTCTGCACAGTAGAGATACCATCCTGAGCATTGGAAGAAGCCTGTGTAAGACCTCTGATCTGCTTTCTCATCTTTTCAGAAATTGAAAGGCCGGCTGCATCATCTGCTGCACGGTTGATCTTGTAACCGGAAGATAACTTCTCTGTTGACTTAGCCTGTGTCTTTGTGTTGATACCTAACATTCTGTTAGAGTTCATTGCTGTTAAATTGTGTTGTACTACCATAATTATTCCTCCTTGAAATTACCACCGCATCCATGCGGTTACTTTTGATTGTCGTAATGCTCCTTATCCTCTGACCGTACGCTTCATCCTATAAGAACCATCACATTGATAAGTAATTTGTTTACTTGTATTATATATCGGAGTGTATTTCAAATACTTAACCCCGGTTTATAATTTTATTGAAGTTTTTTGAAACTTTTATTGTTTCTGATCCATGAACATCGGCGTGACATATTTTGTCTGGCTGGCCTGTTTATAATAATCAAAAACTGCCTTGCTGTCCCGCCGTCCTTTCCCAAGCCGGCTTTTATTGTCCTTTAGATACTGTCCGAGGCTGTCCTGTGTCCGTGTTTCCGTATTGTGGATCTCCGAACCCAGATCCAGGATTTCTCTTATCAGCCCCTGCATCGTGCGAATCTCCGCAGAATATTTAGCCTGATCGTCAATGAGTGCATTTTTGATCCTGTTAAACACACGATCAAAGCCCTGATCGTTTTGGTCCATTTTTTGGACAAGCTCTGTCTTTTGATCCACGGATCTGTCAAATTCCTCCAGATCGGGCTGTTCTGAATTGATAATTTCCAACTGCCTTTCGGAATTTGTCAGTATCTCATTTAATATTTCTTTTTTCTTTTCTAAGGACTCGATCAAAATATTTATTTCATTTCTCAATTTGCATTTCCTCTGACTGCGCTTTGCATGACCTGTTTCCAAGAATCCCGGATACTCTTTGTGTATTCAAGTGCCTGTTCAAATTCTGCGGCATCCTTGTGGATATTGCCCTGCAGTAAAGCCTCTGTAATGCACTTGTAAATATTGCGAAAATCCTTTGAGACCTCATATTTATCATTTAATGTCTCATTGAGATGATCAATGATCCTCTGTGCCTTTTTGGCATTCAGATTGACCTTTTCATAATCTTTTTCTTCAACACCGGCAATCGCGATGTTGATAAACTTTATCACTCCGTCGTACAGCATCAACGTGAGCTCTGACGGAGATGCGGTCAGAACCTTGCTGTTTTGATACTGGGCATAAGGATTTCTACTAATAGCCATAGTCTGTTCCTCACATTTTTATTTAGCTGGAAAACAAGCCGCTGATCGCGCTCTGTTTTGATGACATCTGGGCTAAAGCCTTTTCCATGGCGGCAAACTTATTGTACCATTTGTCCTCATATTCAGTCAGTTTGTCCTCAGCCTCCGAAATTTTCTTGGTATAATCTTCATATTCTTCAGCCAGCTGCTTGTCATTGTAAACCTTGTACATGCTGCGAGTGCCCTCGATCCTCTTCATCGCACTTGTCATCTTGGTATAAAGCTCATTTCCAAGGGCTGTAAAAAACTTCACAACATCCTCACTGTTTGCAGCCAGTGCCGTCTTTAATACATCCTGCTTGCTTCCGGTCTTTTCATCGGACTTGTCACCATCTATGTGGTAAGCATTCTGCTCATTTTTTTCAGCATTGAGGTATCCGAGTGTTGAAATCCCAAAGCTTGATAAATACACTCTCTTTCCGTCTATCTCCACGCCGGCTGCCATTGTTTCGGTCATGACGTTCATGATCGTGCTCAATGAATCGTCTCTTCTCAATATGGAATCCTTGATCTTGGTCTCCCATGTTTTGACTTCCTCATCGGTCATGGCATCCTTTTCCTCTGCCGTCAGCGGCTGATAGGAGGATGCAGAATCGGCATTGTAGAGCTTGGTCATTTCATTGATCAGCTCATTGTATTTGGTAATAAAGCTTTTGACGGTATCATACATGCCATCCAGGTCATTTTCTGTCGTAACGGTCGTATCGCGGTAGCTGCCATCTTCATTTTTAGCCGATACACCCTTTAGCTGATATGTAGAACCGTTTACAACGATATTGTTGGAGGATGATTTATAATGCACTTTGTTTAAAACAAGCTCCGCATCAGATGCGTCAATCTTAACCGCTGTATTGTCGCTTCCGTCAACCACGAGTCCCAATGCTGAAAGCGCGGCTGTATTGCCTCCGAAAGTAAAATCGTGAGCTGCACCTGTTTCTTTGGCGCTGACAAACAGTCTCTGGTTGCCCTCATCCAGACTGGCATTCAGTCCTGCCTCCTTAAACTTGGAAAGCAGATCATTGACCGTCGTTTCTTCTGTAACATCCAGCTCGTATGTTTTACCATTGGTCGTTACGGATATTTTTTCTCCGGAGGATATGCCCATACCTGTCAGTCTGGTAGAAGCAGATACTTTTCCTCCGTCTGCCGTACTGATTTCTCCGCCTGTGAGATATGCGGCCTTGGCAAGGCTTACCACATGTGCTTCCTGAACACCGATTGCCGCCTCCGAACCGGCTATCACAGATAAGACAGAGCTGTCAGAGCTCTCTGTTTTTTTCTTGGCAAATGTAGAGCTCCATCTCAGGTCTGACACGGTATCTGTATATAAGCTGTATATTTTGCTGTTCAGGGTCTTCCACGCATCCTGCTTCCAGCTAAGCTTTGTCTGTGCTTTTTTCATGCTGGTGATCTTGACGCTTTTGGCACTGACCAGTTCCTTGATGATGCTTTCTGTATCAAGGCCGGAATTGAGTCCTGTCATACGAATCGGCATAATATTACCTCCTATCTTTTTTCATCAATGAGTATGCCTGCCATCTCCCAAACCTTGGCAATCATATCCAGGGTCTTTTCGGGTGGCAACTCTTTGATGACTTTTTTGGTTTCTTTATCAACTATCTTTATTGTCACGCGATTTGTCTTTTCGTGAATACCAAACACCGCTTCAGAATTGGACATACTCTTATTGAGCTTTTCTACTGCCTGTTTGATCTGCTCATTGCTTGCCTGATTTTGTCTGGTATCATTTGTGTTGTCGTTGTCCTTTTTTTCAGCCTTATTCACAATGACCGTCTTGGTATCCGGTACATTTTCTGCCTGTGCACTTGCTTCCGTGCCTGTCACCGGCTGAACTGCCTCTACTTTTTGTACAGGCTGTGCCTGCACTGTCATAATGCTTCCTAATGGTTCAATTGCCATATCTTCCACCTCCGTGTGAAATCCGTGTTTGCATTTACTTCATTCTATATTATATGGCATATTAAATGCAACATAATATATTCCTTAGTATGGTTATCGGTTAATTTTGTTAAATTATTTATAGTTCTTGTCAAAAAATTCTGCTTTTTCCATCTAATCATCCCAAAACAAAATCAGGCATGCACAGATTAACTCCGCACATGCCCTCATAAAAAGCTCTCATATCCTGCTTTAAAGTCTAAAACAGTCCTTTCAATGCATCCAGTCCGTCAACCTCCGCAGCTACCTTATTCGCTTCCTGAATCTGGACATAGACCTCTTTTCGGTATATCGGCACTTCCTTTGGTGCACCGATACCGATCTTTACCTGATCACCCTTGATTTCCAGAATGGTGACCTCGATGTTGTTGTTGATGATAAGGGCTTCGCCTTTTTTCCTGGATAATGCTAACATCTTATTCACCTCCCTTTCTGCTCTTTAAGATATCATAGATCGGGAATTTTACTTCACAATGTTCTCCCTCGGCAATGACCTGACATGCTTTGCAGTTGTTGACATTGATGATGATCGGTCCTTTCAGATTGACTGTCATCTTGGTAATATCACTGGGAACGGTCGCTGTCACAAATACCAGCATATCATCAGCTTCCATTTTGCCAAGCGGTTTTAACAGTTCATCCTCAACAACCGGATTGTATTCATCCAAAATCAGCAGCGGATTCAATACGGGCATGGCAAAATTGCCTTCCTGCATGGACTGCAGCCACTGAATCCCTTTCTTTCCATCTGATTCCGCATCATGGATCAGCGCAAAATCGGTCATCTGCGGAAATCCTACCAATCCATTGACAAAATGTATAATCTTGCTGTCTTCAATATCGATTGCCCCAAAAAGTCTTGAATTAACCTGCATATTCTTCCTCCTCTGTTTTGTGCCATGAAACCGCATAAGCAGATCGAATGGCGCATTCTTTTAAATATAATTCAGCAATGATGTCTGTGTGATCTTGCCCGTTGCCATCAAGGCTGCCTCATATGTCATTTCCACACTCTTGAGCTGGATGATCGTCTCTGTTTCATCTGCGTCATCATTGTCGGATGTCAGTTCCTTAAAGCTGCTCTGCTGTGCACTCAGACGGTTTTCCACCAGCTCTACACGGGAAGACCGATTACCGATGGTTGTCATAGCAGTATTGGCACGGTCCAGATATCCCTGTGTCACTGCGATGCCGGCCTCAAATGTTTTTTGCATCTTATCCTCGAGGAAGCTTCTTGCCTTATTGGCTGCATCCAGTACACTCTGTATATTTGCCTTTTCTGTTTCGTCTGTCGTGGAAGCCAGCTTCTTTTCCAGTGTTGATATGGTATCTTCCATCTTGATGACATCCTCCACACAGGAAATCATTTCTTCCACATCACGTTTGATGTCATGCGTATACACTTCGGATGCATTGGTATTGACCTGAATTTCCTGTCCAAAGCCCACATCATATGTGATCGACTGTTTGGTCAGATCGTCCGTCTTGCCATCCAGAAGTCCTTCATTGTATATCATCTTGCCGGCAGCGTTGTCAGCCGGTGTTTCGCAGTAGAAATAATGTTCGGGACGCAGATCACTCTTCGTAAAATTCGTCTTGGAATAGGTGATACGAATCTCTCCCTCATTGACCGCAGTCGTTGAATCATCCTTTGCAGACTGCATTGCCGAAAACACATCATCACTCAGGATCAATTCACCGGTCTCGGGAATAAAGGTAACCCCCTTTCCGGTTGCCGGTGTCTGGGAAAGATACGGATCCTGCGTCTTATCATTGGCAGATATAACCTGTGCCGTAAGAGTCACCTTCTGTCCGTTGGTATCATAATATTCAAGCGTGGGAGCGGTATTATCACAGTCGCTGTATGAAATACGGATGCGATGTACGGTATTGCTTGTAATGTCCGCTTCCTGAATACCGATTGCAGATGCGTTGGCGCTTGTAACATCTGAAAGCTTATCGGTATCAATATATGTCAGATCGGAAAGGCAGCTTTTATCCAACTGCTCTGTGATCGTATACTGTTTGCTTGTCCCGTTGCCAAAGGTAAGCGGCACTCCGGTGCGATATCCTGTAAACACATATCTGCCAGCATACTCGGAATTGCCGGCAGAAAAGATTTCATCCCGCAGGCCCTTCAGGTCTCCTAAAATAGCGTTGCGGTCATCAGCTGTCTTAAAGCCCTCCGATCCGGATGTACAGTCGCTGTACATGCTCTTGATCAGACTAATGGTCGTATCCACGGAATTTTCCGTAATCTTCAGCCAGTTATCCGCATCCGGCGCATTTTTTTTGTAGTACTGTTCAATTTCCGTCAGACTGGTACGAAGACGCAGCGATCTGATCGCTACAACCGGATCATCACTCGGTCTGTTGATCTTTTTACCGGTTGCTAACTGTGTATTTAATTTATCCTCCATAACCTTATTGTTGTTGATGTTTGTTATGGAATTATTTTGTATGATCTTATTGGTAACCCGCATTCTTTTACCTCCAAATCAGCCATTATCATAATATATATCGTCAGAGCCGGTGGTTTTCTGAACATCTTTTCATCATTAAAACCAATTTATACCCCGGTCTGCAGGATCAGTCTGTCGTATACCTCCGACAGAACAGATATCATCTGCGAAGCCAGATTGTAAGCATGCTGATACTGGACGAGGTTCAGTGCCTCTTCATCGGTATCAACACCGTATACCGACAATCTCTGGGAGTCAATCGCTTTTGATATATTGTCGTAGCTGCTATGCAAGGTAGATGAGCTTTGTGTATTCAGTGCCACATCTGCCAGCACGCATTGCAAAAAGTCACCCGCGCCGCATCCTCTGAAGCTCATAACAGAGGTATCTGTCCTAAGCGCGATCAGCTGATCCACAATATCGCTCTTGCTTTCCTCATCCGGATTGCCGGTATGGGTAGCCATCAGCTGCGGATCATCCAGCATCCCGGAATTGACATTGAAATTTTTGGCAGTCAGATAATAATAAGAATCATCTTTACTGGAAATAACAGTACCTGCCTTAATGGTCTGACGCGATGCCAAAAATGTATTTTGTTTGTCATCTACTGCATTGTCTGCCACAAAAACAACATCCGGTTTGTTTCCATAACCGTCCACGGCACCATCCTGGGTCACAATTTTATTGAAGGCCTCCGCAAACAGACGGCACCATTCATTTAACTGTTCCTGATAGTACGGAATTCCCTGATAATCAATGCTGTATCCGACAGAAGCATCCTGACCGACACGGGATATATCCGGCTGTGTCGCATTCTTTTCCGGCTCTTTGCTGATAATAAAGTTATAGCTTTCAATATACGGATTGCCGTCTGCATCCACCGCATAATTGGCTTCAAAGCTGTCAAAATAATATTCTTTGCTTCCAAGCTTTAATATGCCGCCGTCTATCGGCAGTGTACAGGCTGACAAATCTCTCAGGTAATCGGCACTGACATCTACCTTTACGGTTGTTTTGCCATCTGCATTAACGCCAATCTCCTTTACCTTTCCGTTGAAATTTTCTCCGTTATTACCATCACGGATTTCAATCAGACCACGCAGCTGTCCGCCGATCTGATCGCTGGCCAGAGAAAAATCACGTCCGTCCTTCCAGAACACATCATAAAGTCCCGCAACATCCGACTGGTTATTACCCGCATAGATTTCTCTTGCACGGCACTCAAGTGTATTGTAAGAAGAGGAATCGACTAACGTCTGCCCGCCGGCTATTTTTACAACATAGCGGGTTGCGCCGGTTTCCCTTCCTGCATTGTTGGTATCGTAAACCGGCTGCTCTTCTGTGGTAACATCCACCAGCTCTGACAGCTTATCTATCAAAAGATCTCTCTGATCCCGGAGCTCATTGGCCATGGAACCGGACAGCTCAATAACATTGATCTGCTGATTTAAGGATGCGATCTCCTCTGCATAGCTGTTGATCTGGGAAACTACATTTTTCAATTCCTGATTGCAGTCTGACTGAAGTGTACTGAGCTTTCCGGCCATATTGTTGAAGTAATAGGTCAGATTTCCGGCAAAGCCCAAAAACTGTGTCTTGGTAACCGGATCTCCCGAATTTTTATCAAGCTCCTGTATCATCGTGTACATTTTCTGGAAAATCGTGGAAAAGCCTTCGACAGTCGAATCATCCTTGAAGGAATCCTCAATCTGCTTCATATAATATTCAAGCTCTGAATACTCACCCTTGCTGGCATTGTTGTTCCAGTATTTGAAATCATAGAAGGCATCCCTCTGCCTTTCGATGGATGTCGTCTCAACGCCGGCACCGGAGCATCCGTATGTCGTGTAGGTACGGAGGCTGTTGGCTGCCTGCTGACTGACAAGCTGTCTGGAATAGCCCTCTGTATTGGTATTGGAAATATTGTTGGCAGTTGTATTTAAAGCAGCATTGGCCGCTGTCAAGCCGGTATATGCAATATTTAAGCCAAAAAATGTAGAAGCCATAATACTTCCTCCTCATATCGTTTTACTCGTTTTCATTTACCGGTCTGTCCGGGTCTGTCTGGGGCCTGTTATACAGCCAGTGTGTTGATAATATGTTCGATCATTTCATTGACAGTATTGATAAAACGGCTGTTGGCATTGTACGCATTCTGAAATTTGATCATATTATTTAATTCCTCATCATCCGATACGCCGACAACCTGCTGCCTTGCAAACTCCGTACTGTTGACCGTAGTCTCCTGATTGTTGTATACGCTCTTAAATACGGATCCGCTGCTGCCGATCTGGGAAACCAGATTGGAATAAAAATCAATCAGATTGGTCTTTGTCACGACATTGGGATTTAATACATAATCCTCTGTTGTAAATACATCCTGCAGTTTTTTGATCAGTTCAAAATCCTCTTTCTGATCCGGTTTGACAAGACCTATAAGTGTAGCCTGCTTCATCAGATCCGGATTGATCGTCAGATTCGCTACTGTATACAAAGTCGTTCCTTTTTCTTCGGTCGGATCTTCTGCAATATAATTGCCGGCCGCATCATATCCGTCCGATGCAATCTTTTGGAAGATCTGTATCGGATTGCCGTTTTTATCCACAAGATAGCCGTTGTCTTTATCGGCTGACTGGGCAAACACTTCATTGACCTTGGTCACGACTGAGTGGATCAGAGAATCAAATTCTGCCTGAACATTCATGATCACGGACTGTGCGGTTGTCTGATTGTAATCCGGTTTATCCAGATAGGTGTAATTTGCTCTGGAATCGCCCCGGGCAAGCAGTTCTGCCTTGATACCTCCAATGTCCGTATTGCGCGCCGTTGAAATCGGCAGTGTCAGATCAAACACCCTGCAGTTGGTCAGATCCGGATTGCCGGCCTCATCAAATCCTGCATCCTGTCTCCAATAAGGTGTGTACAATCCATTGCTGGGATCTGCAAACAGAGCCATATCATAGTAAGCCCCACGGGTTACCAGCGCATGCCCCTCTGCTTTGATCATAACGGCTCCGTCCACATCCTCTTTGTAGCTGATATTCATCAGACCACCCAGTTCATCCAGGAGCGCATTTCTCTCATCCCTCAAGTCATTGGCCTGCTCTACGCCGGCACATTCTATTTTGAGGATATTGTTATTCAGTTCATAAATTCTTTTTGAAATCTCATTGACACGATCGATGTCATCCTTGACCTGCTTATTGAGGTTATCCTGCATCTGGGACAAATCCGTGTAAACCGCCTTGGCGCGGGTCAAAAACTGACTGGCGCGCTGAATAAACAACCCCTGTTTGACACTGCTTGACGGCTCCTTGGCAAGCTCCTCGATCGACTCCCAGAACTGTGACAGTGAATCATTGAAGGATTCCCCATCCAGCTCTCCGAGTGTATTTTCTACTTCTTTAAATGTATTGTAGGTCAGATTATAGAAAGACAAACGACCGTTTTCTTCGCGATAAGTCTGATCCAGAAAATAATCCCGGACCTGACGGGTCTCGGAATAATAAGTACCCAGTCCCGTCTGCTTATTAGAAACGATCGATGCATTGATGGATATTGTATTGTATGTACGATCGGACTGTGCCACCTGCTGTCTGGTATATCCCTTGGTATCCACATTGGTAAGGTTGTGGGCCACGGTATTGAGAGCGTTCTGGCTGGTCTGCAGTCCGCTGTTTCCGACGTATAAATTTCCGAATAATGACATATATTATCACCTCACAAGGCTATTGCTTTGCGTCAAAGCTCTTTTGTGCGCTTCCCATGGTATTCCCGGCATTGTAGGCTCCTCTGGTATAATTGGCAGTCTCGGGAGCACATTTCATACTCTTGATCACATTCATGTTGTATTCAACCATCTGAAGTGAACGGGTGATCAGATCCCTGTTGTGTTCATTGACACGGACAAGCTGTTCGGTCGTGATCTTCAATCTGGTATGAATGGCCGCAAGCCTTTTCTGCTCCTGAGGTCTCTGGGAAAGCATAGCGGTAAGCTGTGCCAGTTTTAAACTTTCAACATCCTTGTTTAATACATTGGCAATATCCTGCATTGCCTGCATGCGCTGTTTATCAAGCATATTAACTCTGCTTACAATAATATTTTCATCATCCGTGATTTTTTCCAGCTTTTCAACATTTCCTTCGATAATAACCGGAGTTTTTTCCATGGATAATTCCAATAACTTTTCATATTCACTGTTTTCTTTTTCTAACAGATCCATTAAATTTTCCATAAGACTAGCCATTGGAATTACCTCAATTTCATAATAATGATGTCAGGGTCAGAAAGTATTTTGCCCCTGACTTGATATCCACGAATTAAAACTCTCCGTTGAATTTTGCAACCAGTCTGTCTGCAAAATCCTCTGCACTCACATCATAGGTTCCTGCCTGCATGCGGGATCTGATGGAATCCACAAGCTCTGTCCTGACATCAGGTGAAGCCATAACAGCCGCTTTTGCAACCGTTGCGTCTTTTCCCGAGCTGGAAATAGAAACTACATCAGAAAATCCTTTTTTCTGTGCTTTCGTCGTGCCTGCGGGCTTTGTTGTATTGTAAATCTGCTGTATCATCTGGTAATTTCCGATACGCATAAGACTCCCTCCTTCCCTGGAATACGCTTTGTCTTATAATGTTTATCGGAAGAAAAATCAAAAACTTTATACTACTCTTTAAAATTTCCGCGCTTTCCGTGTTTTACCGGCCTTTGGAGATGTTTCAGTTTCCAAGATATGCATCAATTCCGTTGGCAATCCCCATGGCCATCTTATTCTGATAATCCTCACTCGCCATATTGGAATCCTCTGTCGGATTGGTCATATATCCCATTTCTATGATAGTCACCGGCACCTGACACCAGTTGATGCCGCTCATGGTATCCGTCTCCCAGACATACTGCTTTTTGCATCCGGTAGCCGCCACAAAAGCATCCAGCACATTTTGCGAAAGTGCTTTGCTCTCGGAAGCCAGATTGCCGTTGTACGGATTGGACGATGTCTGACAGATCGTCATGGCGCCGTTGACCGATGTATCCTCAGATCCGTTTGCATGGATACGGATAAATGCATCCGCACCAGCATTATTGGCTACTGCCGCCCGTTCAGCATTGCTGATATTCACATCATTGGTCGTGCGCACCATGATGACATCATATCCTCTTGCCTCCAGCTCTGTCTGCAGCTTCAACGCCACCTGCAGTGTCAGCTGATATTCAGCAAGTCCGCTTGTTTTTCCGCTTGTGCCTCCCGCAACCTTGGCCTTCATTTCAGCCGCACCCGGTCCGATCGGCTCTTTGTCTGAATTTCCTTTTGCCTGATGTCCGGCATCGATCACGACCACATAGCCATTGCTGTCGCCGGATTTAACCCTCAGATACTCGCTTGCCACATAGTATTCCTTGTGATCCAGATAAATCGTGCTCCACGTACCATCATCGGCCACTCTCGAAAGCTCGGTATGCGGTCCTACCTTTTGATAAACCCCGGTATCTGTTCCCTTACCATCCCGGATATTGACTGTTGTGGTTGTATATACCGTCTCCAGCTGTTCCTCGGAATACACAACATCGGGCTTTTCTTCCTGCAGGGTTTCCCCATCATCGGCATCTGCCTCATTGCCGCTCACGGCAATATCACCCGCAGCAGCCGGTCCGGCATCCTCTCCTGCCGGAAGCACGGAAACCGAATCCTCGATCACAGAATCCGTCTGCGAAGAAGTCTGTGTCCCGGCATCTGCATTGTTATCCTTTTTACCACAGCCGGCAAATGCCAGCATCAAAAATATTGTCATCAAAACCAGAAACCGTTTTTTTCGGTATTTTTTCATAATATCAGTGTTTCCTTTCCGAATAATTTTTCTGTTTTCTTACTCTTACCTTCACATCGGCATCATTATAACAAATTCTCCCGTTAAGGAAAACCAATATTGTCATTCTTGCTCTTTAAAATAAAAATGAAACAGGATATCAAATCAGGGTCAAAATACTTTTTGACCCTGACATCTTAAATATGATAGTATGATATCAGGATTGACCGCCAAACACGAGAATTGTGGGAGTTGCTTTGCAGCGGAGCAATTTGTGAATGTTTCATGCCGGCCTGAGGGAGTACATAAGTATGGGAATTATACCTTTTATAATATTTATTATTTTACTTTACAGCAAAACGGATCCGGACAACCGGCATGCCGATGCCTTCAAATTTTTAATCTTTGCCTGCGTTGCATTCGGAATCGTGGCATCCATCCTCGGTCCGCTGGGTATCATTGCTGTCATCGGTATTATTTCATATCTGGTCATCAATGCAAAAAAGGATAAGGAATCCAAGAAAAGAGAAGAGCAATATGGCTGGGATCCCCAGCGTTGGGACAAAGAAAACCGCCCGGCCGGTGCTGCTTTTGAAAAAAAACAGCATGCAGGACAGACTTCTTATTCCAAAAACAACGCCAAAGACGACACCGTAAAATACGATCCCTTACCGAAGGCTATCAGAAAACGCAAAAAGATCATCCGTGATTTTAACGATAAGTACAACCTCTGTCTTACCGACAGTCAGATACAAAACATTACAAACTCTTCCTATATGTCAGAGATCTGGAATCGTGAAGTGCAGAGCATGAACCAGAAATACAACGTGGTATACGAATGGTTTCCCGGCCGCACCCAATGGCTGCGTGTTTACATGTATGTATTTCATGTCCAGGAAATCACATCCGATATCCGTCAGCAGGAGACTATCGCAGCTTATGCTTTCGAAGAGGTCTTTCGTTTTTTTGATACGCTCCCTTCCATGACAATGGCTGAAAAAATCGACCGTATTAACAGTGAATTTTTCACTTCCTTTGATGACGCCACCTTTATGATTGCATACCGCTTTTTGGAAAGCAGAGGCCTAAAGCACAATCTTGGCGGTCCCGATGTGATCAAGGATGAGGACAATATTGATGAATTACTGAAAAAATATTCAACGGCGGGAAGCGGACTTTAAGGGGGATTTTACCATGAACTGTAAAAAAATATTTATAGCAAAAGAACGCAGGGTTTTTATCGATACCTATATTATTGAAGATTCCAAGAATTTTCAGCACAATCTGATACGTCCGGTAGTCATCATCTGCCCGGGCGGCGGATACCGGTATTTATCCGACCGTGAATCCATGCCCATTGCGCTCCAGTTTGTCGCTGCCGGTTTTCATACGATCGTACTGCATTACGGCGTGAATGAATTTGCTCCAATGCCCGGTCCGTTAAAGGATCTGGCCGATACCGTATCCTATGTACGGCGCCATTGCAGGGAATGGCATGTCAATCCGGATCAGATTTATGTCTGTGGTTTTTCCGCAGGTGCCCACGTGGCTGCTTCTCTCGGTGTCTTTTGGAATAATGCACTGCAGCTTCCCGATTATGCCGACTGCCCTGAGCTGATCCGTCCAAACGGAATGATCTTAGGCTATCCGGTGCTGGATCTTGCATCCTCCTCCAATCATCTGGACATCGGCACAACACCCGACATGAAAATCAGCGATATTAAATATGAAATGATACATCCCAATATGCCTTTGGAGCAGATCTTTATCATGGACAAACGTGAAAAGCGGTACTTTGTCAACTTTGAAGCCGCAATGAACGCTTACATCTTCGGTGGTCCCTATACCAAGGAAATGGAAAAATTTTATTCTCTGCAAAACCAAGTATCCATCGACACTCCGCCGACTTTTATCTGGCATACGGCACAGGATCAGCTGATCTTTCCATCCAATGCGATCAAATTTGTGACCGCCCTTGAAAAATTCCACATTCCCTATGAGCTGCATATCTTTGGAGACGGCGGACACGGTCTTGCACTCGGCAATTATATGACGGCACATGATGAAACTCAGGTTGTGGATGCGATCCAGCCCTGGAAGGATCTGGCACTTTCCTGGCTTCACCGCCAGACCGGTTTCAAAAAGGCTTTTGAATGATCTTATATTCATCCTATGCAATATAAAACAGCTGCCCGGGACCGACGCTCAATCAAGCGTCAGTCCAAGGTAACTGTTTTTTTTCATGGTTTCTATCTGCTGACTGTCTATGGATTTTGTCGGAAGCATCATACCGCCCCGGTTGTGGATCCACAAAAGATCGCATTTTTCTTTTTCACACAGCTTTTGCAGCACCTTCTGCCAGAAGGGATCCTGCAGATCATCAAAATGCACCAATGCCTCCACAATACGCACAGCATCATTTTCTACCCGGCACAGCAGGTATTGCCCGCCGGCTCCGATCAGAAAGCCGCCCGCTTTTTCATTTTCCCGCAGTGCATAGGATAAAGCATCCAAATCCCAGCGCACATAAGGCCGTGTCTCAAAGAAATCATCTCTTTTTTTCTGATAATCCCTGATGATATCCAAAGTCACCTCTGGAATAATCTCCATATCAACATCACTATTATCAAAACCATTTGCCTCATAGTCGTACAAATAGCGTTTAAAGCATTTTACAAAGCCAAGCTTTTCATAAAAGGTCTGCAATGTCTCGGATGCAGGTTGCAGGATCAGCGGTTTTTTCCATTTTTCAGACGCATGCTTTATGATGTCCGAGGCGTAACCGCGCCCCCTGTATGCAGGATCGGTTGCTACCGCATATACATAAAGCACCTCTGTTTCCTCATCCTTACCAGGCCGGCTCAGGGATGTTTTTAAAAAGCATGCCATGGAAACAATTTTTCCTTTGTCACGGATACAGAGCATATTTTCATCATCAAACCGGTTTTCAAGGTAAAAACGGATATATGTCTCATCATCCCCAAAACAGCTGTGCCACAGATTGATGATCTGTGCTTCATCCCGTCCTGTCGCATGTGTGATATTGCTTTCAACGGCATAATATTTTTTGGCAAACGCATCCGGATAATAGGACATCTTGGCCTTGCGCAGCCCCATATCACCGGTATCCTCTTCGCGGTTGATATATTTATAGTCTTTACAGTTATTTCCGGCAAACTCCCGGTTGATCATCTGAAAGGCTCCCTGTACATCCGGATAGGCCTTTTCAAAATGCACAACCATCGTCTCGGGATTAAGCTCTTCCCCGATACAAAATGCCACAACTCTTCCATCTGCCATCAAAATTCCACCGGACAAAGCAAGCTCCTCATAATGGTCAAGCGCCGTCCGGATAGCTTTTCTTTCAGCCTCCAGCTCACGCTTTTCAACCCCCGGTTCCTGCATATGAAGCTCAAACCAGCTTTGTTCCATTTCCCAGCACAGCTCCTTGTTGTCGGATGTGATCCGCTCATAACTCCAGTCATGCTGTTCCAAAAAACGGTTAATGTGATTCCTCTTGGCCGCGAGCTTTTTTCCCTTCAGACCGGCAAGTCTCTCAGTCTCATAAACATAATCATACCGGTCTCTGATCCCGTCAATCTCAAATACCCCGGGGAAGTTTTGCAGCATGTGCTCCTTTTGTTTTTCAGAAAAAAGCGACATGTACAGCCTTTCGTTTTTTTCATGCGCAAGCTTCAATAAAATCTCCACTGCCTGTCTGCGCTCTTCATCGGTTCCGCCAAGCGGATAGCTGTATACCTGCTGACCACCCATCAGGTAGCGCACCACTGCACAGCCCGCAATCTTGGCAACCTCCGTATAATATGCCTCAGACCATAAAAAAATGCCTCCAAAAACACAATCGCAGGCTCGTACATCATCTTCCTTTTCTCTCGCTTTATACCACCACATATCATCAATTGTTATTGCATGGAAGGGAAACTGTATATGCGAATCAATAACCATCTTTTTTATATCCTCTCAGGACACTTCTATTGTCCATTTTCTATGTCTTTTTTCTTTATTATATATCTCATTTCACAAAATTACACTCGATTTTTACATTTTTACCAAATCTTTAAAAAAATATTACAAATTTTTATTGCTATTTACCCATGCCTTTATAATTTACTTTTTATTAAATTATGTTAAAATACTGATGTTATGGTTAAAATAAGCAATATAGCACATAATTCAGAGTATTAAGGCTGTTATGCCTTGGTTCCGGGCAATGATATATTGTATAAGGAACAAATGATATCATAGTATAAGGAAAAAATATATATGTTTCAGAAAATCAAAAATGTCTTTCGAAAATGCAATCAAAACATCATACCGCTCATCATTATTATTCCCTTCTTTGAAATTTATATTATCGAATGTCTTCACCGCAGGTCATTCTTTGGCGGTTTTGATTTTATAAAGGAAGCCCCTTTGGCATATCTGATCAATGTCGGTCTGCTGATGGCGATGCTTTCCGTCTGCCTGCTCTTCCGCGAGCGGCTGTTCTGGATTTTCAGCTTCAGCCTGATATGGCTGCTTTTGGGAATCGCCAACTATATGATCCTGTTAAACAGAGTTTCACCTTTTTCCTTTAATGATATCAAGGTGCTCTCTTCTGTTTCCAGTATTATCCGCCAATATATGGGGTTTCCCCAGCTTGCCGGGGCCGTTGTTCTTCTGGGTCTTTGTACTCTGATCACCGTTTATGTCCGTAAGCGGGTGCCGAAAATCGACCGCAGCGCACATATTGTGCGGGATATGCTGTTTCTGTTTTTATTTATGGCCTGTGGTGTTTTGAGCGTTTATGCCGGAAAAAATCAGTTTAAGCACACCGGCAATATCACGCTGACATACCTTTACCACGGCTTTGTATACTGTTTTACCGACAGCGTACTCGATTCCGGTATCCAGAAACCGGTAGCCTATTCCGAACACCGTGTTGAGACCATTGAAAATTCACTCCGGAAATATGACGTTTCCGCTTATCAGGAGACGGACCGCGATCCCAATATCATTTTTGTTCAGCTGGAATCCTTTTTTGATGTTAACAATATGCGTTATTACTCCTATTCCGAGGATCCCATGCCCAATTTCCACAGGCTGATCAAAAACTATTCCTCAGGTCTGTTGACTGTGCCTGCCTTTGGCGCCGGAACCGTCAATACCGAATTTGAAATACTGACCGGTATGAGCATGGATTATTTTGCTCTTTGTGAATACCCTTACAAGACAATCCTGAAAGAACAGACCTGCGAAAGCATGGCATACAATCTGCAGGAGGAGGGCTATACCACAGCCGTCATCCACAACAACCGCGGAACATTTTATTCCAGAAACCAGGTTTTTAAGCATCTTGGCTTTGATGTATTTGATCCGGTAGAATATATGAACGATCTGGAATACAATTCTATCGGCTGGGTAAAGGACAGCATCCTTCCCGGACAGATCGTCGAACGGATGCAATCTACCCCCGAAAAGGATTTTATCTATACAATTACGGTACAGTCGCACGGAAAATATCCCACCGAAGCTCCGGAAACGCCCTATGACATTGAGCTTTACGGTGAAAAAAATGAAGATACCAAAAATGCCTTTGAGTATTATATCAATGAATGCCATGAGGTAGATCAGTTTATCAAGGAGCTGATTGATGAGGTCAATGCGCTCGGCGAGGACAGCATCATCGTATTCTATGGCGATCATCTACCCACACTGGATATCACAGACAATGAGCTCCGTTATCAGAACACCTATCAGACAACCTATGTGGTCTGGGATAATATCGGACTGGAAGCAAAAAACAAAAATCTGTCAGCTTATCAGCTTTCTTCACACATTTTAGCAAAGCTGGGATACGCCAATGGTGTCCTGACACGTTTCCACCAGATGTATTCCAATAATCCTTATTATGATAAAAACCTTCATCTTCTGGAGTATGACATGCTGTACGGAGAAAAATATATCTACGGTGGTGTAGACCGGTATTCGCCTTCCAAGCTGCAGCTCGGTCTTTATCCGATCACCATTGATAACGTCCGCCAGGGAACGGATGTCGTCGTCGTAACCGGAGAGCATTTTACCGAATCAAGCTGCATCTTTATCAATGGACATAAACAGGAAACCAAATTTGTCGATGAACACGCCCTGTTAACATACCACTACGAACTGCAGGAGGGCGACCGCATCCTCGTCCGTCAGATGACAAACACCGGTGGTAAGATCGGTGCTACCGACGAATGGATTTATCCCTCCGATTTACAGGAGGAATAATAGCTTGTGTATGCCGGTTTTCAATGTGCTACCGGTTGTCTACACACTAAGTCAAAATAAGTCAGAAATATAAAATCGCCGGTCTCATTTGACCGGCGATTTTATGATTCAATCCATTTTTACAATTATCTGGCAAGTTCCTTTTTGTTTTTGTAATATAAGGCCTTGTCCTCATACATAAGTCTCTCCGATTCCATCAGTGCCTTATCAATATTGCCTTTGATCGGTTTCTGCCACACAGCTCCCACTGCCAGTACAACATCATGCTTCAGGGCTGTCTCCCGCAGCAGATCCGCCTTTTTATCAAGTATGTCGGCATTTTCATCCGGGCATAATGCCAGCAATTCATCGCCGCCGATCCTGAACAAGCCGCAACCTTCGAAGACCTCTTTTAAGCTATCACACGCCCTTAAGATCAACCGGTCTCCTGCCTTATGTCCTTCCTTGTCATTAACCCTCTTTAATCCGGTAATATCACAATATACAACACCCAGTCCTTCATTATCAAACTGTGTCAGATACTGCTCCATCGCAAAACGATTGCCAAGCTTTGTCAGCTGGTCGCTGTAGCTCATTGTTTCAAGCTGTCGCAACAGATTCCGTCTCTTTAAAGATGAAACAATAAAAATACCGACTAACTGCAAAAAATTCTGTGCGTAGTCAAACGAATCCTCATGCGGATTGTCCACACCGTAAAAGCCTATATTTTTACTGTCATCATACAATGGCACAACTACCAGGGAATGGATATTCTGACGTTTCAGATTTTCATACTGAAGCGGATCACTTTCGCTGATCTCCTCCAGATTGCGAATGTTGATATTTTTTCCCTCCCGGAAATTGTGATACCAGTTTGCACATACCTCAGGGGATACATTCTGCAGATTGTCCTTTTCAGGTGTCACTCCGTCGGCTACCCATTCGTAGGTATTGTCATCTCCACCGGATTCATTTCTTTCAAAAATATAGGTCCGGTCACACATCATTGCTTTTCCAAGATACTCAATGATGACAGATATTCCCTGATCCGGTGTTTCTGCACGTAAAGCCAGTCTCATTCCCTCATTGGCCAGCACCTCCAGACTTTGGCGCTGGAGCATCATCTGATAGCTGTGTTCCTGGGAGCCATTATCAATCGCCAATTCCATGCGATATCTTTTATCTCCATCTCTTATGACCGTATCCTTCAGAATATAGGCTCTCTTCATGACAGGATTGAGATATTCCCATTCCTTAAAATGGCCCTCTTCCAGCTCGTCATTATTACAAAACGCACATGGCGTCAGGCTTCGCTGCAGAAGCTCATAGCATTTCTTTCCCTTTACTTCATCCAATGAATGAAAATCGTAAAACGCCAAAGTCTTTTTGTTGGCATAAACGATTTCATCTGTATCCATATCTGTGACATAAACCACTTCATTCAGATCATCAAAAAATTCCCAGATTTTTTCCATGATGTCTTATCCCTTCTGTATCTGTACTTGTATCTGTATCTGTATCTGTATCTGATATTTTACTATTTTTCTACAAAAAATTCAATTTCTTCTCCAAGCGGTCCATAGCAAAATGCCACTCTGGCCGGGAGGGGCGGCATGGAGGCGATTACAACATCCTTGGGCTCCACAAAGACCTCATAGCCGGCTTTTCTTACCACATCAATACACTGGTCTACATCATCAACAGCAAATGCAAAATGGCGGATCACGCCCTTATCAAGCTTTTCTTCTCCATCATTGAAAATCTCGATCAGTCCCGCGCCCGTATCAAGCATAATTCCGGCATTCCAGCTTCTTTTTACCGGCAGTCCCAGAATATCCTTATAAAAATGTAGTGTTTTTTCATATTCTTCCTGATTGGAGCATTTCATCGAAACATGATGTATTCCTTTAATCATTTTCTGTGTCTTCTCCTTCCATTTCCTCTATGGCTTCCAAGTATTGATCCATAAATTTCATCTGGCTTTCCGCTCTCAACAACCCCATAGAAACTTCATCTATATCTTCGGGCCATTCGTCTCCTTCATCGATCTCCTGACTTTGCAGCCATTCCTCCGCCATCCGTATCTGCTCCATTCTTCCGTCATCACTCTGCACGGTAATAAGTGCCATCAACGGCTCTCCGGGCATGCGTTCCTCGCACCCGTAATCATCTTCATCTATTCGTACAACTGTCCACATGTTTTTCGTTCCTGTTATTCTCTTCTTTTCGTTTTTTGCATGTTACTCCGGTGTTGTTGATATTATCCACTTATCATTATACAACAAAAGGACCTCTATTGAAGTCCTTTCGTTTGATTTTATTTTTAATATTTGGAAAACTCCAGAATCTTTTTGGCATTTTGGATGCGGTCATCCGTAGGAGGTTCTACACCTTCCAGCTTGTACGGAATTCCAAGCTCTTTCCATTTGTATTCACCGAGGGTGTGATACGGAAGCACTTCCACTTTCATGACAGTATCCAGCGTATCAATAAATTCTCTTGTTTTGATCAGATATTCATCCTTGTCGGTAATGCCCGGCACAAGGACATGACGGATCCACATCGGGATACCTTTTTCTGAAAGGTATCTTGCGCAGTCCAGAATGTTTTTGTTGGTATGTCCTGTCAGTTTCCTGTGCTCTTCATCGTCAATATGCTTGATATCAAGCATCACAAGGTCTGTATATTGTAAAAGCTCATTGAATTTGGAGAAGAAGGGCTCTTCTCTCGTAAAAGGCTGAGCTGAAGTGTCCAGGTTGGTGTTGATTCCTCTTTCATGTGCCTTTTTAAACAGATCAATGAGGAAATCAATCTGTAATAAAGCTTCGCCACCACTTACTGTGATGCCGCCGTCCTTGCCCCAATAGCTGCGGAAACGCTCAGCTTTATCCAAAAGTTCATCTGCTGTCTGCAAATTATCTGTTTCCGGATTCCATGTGTCTACATTGTGGCAATACTGACAGCGCATGTTGCAGCCTTTCAGGAAAATCAGATATCGGATCCCCGGACCATCTACTGCGCCGAAGGACTCTAATGAATGAATTCTGCCTTTGATCATAATATTATCTCCATTCTCTGCCTTGCAGGCAGCCTTAAAATTTGACAATCAGATATATCTATCCGTTACTTCTTTAGTATGAGCAAAAAAGGGTCGGACAATACTGCCCGACCTCATAAATACCATTGATCCTATCAATCAGTTAAGATTAAAGTTTCTTGTGGCATGTTCTTGCAATAACATCATCCTGCTGTTCTTTTGTCAGGCTGATAAACTTAACAGCGTAACCAGATACACGGATTGTGAAGTTTGCATATTCAGGTTTTTCAGGATGTGCCTGAGCATCTAATAATTTTTCTGTACCGAATACGTTAACGTTGAGGTGATGAGCACCACGATCAAAGTATCCGTCAAGTACACCTGCCAGAGTATTCTTCTGCTCATCAAGGTCATGACCAAGAGCGGAAGGAGCCATTGTCTGAGTATTTGAAATACCGTCTAATGCATACTCGTAAGGTAATTTAGCTACAGAGTTAAGAGATGCAAGTAAGCCGCTCTGTTCTGCGCCGTATGACGGTGAAGCACCGGGAGCGAAAGGCTTGTAAGCTTCTCTACCATCCGGAAGAGCACCTGTAGCTTTACCGTAAACAACGTTAGATGTAATAGTAAGGATAGATGTTGTAGGCTCTGAATCTCTGTAAGTTTTGTTCTTTTTGATCTTTTCCATGAAAGTCTTAAGAAGCCATACAGCAAATTCATCTGCTCTCTGATCATCGTTACCATATTTAGGGAATTCGCCTTCTGTCTCGAAGTCAACTGCGCATCCCTGATCATCACGGATAACTTTTACCTTAGCATATTTGATAGCTGAAAGTGAGTCAGCTACGTGTGAGAGACCAGCGATACCGGTAGCGAATGTTCTTCTTACGTCTGTATCGATCAAAGCCATCTCAGCTGCTTCATAATAATATTTGTCATGCATGTAGTGGATCAGGTTCAGGATGTTTACATACAGAGCTGCACACCAGTCAAGCATGATATCATATTTGTGCATAACTTCATCGAAGTCAAGGTATTCGGAAGTGATCGGTGCAATTTCCGGACCACACTGCATATGTTTGCCTTCTTTGTCCAGATGTTTCTCATCTTTACCACCGTTGATAGCGTAAAGTAAACATTTAGCCAGGTTAGCACGTGCACCGAAGAACTGGATTTCTTTACCGGTCTGAGTAGCGGATACACAGCAGCAGATGCTGTAGTCATCGCCCCAGATAGGTTTCATAACATCATCATTTTCGTACTGGATAGAAGATGTTGTAACAGAAATCTTAGCTGCATATTTCTTGAAGTTTGCAGGAAGAGCGCTTGAGTACAGAACTGTTAAGTTGGGTTCAGGGCTCGGTCCCATGTTTTCAAGAGTATGAAGGAAACGATAGTCGTTCTTTGTAACCATATGACGTCCATCCATTCCGATACCACCAACTTCAAGAGTAGCCCATACAGGGTCACCTGAGAATAACTGGTTGTATGAAGGGATACGAGCGAATTTAACCATACGGAATTTCATTGTCATGTGGTCAATTAATTCCTGAGCTTCTTTCTCTGTTAATGTACCTTCTTTTAAGTCTCTTTCGATATAGATATCAAGGAATGTAGAGATACGTCCTACTGACATAGCTGCACCATTCTGTGTCTTGATAGCTGCTAAATAACCAAAGTATAACCACTGAACTGCTTCTTTTGCATTGGTAGCAGGACCTGAAATATCATAGCCGTAAATCTTAGCCATTTCTTTCATTCCCTGTAATGCTTTGATCTGCTCTGCGATTTCTTCTCTAAGACGGATAACTTCTTCTGTCATAGTACCGTTACCGCAGTTTTTCTTGTCTTCTTTCTTTTTCTCGATCAGGAAATCGATACCGTATAAAGCAACACGTCTGTAATCGCCTACGATACGTCCACGGCCATATGTGTCAGGAAGACCTGTTACGATATGTGTGTGACGAGCAACTTTCATTTCGTCTGTGTAAGCATCAAATACTGCCTGATTGTGAGTCTTATGATACTCGTTGAAGATTTTGTCATATTTGGGATTTACTTCGTATCCGTATGTGCTGGCTGCCTGCTGAGCCATCTTGATACCACCGTAAGGCATGAAAGCTCTCTTTAACGGCTTGTCTGTCTGAAGACCAACAATCTGCTCAAGATCTTTCATGGATTCGTCGATATATCCGGGACCGTATGCTGTAAGGCTTGAAACAACCTCTGTCTCGCACTCTAAAACACCATTGTGCTCACGTTCCTCTTTCTGTAATTCCTGTAGTCTGCCCCAAAGCTTGTCAGTAGCTTCTGTAGCTCCTTCCAAAAAGCTTTCGTCTCCATCGTACTGAGTATAGTTTCTCTGGATGAAGTTACGCACATTGACATCTACGTCCCAATGGCCATCTTTTACAAAGCCTCTCCATGCGTCTGCCATGAAAAATTACCTCCTTTTGGTAAAAATATAATATTATCAGCAAGGATTGATATAGTTTCTATATAGAATCCTCTACTGTTGTCTACTATGAAAATGTACTACTTTCTGACGCTCTGTGTCAACTGTTTTGTGGAATGAACTGAATTTAATACATTCTGTCTGACACATTCCGGTATTACGCCAAATTTAAGCGTTATTTTTTGTGTATTTTTTCCTATTTTTCAATTATTTTCCAACTAATCTGTACGTTGGTATTTTTATCGTAATCATCGTTTTTGCACCTGCGCTCCGATCAATCCGCCACTACATCTTAGCATGCACGCTGCGGCGGACAAAAAAGTAACAGACTGCCTGTAAAACAATTGTAATGATCCAGGAGGCCGGATAGGAAATAAACAGAATTTTCAACGAGCGGTGCTGTGGAAAAATCCCATAGATCCATACAATTCTCGTGCCAACCGTTCCGATAACAGAAAGGATCATCGGAACAGCCGAATGCCCCATCCCGCGAAGAGCTCCGGGGAACAGATCCATGATGCCGCACAAAAAATATGTCACGGTTGTATACAATAGGATTTCCATTCCACAGGCAATGACCGCATCATCCGTCGTATAGATTTTCAGGATTTCCGGTCCGAATACATAAGCGCATATGCCAAGCGTCAGCGCCGATACAACAGAGATCAGCATGCATTCCCACAAAACCCTGTCCATACGCTTCTTTTTACCGGCTCCCAGATTCTGGCTCGTAAAGCTCATGCATGCCTGCGTGACGGAGTTGACGGAAACATATAAGAAACCAAAAATATTGTTGGCTGCCGTATATCCGGCCATGGCTATGGATCCGAAGGAATTGACCGATGACTGCAGCAGTACATTGGAAAAATTGATGACCGTACTCTGGATGCCCGCCGGCAGTCCCACCTGTAAAATCTGCTTTACATATTCTTTTTTAATTGAGAGCTTTGAAAAACGCAGCTGATAACAGCTCTGCGTCAGGCACAGACACCGGAGCACCAGCACACAGGAAATGAGCTGTGAGATCACGGTTGCAATGGCAACGCCCGCCACACCCATGTCAAAAGCAATAACTAAAAACAGATTTAATAAGGCATTGACCGTTCCTGAAATCACCAGGAACAACAGTGGTCTCTTGGTATCTCCGACCGCGCGCAGGATTGCCGCACCATAGTTGTACAGCATAAAAAACGGCATTCCCACAAAATAGATCCGCATGTAAAGTGCTGATTGTCCGATCACATCCGCCGGCGTATCCATGAGCATAAGTGCATCCCGCGCAAAAAATACGCCTACAAATGCCATGACAATTCCGCTGACAAGCGCCATGGCAATCGCTGTGTGTACCGTCTCCGACATTTCCTTTTCCCGTCCTGCCGCAAAAAAACGTGCCGCCAGCACATTGGCTCCCAGCGAAATTCCGATAAATAAATTGGTAAACACATTGATAAGTGCTGTCGTGGATCCGACGGCCGCCAGAGCGCTGCTGCCCGTGAAACGTCCCACCACGATAATATCCACTGCATTAAATGCCAGCTGCAAAATGCCGGACAGCATCAGTGGCAGCGAGAATGAAATCAGCTTGTCCATCAGGCTGCCGTTGCACATATCAATTTCGTATTTGTTTTTTCTGTTGTTTGTCCTGCTATATGTTTGATCTTTCATGAGTTTATCTTACTACTTGTCTATTTTTATCTTTCTTCTAATTGTTCTGCCATTTCTTCCAGACTTCCGGCCGTTATCCCAGTGTGGACTGCTTTCCATTTCTTACAACCGGTGTTTTGACCCTGATATCATTTTACTATATTATAAGATATTTTTCGAGAATGTTGTTTAGCAACTTATTTTTTTGCATATACTATGCAAAAGTAAAATATATAAAACAATTTTACCGTGTTTTTGTCTTGCGCGTAGAACAAAAATGCATTATAATTGTTTTGTATAAATAAAATCAGGGAGAAATGCACTATGAATAGAGATACTTTAAAACAGATTATGGTTGATCAGAAGGACATCTATTTAAATAATCCATTAATTTTCAGATATTATCATTTGGAAATTAATGTAAACTATTGCTTTGTCGGTATTAGAAGAACCGGCAAGTCCTATATGATGTACCAGCAGATCAAAGCTCTATTGGATAGCGGCGTCTCATTATCTCAGATTGTCTATGTAAACTTCGAAGATGAACGTCTTTTGGAAATGACAGCAGATGACCTGAATGCGATTCTGGAAATCGGGTTGGAGATATCCGGAACCGGAAACAAGCCTTACCTGTTTCTCGATGAAATCCAGAACATTGACGGATGGGAAAAATTTGTACGCAGAATCGCAGACATGAAATACAAAATAAGCATCACCGGAAGCAACAGTAAAATGCTCAGTAGCGAAATTGCATCTACATTGGGCGGTCGTTTCGTGATCATGAATATATATCCATATTCCTTTTCCGAATACCTGATCGCAAATGGCAGAGAAAAAAATTATCTCGACACCCTCAGCACAAGCGATAAGGCTGATGTGCTTGCACTATATGACGAGTATGTAACCTTCGGTGCCTTTCCGGAGCTGGTAGAGATCAAGAACAAACGCACCTTATTAAGCAGTATTTACCAGACCGTCTACCTCGGCGATATTATTACCAGAAATAAAATCACAAATGATTTCGCAATCAAACTTATTTTGAAGAAAATAGCCGAATCCATAACAAAACCATTATCTTTTAGCAGACTGACCAACATTGTCAAGAGCGCGGGAACTTCCCTCGGTAAGCAGACTGTAATAAACTATGTTGGATACATGATGGATTCCTATCTCATCTTTCCACTGGCAAATTATGCCGCTAAGCTTGTTGAAAAAGAGACCTCTCCTAAATATTACTTTATGGATACAGGCCTTGTCGGATTGATGCTGCTGGATTGTAAGTCGGTCCAGCTTGAAAATCTTGTTGCCATAGAGCTCATCAGGCGCTATGGATTGGAGAATGTATTTTATTTCGAAAACAATGTTGAAATTGATTTTTATGTTCCGACTCAAAAGCTTGCCATCCAGGTAAGTCTCCAGGTGCTCGATGACATGGATACACGCGAACGCGAAACCAAAGCCTTTGTCAAACTTCATAACCTTATTCCTGATGCAAAGTGTCTCATTATTACCAATAGTGAAGAGGCTTCCTTGGAATGCGATGGGATTGCAATTTCTGTAGTGCCTGCGTGGAAGTGGTTATTGGATGTCACATAACAGACCGCCTCTTCATAAGTACTATTGTATATTTATATTTTCACACTATTTGTCTATTTATTTTTAGTTATTAACTTAATATATTATGTTCATCTTTGCCCAATTCCAATCCAAATTAAAACAGACCAGTTCCCTCTAATAAATCCTGTTTGTTTTACACCCTCATATAAAAAGAGAGCCGCGCAGCTCTCTTCTCTATCTCAATGTATTCAAACTTGTTTTTGATATATTAATCTAAAAGTATAACCTCTTCCTTTTCTTCCCACTCATCGCCAACATAATAGGTTAAGTCTACAGAGTGTTCATCGATTATTTGCGCATCTTTTATTATATATGACCCAACCGCCACATTCGGAAATGTATCAATAACTTCTTTATAAACTTTATCTTTGTCATATATGTCTCTTATTACAATTTTCAGTTGCTCATCTTCATAAATCCCATATACTACCAATTGTCCATTATATGCACTTATATTTTCAAAATTATCAGATACTCTATTTGTTTTTCCATTAATAAACTTCGTTATCCGTGAGTCTCCCTTTCCCGTTCTTATCAATATAGTATCTTTATCCACTTGCATAATAATAGGTTCTACCCCATATGCGTTTTCATATATTCGTTTTCCCCATCTATTATTGACAGAAACATTATAGGTACCATTAACTTCCTCTACCGTATATGATATTTTATTGGATAGAAGCATAAATATGGCAAATGCCATCAGGCAACATACTGCGATCAGGGTAACAACGATACCCTTTTTTGATATTATCTTTTTTAACATGATTATCTCCCCACTTGAATCCAATAAGAATACTATTTTGTTTTAACACTTACTTTCTTTCCGGAAAATGCAATTCCAAATTTCATATCGTCAGGTTGCCATCATTCTCTGCCCGTTTCTGCTCAAGAGCATTACTCATTTCACGGGACATACGGTTATAATAGCTCTCAGTTGGCTGATGCTTAGATATGTATCTTATCTGTTCCTGTTCTGCCTTGATATCTACGCTTCCGGGAAGCTTACTTCCATGTAAAACCCTAAGTCCTTCTGCTGAAATATTGACCTTAACCACAGGATTATTCTTCCCAAGCTCAGTTTCATTATATCTAACAGGATTACTATTTTGTACCTTAGCCGAACCAAGCTTCCTGCGAACCGATTTCAGGTATTTCTGGCAGTTCTCCCGTTGCCTCAGCATTTTCCGCAGCAGCTTCGGGATCATACTCGCCACCTTCCTCATCCCAGAGGGAATCATAATCTTTCGCCTTATGATTCTTCATCTGCTTCATCATGGCCTGCGCCTGTTTTGCAGCGGCGTATAGTTTATCGTTTGCTTCCTGAAGCTTCTTCTCATCAGAATATGGAACATTATCGCCTCTGGACATCCTCATGGCAGTAGTCATGATCTTGCCCATAGTAGCTGCATATCCCGTTTCGGGATCGGACTGCTGTCTTGCGACCTCTGCGTTCCATGCTGCGGCATACTGTTCCATCAGTCCATCAAGTACTTTCTGGTTTTTCTTAAACTCTTCGTCCGATGCTTCCACGGAAAGCTGTAAAGTTGCCGTTTCTTCCTCGAACTTTTTATCTCCTGTCAGTTCAAACTTCTTTTGAGCCTCATCCCTCTGCTTTGCAAGGCTTCTGGTCTGATCTACAAGCACCTGACGGTATTCTCTGTATTTAGGGATAACTTCGCCTAACTTCATAATCATCACCCCCTGAAATCGACATGACCGCCGACCATTCGCTCGGAGGCTGTCATAACTCTGTTTGCTGCACTGTCATAGGAATAGCTTTGTACCTTTGAAAGCAGTTCATCCGCAGAATCAGCTTCAATGGTCACATATTCTTTTCCGTAGACTTCCACAACCTTATCGTGTATCTTCTTTTCTATCTCAGGTGGAATCTCGTCATTATCGGAATCTGCTTTTTCAGCTCTCTTTTCCCTTAATTTCTCTAGCCGCTCCTGGCGTTCCTTCTTCTCAGCCTTCTTGTGTTCTCTGGCTTTCTGCTCTTTCTTCTCAGCTGCCTTCTTTTCTATGCGCTTTTTCTGCAGATCCTGAGATTTCTCTACTGTGGCAAAGAAGCTTTCCTTGCCATTGGAATCTACAGACATACCAAAGTTCTTTACGCTTGCTCCGCTGCTTGTAAGGCTGTTCTTTGCCTCAGCCATCTTTGTCTGAGACATGGCGATGATCCCCTCATATTTCTTTCTGAAGGACGCATCCGTAGCCATGCGTTCAAGCTTTTCCTCGTCAATGAGGACAACCATCTTTTTTGCATTGCCATAAGCCGCAGCATTCGCCTGAACCTGGGCTTTCATATCCTTGCTGACAGCAATAAACTCCATGTTATGGAACTTTCCCTTTAGCTGGTTATAATAATCTTTTGCCTTATCGGAAAGCTTAACATCACCGATGATATTCCCGTATTCTATTGTCCTTGGTACGAGGGAGCTTTTTGTGTCGATAGGAGTAAAGCCTTTGGTTTCAACTTTAGAAGCTTGGCTCTCCTTAGAAGAACTGCTTGACGCAACTTTAGAAGAAGTCGATTCGTATGTACGCTCCGACCCTTTATTTATCTGATCTGCCTGCCTATATGCAGAAATAACACCACTGATACCTGCCATATCGCTCTACCTCCTTGTAGATAAACACTGAAATCCGTTTCAATGCATAAAAAACAGTTATAGTTATCTTCTATCTATTTATCGGAGGGTGAGCTACAAAAATTAACCTCCCCCAAAAAATTTCCGGGGCTTTTTAAAAAGAATTATCATTTTACCTTATCCAATCCCATGCATCACCTGTAAAAGTAAGGTCAGCAATACCTGCAAGAAAGATATTGTAACCAGTCATACTATGAGTACGATTATCTAAGCGATATCTCCACACATTAGATCTTGGTTGTACTGATTTAATTGTTCCCTGAAAGGATACCTTCCTCTGTTCCTGCTCACGCATATCAGCTCCATCCCTTCCAAACCTCAGGTTGATATCCCATGGTAGACTGCTTTCCATTTCTAACAATCGGAGTTTTAATTACAGAAGGATTCTCCAAAATCTTCTCTAATTTATCCTCATCTGCAATATACTTAATAAGCGCAAGGGTATCCTGATCCTTTCCATCCCAATTAATCATGTTCTCTATTCCGCCATTAGCCCGAGCAACTGATGTAAACTCACCCTTACTCATTCCTTTTTCTTTCATATCTATAAACTGATACTTAATGCCGCGCTCCTTGAAAAAACGCTCAGCTTTCTTCGTATCATTGCACTTCTTCGTGCCAAAGATTTGTATATTCATTTCAGCACCTTCCTTATCTGCTTATCAGTAGCAATCGGATAAATCTCATGCATATGCCCTACAATTCTTTCCCAGGATACTTTAGGATCTTCCTTATACGAAGCAGTCACTGTATCATATCCCCATAAATGCTCCGGAGCACAATATACCGCTACATTCCAGCCATACTCCTGCCCCTTTTTATTCTTGCGTTTTCTAAAATCAGAATTGCAAAGATATAGCTGCATCATTAGAGTGGTGACAGCTCCATCGAAACCTTTCTCTCCATCTTTTCCAAATCCAGCCATTACCTTCAGCTGATTGGAAAGAATTTCTGAATCTACCTTATCCTCTATAAAATTATCCATTATCTTTTTGTGTTTCCGCGGTGCCTTACAATCCTCATAGAGAGCATCGAAGTCATAACCATCCCTACGGTAATTTGCAAATACCGGCAACCATTCCACCGAAATAAATCCAGCCTTCTTGTTAAAGAATTTGCCATATGCCACCTTACCGCTTCTAGCGATAATTTCTCGCCACATCCACGGATCCACTTTTGGATCTTCGCACCACCAATACTCAGGAACTGTCCGCTCCTCAAGTGAAAATCCCGGAATCTCATTCTTAAAAAGCGGCAGGAATCCTACTTTATTGATATATTCAATTGCTTCGTCTACTGTATGAATACACTCCGGATCATCCCAGTCTACACCATACATTATCCATGTACCGCTTTCGTTACCCATATCATCAGTTCCTAATTCACCAGAGTTCCAACCTCGATAAGATTTCCATCCGGATCATAAAACCGGACAACCTTCTGTCCCCATGAATGCTCCATCAACTCATTAACATACTCTATTTCAAAGTCCGATCCTTCCAACTTTTTAACAAAACCTTCTATGTCAGGTTCCTCAAAATAAAGCTCTGTCATATTATTCTTTGGAATCAACTCCTTGTCCAAGAACCGCTGCCATATCTTTGCATCCTGTAGTACCAATCCCTCAGACATAATCACATTGCCGTCCTGATCCAGGATTACCTGCAAACCAAATATTTCTTTATAAAATCTGATTGCTCTATCCATATCATTAACAGCAATCAGAACATTTCTAAGTCGCATATTATCAACCTCTATTCCAAACCTCATATCCCTGTCTTCTGGCAGAATCATACACTGGCTGCATATTCTTCTGCAGGATATTAAAAAACTCTTCTTCACTATTGCCCTTACGATATAATTCCTGTCCTGCCCAGATGGAATGCAGATTATCCCTATAGCAAGACTCATATAGTTTCCTAATACCCTTCTTCTCATGAATCAGCTGATACATAATAAACTGATTCTTAGCAAACCGGATAAAGAACGGTTCCCACTTAGGAAGCCGGTTGCTCTTAGATGAATTCAGAGAAGAATCCATTGGCATCAGATTCCACAGCTCATCATTCATGACAAATGACCATGGAATAAAATGGTCTATATCATATTGTTTTGAAGTGACCGGCTCATCTGTAAATACATCCCTAATTTCACTAACATCCAGAATGCCTTCCCAGAGCTTACGAACATTATTCAGCTTACGCATCTTTTCATCCATTGGAGCCAGCTTGTAAATCAATCCAGGAACTTCAGGATTATTGTTCTGTAACCATTTCACCTTCTCATACTGTATCCACCCCAAAATCGATACCGTCTGATCCTGAATCATTTCTACCCATGCGTCCTGGAAATAAACCTTTTTCTTAAGCTTACTTTCCTCACCCAGCGTATATGGCAATAAAACAGTATCACGATTTATTCTCTCTATGTATGCAGTCATTCTGCGAATACTTCCCCAGTCTGCCGTCTCACTACTTTTATTAAAGAATCCTGCCAGCGCTCTATATGGGACCATGTTAGTAAGCTGTTCTTTATAAGCCTTTAACTCAGAATTATGCTCAGCAATTGCGTTCCTTATTTCAACCTTAGACACATTCGCCGGCAAATCTGAAAGTTCAGCAAGAAGCAATACCGCTCTTTCCAGACCGTCTCTTACCTGACCATCCAATTGCATTCCACTTAAATGGACATGGAATTCCCTTACCGAGTACCAGGCATTACAAATCATCTCGTCAATAATTGCATCAAAGGTTGTTTCCCTTATGCCCTCGGATATCAGCTGTACAATTGCTTCCAGCCAATAAAACTTATAGCAGTAAGAAGGATCCTTCATCATCAGAGAAAATGACTCAATATCCAGCGTATTATAATATTTTCCATCAATCGTTAATGAATATCCGACTTTCGCAAAATCAGATTCAGCCACTTTTCCTCACCCCTTCCGGGTCTTACATCACCTGTAATCCAGTATTCTTCTATCTGCAGTTCGGGCACTCTCTGTAGGTACTCTCCAAACGTTTCAATCGTAAAATCCGTAAAGTATCTGCCATTACGTTCTCCCTCATAATTACCATACTTGAAGGAAGTATAAATCACACCACTATCCTTTAAAGCAACTGCCATCTTCTTTAATACGTCAAATAAAGCCTCTTTAGATAAATGCAATATAGACGAACACGCCCAAATACCATCATACTTCTGTACATCAGCAAGTTCCTCAAATAGCATGCATTTAACATCTATCCCGGTATAATCGCCAGCAATTTTGCAAAGTTCTTCTGAACCATCTGTGGCATCCACCTGACAACCATTCTCAAAAAAATACTTTGCATCACGTCCGGAACCACATCCAAAATCCAAAATATATGCACCTGCTGACAGCTTTGACAGAAATCTATCCTGCGTCTGCTTAAAATCCACAGAGAGAGTTCCCTGAACAAACTGATTTGCATTTTTGTTGTAGTATTTCAATGTATTGTCCATAGAACCTTCTTTCTCGCAGTTGTCAGGATTTCCCCAACCCTTTTTCTAAAATTTTTCAATCATAGTAAGCTGTTTTGCAGATGGCGCAACGGTATCTACTGACATTAATTCTGTATAAATACTTTTTCTCTCAGCAGACATTTCGCACCTCGCTTTCTACGATATTAAATCGTAAAAACTCAGGTATAGCGTTCGCCAATGCCTTCTCTTTTATACTTTCATCTCCTGTTGCTGCATATGATACTACAACACCTGCAGGAAAATATAGCTTCTCAAGTTTCTGAGAACGAATATCATTATAATTCGTGCAGAGAGGAAGATTATTCATTCTGGACAGATAATCAATCATTGCCAACAAATATAAAGCTTCTCTATACCAACTACGTTCATACAATTTACGTATCTCATCCGCCTCAAGTGTTTCAATGATGAAGTCAATGTCTCCCATATCTTTTACATGATGGCATGTATTACTCTTAAAGGTTTCAAAAGAACATCTATAATCCACCTTTTCTATCGCATTATTTTCCAACATAGAATCAACTGTAACACCAAGAACCTTAGCAATCTTATATAGAGTTCCGGCTGCGCATTTATCAAGCTCAGCTTTTCCGCTACGGATATCTGTAATAGTAGTCATTGCTACGCCACTTTCCTTGCTTAAGCGATATCTTGACATATTTTCTTTTTCAAGTAAGTCATTTATAATCATCAGCTTTCCCTCCTTTTATTATAATATATCGGTCAGCCGAACCATTGTCAATATACCACATATAGATGCATGAATATTCTTACCTTCCTTTATCTCCAATATTTCTTATATGCTTCCATAACCGCCCTCTGTATTTCATCCCGAAAATATTTTGGAGCAATCACCTCACACTGACTGCCATGAGCTAATACCCATTCACGCATTGCTGATGAAATACAATTAATTTTAACCAATACTTTTTCATTATCAGACTTCATTACAGCCAAATCATTTCCAAATGTCTCAATCAGTAATTGCCATAAGCATCTGTCACATTCTATGTCATACCGTTCCATATTTTCTCCATTCTGATAAATGTAAAGCTCAGCATACTGGCTGGGATTGATTCCACCAAATATCATATCAACATTTCGCTCCAAAATCGAAATATCTTTCAAATAGTCAATTCTATAATGTGTCAGTTCTTCTCCATCTTCTGGTTTTGCCAATATGTAATAATTTCCCAAAGCCCACATGGTAGCATAAGGACTAATCACAATAGGACCATCCACACTTTTAACTAATTCCATATCCATATTATATTCCAGCAAGTGCATCTCCACTTTACATCCCTGATTGATTGCAATGTTTAAGGTGTCAATATTATAAAATAGCTGTTTATTCCATACTTTTCGCTTATTCTTTACAAAAACGGTTTTTTGGAGCATTCTTCCTTGAAATACACTTTGTGTATCAATAAGTTTTCCTATAATCTCCTTGCTGTTTTCTTCTTTTATCATATCCGATGCTGCTACCGCATCACATAATAACCTGATTTCAGATGGCTCAAAAGATCTGTCTATCAGATAATATCCTTCTCTGTTGTCGGTATATCCTTCAATATCAATTCCCATACTTCTTAGTGCGTCTATATTTCTGTAAATCGCCCTTCGCTCCATATCCACACCATAGATCACTTTCAATTTTTCCCTGATTTTCCCAGCAGAAATAATGTGATTTTCATCAGAATACTTCTTTAATATCTCATATACACAAAGTATGGTTGCTTTTTGGCTGACCATCGAATTTCTCCAATCATTACTTTAGTATCATTATTATACTGAGCGCAAATAAAAATAGCAATTGTTCTGTGTACCATTTTTAGCACAGCGGCAGGCACACATTTTGTCATTCCTATTTGCTATAGTAATTACGTCAAAACAAAAGGAGGATGCAAAACATGCATATACCACACATAGCACAGGCTTATGAAAGGATTAAAAAAACTTGTGACAGTAAGCTTAACCAAATATACCCTATACAAATACCAGAACCAGTGAATGCACGATACCAACTCGAACTGGAGTACTTAAAAGCATCAAATTATCTGGATGACTTTGAAATCTTCCGGTGTTTGAATATCGAAGCTGTCAAATGTTCTCAGGTGCTGTCAATGAGAGGAACAATTACGAGCTCATATATTATCTATCTTCTTGGTAATTCATTGCTTAATCCACTTCCTGCTCATTATTACTGTCCAAAATGCGGACACTATGAAACCATTGATACAAAATTGTTTTGTATTGATCTTCCTGAAGAAAAGTGCCCAAAATGTCAAACAAACCTAATTGCAGATGGATTTAATCTCCCGGTAGAAGCTGTCTGGGGTCCGGATGGAAAAAAGACTTTATCCTTTGATTACAATATATCAGAAGAATTTATTCCATTTGCCAAAAGAGTGTTACAGAATTTATATTCTCACCATGTAATTGCTCCACTTGGACTCTGCAATAGACCGGCGGAAGAAAAAGCGATTGAAATGAACCATTCCGGTTTTCTGATTCTTCCTGAAGGTCGAAATATGGAAGACTACCCGGAAATGACAGGTTTTTTAGAAGATGGCGAATTGTGTCTGTCCGGAAATATTCTGGATATAGAGAATAATTACATGCACAGAGTTTTATTATTACAAAACAAATTCATAGAACAAATGATTGCAATGCAGCGTAAAACCGGCATTTATGCAAGTGAAATATCCCTTCCGGAACTTCATACACTTAACTGGAATGATATAAATAATTCATTAGCTTTGACAGACGCCGAATCCTATTTATTTCGCACAATAAAGCCAAAAACTTTTTTTGATATGGTGTGCTTAGATGCAGCCAGTCATAATACATACAGTAATAAAGATTTTTCCACCCATGATGGTAACTACTATTCTCTACCAACTCTCTTTGAAAAACCGGAGTTTAAAAAACATCCTTGCTATACACGGGAGGATTTCTTTGAGGAACTTTTAAAAATGGGAATTAAGTTAGAAAAAGCATATGAAATAGCAGAATTTATTAGAAAAGGCAAGCAGAACTCCACCATGCAGAAATTTATTGACCAGTTTGCTACATTTGATATTCCGAAAGATATTAAATCCGTTGCAAAAGAATATCTGTATCTGGTTCCACGCTCGCATTCTGCAGAGTGTATGTTAATATACGCAAAACTTGCTTTCTATGCGAAGAAAGACAGCCGTGCTTTTAGTAAAATTGTTTTTAAACGATAGCTTACGGTCGCTGAACGAATAATTCAATAAGATATTTAAGAGAAGCTTCTATCGCTTTTTTCTTTTTTAACAGTTCTGGAGTTTGTCCCTTAAGGAACATGGCATAACTACACATTCCACCAACTCTGGCCGCTTCACCAAATATAATGTATTTACTGTCTATCGCTTCAAAAACTCCATCTTCCGCTATAACAATACCGATGGACATAACTTCATTTTCCCAGTTTGTTTCTGTATCTATAACTGCAAATCTTTCAGCCATGCAGTACCTCCTTTCGGCTTATAATACTTTGCCAGTTGATGTTTAGTTATCGTTTTAGCAACGCAATCCAAAAACTTATCTTTATCAGGAATTGATATTTCATACATGTCATTCGTTCGTGTATTCCACAAAACTCCCTTTTTAAGCCTTTTTGCCACGACATAACATGCACACTGGAGAAAATGTTCGTGAGTAAGCTCACTTACAAATTTCAATTCGTATACAACCTTGTTCTTTATTACATCAGCATATCCAACTGCAGAAAATTCGAAGATTCCTCCTTTTTTCTTTGCAAATTGAATCTCACAAATTTCCTGAGAATCATCTTGTTTTGTAAATATCTCAAGTAGTCTATTCTCAAGTTCTACGCGTTGCTCATCTTCCACTATTTTTCGGTTAACTTGCCTTATATATCGGTTTTGACTGGTTTCTAGAGAAATCAGATACAGAATCTTTTTGTCCAGCGTTTTATATTTTGTAGCGTCAACCTTTTTATCTTTATTCAGTAACTTATAAAGTTCAATATCTTTATCAATATCATATTTCTCAAAAAAGAAGCTTCCTGATATATACCAATACACGGTGCCAGGTCTATCAAATCCTCATGGTTTTCAATTTTAATAACTGTAGTATCTTCCCTATCAATCTTCTTGATGTCGAGCAATCCAAAGCATTCTTCAACGTCTTCCTTATATTTAAAATCAAACATCTCAGAAATTTGCATATTTTTAAATTTGTGATTCGTTTTGTTCGGAGTAGACAAAGACTGCTCCGAAAGCATTGCCTCGTCATGCTCTACAAAAATTATCTGTTCTTTTCCTCTGCTAGCAGCTACACAAAAAATGTTTCTAAGTATTTCATATTTTTGTTCTGGCATATCCCTGCGAACTGCCCAATAGCTTTCCGTAAAATCAAATACTACGCAAATTTTACGTTCCAATCCCTTACTGCTGTCATATGTTGTAAAGATTGCAGTTTCTTTACTTGGTTCAGTCGATCCTAATCTATCAGAATCGGATATACTGGCATATACCGTTTTTTTGTTATACTTCGGACTGTATTTATCTTCTAATGTATTTAGTGTCCGAGACATTAAGCCATTTCTGGCACCCAAACAAAGAATATCCTCTGGTTGCTGCTCAGACAAAAACTTTACAACCTTTTTTTCTGAGAGATATGAAATCTTACATTCCTGATTTACTCCAATGATTTTCTTTTCCCATACACGACCAAGCATTTCAGCAATATCTCTGGAAAGCCTAAAGCATTGTGTAAATTCCAGATCTTCACGCTTGCCAACAAATCCATCGATGAACTGTTGTACATCTAACGCAGTTTTATCATATATTTTCTGCTTCATGTCACCAACAGCCACAATCTGCATATCGGGATTACATTCCTTGATATATGTAAGCATATCGGAAATCTCTTGATCAATATCCTGATATTCATCAAGTACCAGCAAATCATATGCTCCAACACTTGGTTTTTTATTGAGAAAAACCTGTATTAAATCAGATATGCCCGCTTTAATGCCTGTTCGTATAAGACATAGATAAGCAAATCCATGATAATTCGTTACAGTGATATTTTTCCCCTTTATTTTTTCCTTGGCGTCAATCTTAAGCAATTTGTTATATGTCAAATACAGTATCCTTTTATTTCGAGGAAACGCCATGCATAACTGTTGAATAGCCGTAGTCTTACCACTGCCCACGCATGCATCAACCAAAACATTGTTACCTGTCAATGCAGAATCTATAAAATTTTGTTGTTCAACAATTAATTGCATATGTCCTCCCTTCTTAACGCCTTATAGAATACAATTTCTAATACACTCAAACACTACACTTGGACTCTTTGTAAATTCGAATGTTGCCTTTCTTAGAACCTCCTTTCCAGAATCGTATACCCTAATAAATGAATCATCATTAAAAACAGATATAGTATCGCTAATCTTTACAAAAAGCTCATTTGGATTATCCTGTACTTGTAAATTTTCTTGGATTCTACGCAATTCATAGACCAATCTATAATCTGCTTCAGATCTTATATTAAAAAGCTCAAACGTTGATTTGCTATTTTGTAGCAAAAATGAATTGCTGTATCTTGGCCTATAAACCCACTCTTTCTCAAATTCAATCTTTTTACTGAATCTCAACCATTTTTTTATTGCAAACCTATAACACTTTGCTTCTGGATGGGTCCTTCCACCAAGATCATTTATTGCTTTTCTTGCAACGGTACTTGTTTCCGCCACTTCACCATAGTATAAAATGCCGGAATCTTCTCCGAACAGTTTCTTAGATTGATAGATTGCTATATACTGAACCTGATGATACTCCGCATTTAAGCTTTCCGCTGGAACATAATAATAATTCTTGGAAAAGCAATCATTCCATTGTTCTTTCGAACTCAATGAACCAACCAGCACATTCTCTTCAGACCAATCCACCTTCTCCAAACGATCTTCGATACCTTTGGGAAGAATTGTCCGCTCAAATACACTGGCATCAGACTCTCCCACAAGTTTTGTAAGAAGTTCCTCTGCTATTTTTGTTTTGCCTGGCAAAAATGGTACTCCACCTATATTTACCGACTCAATGCTCTTATAGAACTGATGAGTTCTATACTCATCCTCATCATTTGGATACGGAAATAGTACATATGCACCAAACATTAACTTCTCACTGAAATCACCGTCTTTGGCAACTATAGCATCACGGTATCTATGCATGGTATTTATATCTGTTACCTTAGGTCCTGGCTTTTTATCTGGGTAATGCTCATCTGGATTCATTTCAACTTTATATTTAGCATCAAATACATACTGAAAACCAGACGACTTTCCATTTATCCCGCTACGCTTTGACAGTTTTAGCACATTATCCGGCACCTGTTTTACAGTATCAGACGGATACTCTCCCGGATTATAGATAAGCTCAAATGTATCTCCTGTATTCGTATCAAGAAATTTCACTTCAGATCTGCGATCTTTTGAAAGAGTTACTGTTACGCCTTTTCTATTAGCCTTAATAATGTCTTTGCTATCGTCGAGAAGCGCATATCGCTTCTTCATGATATTTACAAGCTTAATAAAACACCAGTATTCATATAACGTAGATGTTTCCTTAACTGAAAAACTGTATACCTCACCGCCAAATGAAATACCTCTCTGAATTAACTGAAAATACCTATATAAATCTCTATATCCAGGCGCCATTTGAAACACTAAAGACATCGTATTAAGACTTTTGAGACTTGATACTTCAGAGAAAACCGGGTTCTTTAATTGTTCATTTATTCTGGTGACCATTTCATCAATACAACTAAGCACTTCATAATCCGCTGATTTTTCCGGGTCTTTAAAACTTGATAAGTACAATCGCTTGAACTTCAACAATCGCCTAACAATTGACGTTAACATAAATTTCACCAACCTGTTTTCAACAGTATCGTAAGTAATCTTCTTATATACACCAAGGGCACCTTTTACCAGATTCTTTCCATCCATCCGCTTAATCTGTTCAGGATGTTTTGACAACCACAGCACAGTTTTGCTATCTGTCTGTTTTAACTTATGATCGGAAAGCACTACATGCTCTTTAAGTAACTTATGATTTGGTTTCTGCATTATAACCTTGGATGATTTATAGTACTTATCAAAAAGTTGACTGATAAGCGCAAAAAAGATTGCTGGAACATCGTTCCTTGTTGAACTGATTGTTCCCAAAGAATAAGTAGAATTAATAAAATCTATCGCTGCTGCTTCAACCATTTCATTAATGTCATTTCGGATTGATTCGTAGTCATCCTTATATGAAAGCTTTGACGGAAAAACCTCTATTTCAAGTAATATTCGATTCCCAAAATCATCAAAGAATATTAAATTGGAATACCCAACCTCATTACCAAAATTAATAACTCCGCTTAGGCGGTCGGGTTCATCGTCATCCCCAGGAGCAATCGCTTCCCTAATATACTTGTCTGCATGATCAAAATGCAAAGGAGCGCCCTTCATTGAGCGTGCAGTCACAATATAATCGGACTGTTCAAAAAACAGCGGCGATGTTTCCTCGAATGCATAGTTACTATTTTCCAGAATACATTCATTTCCACCAATACTAAGTCTTTCGAGTTCGCCCCATACTTCCACTTTAGATGATTGCTGCAAAAGAGCATCAGAAGAAAGAGAAGTTGTTTTTCTTCTCTTAATAGTGACTCGAATTTCAGACGCTGTCACATCGACTATTTGATTAGACCCAGAAAGAGGTAAAATCATCGTCCTCATATCTCCTTAACATTTTGCAAATCTTTTCAGCGCTATTTGGATAATCTACAGGGCTTTTATCTGATAAATAACTTTCCATCTTTCGTCCATCAGTTTGACCATTTTTCCCAGTAAAGCTTCCGGCGCATAACTTAAATAATTCGCGCAATATATTTGCCGTAGTCTCAGAGCTACCTTGTATACGAGGAAGTACCTTCTGCATAATCTGGTTATCAAATGCTTCCTTCTCCGCTAGCAATCCCAGTTCCTCGTTATACAACATGTAAAAAACAATCTCATCTCTCATTCTGTATCCAAAATGAGCTTCTCCCTTTTCTAAAACTGCGTTTATTGCAGAAATCTTTTCATTTATGTTCTTAACGGCTTCCCAATGATCAACACAGTCAGTACGAAGATTAAGGTAATTTGCCCTTAGAAAATCATTTCTAACCTCAACCGTTTCAGCGTCATTCAGCAAGATTTCATTCGGAAGATCTAGATTTACATATGAAAATTCTATCGTATTTGCTCTATCCAATACTTTCTTACTGAACGGAAATGTAGTCTCATCCATGTTTACCGTACCAACAATGTACAAGTTTTCCGGTATCATTAACGAAGAATACATTTTCTCCGCCTCTTCATCCCCAGAATAACAAATCTTCGGAACCAAATTGTCTGTAACTATCTCACCTTCATCCCAATCTCTTGTTTCCATGATTGAAAGAAAATCGCTGAAATAATATTCGACACGTGCAAGGTTCATTTCATCAAGGCACAAAATATGGGGAAGCTTATCCTGGTCATCTGCCGCCTTCTTAATGAATTCTATAATTGCTCCCGGAACAAATTTATTATCCAGGTTTACATGTCCAAATAGATCTGTGGAATCAGACCAGTCAGGTTTTACAGCTATCTGCTTATAACGTCCACTACCATATGCACCGATTGCCTCTGCAAACAGTCTTACCAATCTTGTTTTACCGGTTCCACTGGTTCCTGCCAGCAAAACAAATGGCTTTGCTTTTAAACTGAGGTAAAAATTCTTCAGAAGATCATCATCATATACAAAGCCCTTTGCTCTAATAAACGCCGCTATCTTTGCAAGCTGTTCCTCTGTCTGCAATTCTTCCTCACCTTCTTTCGTCTGGTTAGCAGTAACGCTCGAAATTGAAAAGATCTTATCGTAATACGCTTGGTATGCTTCAATCAGCCTTTGCAAATCCGAATATAGTTCTTCATCTTCCGGCAATGTATCGAGTGTATATTTTTTATAATAAATACACCCTGCGTCATATGGCTTCGATCCAGTGTTAATTGAGTCACTTGCCAATCCATCAAATTCTCCAATTTGATTTCTTATAGTATGCGCTCTTGCCTGAAGGCTTTCGGTGGTTTTACCGTTACTCGCGGTGGCAATCCCTGTAAAGGCTAATTTTCCAGATCCATCGCCTCCCTGCGCAACATCTGTTGCTCCTTGATTCAATGTCAAATAAAGCTCTTTGGTGTCTTTGTTCAAAAGATAAACAATATATACACCCCTTTGAGCAGATGACGTAATGCGCTTATCAAAAACGGCAATCCATGGGACATCTGTCCAGCGCCCCGCTCCAACACTACCTTTTACTTTATATATGTTTGCTTGCAATTGGGCATCAATTAAACTAGTAATATCCCGCCTAACCAATTTTCCAAAAGGCCGTTTGAAGTCCTCATCTCTCCGAGCCGCAATTAATTCTGTATCATACTCATCCATAAACCTTTTTAACAGCTTCTGTAAGTTGCTGGACATTACTTATCACCTCTTCCAAAACTATTATTCTATACTCTCGTAACAAACTTCAGACCATGTCTCAAAATGATCATTTACTGTAACAATATCATTATTCAACTTGATATACATCGTTTTAACTAATTCTGCCAGACGCTCATTACTCTCGCTTAGCACTGCTTCATCTGGTATTTCCTCCTGACGATATTTAAAATGCGCAATCTGACAACGTCTCTTATAAATATATTTTGCAAGAGCTTCATCACAGTTTTCTACTTGTTCACTCGTTAAATTGTTATTTTTTAAATAATCAATATACTTGTCTTTCGAGTCAGTACTAGCATACCCCGAAATCAATTCTACAACATGCTGTTCCTCCGCTTGCCGGAAAGCATGATCATCACATAACATCTCAACTATAACATTCTTGTCTATATCATATTTTTGCCCCATCTCTATTGCCTTATGGATCATAAAGAGATATTCCATCATTCTGTACAATTGCAAAAAGATTAATTTAGAATCATGCGTATGACAAATATTAACTATTAATTGAGCTACACTTCTACTCGATTCTAAAAACAGTAATTCAACCAAAAACCCTCGAGTCTTCTCAGTCAAATATTTTTTTTCATCAATTTCCAGTAAACAAATGAGTCTTATTAAATCCTCTTGATAAGAAATATCAAAGCTATCTGAAAGAAGATAAGATGTTTGCGTTGAAAACAATTCCTTTAATTCCTTCACTTGATACTTATCTTCTTCAACCGCTAACACAGAATCTACAATCTGAATTTCTGTTGTATTGGACGCTATTGGCATTCTATGCGAAGAAATAAGAGCAACGGTAAGAGCATCGCTGCACCATGATTCCGTTTCCTTAACCAACTCACCAGAATACCTTTTATTATTTAAACTACAAACAAACCAATCATCCTGATAATTGACTATTGCAACTTTTTCAATATTCGGCAATTTTACCCATTTCATTTTTTCTATAAATGAATAATTGTCTTCATCCAGGAAAACATCTCTTTCTAAAGTGTACCCCTTGTCAAGGACATTTTAAAAAGAAGGGATTCCTAGATGTCAT